>Ga0066867_10000210_pt1 | contig 27351 bp, 16 predicted proteins | sample ETN01SmetaG_4_FD_65606 | JGI IMG/M metagenome (GOLD analysis project Ga0066867, IMG submission 65606) | Marine microbial and viral communities from oxygen minimum zone, Eastern Pacific Ocean - ETNP2014F12-01SV261 | ecosystem: Environmental > Aquatic > Marine > Oceanic ... | reverse complement strand
TTCGATATTCAATGGCAAGGACCTGGCGGGTTGGGAGGGTGACTTGAAATTTTGGCGTGTGGAGGATGGGTCGATTATCGGTGAGACAACTCCGGATAAAAAATTAGCTCACAGCACCTATCTCATGTACAAGAAAAAAACTTATGAAAATTTTGTGCTGACCCTCGAATATAAAATCAACGTCGGGAATAGTGGAATACAATATCGTTCACGATCTAAATCTCCAACTCATGTTGAAGGGTATCAGGCCGATATGGTCGGGCCTGGCTCCGGTCCATACAATGGCATACTCTATGAAGTGGGAAACCGTCGCATCATGGCGAAACGCGGAGAAAAAGTCCGTTTTGAAGCAAAAAAGAAAGGCGAGGTATATGGGAAGGTTGGAGATGAGAAATTATTGGAGGCAGTTATCAAGAGGAATGACTGGAACAAATACGAAATCATTGCGGATGGACCCCAGCTGACTCATAAAATCAATGGTAAAGTCATGATCCAGGTACTCGACTTAAACCACATAGAGAGAATTACCAAAGGTTATATCGGCTTTCAGTTGCATCAGGGGGCTCCCATGAAAGTGGAGTTTAGGAACGTTACGATTACTGAAACTCCATCAAAAAAAGCGAGCGGTCAGGCCAAGCCTGACCACCCACAACCTTTACCCATCGAGAAGCCCACCCCTGACAAGGCCAAGCCGATCGAATCGAAAAAACCGGTTTCTGCACCTGTTCGCAAGGTTCCTGTTGCGTCCGGGAAAGTCGATGAAGCGAAATGGATCTGGCATGCCAAGCCGGCGAACAGTTCGGAGTCGCGCCTGAGAAAGACCTTCGAAGCGCGGGGGGTGAAGGAAGCCATCCTCCATGTCACCTGTGACAACGGAGCGAAGATCTATCTCAACGGCAAGCACGTCGTCACCAACCCGGACTGGAATCGCCCCACCACCGTGGATGTGAAGAAATACCTTAAATCCGGCCGGAACGAGCTGCGAGCCGAAGCCACGAACGACGCGCCAGGCATCGGCGGTTTCATCGCCTCGCTGGTCATCAAGGACACCGCAGGAAGGGAAATAAAAATTCAAAGCGACGCCACTTGGCAGGCCGCTGCGCCGAAGACGGAGAACTGGCAGGGCGCAGTGGTTCTCGCCAAGTATGGTGATGCGCCGTGGGGACGAATTCTTGACGATGGTGAAGACAGCCCGGTTGTCCCAGCTGCAGGTCTGGATCTTCTTCCCGGATTTGAAGCGGAGCATCTCTATTCGGTGGACGGAAAGACTCAGGGCTCGTGGATTTCGATGACCTTTGATGACAAGGGCCGACTGATCGCCACGGCCGAACGGGGATGGCTCTATCGTCTGACTTTTCCGAAGGCGGGCGAATCAGGGAAAACAGAGGTGGAATTGCTTCAGATCAAAGAGGCGAAGGATACACGTGGACTGCTCTACGCCTTTGACAGTCTGTATGTGGCGACAGACGGCGTGTATCGGCTCCAAGACACGACGGGGGATGATCAATTCGATAAGGTCACAAAGATTCTCAGCAATGTCACCAGTCCCTCTGAGCATGGATCACATGCGATGATCGTCTCTGCCGATGGCAAAGGAATAAATTTTATTAACGGAAATTTCTCGACGTTTAAGAATAACATGCCAAGCCGGCAGCCGCCTGTGTGGACAGAGGATTCACTTCTTCCGCATTTTGAGGTTGCGCATGCCAACGGCGTCAGGGCGCCAGGTGCCTGGGTTTGCCGTTTCGATCCGGACGGCAAGAATCCAGTGATGCTCGCGGGAGGGATGCGCAATCCCTGTGACTTGGCTATCAACAAGGACGGCGAGCTGTTTACCTATGATGCAGATATGGAATACGACATGGGCAATGCCTGGTATCGTCCGACGCGTGTCAACCACCTCACTAGCGGCGCCGAGTTCGGCTGGCGCACGGGCAGCCAGAAATGGCCGGAATATTATGCCGACAGCTTGGGCTCTGTGGTCGACATTGGCCCTGGCAGTCCCACCGGCATCGCGTTTGGCACAAAAACAACATTCCCGCAAAGGTATCGCGATAGTCTTTATTTATGCGACTGGAGCTACGGCGTGCTCTATGCGGTACACATGGAAGAGGCCGGCGCCAGTTACAGGGGAACGAAGGAAGCGTTCGCCACCAAGGCAGGATTTCCGTTGGTCGATGTGGAAGTTGGACCTGACGGCACCTTGTACATCATGACCGGCGGCTGGAAGAATCAAAGTGAAATCTATCGAATCCGCTACACTGGCAAGAACCCAACGGCATCATCCATCGCACAGACTGATCCGCATGCAAAACAGCTGAGAGCGCTACGGCGGCAGATCGAATCGTTTCATCACAAAGTGGGAGCTGAGGCTGTTAACAAAAACTGGCAGTATCTGTCGCATGCTGACCGCCACATTCGATACGCGGCTCGTATTGCCATTGAGAATCAACCGCTCGAGCTCTGGCAGGACAAGGTTTTTGGTGAAACCAACCCCTTCGGCGCGATCCATGCAGTAATTGCACTGATTCGTCACGGTGACAAATCCATTCTTGAGAAGACGGCTGACAAGTTGAACACAATCAACTTCAAGAAGCTCGACAAGACCGGTCAACTGGGGTTGCTGCGAGCTTATAGTCTGATGTTCGCCCGCTGGGGACAGCCGTCGGCAGCGGGCGGTCAAAGTATCATAAGCAAACTCGATCCGCACTATCCTGCGAGTGACAGAACCGTCAACAAGGAACTGTGTACGCTCATGAGCTATCTTGATTCACCCAGTGTGGTCGGCAAGACTGTTTCGCTGATGGCGACTGAGAAAGCGCAATTGGATTCCTACTTCACGGAAGCCGGGGAAAGCGGAACGCTCAAGCGCAGTATCAGGCACTATGGAGACCATGTTCAGAAGATTCTGGACAACCAACCTGACCCTCACAAGGGGCACTACTTGTATGCGCTTAAGAGTGTCAAGCAAGGCTGGACTCTGGAGTATCGCAAACAGTACTTCTCGGCGCTCAAGAAAAGCATGACGCTCAGTGGCGGCATGCGTTACCATTTTTATCTTGATAAGATCAAGCAGAGCGCATTGGAAAACACCGCAGATGAGCACAAGAGGAGTCTTGATTTCTTGCTCAAGCGCGCTGATAAAGCTGTCGACATTGCAGCTCTTCCCAAGGCCAAGGGGCCGGGCAAGGCCTGGACTAATGAAGAGGTGGCGTCCCTCGTGAAGGACGGCATGAAGGGACGTAACTTCAAACGTGGACAACTGATGTTTCAGGCCGCGCACTGTTCCGCCTGCCACCAATTCAACGGCAGCGGCGGCATCGCCGGTCCCGACCTGTCGACCCTTGGCAAGCGCCTCTCAGTTAAGGACATCATGGTGTCGATCAACGAACCGAACAAGGTTATCAATAAATTCTATGAGGCATCTGAGATCACCTTGAAAGATGGCTCCACTGTGTTCGGGCAGGTGATTGAGAAGACATCGACCGAGCTCAGCGTCATGGTCAACGCCTACGATTCATCGAATTTGAGATCGGTCAAGCTAAGCGACATCAAAAAGATAAAGCTCTCCGCGGTCTCGCAGATGCCACCCAGACTGATTGCTATGTTCAACAAGGAAGAGCTGTTGGATTTTATGGCGTACATCCTTTCACAGGGAAACAATCGGCATTACTACTACAAGAAAAAGGCGCTATGACGGGCCTCGAAGCTGCGACAATCGTTTCTTGTTGTTGGCATGCGGGATACTAATGACGAGTCGACTTTTGTTAAGTAAAAGAGAGAGCATGTATAACAATATATTACTTGGTCTAGCTGTGTTAAAGAACAAACTACATCTTCTGATAGACCGATGCCAACTTTGATCATAAAAGCAAAGTTTTTTCTTATAATCATGAGGGATAAAAAATGAGCAGAAATGAGGTCATATTTGATGCGATATGCAATGGCAATCGTAACAAGGCGAAAGAAAGCGTGCAGTGTGCTGTTGATGATGGCTCTAATGTGGAACTATTGCTCACTGAGAGCATGATTCCCGCCATGCGTGAAATCGGCGATCGTTTCGCTCGCAATGAAGCCTTTATCCCGCAGATGTTACTGGCCGCTCGGGCCATGCAGGAAGGTCTGGCAATTATTGAGCCTTTACTCATAGAGAGTGGGCACGAACCACGTGGGAAAGTTGCCGTCGGTTCAGTTGAAGGAGACCTTCATGACATCGGAAAAAACCTGGTGGTCATGATGTTGAAAGGGGCTGGCTTTGAGGTTGATGATCTGGGGGTGGATTGCAAGGTTGAACGTTTTCACAAAGCTGTCGCAGACGGCTCGAAGGTTATTTGCTGCAGTGCGCTGCTGACGACAACCATGCAGAACATGAAGGACGTCGTCGATAGTTTCGCCGAGAAAAATGATGTCAAAGTGATCATCGGCGGGGCGCCGATCACGCAGGAATTTGCCGATACCATTGGGGCGGATGGATATGGGAAATATGCAACAGATGTGACGAAACTTGTCTGTGAAAGTATGAATCTCGAGTATTAAGAGAGGCAAAGATGAACGCGCAGCAAACAGACAACATGGAAAAGATTTATCAGGAAAGATTAACCCGATACATGACAGCCATGCGCAATGAAAAGCCCGACATGATTCCCATTCGGCCTTTTGTTGCGGAATTTACGGCAAAGTATGCCGGCTACACCTGTCAGCAGGTATGTCATGACTACAACAATGCATTTGCGGCCGCAAAAAAATGTGCAGCCGACTTCGACTGGGATGCGGTAGTCAGCAATATGGTTTACGTGTGGACAGGAATGACGCATGCCATGGGCCTGAATTACGTTGGTGTGCCAGGCATTGATACTTCGGCGGACGTTGGTTTTCAATACCGTGAACCGGGGGACGACAAGGCGTTCATGAAATCCGATGAGTACGACGAGCTAATTGATGATCCGACGGGATTTCTATACAATGTCTGGTTGCCAAGGGTTTCGGATAGGCTCTCACCGATTGGCGATCCGGTCAGTTACGGACACAACCTGGCTCTCGTTAAAGGAGCTATGTCAATGATGCAGTACTTTGGAGGATTCGGCGCGCAGGACCAGCAACTGCGCAGTGAATCCGGTACGGTCTCGGCAATTGCCGGCATCCTCAAGGCGCCCTTTGATATTATTGGAGATAAGCTTCGAGGTTATCTTGGGTTGACCATGGATATGGAGGAGCAGCCTGAAAAAGTGTTGAAGGCCTGTGAAGCCCTTGCACCACACTTGCTGAATGTCGCTCTGGGCACAGCCGATCCAAACAAGCAAGTTCCGGTGGGATACTGGATGCACCGTGGCTGTGTGCCTTTTGTTACACCGGATCAATTCAATTCACATTACTGGCCGACACTCAAACCCATCATTGAGGAGTTGTGGATGAATGGGCACCAGACTTTGTTTTATGCAGAAGGTGACTGGGGGTACCACCTCGACAGTTTTGCTGAACTTCCCGACCGAAGTATTGTATACCACGTGGATCAGGGAGACATTATTGAAACTCACCAGCGACTCGGTCAAAAATTCTGCCTCAGTGGAGGTATCCCGAACCATATTTTGGGGTTTAATGGGCCGCAAGAAGTTCGTGATTACTGTAGAAAAGTCATTGATGGTGTTGCCCAGGATGGTGGATACATCATGGATGCGAGCGCAATCATGCAAAATGATACCCAAGTTGAAAATATGCAGGCGCTAACGGATTTCACGCGAGATTATGGAACCTATTCTGTTTCACCATACAAGGAACCTTTGAAACCATGCGCCAATGCAGATACATCCGGTTGCCAAGGTAAAGCTGCCTTGCCCAAAGGCAAAACGACTCCGGGCACCTGTGTTTCCTGGCAGGAGGAGGTAAAAAATATTCCTCATGCGTCTGGTGACGTAAAAATGCTTGAAAATGTATGGAATCAAATCGATGGCTTGGGAAATGTTTTTATCTGGCAGTGGCTATTGTCATTTTAGGTCATCAACATTTAACATCCAAGTAATTGAGATTGTGAACAGTGAGACGAATATGCGAACACTACTGACATGGGCACAAACAGTGTCGCATTTCCTGGTAACTGCGGCGGGCTTTCTGCAGTCCCGAAGGGCGGGAGAAAGTCGGCGCAGTGTTGTGAGCGGCAAGCGCGCTCGCGCATCTGTCCGGATTAGACCACAAAACGCATCATCACTATTGGCCGCGTCACTGATGCCGATGTCGGTTTTTCTCTTCGCCACCTCCTCATTCTCTGCCCCTCCTATTGACTCTGTCTGCTGGGAGTTCGACGGCAGTTTGAAGGATTCAGCGGGGGCCCATTCGGATACGGCTCAGAGTGTCGGCCGCGTTCGTTTCTTGAGTGCGGCCGAATTGCCCGGAACAATCGGGAAGGCTGCCGCGTTCGGTCTTATCCCCGGTGATGCAGCCTATCTGCATGCGGCGGCGTCAACGGATTTCCAACTGCCGTCCGCCTACACGATCGAGGCCTGGGTTCTGCCGATGTGGAGGGGGAATGCACCGGAATGGAATCGGCTTGTACTGAACTGGGGCGTGGCGCCGAATTACGCCTATCACCTAGCCTTTCACAGGGGGCGACTGAGCCTCTACCACGCGCAGGCAGACGGCGAGTTTGCGGTGGCGGAGGGCGGGCAGATTCAGGCCGGCCGCTGGCAGCATGTTGCCGCTGTCGCCCGTCGCAACGATGCTGAACCTGGCAACAGCCGACTCGAGATCTATCTGAACGGCAAGCAGGTGGGGGCGGCTGCCTACGACGGCACCATCGCCGTCCTCGACGGCGAAGGCCTTGGTATCGGCGACTCGGCCGGAGTTTCCAGCGCCGGCGCCCGGTTCACCGGCTATATTGATCATATTTCCATTCGCAAGCATCCGTTGTCGGCAGCGGAAATCAGCGCCATGCATCAGGTGCGCGCTGGCGCCCTGGCCAAGCTCAAGCCGCTCGCCCCTCCACAGCCTGCGCAGGTTGCCCAAGTGGCGCGGCCCGTACAACCGCTGCCCAAAGAACTCGGCGTCGAGGAGATCGTTTTCTCCGAACGCCACCCCGGGCGCGATGTCGGTGGCCATTACTACGCAAACTTCGGTTATAACTGCACCGACGGCAATTATTGGATGCACGGAGCGGATGGCACCCGCCTGTGCCGCCTGCGGGTGGCGACGGGCGAGGTGAAAGTGATTCTGGAAGACCACGGCGGCGCCGTTCGTGATCCGCAGGTTCACTATGACGCGAAGAAGATACTGTTCTCTTATCGTAAGGGCGGGACGCACCACTACGACCTCTATGAGATCAATATCGACGGCTCGGGACTGCGTCAGATCACCTATGGTCCCTGGGACGATGTCGAACCCACCTACCTGCCGGATGGTGCCATCATTTTCTGCTCATCCCGCGCCAAGCGTTACATTCCCTGTTGGCAGGCACCCACCGCGCTGCTCTATCGCTGCGACGCTGACGGAACGGACATGCGCATGCTCTCATCGGGATCTGCCACCGAGAACACGCCGGCAGTACTGCCTGACGGCCGTGTCATCTACACGCGTTGGGAGTACGTCAATCGCGATGCCGTGGTCTTCCATCACTTGTGGATGACCAACCCGGACGGTACCGGTCAGAAGATCTACTACGGCAACATGAATCCTGGCGGCGTGTTCATCGACGCCAAACCGATTCCGGGCACGGACAAAGTACTGTTCATCAACTCGCCGGGGCACGGACAGAACGAGCATATGGGCAGTGTCGCGGTGGTGAGCAACAGCCAGGGGCCGGACAGCCGGTCGGCGCTGCGTGCGATCACCAAGCAGGGTTATCGCGATCCCTATCCGTTGTCCGAAGACACTTTCCTGGCGGCGTCGGGCAACAAGCTGATGCTGTTCAACAGCGGCGGCAAGATGCGGGTGCTCTATCAGGCTCCGATGATGCTGCACGAGCCCCAGCCATTGCGCCGGCGCGACCGGGAGCGGGTCATTCCCTCACGAGTCGACACAGCCAGTGACAGCGGCACGCTGATCATGGAGGACGTGTATGTCGGCCGCAACATGGAAGGCATCAAGCGCGGCAGCATCAAGAAGCTCCTGGTTCTTGAGGACCTGCCAAAGCCCGCCAATTACCATGGCGGCGGTTCCTCGCCATTGGGGCACGGCGTGACGTCCACATTGAAGCGTATCCTTGGCACGGTGCCGGTGGAGGAAGACGGGTCGGCGCATTTCCAGGTGCCGGCATCGCGCAGCGTCTACTTTGCGGCGCTGGATGACCAGGATCGTTCGGTCAAGCAGATGCGCAGTTTCGTTACCCTGCAGCCGGGCGAGACAATGAGCTGCGTGGGTTGTCATGAGCACCGCGTGTACGCTCCCGAGGTCGGGCGCCGCAACCAGTCGCTGGCGTCAGTACGCCCGGCCAGCAAGATCACCCCGATCCCGGAGGTCCCGGACGTTCTCGATTTCCCCCGCGATGTACAGCCGATTCTGGATCGCCATTGTGTGAGCTGTCACGGCAACGACAAGCGTGACGGCGGCGTCAGCCTGGCGGGTGACCATGGACCGGTCTTTTCCCACAGTTATTATGAACTGCTGCTGTTCTGGCAGGTGAAAGACACCGCCGGCACGCCAGGTTACGGCAGTGGTCGGCAAAAGGGCAACGACAAGCCCAACAGCACCTATAGTTCGGCGTCACCGCTGATGAACAAGATCGATGGCAGACATCACCAGGTGAAGCTCTCGGCAAAGGAGCTGCTGACTATTCGGTTGTGGATCGATGTGTCGGCCCAGTATCCCGGGACCGTGGCGGCCATTGGTACGGGGCAGATCGGCGGTATGTGGGGCAACAACAAGCCGGTTCGTGAAATGACCGATGCGTGGCCGTCGACGAAGCAGGCGGGTGAGGCGATGCAGCGCCGCTGTGGTTCGTGTCATGGCAAGACAATGCCCCGGCACGTGACCGACCGCACATCCTTGTCTTTTGGGGATTTCTTGTCGTGGGAACGACCGCTCAGCCGTTATTCGCGGCATCGGATCTTCAACCTGAGCAATCCGGATAAGAGCCTGGCGTTGCGTGCCACGCTGGCAAAGGCCGCCGACGGCCTTGCCGAGGGCGCCGCGACAAAGAAGGCGAGTGACGTGAGAGAGCCGCCCAAGCCGATTGTCCATCCGATTGTGTTCAAGGACAAGCAGGATCCCGATTACCAGAAAATCCTTGCCCATTTGCAGGACGCGAAGAAGAGACTGGAAGAGATCAAGCGATTCGATATGGCTGGGTTCAAACCGCGTGCCGAGTACGTGCGCGAGATGAAACGCTATGGCGTTATTCGGGCGGATTTTGATCTGAGCAAAGACAAGATTGACGTATACGAAGTTGACCGAAAATACTGGTCGTCGATGTGGCATAGCCCCAAGTAGCAATGCTGACACTTCTGATAATTCACCACAGTCTGTCACCGAGTCAGCCGGAAAGACTTTTGGCAGGTGCCAGGACCAACGTCGTGAAAACATGGAACACTAAAATGAAAACGATTTGTATCCCCATGTTCATTTTTTCTCTCTGCCTCCTGTCGCAGGCGCAGGCAGCGGCGCTGAGTGATACTGCGCGAGCAGCGATTGAAGTAGACTGGCAGCGACAGGAACAGGTGACGCGCCAACAGCGCGCGGACACGCCGCAGGCTGTCGCTGCGGCACTGGAGCGATAATGGCCTATATTGCCGGTGAAAAACTTCTGACTTACCTTGATGAATTGCACAAAGATTTGAAAATTTTCCAACTGAAAGACATGGCCCAAACCAGCATGGCATCGGGAAGCCCAAACAACAATCCTATCGTTCCCAAATCTGAAGAGACCGAGAAGATTTACCTGAAGGCCTGGTAAAAAAGGAAACAACATGCAAGAGATAATTATTGGTTTTGCTTTACTCTTAACTGGTGCGATCTGCGGAGGCTCATTCGGCTTGCCCAGCAAATACGTCAAAAAAGACACCCCCTGGGAGGTTCTTTGGGGACCCTTTTTCTTTTTTGTCACTCTTGTGATTCCTCTCATCGTGGCGCCGAGCGTGGTGAACAATCTCGGCGGCATCTACGAAACAGTGGGAGCGAAAACCCTGACTCATGTTTTTGTCTTTGGCATGCTCTGGGGCCTCGGTTCGATGGCGCTGGGAATGAGCTTTGCCTTTATTGGCCTGTCTCTGGCCTATGCTCTCAATTATGGCGCTCAAATTATTTTTGGTTCTCTTGTGCCCCTTTTCATGAAGGTGAGCTCAGATCCGGGGGCAGTGCCGACCACGACAATCAACATCATTGGTGTTGGTCTGTTTTTTTGCCTTTTGGGTGTCATTGTTTCAGGCCGAGCTGGAATTTTAAAAGAGCGTGACGCAAAAACAGATGAAGATAAGATAACTGAAGACGATTCCAAAAAACCACGTATGTTCATTGGTTTGATCATCGCTGTTGTTTCAGGTTTGCTTTGTGCCTGTTATGCGGTGGCTTTTGCCTTTGCCGGACCCATCGGTGAAGAGGCAGTGAAAATGGGCAATGAAAAATGGGCCGCCGCCTGGGCCACCACAGCCATGATTTTATGGGGTGGTGCCGTCACCTCTTGCCTTTATTGCACGTTCCAACTCACAAAAAACAAAACCTGGGGACATTTGACCAAAGCTGGAATCGGGCACACCTTAAAACTGGCTTTTCTGATGGCTCTACTGCACAACGCCGCCATATTTTTCTTTGGCATCGCCGCCATCAAAATGGGCAGTCTGGGAGTTTCGGTGGGTTACGCTGTATTCATGTCTTTTGCCATCATCACCGGCAATGTTCATGGTTTCAGATCTGGTGAATGGAAGGGCGCCAATAAAAAAAGCATCAACCGGATTGTGGCCGGCATCATCCTGCTGATCATTGGCATTTGTGTGCTGGGTTACAGCAAATCACTTCAAGGTTAAAAAAAGAAGGGGCTATCCTAGCAAAGACTAATGTTTTCTTTCAGGTCCCACTGTTTAAGCTGTTTATAAAGCGATTGACGGTTGTCTCCATTGAAGCGCCATTGGCACTCCTTGAGAAACCAGTGAAAACGGTCTCTGTGAATGCCGTTGAACTTCCTTAAATGACGCTTCGCCCGGTTCCAGAAAATTTCGATTCCATTAATGTGATTACCTCTGTCGGTGAAGAGCTCGGAATGGTTAATTCGCAGATGATGAAATTCACGCACGTGAGTGCATTGCAGCCCCTGAATGAATCGGTGTAAACAATGCTGTCGAGTGTCGACTTTTTCTTCGATGATCGGCAGCAGGGTCTCCGTCCTTGCGTTGGGTACAATGGCAGTGCCCCCCGCTTGCGTTTATTCGATCTCGAAACCTGTTTCCGTGAGGGCCTCCCTGACCCAACTCAGCGACCGTTCGATCATGGGGCCGCCCTGACCCTCGCACTCGATGCTGAAGACGCCGTCAAAGCCACGGTCATGGAGGCGCTTGAGACAGGCGCGGATGTTGTCCGCGTTCACCCCGTCCCCAGTTGCGCACTGACTGACGGCAATGCCGGTCTGGCCGCCGCGCACGGCATCGGACAGGGACTTGGATACGTCTTTCACGTGTACGTGATGTATTTTGTCCAGGAAACGCTCCGTGAAGGCCACGGGGTCTTCTCCCGCGATATAGGAATTGCCGGTGTCGAGGTTGAGCCGCAGCCAGGGGGTGTCCCCACAGAAGTCAAGCATCTGCTCAAGCCGCTCGGGGTTGGTGGTGAAATAACCGTGCACCTCGATGGTGACGACGATCTTGTGGGCCTCGGCGACCTCAAGGATCTGCTCGTAACTGCGCTTCATCAACTCCATGGCCTCGTCGTCGGAAAGGCCCTCCGGCTTGTGCAGGCCATCGGTTGTGGCCACGCGCGGTGAACCGGCCAGCACGGCCCAGGGAATCGACTTCAAGACATAAGGAACGCCGATCGCCGGTCCGCATTTTCCAGAGAGAGGATAGGCCGCGTCAATCTGCGACAACTGCACACCGTAGGAGGCCATCTTTTCGCGCAGCATAGCCGGATCCTCCAGCAATGATATGTGCGGGAAGTAGCCCAGTCCATGAATCCAGCAGGCGCCTTCAATGACACCGGGCTCGATGTAGTGTACGTCGTTCGCTTGCGCCCACTCGAGACACTGCTCGAAAGACTTGAACGTTGAGTTAAAGGCATCCGTGTGAAATCCGATTCCAACTTTTTGCATGAGAGTAATTTCCTGTTTGTTTCGATTGCTGTTAGGGATTGTCTGATTCGTCGAAGTAACCTGTCTTGTCCTGGCACCCGTTGAAGCCAACGTCCGCGTAACCGAGATCGTCCGCCATGATTACAATCAGATTTGGCTTGGACTCTGCCAAGAAAGGAAAGGAGCAAGCGCAAAAGAAGAACCAAGCCCGGAAATTCATGTGATGGTTCTTGTTAATATAACGCTCGCAATGTCCATCCGACAATCGTCTCCATCTCTTCAAAACCAGCGACACTAAGTAAGCGGATATGACGTTCAAAAATCTAGTTCCCTTTGGGCGCCGTCCCCGCCCAGGCGGCGCCGCGCCGAATGAGCTCGGCGACGTCGGGCAACTTGCAGGCCCTGGCATCGTGGCCGAGGGGGGTGTTGAAAACGCGGCCTTTGCCGTATTCCAGGCAGAAGGCCATCGGGTGATCCTTGCCTGTGTTCTTGGAACGCGCGGTTGCCAGCAGTCGGAATTCACGCGTCTTGCCGCCCATGCAGTAGTAGAGCTCGTCGTCGGCCTGCAGCTTCGCCTTCAGGCCCTTGGTGATGGCATGTTCCCGGTCAGTGACGTTCACCAGAAAGGGCTGGCGCCGGTCATGGTGACCTTTGTAACCATGCTCCGGCGTGAAGATCAAACCCGTTAAGTTGGCGTACTCCGGCCAGTCGTGAAACGCGCCACAGGCGAAGTGCAGCACAAAGAGGCCGCCGCCTTCTTCAACAAATTTCTGCAGCTGTTCGCGCGACTTTTTCCCAGGGTAGTTCTTTTTGGCCGAGTAGAAGTTCAGGAGAATGACGTCCTGTTGAAAAATCGCGGCGTTGGCGAGAAATTCCGGGTCTTCGGATACCGTCACCTTGAAGCGTTTGTCCTCGGCGAAAATCTCTTTCAATGCTTCGGTGCGGGTCTTCCAATTGTGTGCGGGATGTTCGGTGCCAGTAACGATGAGCACGCGCACATCACCAGCCGCTGCCGTGGCGCTGGTCGGCGAGGGCAGGTAGGCTACGGCATCCATGTGCTCCTGTGCCGAAAGTCCCAGTGCACAGGCTGAGGGCATGAGAGACTGCTTTACCTTTTCACGTTTCTTGATGTCCTTCACAGCGATACCGATGGTGTCCCCACCCATCACTTTCACAAGCAGCGAATCCGTCTCTGTCTCGGCAACCGCGTCCCGGGCCTGCAGCTTCAGATTGGATTTCCATATCGAATGCTCATTCCTGTGATACCAGACAATACGGTCCTTCTGCCCTGTCATAACCGTGTCTGATTCAATATAGGTCGGTTTGAGAAGTCCATAGGCCGAGTGAGCTTCCATTCCTTGCAATCCCCTGCGCTTCTTACGCCAGTGCTTCAGGGAAACCCGAGCAGCAACAGGTTGATCACTGTCAATATCCACCGTCACCACGGGATGGTTGGCACCAATAGCAAACCGAATCACCATATCTTGCTCGGGAGCCTTGAAACGAATGAGTCTCTCACCTCGATTTACATCCAGTGTCTGGCTGAATGCACAACCCTCTTGAAAAGGATTTGGATTAAGTGAGACCCTTGCCTTACCAAGCTTGAGCAGTCGGCAGTTCTCACTCCAAGCATCAGTCTTGGAAAAGCAGAATAGCAGGTTGCCGCTTTTTTCAATCCAGACATTCGGCTCGATATTGCCGTTGCCAATCGGCATGGAACCTTTGGAATCTTTGCTTGGAGTCGTCCAGACAACACTGTTGGTGGCAAGAAAACCAGTGGTTACTGTGTCTGTGCTGTTGGCTTGGCACATGATCAACGGCAAGCAGATCAAGGTGCTAACAATGGAGTAGCGCAAATTTCGCATCGTCTTACTTTTTGAAGTTTGTCCGTTGTTGCTCAGGGGGTTTCCACGTTCATGATGCAATTCATGAGACGCCAATGACCTGGCAAGGTGCAGATGACAGGATATTTCCCCGGCTTGGAGGGGGCTACAAATTCAAGAATGGCCTGCGAGTGATCGTGGACCATTTTCGAGACAAAGAGGACCTTGGGTGATTCCGGGACAAATCCTTTTTCAATCCCTTTCGGATCGATCGCCATTGCGTCGGCGAGTTGTCCAACGATCTCCATCGCGCCGATCTGGCAAATGACTGCATTGTGCGGCATGTTGTCAGGATTCACGAACAGAAGCTTCACTTTCTTACCGGCTTTAACCGTGAATTCCTTACGGTCATATTTCATCATTTCGGGAATCGTTTTAAGGACGATGTCCACATCGACTTCGACGGGAATGGATGACGCTTCCTTGGACTCTTTAAGGGCGAACTGTGATGATGATTCGATGATCTTTCGCGTTTGCTTGATGTTGTAATCGATCTGGGCATCGGTGGCCCGTTGTCTTGCCAGAATGAGAATCTTGGCGGCATCCGCAGCTTCGAAAGAGGCAGCTGCAACGACCGCCTCGGCTCGCACTAAAGGATGGACATCCACAGCCTGCTGTTTCAGCAGCTTGACTCCGTCCGATACTTTCGTTCCCCAGTGTCCAAGGGTTCGGGTCGCTGCGGCACGAACAAAAGGATTCGGCGATGACAGCACCGACTTCAGCAGTTCCTCATGGATGGTGTTGTGTTGTTCGTGGAGCCAAAGCGCTTCGAGCAAAGGGCGCGCATTCTCTTCGTCATCCGGATTGAATCTAACAATCCATCGCCGCACCTCAGCAAGCACCTGCCGACTGTCGCGTCCGCTCAGTTCAATCCGAGCACGATAGCGCACCGTGTCTTCAAGTGATTCGAGAAAGCTCAGCACTTCGTTGATCGGCTTGCCCGCCATCTTCACCGGCTTCAGCAGCGGACGACCGGAAACCGTCACGCGATAGATGCGCCCATGCACATGATCTCGATTGGGGTCGCGGATGTTGTGTTGCATGTGTCCGATAATTACATTATTCCAATCAAGGAAGTAAAGAGCCCCATCGGCTCCGATCTCCACATCCACCGGCCGGAAGTTGCCGTCGGAAGAAATGACGATTGATTCCACCTCTTCGCTATGGATGTCAGCGCCATCCACGATCACCTTGTGTTGCAGGATGCCACGATATCCAATCGTATTGCATATTAGAAGATTGCCGCGATTCTCTTCGGAGAAATGGCTTCCTGAGATTCTTCCAAACCCGGCCACGGGTCGGACGCGTTTTTTATATAGTTCATGTGGCGTGCCGGCACCGGGATAACCAACATAGTAGCCCCGGCCAGAAGTCGCATCGGTTGCGAAGAGGTAACCCCACTCGTCGATGGCAATGCCGTGCGGATTCGGTGAAACGTAGAAGTGATTGGCGATCTGTCCGGTGCGCGGGTTCCACCGATACAGCATCGGTGCCTTGGTGCGCAGGGGTTTGCCCCACGGCGTTTCGACGTTCGTGTAGTGAAAGATGCCTTCGGAAAAGTAGATGCAGCCATCAGGGCCGAGGACAAAACTGTTGGCGCTGCAGTGCGTGTCGGCCGAATCGATCCCGTGCAGCAAACGGATTCGCACGTCGGCCTTGTCATCGCCATCGGTGTCCTTCAGGAAGAGAATGTCCGGCGCGTTGGCAACCAGCACGCCGCCATTCCAGAATTCGAAACCGGTGGGGTTGTGCAGTTCGTCGGCGAAGACGATACAGCGATCTGCCTTGCCGTCGCCGTCTTCATCAGGGAAAATCTCCAACTTGTCGTTCAACGGTTTGTTTGGATGCCAGTGCGGATAGGTCGTCCACGCCGCGACCCACAGGCGGCCATTGGTATCGACCGCCGACTGAACCGGATTGATCAGTTCGGGGAACTGTTCTTCGCTGGCGAACAGATTGACGCGCATGCCCTTGGCCACCTTCATTTTGCCGATGGCTTCTTCGCCGCCCAGATACTTCAGGCTGCCTTCCTTCGCGGCACTGCTGCTTCTGCTTCCGCCGCCGACGTTGCTGGTGACCTTGATTGGCGCGGGAACGTTGCTGTCGTCGATTGCGTAATCGCGACCTTGTGCGGCGGCCCAGATGCCCTTGTCCCGATTGGCCGTCATGACGTCAAGCATGTTCAGTTCATGCTGCATGACTTCGTAGTTGGTTTGGTCATCAACGAACTTCAAAAACGCCCGTTGGCCGTAGGTGCTGTAGCCGTCCGTCGCGCGATAACGATTGAACCAGCGCAGATTCTTGTTCAGCACCGCAGAACGAACCGTTTCCAGTTGCGCCTCGTCGCGCTGCGAAGCGGTGCCGAACAGGGTTGAGTCGATGACTTCCGCCACGCGGCGATTGCCCTCGTTGGTCAAGTGAATGCCGTTGATCGTCAGCGGCTGTTTCGCGGCGGTGTACAACTTTTGTGTGGACGTGAACAGGTCGACAAAGGTGACATGGTGTTCCTTCGCGACACCCGCCATCGCTTCGGTGTATAGCGCCAGGCGTTTGTTGTTGTCGCTGCCGTCGGGCAGGTTTGGATCGTTGAGATTCTCGTGTGCGATCGGCGAAAACAACACGAGCTGCGGAGGCGTTTTGCCGTTGTATTTGTGCTTGCGCGTTTCGGTGATGAACTGCGCCAGGTTGCGGCGGAACAAATAGAGGCCGTCCTTGCCTTCGAACGATTCGTTGTAGCCAAAGAAGGCAAAAACCACGTCGGCCTTCGAATGTGTCAGGTGTGCATGCGGATCGTCGAAGTTCATCGACCGTGGCCGGATTGTCAGTTCGTCCGCGGAAAATCCGAGGTTGCGAAACACGAGTTGCTTTTCCGCAAACCGGCTTTGCACCAGCGTTTCAAGCCAGCCAAAGTGTTGCATGCGATCGGCCAGCGTGTTGCCGACGTAGCAGATGCGGTCGCCATTCTTGATCGTGAACGGTGCCTGACTTTGTGTCGGTTCTGCCTGCGCATAGTCGCGCGGAAACTGTCCTTTTCTGAATCCATTGAACCCGAACGGCAACGGATAGAAGGGAACGATCATGTCCACGTTTGTCTTCGGACCAATCGCGTCCTCAAGCCCCATGGCCCAGAAGCACGCGTTGACCACCATGCGCCGAAAACTCTCGTCACGAAAATCCTGCGCGTCGCCCATGGTCGACATGAACACCCGCGCGTTGCCTTTGGGTGTCGGGAAGTGTTTGATCCACGCCAAGGGCATCTGCGCCTTCAGTGATGGCGGGGCATCGGGTTTCATGCCTTTGAGCGTCTGACCCATGACTAGCACCTTGCCGTTGTGCGGAATCGGCGACCGCACGGTGTACACATCGGTGCGGCCCCACATCACGCCGACGCCGCGCATGATCGGGTGACCTTTCATCGATTCAACAGGAATCCCGCGCGTGCTTTCGCGGCCATGGTGGCCGTGATGTGAAATCCATGTCGCTCCCAGGACCTGGCGGCCAAAACCGCTGGTGAAATCCTTCCCCCGGTAACTGCTGCTGTACTTCGCATATTTGCTGTCCGGTTTGTTGCGAAAAGCCACCACCGACGGGCGGATGCCGATGACAGGCTTGCCGGTTTGCAGGTACGCATCAACGTATTTCATCTGCTCGTCCGGCAAGTCGCGAAAGCGCGTAAAGACGAACATCAGATCCGCGGTTTCTAGCGCCGCCAGGCCGGGGATGTTGTCGGTGACGTTCGGGTCGATCTCACCCGTCTTCCTGTTGACGGCGAACAGCACCGTGCAGCGAAAGCCATAGCGCTTCGACAGAATCTTGGCGAGCATCGGCAGGGCTTCTTCGGAGCGATATTCCTCGTCGCCACTGATCCACACGATGTGTTTTCCGTGACCTGCACCGGAACCTCCTTCAAAGACGATGCCCGGTTCACCCGAGACGGGTGGCACGTTCAACAGGAAAAGTAGCAACAGGCATCCCGGAAAGTGGATTTTTGGCAGATGATTCATGTTTTTTCGTGTGCGAGATCCCGCGTTGCGAAGGGGACTTGCGCGCAGTCTGTCCGTGAGGAAAGAACCCGCCAAGACCCTGCATCACCCTTTCTCACGGATCATTTTCTGAGTGAAACGCTTTCGAAAAGAGAAGTCACACCTTCCCTGGCAGTCATGGTCCCAACGGACACGAAGAAACGCATCAAAACCAAGTCGGCATTTTTCACAAGATCAGATCAAATTAGTTTCGAAGGATCGCCGTTCTCCACGTTTCCGTATTTGACTTCGGTCAATTCCTTTGTCGGAAACGTGTCTGCAAGGGGTATGGCATGCGGTGGACAAGGTGGGGTTCTCTCGCTGTTTAGCCCGCCGGGCATTGAAACAACTGGAATCAGCCGGCTTGATCAAGACAGAGCCTAAACCCGGGCAACTGACAACAGTAAGAATACTGAATGTGGAGGTTTAAAATTAATGAGTAATAAACCGGGTAACACAGAGTCTACAAAAGTGGAACTTCTTGCATGGATCATTTCGGCGTTAATACGTTCCAATGGCTAAGGGGCCCCTTAGCCAATCGCCATGGATGCCCGCTTATATTTGTGCCTTGAGTCCGCTTTTGACTCTAGTCAATGTTTTTATAGGGCAACCTTTCATGCTGGATTTATGAAGTCTACCGCTTGTTGTCTGAGTGTGTCCGGCCGCCCTTGCGTCCGGACAATCGACGATATTGACGGGAGTAGACACTCGAGGACAAATCAGCAAATGAAACCTATGTGCCATTGGCTGGTGTTATTGATGGTTCTCTGGGCCATTCTTGAACCACTCGGTGCCGCAGAATCTTGTGTCGAAGAGATTGGAAAACAGACTCAGATCCTAGTGCAGAGTGACTGGTTGGCACGCGATGGCGAGTCCTCGTTGTCGAAAACACATGAAGTCATTCGGCGTGGACAAGATCTCCTTGAACGGTTGCAGCCCCGGATAGAGGAGGCCAGTCATCAGCATTTCAACACCCGGCTCAGACTCATCGCAAAGCGTGTGGCGTCCCTCCAATCCTCGATCGAAGTTTCAAGTGTTATTCAGAGGGAACTATGGCTCGAAGCACATCAACTCGTTCGTCAAATCGTCTTCTGCAATCCGGTGCTCCGCGAAATGGACAAGCTGCTGTTCATCACACGTCACGATTCGAAAGGCGTATTTCACATGGTGGACCAGTTCTATGGCTTCAATGCGCGGTCAGGCGGACGCCTGCTTGTGCTCATTGAACCGTTGAGTGACAGTCCGAAACTGTTGGATGTACTCGCGGATTCAATGGTGAAGCAGGGTCGTCTGAAAGGTCAGAAGCTTGAAGGTGGCTCGTTTCTTTCGCCCGAGTTGTCATTCGACGGTAAAACAATTCTTTTCGCGTGGGCTGAGGGGAAGGGGAAAGATCTCGAATGGTCTGAGAGAGCGAGTTATCATATCTTCAAAGTCAACTCGGATGGCAGTGACCTGATACAGCTCACTGATGGGCCATGGAATGATTTTGATCCCTGCTTTCTTCCCGGCGGTCGTATTGTGTTCGTCAGTGAAAGGCGTGGAGGATATTTGCGGTGTGGGCGGCATTGCCCCACTTACACTCTCTTCGGCATGGAGCAGGATGGCAGCGACATTGTTTGCCTTAGCTTTCACGAAACACATGAGTGGCAGCCGAGTATCACGGAGGATGGGCTGATTATTTACACGCGCTGGGATTACGTCGATCGAGACACCAACATAGCGCATCACCCATGGACCTGTCGTCCTGACGGCGGTGATCCGCGCGCGATTCACGGCAACTATCCATTGCGTCGGGAGAGTCGACCTTGGATGGAGATGGACATTCGCGCAATTCCCGGCTCGCGTAAATTCGTAGCCACAGCTGCGGCGCATCACGGTCATGCTTTCGGTTCGCTTGTGATGATTGACCCGCAAGTTGAGGACGATGACGCACAGGCGCCACTGACCCGGCTCACGCCGGAAGTGCCGTTCCCTGAAGCGGAGAAACATCTTCGTTCCATTGAGCAGTGCATGGTCTATGGCACGGCATGGCCGTTGAGTGAAGACGATTTTCTCTGCGCTTATGACCAGGCGGCGAAGAACCGTGGCATCTATTGGATCGACCGCTTCGGCAACAAGGAATTGCTTTATCGTGACTCGACCATTTCGAGCCTGAGCCCTATTCCGTTGAAACCGCGTTCTGCTCCGACGGTGATACCCGACACGACGCTTGCAACTGCCCATGCCAAACAACAAGCAGATGACCCTGATCGCAGCGCGACGATCGCCTTAATGAACGTCTACGACAGCGATTTTGTTTGGCCTGCCCAAACCCGACTTTCTGCACTGCGGATTATTCAGGTGCTTCCCAAGAGCACTCCGGCACCAAACGATCCCCGCATCGGCGTGGCCGAGCAAAGCAACGCGCGGGCGGTGCTGGGCACCGTGCCAGTAGAAGAGGACGGCAGCGCCTACTTCGAAGCGCCGGCAGGCAAGGCACTCTACTTCCAGGCGCTCGACCAGTATGGCCTTGCCGCGCAGTCCATGCGTTCAGCCACCTATCTTCACGCTGGCGAACAACTCACATGTCAGGGTTGTCATGAGCCGCGTCATCGTGCTCCGCGACGCACTGATCACATGCCGATTGCCCTTGGTCGCGCTCCTTCGAAAATTCAACCCGAGGTCGCCGGATCGAATCCGTTCAACTTTGTTCGGCTTGTCCAGCCCGTGCTCGACCGCAACTGTGTGGCTTGCCATTTGGAAAAACATGCGCTCGATTTACGCGGCATCGTCGAAGGCAAACACGGCTGGACGCGTTCCTATTCCAATCTAGCAGGCGAATACGGTTTCTACTTTCACGTCTTCAATGGTGCGATCAAAACGGGTGTGCATGGTGGTAGCCGAACCACTCCGGGTCAATTCGGCGCCGCTGCCTCGCCATTGCTGCCTTATCTTGACCAGCGTCATTACGGCTTGAAACTTTCCACCAACGACTGGCATCGCTTGACGCTTTGGCTTGACTGCAATTCCGAATTTTACGGTTCCTACGAAAACACCACTGCCCAGGCACGCGGAGAAATCATTCGACCCACGCTGGAGTAGGATTTTGTCAGGACGGGAGATTCCGAACCAAATACCCGGAGTAAAACATTTTCGCAGCAGAATTAATCCATTTTATTCATGAAAACATCTTCCTTCCTGCAAAGATTGAGTTTTGCGCGAGTGGTGGTAATGGCGTCGCCTTGGTCAATTTTGTCGCGCGCCAAGATTGTCGTTTTCACCGTCTTTCTCCCAATTGGCGCATGTGTTCTGCCTCTCGATGTTGTTGCAGCGACCGTCGCGCAAGCTCAAATTCGTTTTCAACTCGGGGCGACTCTTGGGGAGTTCATCTTTGATACCGGCGTGCTTCGCGGTAATTTGCGTGCCGACGGCAAATCACTCGGGCTCTCATCGGTCGTTCATGTGCCGAGTGATACCGTGCTTGACCGCAGCATGGGATTGTTCAGTCATTACCGACTTTTCACCAACGGAAAGCGTTACGGCGCCGGCGTGTGGGACTTGCCAAGCAATGCAAACCTACGTCCCGATGGAGCCGTGGAAATGACAGTGATCAATGCGCCGGACCGGCCTTTCGAACTGCGCGCGATATACCGTTGGCACGACCCGGCCACGCTTGATCTGGAAACGGTCGTGAAAGCTAAGCGCGATTTGCCCGGGTTTGAAGTTTTTCTGGCCTCCTATTTTGGCTCGCAATTCACAAACGCGCTGGTATTCACCACCATAGACTCAGAGCCAAAGTTTGTTGCGGCCGATCGGAGCGCTGGCCACTGGCAGATGTATGTGCGCGATGATGCTGCGCTTGGCCTGGTCAACGACGGACGGTGGACTTTCCCTCCGAATCCGGTCGATTGGACCGTCTGTGGCAAACTGGCGCAGCCCTTCGCAATTCGCCGCGCCCTCGATCTTAATCTGAACGCACTGCTCATGGCACCTGTTGGAGAATGCTTCGCGATCGCCACGCCTCACCAAACTGAATCGCATTATTCGACATACTTTTCGCTGTTCGGACGCGACCTGAAATCGGGCGAAACAGCCCATGCCCGGAGCCGATTGGCGATCCGGGGTGCTCTTTCAGACTCTGACGCCGTAAAACTATACAATGACTACGCACACGAACTCCGGCGCTAAGGGGGCGACACGGAATCCACGGATTCGCACGGAAATGGGAGCATAGGTGTAATCCTCTTGAAGATTCGGATAGTCGTTGAATCCCCGTTTCCAAAATGAATTATGACTCAAGTCAAGGGAACCGATCCAAGAGAGCCCTATTTTTAGACAGAAATTGAACAGGAATTTTCATTTATGAAACACCAGATACCACGTCGCCGTTTTCTCCAAACCAACCTCGCCGCAGCACTTGCGGCTCCTGCGTTCCCAATGATTGTTCCTTCCTCGGTCTTTGGTGCTGACGCACCTGGGAATCGCATCACCGTTGGTTGCATTGGTACCGGTCCTCAGGGCCGCGGAGTTATGAATGGTTTCCTGGGACAATCAGCGGCGCAGGTAGTGGCGGTTTGCGACGTCAAGAAGAACCAATTGGAGCTTGCACGAAAACAGGTCAACAATCGTTACCAGAACCAGGATTGCGCGACCTATACAGATTTTCGGGAGGTGCTTGCACGCCAGGACATTGATGCTGTGCTTATTGCCACACCGGACCACTGGCATGTGCACGTTGCTGTTGCCGCGGCGATGGCGGGCAAGGACATTTATCTCGAGAAACCGATGGGGCTCACGTTAGCGGAAGACCAACTTCTGCGCAAAGCGGTGCAGGAGAACAAACGTGTCTTCCAGTTTGGCACCCAGCAGCGTTCCAGTCGTCAGTTCTTGAAGGCCTGTGAATTAGTGCGCAATGGAAGCATCGGCAAACTGAAGCAAATCAACGTCTGGTCGCCTGCCAGCCATCCCGGCGGTTCCACCACTCCTGCTCCGGTACCGGAGGGCCTTGATTATGAGCGTTGGCTTGGTCCGGCGCGTTACACGCCCTACACGAAAAACAAGTGTGCCGCCAACGGCAAGACCTGGTGGTTTAATAACGATTACGCTCTTGGATTCATTGCAGGTTGGGGTGTGCATCCTCTTGATATCGCGCTCTGGGGGCATCCGGCAATGCTGGACGGCACCATGGAGGTTGAAGGTCAGGCAATTTTTCCGACAGAGGGCGCGTGCAACACTTCTGTTGCCTGGAACGCGAATTTCAGGTTCGCTGACGGCGTCACCATGGCCTTTCGTGGGGCGCCCAATGGTTACCGGGAAACAAATGCATTGAATGATTTTTCGGTGTGGCGTAACCGCTATGGCAAGATTGATGGCCACGGCACCGCTTTCGAAGGCACCGACGGCTGGGTGCTCGTCAGTCGCGGCAACCTGCGCACGTCACCAGAAGCGTTGGCGCAGGATCCGATCGAGCCAAAGCCGGTCTCACTGATGAAAAGTGACAATCACGTGCGCAACTTTCTGGACGGCGCAAAAAGCCGTGGAGCGACTATCTGTCCCATCGATGAAGCCGTCAAGGCCGATACATTATGTCATGTCAGTGACATCGCCACACGGGTAAACCGCAAGCTCAAGTGGAATCCTGTTAAGGAACAATTCATGGGTGACAAGGAGGCGAACAAGCGGCTTGAACTGCGGACCATGCGCGAGCCTTGGCAGTTAACATGACACGAAATGTGCGGAGAAATTAAGACACGGATTATCACGGATAGATAGGGGTATGGGTTTATCATCCTTGAAGCTCTTCAAACCAGATCTGTGAAAATCTGCAGGGCCGTGCTGGAGTCCTGTTTCAATTCTCCATTCACCTTGAGCGTCAACCGAATCTGGACCGTCTTGTTGGGCTCTTCAGAAAGCTGGCTCATCATCGTTGCTTGACTCCACTGTAGTTCACATCAACAGCAATGGTTTTACCCAGGCTCCTTGTTAATTCACCAGGGCCGGATCGCATAATAACTCGTTGCTCTGTCCAATGATCTCGATACCATGAGCATTCTTTAAATTCATCGTGAATAGAAGTGAGCTTTTTATTCAATTGTTTGCGCAGTCCTGTTAGTTTTGTTTTATAACTTGGGTTTGTCGCCAGATTCACCTTTTGCTTCGGATCATTTTTGTTGTCAAAGAGCAATTCCCTTCCATCAAGCAGGTAGCGGGCATAGGTATATTGCTTGTTGCGTATCGCCCGCCATTCAAAGCCGTCTTTCCATAGAAATGTGTGTCCCATGCCCTGCAAGAGCGCAAATTCAGGCTCAGGACCTTTTCTCCCTAAAGTGATTTCGGATAAATCCATACCCTCAACTGCAGGTGGGATTTTCTGCCGACAAAGTCCCAGGAAAGTAGGCATGATATCCGGTGTTGCCATGCATGCATCAGACCGTGCACCCGCAGGAATTGTTCCCGGCCAGCGTATAATAAAGGGCACACGCGCGGACTCCTCATAGAACGTCATTTTAAAAACCCGCCCCTGGGCCCCAAACATCTCACCATGATCGGAGACAAAAATAACGATGGTATCTCCGGCCAATCCGGTTTCCTCTAGGACCTGCATAATGCGCCCAATTTCATGATCCAACGCGCTTGTCATGCCATAGTAGGCACGCATCATGTTTTCGAGATTCGGTTTCCAGTGGGATAACCAACGTTTTGTATTGGTGTTCCTGTCCATGAGCGGATCTGGCGTATCTTTCCAGGTCGATGGCAATGGAAAATCCATGTTGGCAAAAGGCTCATAAAACGCCCTCGGGCAATTTCCCATCGTGAACGGATCGTGGGGCGGGCTATAAGCGACAACCATCGCAAACGGATCTTCTGATTTGGCATGTTCCTTTAAGCGCGCTATCGCCAAGTCAGTGAAGTGGGTGCTTTTAAACTCACCTCTGGTTTTTGTTTCTTCAGGACTATCTGTCCAATAACTATAATTGAAATTGTGGTGCCCGAAATTGTATGCCGCCCAGTAATCATCAAAACCCATGCGATAAGGCCCCGGAGGCACGTAATTATTTATCGCCCCCGCATGCCCGCCTGCGCGATGAGCCCATAGGTGCCATTTGCCAATGTGATCCGTCTTATAACCGGCTTTTTTCAAAACATGGGCATAGGTGTCATGATTGGGGTTCATGCGAAGCTCGTTAACAACGACCCCGGTGGAACTGGCGTATTTCCCTGTCATTAACGAGGCGCGGAAAGCAGAGCAGACGGGTGTGGACGCCACAAAATTTTCGTACAGCATACCCTGGCTGGCTAGCTTGTCGATATTGGGCGTAATCGCACGCTCATCAGTTAAACCGATGGACTGGTAGCGCAGTTGATCCGCAATGAGAATCAATACATTGGGCTGCCTGTCAGCAGCTGACGCATTCCATAGGCAGGCACTGAAGATTATTATTGTGAGTGTTAAAGTGCGCATAGCTTGTCTAGTGCCCAACGTTGTGAATCGCCTGCAAAAAATGGCGCAGCTATTTCCCGTCAGGTGCATTCTTTTGTTCTGCCGGGTTTCGTTCCATTTGCTACTGCTCCGCGGCAGCCTTTGTGTAGATGGAGTTCATCTTCCAGGAGGAAATGGTCTTAACCGTCATGTCGCCGCCTTTGCTGAATAAACTGATGTGAAGATCCATTGGATCGTACTCGTGCCAGGCCACCGCAGCCTGGCGGTCGTTGGCAAAAACCTCGATCATGCTCTTGTCGATGAAGATCCGCAAGGTGAGGTCCTCTCCTTTCTTCAGCTCGAATGGAGGATTGATATAGCCGACGGTCAAGGTCTTGCTCGCGTGGCGGGAAGCGATCGTGAAGCCGTTACTCCCGTCTTCACCACACAGCACCTTGACCCCGAACTCACTGGCCGAGGAGGAGTCCAGAACGAGTTCCAGTTCCATCGTGTCGCCGGTAATCTCCTTTAGGAGGTGGGTCGTATCACTTTTTACCGTGATATTCTGCTCTCGCCTCGGATCAGATCGTAGCTGTTTCAGCTCACGCAAGGGTTTTATGCGCAACACCCCATCCTCTGGAAGGCTGAGTTCGCGGGGAAGAGATTGGATACCCGGCTGAAGCTTGCCGTTCATTAGTGCATTAAAGTTCTTCGTTCTGTCTACTTTTTGCATGTTGTTAACCCATGGCGTGCACCATGCCCACATCACTCGTCGGCCGTCGGGTATCAACAGTGATTCCGGAGCAAAAAAATCCCATCTGGCCCAGTTCATCAAAGCGTGATGATCCGGTAGAAACTTCTCGTCCCTGAAATCACCGAGATAATAGCGAGCGCCCAAGCCATGACTGATGCACAGAAGCATCCACTTGTCACCGATTTTGAATATGTTGGCGCAGGAAGTGTCTTCATCCTTGGGCACCCCCAAATCTTTCGGAAAGTTCGGGTGAAACAACTCGCCAAGGAATTCCCACTGTTTGAGATTTTTGGACTTTGCCAGGGTCGGGTTTTGGCCGCCGCCGAGAGAGTAATAGGAGTCGTCCATCAGCCAGCAATCGGGATCCCAGTGCCGCATCTTCGCCGGTTTGCCGTCCGCAGTCTGCGGTTCCACCGCGATGGATTCAGACCATTCGTTCAGGTCATCGTCCAGCGCAAAGGCGATCTGGTTCCTGCCGGAGCCCTGGCCGTGATAGATGATCGCAGGCTTGCCGTCCTTGGTCAGGAACGCAGTGCCGCTGAACATTCCGTGTCCCGTCCTGGGCGGCGTGAGCACGGTTGGGTGCCATTTCCAATGAACCATATCCGTGCTTGATACGTGAGCGAAGGAGTGCCCTTTGCTCTGGTGGATATAGTGCAGATGGCAGCGCCCTTTGTGGAATATGGCACAGTTCGGATCCGCAGGGATCGCCTTGTCGGGCCCTGGATGCGCCAGGTGGTACGTCAGCCAAGTCTGCGGCGGGTTCTCCGGCATCACAGGCATATCCTGGTTTGTTTTCAGCGTCTGTGCGGTACACACCGCAGTGATCAGAGTAATGATGAGTCCTGTTATATATGATTTCATTATGTATTCCCTTGCATAAAGGTCAGCATTGAGTTTCGGCGCGTCTGGCGACGTAAACTCCAATGCTTTGTTGAACTTCCTGCTGATCGAGTTACCCAAACTGGTCCAGTGCTTTCGTTAGTCTGGACGGGTTGATTATTTGCTCAATGTCGTAGAGTAAGTCAATGCTGGGACGCTGGGAGGGCGTAGCCCGACCCAAGGCCCTGCATTGACCCTGTGCCTCTTCTCCAACT
>Ga0066867_10000188_pt1 | contig 28821 bp, 25 predicted proteins | sample ETN01SmetaG_4_FD_65606 | JGI IMG/M metagenome (GOLD analysis project Ga0066867, IMG submission 65606) | Marine microbial and viral communities from oxygen minimum zone, Eastern Pacific Ocean - ETNP2014F12-01SV261 | ecosystem: Environmental > Aquatic > Marine > Oceanic ... | reverse complement strand
TGAGTCAGATGGAAAAAATAATGTATATCACATCGATAATGGTGTTTTACGGCCTCCCAGAAGAATGCTGCTTCCGGAGAGATTAAACTATTTGTATGAAAAAGGCATGGAGATATTGAAATCTTATTCCCCTGAAGTTCTTACTATTGAAGATACATTTTACCACAAGAACATTAAATCTGCCATGGCATTGGGCCAAGCAAGGGGAACACTTCTTTTAGTTGGTGCTCACATGGGTATCCCCTGTATTGAGTATGCTCCCCGGAAGGTGAAAATGTCTGTTGTTGGAAATGGCGCTGCATCTAAGGAACAGGTGAATTATATGATTTGTAAACTATTAAAATTACCGGAAGGAAATATTCCTACCGATGCATCTGATGCGTTGGCAATAGCACTTTGTTATATCCATCAAAATAAATTTAATTAACATGATTGATTCACTTTCAGGAATTTTGATTAAGAAAGATCCTTCTGCCGCTATTATTGATATTGGTGGTGTGCGGTTAAAAGTATTTGTCACCGTCGGTTCTTATGAGCAATTACCTTCCGTAGGCGAGCAGGTTGAAATATTGACATATCTTCATGTCAAGGAGGATATTTTAAATTTATATGGATTTTCAGGAGAGGAACAAAGAGAGTTGTTTTCCCTTTTAAACAGTGTTAACGGGATCGGACCACGATCTGCTTTAGCGATTCTTTCAGGTGTCAGGACCGAAGATTTGAAAAAAAGAATTGTTTCAGGTGATGTAAAATCATTGACCATTTTACCAGGTATTGGTCCAAAAATAGCGAAAAGAATTATTGTTGAATTAAAAGAAAAGTTTATTTCAACAGATATGGATGAATTACCAGGGAGTTCTAGTATTTCTACTGAATCTGAGTACTTTAGAGATGCCCTTGATGCGTTACAATCTTTGGGGTTTCACCGCTCCCAGGCATATCGAACATTAAAGACGATGGACGAGTCAGGTGAGATAGATGGAAATTTGGAAGATGTTATAAAAAACGCATTGGGACGTATGAGGTAGAATTTGGTCAAGGTATTTCCATTCAGAGGGTTGAGACCTATCTCTGAAAAAGCAGCTGAGATTGCATCCCCTCCCTATGATGTTTTAAATGCACAGGAAGCAAAGACAATAGTAAAGGAATACCCCAATTCATTTTTAAGGATAAATAAAGCAGAGTGCGAGTATGATGATGGGACTGATCCACACAGCGAAACTGTCTACAAAAAAGCAAAAGAAAATTTATTTTTATTTATCAAAAATGGATTAATGATTCAGGATGAACAACCCTGTTTTTATATATATAGGCTAACTATCAATAACCAATGTCAGACAGGTCTCTGCTGTGTGATGTCTATCGAAGATTATAATAATGGTATAATAAAAAAACATGAATATACCCGTCCAGATAAAGTGGAAGACAGGGCAAACCATATTGAATATTTAGAAGCGCAAGTCGGTCCAGTTTTTTCCATCTTCAGAAATAACTCTGATATATCAGATCTTTTTGAACAATTAACCCAAATGAGTCCGGAAACTTCATTTACTTCAGATGATGGAGTGACTCACGATTTTTGGGTAATCAAAGATCAATCAATAATCAAAGTAATTCAAAAAAGATTCAACACACTTAGTTGCACTTACATAGCAGACGGGCATCATCGTTCAGAATCAGCTGCGGAAGTCGTCAGACGCAAAAACAACACTGAAAAATTACCGGAACCATATAATTATTTTTTGCATGTACTATTTCCAGATGATGAGGTAAATATATTACCCTATAATAGGATAGCGAGAAAACCAGAGGATTTATCCGTTCAAGAGGTGTTGGACAGAGCAGAATTCAATTTTAATTTAGCGATAAATAAAGAAGGAGCTTTTTCTCCTGAAGCCTTTCATACCTATGGTGTTTATATTGGAGGGAACTGGTATAGAATGACTCTGATAAATAATCAACTCAATGAAGATGACCCTGTTAAAGGAATTGATGCTGAAATTTTACAACAATATTTTATTGGAACCATTCTCAATATTAAGGATCCAAAAACAGATGAAAGGATTCAATTTGTTGGAGGTATTAGAGGGAATACGGAATTAGAAAACCGTGTGGATTCTGGAGAATTTGATATTGCATTTTCATTATATCCCACTACAGTGAGTCAGTTATTAAACGTGGCAGATGCTCAAAAAGTGATGCCGCCAAAATCTACCTGGTTTGAGCCGAAATTGAGGAGTGGAATGGTCGTACATTTATTAACTAATTTATAAAGGAAAATACTTATGCTCATTCTTATTGCAGACGTATTTTTACCAGACCTACCTGATAAACTTTCTAGATTTGGTAACATTACATATGATAAGGGAAAATTGCCGGTAGCAACCATCGTGCTTGTGCGCAGTAAAACGAAAGTAACAAAAGAGTATATTAATTCAGCACCAAATCTTAAACTGGTTATCCGTGGTGGTGTAGGACTTGATAATATTGATTTGAAATATGCTACTGAAAAAGGAATTACCGTTCATAACACTGCGGTAGCTTCATCTATTGCTGTTGCAGAACTCGCTTTTGCACTGATGATAGCTTTGCCAAATCATGTGACAAAAGCGGACCGTACAATGTTAGCAGGTAAGTGGGCAAAAAAAGAGCTAATACGCACCGAACTATATCAAAAAACATTGGGCATTATTGGGCTTGGGAGGATCGGAACCGAACTGGCTAAAAGAGCAGCTGCATTTGGAATGAATGTTATTGCCTACCATCCAAAGGTTAAATCAAGTTTAGTTGCAAAAATGACTACAGATTTGAGAGACATTCTAAACAATTCTGATTATGTTTCTTTACATCTTCCTCTTAATCATGAAACAAAAGGAATCATCAATGCCGAGATGCTCAATGAATTTAAAGATGGGGCGTACCTCATTAATACCGGGCGTGGTAAAACAATTATTGAGAGGGATGTTGTTGAAGCATTGAAGAGTGGAAAACTGGCTGGATTTGGTAACGATGTCTGGTACTCTGACCCGCCAGAGAACACACCATTGATTGATGCTCCGAATGTCATAGCTTTACCGCACTTGGGAGCTTCTACAAAAGAAAGTTTGTCTAGAATCGGAGATATTATTGAATCCATTATCCATGATTTTATTACCATTAAATAATTTGTTTTTAGAAAGGGGATATTATAATGCAAAACCGTGTTTTTAATTTTAATCCAGGTCCTTCAACTTTACCATTGGAGGTGCTGCAGATTGTTCGGGAAGAATTGTTGGATTATCAGGGTACAGGTATGTCGGTTTTAGAAATTTCTCATCGCTCTTCTCAATTTGAGGAAATTAATCATTCAGCTAACAATATTATGAAGGAATTATTGGGGTTGGGAGATAATTATCACCTCTTATTTGTGGGAGGTGGAGCTTCTACACAATTTGCAAATATACCATTGAATTTTCTTAGGAATTGGATGACAGCAAACTATGTTGATACTGGAACATGGGCATCCAAGGCAATCAAGGAGGCGGAAAAACTTGGGAAAGTAAACGTTATTGCTTCATCCAAAGATAGAGATTACACTTATATCCCAGAATTTGCTTCACATGAAATAACGAATAACGCTGCATATGTTCATATAACCTCCAACAATACCATTAAGGGGACTCAATATCAAACAATTCCGGATACAGGAAGCGTTCCTCTTTTTGCAGATTTATCTTCTGATATTTGTTCACGGAATAGTGATTATTGCCAATTCTCTTTATTTTATGCGGGTGCTCAAAAAAATCTTGGTCCATCAGGAGTGACGATAGTGGGTATAAGGAAAGATATGCTGGAAAAATGCAATGAGAACCTTACGACGATGGTAGATTACAAAACACATGCTCAAAAGAATTCTCTTTTTAACACCCCACCCGTTTTTGCCATTTATATGTTGAAATTGGTTTTGGAATGGATCAAAAATAATGGAGGTTTGTCTGGGATTGAAAAAATAAACCAACAGAAAAAAGATTTGATCTACAACCTGTTGGATTTACACAGTGTATATTACAGACCCACAGCAGAAAAGAATAGCCGCAGTTGGATGAACATCACTTTCAGACTCCCTACTGAGGATTTGGAAAAAAAGTTTTTAGAAGAAGCGGTTGCAAATAGATTAATTGGATTGAAGGGGCATCGCAGTGTTGGAGGAATTCGTGTGTCCTTATATAATGCAATGACCCTTCAAGGTGCTGAGGCCGTGGCTGAGTTCATGGAAACATTTATGAATAAATATGGTTGAAAAACTTTATATTTTCAATTTATCTGATTGATTATCTCAAAATGATTTTTCTTTTCATTCATTATAATGAATAAAACACCACTTCATTATCACCATGTCGCCATGGGAGCTAAAATGGTAAATTTTTGTGGATTTGAAATGCCTGTTTATTATTCTGGAATTTCTGAAGAACACCAAGCTGTTAGAAATCATGCAGGATTATTTGATGTTAGTCATATGGGGCAAATAATAGTCAAAGGTGAAAATGCCGAAAAATATTTACAAAAAATGGTAACCAGTGATGTTACTTCTCTTACTCCAGGGAATGCTCAATATACCGTCATGTGTAATGAAAACGGTGGCATCATAGATGATCTATTGGTGTATTGTTTTCCTGAGTACTATATGTTAGTAGTGAACGCAGGGAATCTTGGAAAAAATTTAGATTGGTTGAACAAAAATAATGATATAAAAGCTCATATTAATGATAAAAGTAAAAAAATGAGCCTTTTGGCAATTCAAGGACCAAACAGTCGAAAAATAGTTTCAGACTTTACCCAAATTTCATTGGAAAATCTCAAATTTTATCAATTCATACAATTGAACAAATTTAAATATCCAATCACTATTTCTCGAACTGGATATACCGGTGAACTTGGATATGAGATATATTGTAACAACCAAGATTCAGGATATATTTGGGATGATTTATTAGAAAAAGGTAAAGAATACAAATTGCTTCCAGCCGGCCTTGGAGCAAGGGATTTATTGAGAATGGAGATGAAATATTGTCTTTACGGAAATGATATAGATGAGACGACACATCCCTTTGAAGCAGGATTAGGTTGGGTTGTTACTTTAGATAAAGATGATTTTATTGGAAAGGAAGCCTTGATACCAATGAAAAAAAATATTTCAAAAAGATTGATTTGTTTCGAGATGGAGGACAGGGCCATTCCACGAAAAGGATATCTCATTTGTATAAATGATAGAGAGATGGGTGTTGTGACCAGTGGAGGGTTTTCCTCAGTTTTGAATAGGGGAGTTGGTATGGGGTATGTTAATAAGAAATACTGTAAAGGAGGGAACAAAATCGGAATAAATGTCAGGGGTAGTATAAAGAACGCCATCATTAAAAAACCCCCATTGTATATGTATGGAACTTTATATTCCTAATTCTTATTATAATAAGAACAAAAAAGTAATAGTTTGATCACAATAAAGTAATGCAAAAGCGTAGGCAAGAAATATTAGGCATCTTGTTGTTAATCATTTCGCTATGTGTTCTAGCCAGCCTTGTTGGATTTAATCCTTCTGAAGAACCTAGGATTTCTCCAAAGGTCAAGTTAACAAACACCATGGGGATCGTTGGAATTTATGTGTCCTATGGATTAATCAAGTTAGGGTTTGGTTATTCAGTAATCATTTTACCTCTGTTAGGTTTTGTTTGGGGTTGGTGGTTATTCAGTCAACGTAAGCTGGAGAATCTTTACAGAATATCCCTGTATCTTTTTGGTGCCATGTTATTGTTTTCCATCTCTCTTGGACAAATCACAATCTGGATATATGATGGCAACCTCCCTCATCTTTTATATTCAGGATTTACCGGATGGTCAATTGCAAATTTAATTCATGACTTTTTGGGAGGAATTGGAGCTGCAGTAATCTTGATAGGAGGTTGGCTTCTACTGATCAGAGGATATTTTTCCTGGAGTTTTTATCATCCATTTCAGATTGCTGGTAAATGGGTACAGGACAGGTGGGATTCTTTTTCCTTGGAAAGGGAGTTGAAGAAAAAGGAAAAATCAAAGCAGAAACATACACAGGAACTAATATCAAAAATTGAAGATAAAGAAGAGGAAAACTTCACAGAGACTTTAGAAGAGAAAGAAGAAATATCTACGGTAGAAGAAGAAAATAATATTTTACAGGCAGATGAGCGAAAAATATCTAACAAAATAAATAGTATTAATGATAATTCAAATATTGAAGAAAAAGCTGAAACTGGAATATCAGATGATACAGAAAATATTGAAGTTGGAGAAATGGTTGAAGAGGATGAAGTGCAGCTTGATAAACTGAAAGAGCGTAAGGCTTCTATTCGGGAATATCAGTTACCTACGACTGAATTGCTTGATTCTCCTTTAAATATCCAGGATGGTATGAGCAGAGATGAGTTGTTGGAAAGGGCTAATTTCTTAACAAAATCATTGGAAACTTTTGGAGTTGAGGGGAAAGTCGTGAATGTCCATCCTGGCCCTGTGATTACATTGTTTGAGGTAGAACCTGCAGAAGGTGTAAGGGTAAATAAGTTTGTTCAACTGTCGGATGATTTAGCTAGAGTTATGGAGGCAAGCAGGGTGAGAGTTATTGCTCCTATACCTGGGAAATCATCTGTCGGAATTGAAATCCCCAATCGCAATCCGGCCTTGGTATATTATAAATCTATTGTGAACTCCGAAAAATTTGCTGGCAGTAAATCATTGCTAACACTTGCAATAGGGAAGAGTACTTCTGGTGAAATTGAAACGTTAAATTTGGGTGATATGCCTCATTTACTGATTGCAGGAACAACAGGTTCTGGAAAATCTGTTTGTTTGAACACGATAGTTTGTAGTATCCTGTATCGTGCTAAACCGAATGAGGTCAGATTTATGATAATCGATCCAAAAAAAGTTGAAATGACCATGTACCGTTCCCTGGAGAAATATTTTCTGATTCGTTCAGCAGATTTTGATGAACCTATTGTAACGACAACAGAAAATGCAATTCTTGCTCTCAAGGGATTAGAAAAAGAAATGGATAATAGATATACAATTTTGTCTGAAGTCGTGGTTAGGAATATAGGTGAATACAATGAAAAAATGAAATCTGAAAACCAACCTATAATGCCCTATATTGTCCTTGTAATTGATGAATTGGCAGACTTAATGATGATGAGTGCCAAAGATGTTGAAGCTCCCATCGCTAGATTAGCACAATTGGCACGTGCAGTTGGAATTCACTTGGTTATTGCTACACAAAGGCCATCCGTTGATGTGATAACCGGTGTGATTAAGGCAAACTTTCCTTCTCGAATTGCATTTCAGGTGGCAACAAAAATTGATTCCCGAACCATCATTGATGCATCAGGAGCAGAAAAGTTAATTGGTAGAGGTGACATGCTTTTTGTAGGATTGGGCTCTGCCGAATCGGTACGCCTACATAATGCCTTTTTATCTCTTGGAGAAATTGAATCGATTATGAATCATATCACCTCCCAACCTGAAGGGGAAGTGCTAACACTTCCCAGCATTAAGGAATTTTCTTCGGGAGATTTATCCATAGGGGGTGACGAACAAGATGAAATGCTTTCAGAGGCTATAAAATTAGTTGTTATCCATCAGCAAGGATCCATATCGTTATTGCAAAGACGATTAAAATTAGGTTATTCCCGGGCTGCCCGGTTAATAGATGAAATGGAAAAGATTGGAATTGTAGGCCCTTTCACTGGTAGCAAAGCCAGAGAAGTATTGGTGGATGAATCTTACCTTGAAATGATATCTGATTGAAAAATATATTAAAAAAAATCCAATTGATTTTTGGATTATGCGTTACTTTTCTTTTTGGTGAAACATCCTCTTTGGATTCAGTTATTAATAAATTTTATGAACAACCAGGAATTTATGATTTAAAATTTGAGCAACACCAAAAGTCAACACAAAGTAGGTCAAATGGGGATTTATTCATAAACGATAATCATCATTTAATGATTCGATTATCAAACCTGTCACTTTTATTGGATAATAATTTATTTTATACATTCTATCCACTTCAAAACAAAGTAGTGATCGACTATTACGTCAATTCTGAATTTAATTTAATTTCTGTTTTGAATGGTGACTGGAAGAACATTTCTGTGGATCGAATCGAAGTGAAAAACCAATCAAAAACTATTTATTTGTCAATTGAAGACTATGGAATCTCCGGTATTCTTAAGGTTGATAAGTATTATAATCTCAAAGATTTAATAATAAATTTCAGTGATAATGAATTCATTCAATTACATTTTAATTTAAAAGGATATCAATCGATAGATTTTGCTTCAATAATACCTGATACAACTGGATGGGAGGTCATAGACTTCCGTGAATAAAATCCTAAAATTAACTATTGGTATTGTTCTGAGTCTCATTGGGTTGTATTACGCATTTCGGAGATTGGATGTAAGCCAGTTATTGATTCATTTTCAAAAAGTAAATCTGTTATATATCCTTGCTGTATTTGTTTTGTTTACTTATAGTGTTCAGGTTCGTGCCAAAAGATGGCAGGCATTGTTAAAACCACTAATCGAAATACCAGTTAGTCCCTTATTCAGTTCTACAATGATTGGTTACTTTGGTAATAATGTTTTACCATTCCGCTTGGGGGAATTGCTCCGTGGTTATTCCCTATCCAAAGAATGCCCTTTGAAAGTTTCTTCCATTATGGGGACTATTATTCTGGACAGAGTCCTTGATTTTGCAGGGTTATTGATTTTTTCCACTTTATTTTTGTTTAGTTATCCTATGGAACTGTGGCTTAAAACAGGATTAACAATCATTGCTTTTTTTTTAACCTTAGTATTTTCTATGGTGTATTTAATAAGTAAAAAAACCCACGTATGGGAAAAATATGTTAACGAATTAATGAGTAAATCTCAACCTATAATGAAAAAAATATATACAATCCTCTTCAATGTTATAAATGGTTTTAGTCAATTAGGTAAATCTAGTAATAAAGTAGCCATTTCATTTTACACTATTTATTTATGGGTAATTTATTTTGCATGCGCCTATTTGGTTGTAATAGCTATTGGGGTTGAACTGAGCTGGCAGCAGGTAGGATTACTACTAATTGCAACCACGTTATCCATTTCTGTCCCTGCAGCACCTGGCTATTTGGGAACATATCATGCGGTTGTCATTTATATGATGGTATCAGTTTTTGACATGGATTTGGCAATTTCACAATCTTTAGCAATTATTCTCCATGCGGTTGGTTTTATTCCTTTTGTTATATTAGGATCTTGGTTTTTTGCTAAAAGTTCTATTCAATTGGCAGAAATAAAAAATGTCTAATAAATCATATATTTATGATGCTATTTTTATTGATAGGGATGGAACTTTAAATCCTGACCCTGGTTATATCTCCTCATTGAAAGACTTTCAATTATATTCTTTTACATTGGATGCGCTCAAAAGTTTATCTACGCTGTCTCCTCATCTTTGTATTATTACAAATCAGTCTGGAGTATCAAGGGGATTGATAGAAAAAGATGAATTAGATAAGATCCATTCTTATTTAATCGGAAAAATTAAGCAGAAAAATATGGAAATTTCAGGATTGTATGTGTGTACTGATCTCCCGGGAATTGGATCCACACGCAGAAAACCTCAATCTGGCATGTTTTTTGAAGCTGAAAAAGATTTGTCTATTAAACTGAATCAATGCCTGATGATTGGTGATTCCGTTTCAGATATAGAGGCTGGGAACCATCTTGATATGGACACAATGCTGGTTCTTACCGGCAGAGGACAGGAAACACTCAACAAAATATCTGATAAATGTGTTTCCTTTACTGTAAAAAACGTTTATGAAGGTGCAAAAACACTTTTGAATTTAAAAATTAAATGAAAATTGCGGTCTTAATGGGTAGTAATTCACCGGAAAGGGAAATTTCTATAAAAACCGGGGAAGCTGTTAAAAAAGCACTCCTTGAAATGTCTTATGACGTTGAATGTATTGAATTTTTAGATGATTTTGGTTCCACTATCCCAAAATTATCCAATTGCGAGCTTGTTTTTAATGCGCTCCATGGAGGGATTGGAGAAAACGGCACAGTCCAAGGATTATTAGAGTGTCTGAAAATTCCCTATACAGGCTCTGGTAGATTTGCTTCATCTGTGTGTATGAATAAACATTTTAGTAAAACCATTGTATCTCAAATGGGCTATAAAACACCGGATTGGATTTTGTTAAAAAAAGAAGAACAGATTCCACATATAGATTATTTCCCTGTTATAGTAAAACCGAACTCTCAAGGTAGTACTGTTGGGTTAACACTTGTTGAAAACAGAGTGGACCTAAAAAAGGCTATCGGGCATGCTTTTGACTATGATGAAGAAGTATTATTAGAAACCTTTATTTCAGGTAGAGAATTAACAGTTTCAATCGTTGGGAATGAAGTACTGCCCATTGTGGAGATTATTCCTTCAAATAGGCTGTATGATTATGAGTGTAAATATTCACAAGGGATGAGTCACTATATATGTTCTCCCAAGCTTTCAGAGAACTTATCGGATGAAATAAAAGAAACAGGAGAGAATATATATAAAAAAATTGGTTGTACTAATTATGGAAGAATTGATTTTCGATTAAATGGAGACAATATCCCTTGGTTTCTTGAGGTCAATACTTTGCCGGGGATGACAGGTACAAGTCTATTGCCTATGGCAGCTCATGAAATTGGATGGTCGTTTGAATTTCTTATTGAAACTATTGTAAACGAGGCGATGCGGTAATGAAAGTATGGATGGCAGTGTATACGAAACCCCGATATGAAAAGAAAGTTTATAAATATTTATGTGAGAAAAAATTTAAAACATATTTACCTCTTATTAAGGTGAAACGAAAGTGGAGTGATAGATATCAGTGGATTGAAAAACCCATGTTCACAAGCTATATTTTCGTGTGTGCTGAAAAAAATGAGTGTTTAAATATACTACAGACATCCGGTGTTCATCATATCGTTAAAATTGGCGGGAAAATAGTTCCCATTCATAAATCAGAAATTGAGGGAATCATAAAATTGATAGAGGGAGGATTCAACCCTAAATCTACAGATTACTTTGTCCTTGGGGATATGGTTAAAATTATTGGAGGCCCATTAAAGGGTATGGTAGGCTTGGTATCCCGTATCAAAGGTCAGGATTATTTTACGTTAAAAATAGATACTATTCAGCAGGCTATTCATTGTCAAATCGAAAGAAGATGGCTGAAAATGATGAAGAAAAAGACACAGAGAGCGTTTGTTTAATTTATAGTCAAGAAAGGAATCATGTCATTATCATTTTACAATAGTCTTAGTAAAAAGAAAGAAAACTTTATTCCAATTGAGAATGGCAGTGTGCGATTATATACATGTGGGCCAACCGTGTATGACGTAGCTCATATCGGAAATTTTCGCACATTTATTTTTGAAGATTTATTAAAGCGTTTTCTAATATATAGAGATTATTCTGTTACTCATATTATGAACATAACAGATGTTGATGATAAAACCATCCGTCGATCTATTCAAGAAGGCATAACTCTATCTGAATTAACCCAAAAATATACAGATCTGTTTTTTAAGGATTTAACCTGGCTAAAAATTATACCTGCTGATATATATCCTAAAGCAACTGATCATGTGGCTGAGATGATTGAGATGATCCAAATATTAATCGAAAAGAAGTTTGCATATATAACCAATGATAATTCTATATTTTTTAATATTTCAAAATATCCTGATTATGGGAAATTGATTAATATTCAAAGTGATTACCTCCAATCATCCGAACGTATGTCTGAAGATGAATATAGTAAGGACAATCCACAGGATTTTGCATTATGGAAAGGGCATAAGTCTGGAGATGGTGACATTTGGTGGAATTCGCCTTGGGGGAAAGGCAGACCAGGATGGCATATTGAATGCTCTGCAATGAGCATGAAATATTTAGGCGAATTTTTTGACATCCATTGTGGTGGTGTAGATAATATTTTCCCTCATCATGAAAATGAAATCACGCAATCACGTGCAGCTACAGGATCAAATTTTGTTAAAACTTGGCTGCATGCTGAGCATTTACAGATTGAAGGTGATAAAATGAGTAAATCAGAAGCGAATTTTTACAGTGTTGATGATCTGAAAAATCAAGGTTTTATTTCTGAAGTTGTACGATACCTATTGCTAAATGGTCACTATCGTACTAAACTAAGTTTCTCTTTGTCAAAACGTTTAGAAGGTGAGCAGGCAATTCAAAGAATAGTTGATTTGTCCACAAAATTAAAATCTATAGTGGACCACGATAAGGTAAATCCAGGTTTATTTCCAAAATCACATGAAGAATTTTTGAATGCACTGGATGATGATCTGGATACACCAAAAGCATTGGCAGTATTATTCAAATGGATTAAAAAAATGAATAAAAAAATAGAAGATAATAAATTGAGCCCAGAGGTCGCTTTGTTAGGGTTAAATTTTCTTAATACAGTGGATGAAATTTTTGGTATTATTCCTCCTCAAATTGAAATGCCTGAAAATATCAAACGACTGGTTAACAAAAGAATTCTTTCTCGAAAAAATAAAGATTGGAATGAATCTGACAGAATAAGAGAGGAATTATATAATTTGGGATGGAAAATTGAAGATACTCCTGATGGCTCCTTATGTAAACCTGTATGGTCACTTAAAGACCAGTAAATTATAAAATTAAATATTTTCATTTTTTTTCAAAATAGTTTGATATTATTATATTAAACGAGATATATTTATAGGCTCTGTTATAATTAATATTGTCATTAATGACCCTTAAAAAGGATGGAGGGAAGTGTTGTGTGTCGAGTTCACAGAAAATTTTTTCGTCGTATAGCGAGAAAAATGGGGGTAGCTAAAATTATTATTGCCGATGTAGCTCAGTTGGCAGAGCAGCTGATTTGTAATCAGCAGGTCGTGGGTTCAAATCCCTCCGTCGGCTCTTAAGAAAAGTATTATGAAGAAAAATAGTTTTGATATTTGTGCTACTGCTACTTGCATCGCTAACATAGCTGATCTATTATGTATGGAGAATCGTAGGGGAGATGGCCGAGCGGTCAATGGCAGCAGACTGTAAATCTGCCGGCGTACGCCTACGGAGGTTCGAATCCTTCTCTCCCCACATTTTTGCGGGTGTAGTTCAATGGCAGAACACCAGCCTTCCAAGCTGGTCACGTGAGTTCGATTCTCATCACCCGCTCGTTCATGCCTATGTAGCTCAGTCGGTAGAGCACTTCCTTGGTAAGGAAGAGGTCACCGGTTCAAGTCCGGTCGTAGGCTCAAATAGTTGAAAAAAAATAATAAGGAGTAATTATGTCGAAGGAAAAATTTGAAAGAACGAAGCCGCACGTCAATATTGGAACTATTGGCCATGTGGACCATGGTAAGACGACATTAACTGCAGCAATCACTGTATCTCAGTCAGCGGGAGGATATGCTGAGGTACGTACGTTCGATTCTATTGATAATGCACCTGAGGAGCGTGAACGTGGGATTACGATTCAGACAGCTCATGTTGAGTATGAGACGGAGAATCGTCATTATGCCCACGTGGATTGCCCTGGTCACGCGGATTATATTAAAAACATGATTACAGGAGCTGCCCAGATGGATGGTGGTATTTTAGTGGTGAGTGCAGCTGACGGTCCTATGCCCCAGACCCGTGAGCATGTATTGTTGGCCCGTCAGGTGAATGTTCCCAGTTTGGTAGTATTTATGAACAAGACGGATCAAGTAGATGATCCTGAGTTGATAGATTTAGTAGAGATGGAGTTACGTGATTTGTTGAATGAGTATGATTTTCCTGGTGATGACACACCTATTATTAAAGGAAGTGCATTGAATGCTTTGAACAATCCTTCAGATGAAGCAGCTGCAGGATGTATAAAAGAATTATTGGATGCTTGTGACAGTTTTATACCTGAACCTGTTCGGGATATCGATAAGCCATTTTTGATGCCGGTTGAGGATGTATTTAGTATTACAGGGAGGGGTACGGTTGGAACAGGTCGTGTTGAGAGTGGTATAGTAAAGGTAGGTGATGAGATAGAAATATTGGGATTGGGTCTGGATAAAAAGACGGTATGTACAGGTGTGGAGATGTTTCGAAAGCTATTGGATGAAGGTAGAGCGGGTGACAATGCGGGCTTATTGTTGCGAGGAGTAGATAAGGAGGATTTGAAACGTGGTCAGGTGTTAGCGAAGCCTGGTAGTATTACACCCCATACAAACTTTAAGGCAAACGTCTATGTCTTGAAGAAGGAAGAGGGTGGTCGTCACACACCGTTTTTCAATGGATACCGTCCTCAGTTTTATTTTAGGACAACAGACGTAACGGGTGTATGCACATTGCCATCAGGTACGGAAATGGTAATGCCTGGAGATAATGTAGAGATGGATGTAGAGTTGATCACACCGATAGCGATGGATAAGGAGTTGCGTTTTGCAATTCGTGAAGGGGGTCATACGGTAGGTGCAGGCGTTGTAACCAGTATAAGTGAATAAATATGGCTGGAAATAGTAAAAGAAGTATTATACAGATTGAAAGCTCTGCTGGAACCGGTTATAGGTATACTATAACTAAAAGCAAGCGTTTACATCCTGAAAGAGTAGAATACAAAAAATATGACCCTGTTATTCGTAAGCATGTCATGTTTAAAGAAACAAAATAATTATTAGGAGAGTAGCTCAATTGGTAGAGCACCGGTCTCCAAAACCGGGGGTTGCGGGTTCGATCCCTGCCTCTCCTGCATTTGAGAAATGATAAAAAAAATTAAAAAATTTTCTACGGAAGTTCAGATAGAAATGGGTAAGGTTTCTTGGCCCACTTGGGATGAATTAAGGGGAGCAACTTATATAGTTTTGTCATTATCAATTTTAGTTGCTGCATTTTTGTTTGTTGTTGATTTAATATTGAATAAATTAATGAATTTTATTTTATAAAATGAATTGGTATTCTATTAGAGTTATTTCTGGAAAAGAACAAAAAATCCAGGAAGAAATAAATTGGGAAATTGAGGATAATGGCCTGCAGGATGATATTCAGGAGTTATTTGTGCCTACTGAAAAAATTGTAGAGATGAAAGATGGAAAAAAGAAAGTAAAAACACGTGTTTTCTTCCCGGGATATATTTTAATCAAAATGAATTTGAATAATACTACTCGATATCTTATTGAGAATGTTAATCATGTTCTCAGTTTTGTTGGTCCAAAGGGAGAGCCTCAGGTCGTACGTCCTGAGGAGATCGATCGAATTGTAGGAGCAGTTAAAAAAGGAGAAGTGCAAGAAAATTTTCAATATCCTTTCAAAGTTGGAGATTCTATCCATGTTATTGATGGACCGTTCATGGATTTTTCAGGATTCATAAATGAAATTAATGATGAAAAACAAAAATTGAAGGTCTCCGTGAGTATTTTCGGAAGGCCAACTCCCGTTGAGCTGGATTATTTACAGGTAGAACTTGAAAAATAGAGAAATTTTATGGCAAAAAAGACAATAGGATTTATAAAGTTACAAATACCTGCGGGTCAGGCAAATCCTGCTCCTCCTGTTGGCCCTGCGTTAGGCCAGCAGGGTGTTAATATCATGGATTTTTGTAAATCATTTAATGCGGCAACTCAGGATCAGCCGGGTATGATAATCCCAGTGGAAATTACAGTATATGCTGATAGAAGTTTTACTTTTATTACTAAAACTCCACCCGCATCAACGTTACTTAAAAAAGCTGCGAACCTAAAAAAAGGTTCTGGAGAGCCAAATAAGGAAAAAGTTGGGATGGTGTCGGTTAAAGATTTGGAAGAAATTGCAGAATTAAAAATGAAAGATTTAAATGCGAATACACTGGAGTCCGCTGTAATGATGATACGTGGAACGGCTGTAAGTATGGGAATCACAGTATCAGAATAATCGAGTTTAATAGGATGAATGATGAAAATATCAAAGTTTAAAAAGACAGCAACAGAACAGATAGATAGAATGATGGTTTATCCGCTCAAAAAGGCAGTAGACATTGTTAAAAAAGTTTCATACGCAAAGTTTGATGAAACGGTGGATGTGTCAATAAATCTGGGGGTTGATCCTCGCCATGCAGATCAAAATATTAGGGTTACTACAGGACTACCTAATGGAACAGGAAAAACCGTAATCATTCTAGTGATAACAAATGATTCAAAATTTAAGGAAGCTGAGGATGCTGGGGCAGATTTTGTGGGTCATAGTGAGTATATTGAAAAAATTAAAACTGGCTGGACAGATGTTGATAAAATAGTAGCTACTCCAGATATGATGGGGGAATTAGGCAAATTAGGCAAAATTTTGGGCCCTAAAGGATTAATGCCGAACCCAAAAAGTGGTACGGTCACGAATGAACTAGGTAAGGCTATTAAAGAGCTTAAAGCAGGTAAGGTTGAATTACGAGTCGATAAAACAGGAATTATCCATGTTCCATGTGGAAAAGTTTCTTTTGAATCAGAAGCATTGGTTGAAAATGTAAGAACAATTTATTCTACAATAATGAAAGCAAAACCATCCTCAGTTAAAGGACAATACTTAAAAAAAATGACTCTTTCGTCCACCATGGGACCGGGAGTTAAAATTGATTATTCAAATATAAGGTAAATCATGCCAAGTACATTTAATAGAGAACAAGTTGTAGCGCTGACAGAAAAACTCGAAAAAGCTAGGGCAATATATTTCACTGATTATTTGGGATTAGATGTAAGCAGTGTTACTGAGCTAAGAAAAATATTTTTTGAAGAAAAATTAGAATTCCATGTCGCTAAAAATACGTTAATTAAGCTAGCTGCAGAAAATAATAAAATCAAGGGATTGGAAGATTTCCTTTCGGGGCCAACAGCACTTGCTATATCTTATGATGAGCCTACAAAGCCCGCAAAAGTTATTAAAAAGTTTGCAAAAGAACATGATAAGCCTGAAGTGAAAGGTATTTTATTTGAGGGGAAAGTGCTACAAAATGACAGTTTTGATAGTATCGCTTCGCTTCCATCCAGAGAAGAGTTGCTTTCGCATTTTGTTGGAACCATTCAAAGTCCTCTAAGTGGTGTGGTAAGAACTTTAAATGCATCTATGTCAAATATGGTGCATTTATTAACAAATGTAAAAGATTTAAAAAACAATTAAATAAATTCGTAAAGGAGTAAATCTAATGGCTGTAAAAAGAGAAGATGTTTTATCTTACCTTGAAGAATCGAATATGGTTGAGATTTCCGAATTAATCAAGGATATTGAAGAGAAGTTTGGTGTTACTGCTGCAGCACCAGTAGCAGCTGTCGCTGCACCTGCTGGCGACAACGCTGCTTCAGAAGAAAAGACCGAATTTGATGTTGTATTATCAGAGATAGGACAACAAAAAATCAATGTAATAAAAGCTGTTCGGGGAATTACAAGTTTGGGTCTTAAGGAGGCTAAGGAATTAGTAGATAATGCTCCTAAGGCAGTAAAAGAAGGAGTGAGTCAAGCAGAAGCAGATGAAATAAAAACTCAATTAGAAGAAGCTGGTGCCACGGTGGAATTAAAATAAGAACGTTTCTGATATTAATTACATTCATTTAACTAATTCCAATAAAAGGAGGCTTCCTTGAAAGCCAATGACTCTATGTATGATGACCGGATATCCTTCCAAAAAATTCCATTTTTTGTAAATCTTCCTGATCTTCTGGATTTACAGAAAGAATCTTATCAGAAATTTTTGCAGGAAGAAAATTCTGAAGAAGAAAGGAGGTCAATAGGTTTGGAAGGTGTTTTTAAAAGTGTTTTTCCTTTGGAGGATGCCCACAGAAATTATATTCTTGAATATAAAAGTTATTACCTAGCTGCTCCTAAATATAGCCCAGAGGAGTGTATTGATCGGGGAGTCACTTATTCAGCACCGTTGAAAGTTAGATTAATTCTTCATATAACTGATGAAGAAAATCGAAGTAAATATGTTCAATCTATAGAGGAAGATGTATACTTTGGTCATATACCTTATATGACTGAAAAGGGTACGTTTATTATTAATGGGGCTGAAAGAGTTGTTGTATCTCAATTGCATCGATCTCCGGGCGTATTTTTTGATGAATCAACACACCCAAATGGAACAAGACTTTTTCAGGCAAGAATTATACCAATCCGTGGTTCATGGGTAGACTTTACCACAGACATAAATGACTGTTTGTTTGTAATTATTGATCGAAGAAGAAAATTCCCGGCTACAATGTTGTTAAGATGCCTTGGGTTCTCTTCAAATTCAGATATATTTAAAGCATTCAAGTGCATTATTTCACTGGACTTGAAACATGGGAAACCTGAAGAGCATATCGGTTCAACAGTTGTTGATGATATAGTAAATGAAAAGACAGGAGAGATCCTATGTGAAAGTAATACAGAGCTAACTTCTGATTTATTGGATGAGCTTAAAGATGCAGATATATCTTCAGTCGAAATTGTTGACGGTAATAAAGATTTTGATGCACAATTACTTCTAAATACAATTGTAAAGGATCCCTCTAACAACACGGAAGAAGCTTTGGAAATCGTTTATCAATTAATTCGATCCAGCGAGCCGCCAAATTTAGAAACGGCTCAAAAATTTATTGAGAGAATGTTTTTTAGCCCCAAGAAATATGATTTAGGGCAAGTAGGGAGATATCGATTGAATCAGCAATTCGATTTGGATATAGAAGTTGAAGATACCGTTCTAACAATAGATGATATTCTCAAAGTCATTCATTTTCTTATTGAAATGAGAAAAGGAGAGCAGGGAACAGATGATATTGATCATTTAGGGAATCGCCGTGTCCGTACAGTTGGAGAACAGTTACGTGACCAATTTAATATTGCCCTTAGCCGTATGCTGCGTACGATTTATGAACGTATGAATTTGCGCGAATCTGAATCTATTACTCCGCAGGATTTGATCAATTCGCGAGTTGTTACCACTGTAATTAATACTTTTTTTGGAACAAGTCAGTTGAGTCAGTTTGGTGATCAAACCAATCCACTTGCAGAAATTACTCATAAACGTAGAATCTCAGCTTTAGGCCCTGGAGGGTTAACGCGAGAGCGTGCAGGTTTTGAGGTTCGGGATGTCCACTATACTCATTATGGGAGACTTTGTCCAATTGAGACACCTGAAGGTCCGAATATTGGGTTGATTTCATCCTTGGCATTAATGGCGAAGATTAATAAACATGGATTTATAGAGGCACCCTATCGAAAAGTAAAGAAAATGAATAAAACATCTTTAGCAACGGGAGAGATCGAATATCTCTCTGCTGATGATGAAGATAGGGCATTGATTGCGCAATCTAATGCAAAATTGGATAAGAAGGGGAATCTTGTTGATACAACGCTACGGGGAAGAATTAAGGGTGACTTTCCAGTTGTAAACCCTCATGAAGTTGATTATATGGATGTTTCTCCAAACCAAATACTGAGTGTTGCCGCTGCATTAATTCCATTTCTTGAACATGATGATGCAAATCGAGCCTTAATGGGTTCAAATATGCAAAGGCAATCGGTACCATTGTTGAGGCCGACTGCCCCATTGGTTGGAACAGGTCTTGAGAAAGTAGTAGCAAAGGATTCCAGGGCATGTATTGTTGCTCCTGTAAATGGGGAAGTGGTCTGGGTGGATGCGGAAAAAATCATTTTAAAAACAGAAGAAGTTCCAGATGCGCTTCGATTAGTAAAAGGTGATAATCATATAGAAATAAAATTAAAAAAATATGCTCGTTCTAATCAAAATACCTGTCATAATCAACGTCCTCTAGTAAAGGAGGGAGATAAAGTAAAGGAGGGAGAGGTGGTTGTAGATGGGGCTTCGAGCCAAAATGGAGAATTAGCATTGGGTCAAAACGTTACGGTAGCATTTATGCCATGGCGAGGTTATAATTTTGAAGATGCTATTGTTATTAGTGAGCGATTAGTAAAGGATGATTTGTTTACCTCTTTACATATAAATGAAGTTGATCTTGAAGTGCGAGATACAAAAAGAGGAGAGGAAGAGCTGACGGCTGAAATTCCAAATGTAAGTGAAGAAGCTACTAAAGATATTGATGATAATGGGATAATACGGATTGGAGCTAAAATCAAAGAGGGTGATATTATTATTGGTAAGGTAACTCCTAAAGGCGAAACAGACCCAACACCTGAAGAAAAATTATTGAGAGCTATTTTTGGTGAAAAAGCAGGAGATGTTAAAGATGCTTCCAAAAGGGCGACTCCGGGTATCCGAGGTGTTGTGATTAATACCAAATTGTTTGAAAAACATGTTCGCCGATCTCGCGCTGATGATCGTAAAAAGATTTTAAGTTATCAGAAAAGATCTAGAGAGGAAAAGAATACCTTATTAAAAAATAGAGATTCTAAATTAATAGAATTAATGAAATCTCAGATATCAGCAGGTATTAAAGACCGTTCAAGTGGGCGTACATTGATCAAAAAAGGTACCAAGCTAACTGTTAAACGTGCTAAATCCTATGACATGGAGAGGTTTTCTCAGGAAACTTCCTGGGTAGAAAATAAGGAAATTTGGGATAAAATCCGTTCCATTTGGAGATCATTTAGAAAAGAATGGCAGAGAATAGAATCTCAATTAGAGAGGGATGTTTTTACTCTAAAGATTGGAGATGAGCTTCAGCCAGGGATATTACGATTGGCTAAAGTATATATAGCAAACAAAAGGAAGATTCTTGTCGGTGATAAATTAGCAGGTCGACATGGAAATAAGGGTGTTATTGCTGCTATTGTTCCTGAAGAAGATATGCCGTTTAGAGAAGATGGAACTCCAATAGATATTATTCTGAATCCCTTGGGTGTACCATCCAGAATGAATTTAGGCCAATTATATGAAACCATGCTGGGATGGGCCGCGGATGTGATGAACGTAAAATATGAGACTCCTGTTTTTAACGGTGCACGCCCTGATGAAGTACAACAAGAAATGAAAAAGGCAAATTTACCCACTACTGGTAAGGCAACTCTCATTAATGGAAGAACAGGAGAAAAATTTGACAATCCAATTACAATAGGTAGCATTTATATGATGAAGCTAAGCCATATGGTTGAAGACAAAATGCACGCTCGTTCAACAGGTCCCTATTCGTTGATTACCCAACAGCCACTAGGTGGAAAGGCACAGTTTGGAGGTCAGAGGTTCGGAGAAATGGAGGTATGGGCTCTTGAAGCTTATGGGGCAGCTCATACATTGCAGGAGATCCTTACAGTAAAATCAGATGATGTTGAAGGTCGCTCTCGGGTATATAATGCTCTTGTGAAGGGAGATGATATGCCCAATATTGGAACTCCAGAATCGTTCCATGTGCTTATAAAAGAGTTGCAGGGGCTGGGTTTGGAAATTGAATTAGATTAAGGGAGAATAAAGTTTGACATACATTCAATCAAGTAAAATAGATACAACAAAAAACTATAAATCCGTAACGATTAGTTTATCATCACCGGAATCAGTTTTGCAGCGTTCTTATGGTGAGATTTTAAAACCAGAAACGATTAATTATCGTTCATATAAACCTGAGAAGGACGGATTATTTTGCGAAAAAATATTTGGTCCTATAAAAGATTATGAATGTCACTGTGGTAAGTATAAAGGAATTCGTTATAGAGGGATTATATGTGATAGGTGTGGTGTAGAGGTAACGCGAAAAAAAGTTCGTCGTGACAGGACAGGGCATATTACACTAGCAGTACCGGTTATTCATATTTGGTTTTTGAAGTCAATACCCAGTAAGTTGAGTTATTTAACAGGATTAAGTACTCGAGAATTAGAAAAGGTAATTTATTACGAGATATTTATGGTGGTAGATCCAGGTAAAAGTGATCGAGCATTTATGGAATTAATTACTGAAGAAGAGTTTAATGAGTTAGAAAATCAGTTTGGATATTATGCGGTTTCAGATGAAGAGCGGGACAATGATGATTATTTTCAGGCATTAATGGGTGGTGAGGCGATTAAAGAAGTTTTAAACAGGTTGAACTATTTTGAAGTTAAAAGGGATCTTGAGGATGCGGCTAAATCTACAAAATCTGTTCAAAAGAAAAAAGATGCACTGAAGAGGCTGAAGGTGGTTAATGAGTTTGTAAATGATGGAACCAAAAAGAAAATCAACCGACCTGAGTGGATGGTGGTTGCGATTCTGCCAGTTATACCCCCAGAATTAAGGCCATTAGTACCCTTGGAGGGTGGCCGATTTGCTGCCAGTGATCTTAATGATTTGTATCGGAGAATTATCATCAGAAATAATAGGTTGAAACAACTAATGGAAATCAAAGCCCCTGATGTTATCCTGCGTAACGAAAAGCGAATGCTTCAAGAATCGGTGGATGCGCTTTTTGATAACAGCCGAAGGAAAACTGCTATCAGGAGTGGAACAAGAAGACCCCTAAAATCTTTATCGGACATGTTGAAGGGGAAGCAGGGCCGATTTCGTCAGAATTTATTGGGAAAGCGAGTAGATTATTCCGGGCGATCTGTTATTGTTGTTGGTCCTGAATTAAACTTACATGAATGTGGACTTCCAAAAGACATGGCACTTGAATTATTTAAGCCTCACATGATCCGATCCTTGATTGAACATGGGCTTGCCAGTACTCCTCGAGGTGCTAAATTGATGATTGAGAGCAGAGATTCAGCAATTTATAACGTATTGGAAACCGTTGTGGAAGACCATCCTATACTGCTAAATCGCGCACCTACATTACACCGATTGGGTATTCAGGCATTTCAACCGGTATTGATTGATGGTAAAGCATTAAGAATACATCCGCTAGTTTGTTCTGCATTTAATGCTGATTTTGATGGGGATCAAATGGCTGTACATGTTCCTTTGTCAATTCCAGCGCAGGTAGAAGCAAGGATTTTGATGCTTTCCAGTCATAATATTTTACATCCTGCCAATGGGAAACCTGTTGCAATTCCATCACAAGATATGGTTTTGGGATGCTATTACTTGACAAGTCCTCGAAAAGGAGAGAAAGGAGAGGGTAAGTATTTTAAGTCTTTTCAAGAAGCTATTCTCGCTTGGGAAAATAGTAAAGCAACTATACATGCCATCGTCAATGTACGGCATAATGGGAAATGGTATAAAAATACAACGATTGGAAAAATTCTATTCAATTCAATTCTTCCAGAAGAGATGGAATATTTGGATGTCATTATAACAAAAAATAGTTTGGGGGAAATTATAAATCAATGTTATTTAAAAGCAGGAAATCAAAAAACGGTTATCTTTTTAGATAAATTGAAAAGACTTGGATTTGATACAGCGACCCAGGGTGGTTGTTCTGTGTCTATAAGCGATATATTGATTCCTGCCCAAAAGGATGAGATTTTAAGGGATGGATTTAAAGAAGTTGAAAGCATTCAGAGAAAATTTAAAAACCATATTTTAACGGATGGTGAGCGTTATAACAAGGTAATTGATATTTGGACACATGTAACAAATCATGTGGCGAAATCTATGATGGATGACCTTTCAAAAGACCAGGGTGGATTTAACCCTGTATTTATGATGGCTGGTTCTGGTGCGAGAGGAACAGAAGACCAGGTAAAGCAGTTAGCTGGAATGCGGGGTTTGATGGCGAAACCAAAAAAATCTATGACAGGTGAAAAAGGAGAGATAATAGAATCCCCAATCATTTCAAACTTTAAAGAAGGGTTATCTGTTATGGAATATTTTATATCCACACACGGAGCTCGAAAAGGATTGGCAGACACTGCATTAAAGACAGCTGATGCTGGATATTTGACACGCCGGTTAGTGGATGTTTCACAAGATGTTGTTATTAGAGAAAATGATTGTGGTACAATTAATGGGATTGTTATTCACCCCTTAAAAGAAGATGAAAAGGTTATTGAAGAGTTGTCAGAGCGTATTTTAGGAAGAGTTTTAGTAGATGATATCATTATTGGGGGCGAAATATTGATATCTTCAGGGCAATTAATTGATGAAAAAAATATTGCTTTGGTTGATGAAAGTGGAATACAGAGTGCCCGGATTCGTTCGGTTTTGTCATGTGAATCGGAACGTGGGGTATGTGCCATGTGTTATGGGTGGAATTTATCCAATCATCAAATGGTTAATATTGGTACAGCGGTTGGAATTCAGGCAGCACAGAGTATAGGTGAGCCTGGGACACAGCTGACACTTCGTACTTTTCATATTGGAGGTACAGCCACTCGTATAATTGAAAAATCTGAAAAGAAGACTAAATTTGGAGGATTAGTTAAATTTTCTGACAACTATAGTTCAGCCGACACAAAAGATGATTCTGGGAAAATAATAACGCGATGTATGTCCCGACATGCAAAAATGTATATACTAAATGAAAAGAAAAAAAATGAGATTTTCTCAGAGTATAATGTACCGTATGGAGCCAATGTATTCATCAAAGAGGGTGAGAAAATAAAAAGTGGGAAAACATTATTTCGTTGGGATCCTTATACTGATATAATTCTTGCAGCCCAAACTGGAAAGGTCAATCTTAGAGATTTTATTGAGGGAGAAACCTATCAGGTTGAAGCAGTTGAAGGCGGAAAAAAACAGATGGTTATCATAGAATCACGGGACAGAAATTTAAGTCCTCATATTGAAATTACTAATGATAATGATGAAATAATGACAGGAGGAACTATTTTACCGGTTAAAGCTACTTTGGTGATTACTGATGGTCAGAAAGTTAAACGTGGACAAACCTTAGTTAAGATTCAAAAAGATATTGGTAAGACTAGGGATATTACAGGTGGCCTCCCTAGGGTTGCAGAATTATTTGAAGCCCGAATTCCAAAAAATCCATCTGTGGTTTCTGAAATAAATGGTACGGTAAAATTTGGAGATACAAAACGAGGGATTCGCAAAATAATCGTTGAAAATAGTGATGGTGACTCTAGATCCTACAATATACCCTATGGAAAACACGTTATAGTCCATGATGGTGACTTCATTACTGCAGGGACTCCTTTGTGTGAAGGTGCTACATCGCCAGGTGATATCCTAAAAATTATGGGTCCTGGTGCTGTGAGAGAATACCTTGTAAATGGGATTCAGGAAGTGTATCGATTACAGGGAGTTAGCATTAATGATAAGCACATAGAAGTGATTGTTAGGCAAATGATGAAAAAGCAGGTTGTTTCTGATCCTGGCGATACTCGACTTATGGAATCAGAGAGAATTGATAAGTGGGATTTCAATAAAGAAAATGAGCGCATTTCTCATTGTGTTGTTGTTACTGATCCAGGGGATTCGGAATTTGAAGAGGAGATGGTAATTGATAAATCTGAATTTAATGAAATTAACAATGAGTTAAAGGAAAACAGCAAGTCCCCTGCTAAGTACAGGAAACCCAAAATAGCAAAATTTGAACCTCTTCTCATGGGAATTACTCGAGCTTCATTAAATACTGAAAGTTTCCTATCTGCAGCATCTTTTCAGGAAACCACACGTGTATTGACTGATGCAGCAGCTTCTTGTAAAATTGATCATCTCAGAGGATTAAAAGAAAATGTGACTATAGGTAGATTAATTCCTGCAGGAACGGGATTTTCAGATAACACTGACATTATGGTCGAAAATAATTCAGAGGCTTTTTCAGTTGACTCAGATGAAGAAGAATCGAAAAATAAAAAAATTACTGAATCAGTTTAATAGTTATTGGTTGTTTGCTATATTATTTAATAAAATTATAGACTGTATTTGAATTGAAATGCCGACAATAAATCAATTAGTTCGAAAAGGAAGGTTTTCTGCTTCAAAGAAAACATCCACGCCTGCGTTAAAAGGGAATCCGCAGAAACGCGGGGTTTGTACACGTGTATATACAACTACGCCCAAAAAACCAAATTCGGCACTACGGAAAGTTGCCCGTGTGCGTTTGGTTAATGGAATGGAAGTTACTGCTTATATTCCAGGGGAAGGTCATAATCTACAGGAGCACTCTATAGTTCTGATTGAAGGGGGTCGTGTCAAAGATCTTCCTGGTGTGCGATATCATATTGTAAGGGGGACTTTAGATACTGCTGGAGTTTCTGACAGAAAAACAAGTCGTTCTCGTTATGGAGCAAAAAGAGCAAGATAATGAGAAGAAGGAGGCCTGAAAAAAGGACAATTCTGCCCGACCCTGTGTATAATGATTTGGCTGTAGCAAAATTTATAAATTTTATTATGTCCGGTGGAAAAAAAGGGGTAGCCGAAAAAATATTTTATGATGCAATGGATACCATTAAGCAGAGAACCAAAACTGATGGGATAAAGGTGTTTGAGAGTGCAATAAATAATACGTCACCAGTATTAGAAGTCAAATCCCGTAGAATAGGTGGAGCGACTTATCAGGTTCCTATTGAAGTTGCTACAGGGAGAAGATTTTTTTTAGCATCTCATTGGATTATTAATTCGGCCTTAGCTCAAAGTGGTAAGCCGATGGCTGAACGCCTTGCTCGTGAGTTTATTTCCGCGGCAAATAATGAGGGTGGCGCTATTAAGAAAAAAGATGACACGCATCGTATGGCTGAAGCCAATAAGGCATTTGCGCATTTTGGAAGAAGAAGGTAATGCAAAATTATCAACTTAATAAAGTAAGAAATATAGGTATTATGGCTCATATTGATGCCGGTAAAACAACTCTAACAGAAAGGATACTGTTTTACACTGGGCGTACCCATAAATTGGGTGAGGTTCACGAAGGTGGCGCTACTATGGATTGGATGGAGCAGGAGAGAGAAAGAGGGATTACTATTACTTCAGCAGCGACCACGGCTATTTGGGATGACCATCGAATCAATATTATTGATACTCCTGGTCATGTGGATTTTACAGTAGAGGTAGAGCGTTCGTTAAGAATTCTAGATGGTACAATCGCTATTTTTTGTGCAGTTGGTGGTGTCGAACCTCAGAGCGAAACTGTGTGGAGACAGGCAGATAAATATAATGTTCCCAGGATTGCATTTGTCAATAAAATGGATCGAGTTGGCGCTGATTACTTTTTCGTCACCGATATGATAAAAGATCGTTTGAAGGCAAACCCATTACCTTTAACTCTTCCTATTGGTGAAGGAGAAATGTTTAATGGTATTATAGATTTGTTATCCATGAAAGCAATTCTATATAACGAATCGACATTAGGATCAAGATTCGAATATGGTGATATCCCTAGTGGTTTGCTTGATGATGCAAAGAAATGGAGGCATCATTTAATTGAAGAAACTGCCACATATGATGATGGATTGATGGAAAAATATTTAGCAGATGAAGAAATTTCGGTTGAAGAACTAAAAAAATCAATCAGAAAAGGGTGTCTTGATAATACGTTTATTCCAATATTCTGTGGTTCCGCCTTTAAAAATAAAGGAGTTCAGAGATTGCTGGATGCAGTAGTTGATTTTCTGCCGACCCCTGAAGATGTAGGTGAGGTTCAGGGATTTGATAATAAAGATTCAGATATTGCACTGATTCGGAAACCTGATGCTAAAGAACCTTTTAGTGCTTTGGCATTTAAGATAATGACAGATCCTTATGTAGGGCGACTTACCTATATACGTGTTTATTCAGGTGAATTAAAAAAAGGATCTTATGTATTTAACTCAAATACGGGGAAAAGAGAGCGGATAAGTCGTTTATTAATGATGCACGCTAATAAGCGTGAAGATGTTAATGAGATTCGAGCCGGGGAAATTGTTGCAGCGGTTGGACTGAAGGGGACAAATACAGGTCATACTTTATGTGAGGAGAAACAACCTATCGTCCTTGAGATGATGGAATTCCCGGAACCTGTTATTGAGGTTGCAGTGGAGCCAGTGAGTAAGGCAGATCAGGATGCGCTATCGAAGGCATTAATAAAATTGACAGAAGAGGATCCTACATTCCGAGTTTCAAACAATGCGGATACAGGGCAGACAATAATTTCTGGAATGGGGGAATTGCATTTAGAAATTCTCGTTGATAGGATGTTACGTGAATTTAAGGTAAAAGCAAATGTAGGTAAGCCGCAGGTCACATATATTGAGAGTATTACCAAGAAGGTTTCGGATATACATGGTAAGTTTATACGTCAATCTGGTGGTAGGGGTCAATACGGTCATGTTGTCATTAATGTTGAACCAAGTGAATCCGGGAAAGGGTATTGTTTTATTAATAAGATTGTGGGAGGCGCTATTCCAAGGGAATTTATCTCTTCTGTTGATAAGGGAATTCAGGAAGGGTTGCAAAATGGTATTTTGGCAGGGTTCCCGTTAGAAGATGTTAGCGTGGAATTGGTATTTGGATCCTATCATGATGTTGACTCATCAGAAATTGCTTTTAAAATAGCTGGATCTATGGCTGTAAAGGCAGCATGCAAAAAAGCCAATCCTATTCTTAAAGAGCCAATAATGAAAGTGGAAATCACAACTCCAGATGAGTATCTGGGAGATGTTGTAGGTGATATTAATTCCCGAAGAGGAAAAATTGAAAGTATGAATCAAAGAAAAAATCTACAGATTATCATTGCAAATGTACCTCTTGGCCAGATGTTTGGGTATGCTACAGTGCTTCGGTCTCTTACACAGGGAAGAGCTGTTTTCCATATGGATTTTTCAGAGTTTAAGAAAGTTCCTGCTAGTATTCAGGAGGAAATTATTGAACAAGTATCCGGACTTATTAAAGCCTAAAAATATAAGGAGTAATTATGTCGAAGGAAAAATTTGAAAGAACGAAGCCGCACGTCAATATTGGAACTATTGGCCATGTGGACCATGGT
>Ga0066867_10000185_pt1 | contig 28962 bp, 26 predicted proteins | sample ETN01SmetaG_4_FD_65606 | JGI IMG/M metagenome (GOLD analysis project Ga0066867, IMG submission 65606) | Marine microbial and viral communities from oxygen minimum zone, Eastern Pacific Ocean - ETNP2014F12-01SV261 | ecosystem: Environmental > Aquatic > Marine > Oceanic ... | reverse complement strand
ACCAACTTCACGACGCGGCACACCTCATCCAACTGGTTCTGGCCACGCTCGTCCTGCATGTAGGTTAGCCATTCGCAGACGTAGATCGCTCCGTCCTCATCAAAGACGAAGCTAGCGGGTTCCTGGACCATCGGTTCACTCGCCACGCACTCGAGGTGGTAGCCTTTGGGAACCTCGATCGTCTTGATTGCCTCGGCAGGAGGCAATGGCTTGAAGTACTGATCTTTAGGGAGGTACTGCTGGTCGTGGGGAAGTTGGCTGGGTTGTCCGATCAGGGCCGCGCCTGAGGTGAAATACGCAGCAAGGATCGCCACGCCGACAAATCGAAAACAATATGGAAATTTCATCGTCTCTCTCTGAATGATACTTCAACAATCCAACAATGTCCGCTCATTATTCACACCTTTTGCATTCACAGACCAACTCAACAACAAGTAATCCCCGATCGCATTAAATTCCAGCTATTTGTGTCATTCTGGAGTAAAGGAATCAATGTCTGTTGGGGGCTGAGTCTGCACTAGAAATCCGCCGGATCACAGGAAATTTTTTCAGAAAATTGATGCCGGTAAACGCGACGATTTTCTGCAGATTCTCCTGCGGCAGGCCGGCAAACGCCTCGCAAGCCTTGAGCGTAATCGCACAACAGCGTCCCGTTTAACCTGTTGTTTCTTTTCGGCATGGCTCTGTCACAATCCTGACCGCAAGGTGCCATTGTTTGACGTGAGTTTAACTACCCCAACACGTCGAATCTTGTTTATTATAAATCCTTTTTTGCGAAACTGTAACGGAAGTATGTCGAACGTTAATGGTCGGGAAAAAACCAGGAGATTTGGCATCAAAGGCTATTTTGCATCCAGCCAATACTCTGCTGGGTAATGCTGCACCTCATAACCTGACCTTCACCTACATGGCGATAACACACAGAGACACTCGATCTTGACAATGAGTCAAGCTGCCAACACGCTTGGCTGAGCTTTGGATGGCCATGCATCATGGCTTCGCAGAAAGTTCAGCAACGAATGGAGCGCTGGCTAGCCAAGGCCGGCGGGTATATTCCCAATCGACTTTGGCGTCCCTAAAACATGTACCACCCCAATAAAATGATTAGACAATTGATATTCTTTATTTTTTGCGTTCTGTTCTCGGGTATTTCAGTTCAGGCGGAACCGCCGTTGCGGGTGTTTATCCGGGCGGGGGTGAAGACACACGGCCCGGGTGAGCATGATCATCCGCGCTTCCTGAAGGAGTGGACCCAGTTGCTGGATAAACGCGGGGCCAAGGCGGATGGCTCGATGGATTTTCCGTCCTCTGCCCAGTTGAACAATACGGATGTGTTGGTTTTTTATGCGGCCAACGCCGGGGATATTGAGCCAGAACAACGCCACGACTTGGAGGCCTTCCTGAAGCGCGGCGGCGGGTTGGTGGTGATTCATGACGCGGTCTGTGGCCATGACCCGGAGTGGTTCAAGGGTGTCATCGGTGGTGCATGGGAGCACGGACACTCCAAGTGGTTCGAGGGTGAGGTGGGGATCCATTACACGCAGGAGGAGCATCCGATCACCCGGGGTGCGAGTAATTTTTTCTTTGATGACGAGATCTATTACAACCTGCATATGATGCCCGGTGCCCGTGTCTTGGCTCAGTCCTTCCATAGCACCATTGTCACCGCGCCACAGATGTGGGCATACGAAAAGGATGCCTATCGGGCTTTTGTCTCCATTCCCGGTCATAAGCATGCCAGTTTCAGCCTGCCACATTATCGGGCGATTTTGTTGCGGGGAATCGCATGGGCGGGGCGGCGAGAGGTCGACTCACTGGTCAATCCCCAGGAGTTGGACAGTCTATTGCCTCCCGAGCGTGCACAGGCGATAAAGGCAAACCCGGCGCCTGCAGGAAAAGAAACAGCCAAGCCAACGAAATTGGCGCGTACCTTTTCATGGGGAAGTGGGCCCCGTGTGCTCATTGTTGGGGGCGGCCAGTCACACGACTTTGACCGCTGGTTCAACCGGGAGGATACGGCCACCTTGGGCAGCGGCAAAATGTCCGTGCATTACACCGACCGGCCCATCGACATTGCTCCCGCACTGAAACAAGTCGACGTTCTGATGCTGACCAACAACAAGCCAATACCGGGTGCTCAAACGAGGAAGGCTGTTTTTGATTTTGCACGGCGCGGCGGCGGCCTGGTGCTCGTGCATCCCGCTCTATGGTACAATTGGAGAGACTGGCCGGAATACAATAGCAAACTGGTCGGTGGCGGTTCGCGAGGGCATGATAAATACGGTAATTTCGAGGTGGAGGTGATCAAGCCGGATCATCCCGTGATGGCCGGGGTTCCGGCGAAGTTTGCCATCCGGGATGAACTGTATCGTCACAGCAAGGATCCACGGGGAACGCCCGCAGACATTCTGGCACAGGCTACCAGCCCGCTAAGCGGCAAGACCTACCCGAATGTCTGGATCACCAAACATCCCAAGGCGCGAATTGTTTGCATTACCCTGGGGCACGATGGTGCCAGCCATACGCTGCCTGCCTTTAAAACCCTGTTGAAAAATGCGGCTCGGTGGGCTTCCCAGAAGTAGCATGGCTTACGAGGAAAAAAACACGGGGTGCTTCATCCCTGAAGCCCAGGCTGAGGTCGAGGATGCCTCTCCCAAGACGCACTACTGGTACTGCAAGCCCGGCTTGGTCAACACCGACAAACTCAACTTCGTTCGCGCCGAGTTCCCCTCGGGGGCATTCCATGATTTTCACAATCACCCCGGTTTGGAGGAGATTCTGTATGTCTTGTCCGGCACGGCAGAACAGTGGATAGAAACGGAGATGCGCATCCTGAAAGCGGGTGATGCGGTTCATATCCCCAAGGCGCTGGTGCATGCGACCTTCAATGCGGGGGACGAGATGCTGGAGTTTTTAGCCATCCTCACACCGGCTGACAGTCCCGGACCGATGACGGTGGATCGCAGCCAGGAGGAGCCTTGGAAATCACTAAGACCCACGCCGCCAGCCGACTGACGGGTTCTGTCGGTTATCGATGTTTTTTTAGCAGTGCCTGTGCGCAGGCAACGGCTTTTCTTTTCGGCTTTGCCAAATTGGCTTATCGTTGGCGCGTCATGTCATTATCTGATGAAGCGTCCGGCCAAGTGAACCACACCGAGGGGGACGTTAATCTTTCCGGACGCCGCCGGGCTTGACAGCAGGCCAACGTGGACGACGCAACCCGCGAAACGCTCGCCTGCGACTCGGCCGCTTTTCTCCACCAGTCCCTCTCCACGCCATGCCTCATCGAGTTGACCGGTATTGAGAAAGCTTGGGGCAAACCGGGGAGTGGCAGAAAGCTGCCAACGGGCCTGGGGTATTATTTTTTGGGTTCTGCGCGAACCGCATTCAGTTGCCCACAACGGTGCTTAAACCAGAAAACAACCGACGCAATGATAAGCAGGGGCATGGCTGACAAAAGGCCTGTTGTGAACAGGTAAGCCCCGCGGCTTTCATCATTTGCAGAAAAACAAACCGCACACGAATAAGTCCGTTCCGTTGAAACAAGCCAGAGAAGAAAAGCCGATCCTGCGGAAAATAAACGGTGAAATTCTTTGGGGTACGCCTGCATTCCGAGTGTCCTTTAAGCCAAGTAAACCAGCACATACAGGACAGGCCACAAGCCCACCACGAAAAGCCAGAATATCCGAGAGGCCTCGAACATTCCGCGTGTCAATGTACCATGCCTTGCCTTATAAAACACACAAGCCAACAAACACAAGGCGGCCAAGGCATGGACGGCATGCGTGCCGATGATCAGGTAAAAAAAACTGCCGTAAATGCTCGAACTCATAGTCAGTCCATGGACAACCAAACGTGTCCATTCCACTCCCTGAAATCCAACGAAAAACAGGCCAAGCAAAATTGCAACACCCAGTTTCCGCACCATCCCAGCCTTGTGCGCACTGGTGATCTTATGCATGAACCATCCGCTAAGCAGGAGCACCACCGTATTGAAGGCCGTGGTCCAAACCGGTAACCGAGGTTGACCTGTCGGCGGCCAATCCTGCCCGGCGCTTCCCACAAGGTATGCGCTAACCAAGCCACCAAAAAACATGATCTCGCATACCACGAAAATGATCATCCCCAAGGCAGCGTGGGAAACACCGTTGCCACTGCCTGCACCACCGGTGGAATGTGCGATCGCCTTCTCGATACCCTGCACAGCGTCATTCATCGGGATGCTCTCCGACTGCCCCTACTTGCTTAACGACTTAACATAGGCCAACAAGGCCTTGCGTTCCTTCAAGGTTGTCGGCAGGGGTGCCATTCCGGGAATAGCGCCCTTGAGGATTTTGGCCATCGGCTTTTCCACGGACTCAAGAAAATACTCATCGTTCATTTTCAACTTTTCAAGAGGTCCGCCAATCCCTACTTGGACTTCCCTTTCTATATCCCAAAATTTACCAACGAAAGCAGGGGCTTTCAATGCATCCCCGGCAGGGCATGGAATCTTGGGATCAACCTGATGACACGTGAAGCAAATCTTTGTTTGAAAAAGCTTTTTGCCTTCCGCAATCACGGCGGGATCGGTTTTATCAACTGCAGTTGAACTGACACTAGATGTCACCAGTAGAACCAATAAGTATAATTCTCTTCTCATGCTATTCGCTTAACGAACGAACATAGGCCATTAGGGCCTTGCGTTCCTCCAAAGTTGTCGGCAGGGGCGCCATGCCGGGGATCGACCCCTTGAGAATCTTGGCCATCGGTTTCTCCACAGACTCAAGGAAATACGCCTCATTCATTGTAATCTTTTCGATCGGACCGCCCAACACGCCCACGTGAACCTCGCGTTCGGTGCCCCAGAATTTGCCTATGAAACCGGGAGCCTTTAATGCCGAACCCGCGGGCGAAGGGATCTTGGGATCAACCTGATGGCATGTGAAGCAAATCTTGGTCTGGAAAAGCGCCTTGCCCGCAGCAATCAGGCTGGGATCGACTTGAGTTGGTTTTTTAGTGGTTTCCCGGGAGGGAGCCGGTTTCTGGGGTTGTGCCTTGGGAACAACCAATGCCACTTCCTTGCTGGGTACTTTCTCCGGTTCAGGCTCAACCGCTGGGACCGGTTTGGGAGCGTTCACATTCTCCTCTAGCGTAGGCTTCGTTTTTTCACTGGTTGTTGCCGCCGCATGGGTTGACTCATGATGAGATTCTGGGCGTGAAACCCCGGTGAAATCATCTCCCTTCCAGTTATGCCCTTCGTTGTTGAGGACATCAGGTGCAACCGCAGCAAAAAGCACAAAGAGGAAAACCAAACAGATCAGAAAGAGGTGCCAAATGTACTTTCGCTCAACATTCAAGTGCATGAAGTTGGCCGCCACCAACAGCGCCTTGACGACGGCAATACCGAACGCAGTGAGAAGCACGATAACTTTGACATCGGGAAAAAGCCATGGCCCCAGGACGCTGACTGCAAACAGGACCAACAGCCATTTGTAAATTTTCCAGTAATCCGGGTGTGTATGTTCGCTCATTATGCTCCAGTTATCAGTGATTCGTTATTTGGCAATGTAAAACAATGGGAAAAGAAAAATCCACACCGCATCAACGAAGTGCCAATAGATGCCCACATACTCTACCCGTTGCAGGTTTTCCCCTTTTTTCACCCCAAAGGAGACAATGCCAATGACGACCGCTCCGCCTATGACGTGCAGGGCGTGTAGGCCGGTGGCGGCGAAGTAAAACCCCCAGAAGACAGGGAAGGTGCCGATCATGTGGCCGTCCTCATTTGTGTGGTGGTGCATCATCTCAGTGATTTCCGTGGTGTACTCGTAGGTTTTCACCAGCAGGAAAATGCCAGCGCAGGCGATGGTGTACCAGAGGTACTTGAAGGCCTCCTCCCGGTCGCCTTCTCCGATGAGCTTGTGGGCCTTAACTACAAAGTAGCTGGAGGTGAGCAGGACAAAGGTGTTGAGCGCGCCGGCGGGAACGATGGTGAAGGAGGCCTCACCTCCCCAGCCGTCGTTCCCCAGCCGGAAGAGCAGGTAGCAGACGATCAGGCCACCAAAGATAACCACCTCGGAGGCCACGACCCACCACATGCCCAGACGCCCGGTCGGGATTCCGGTGGAACTTCGCGTAGTTGCAACTGGTACTTCAAATGACATGGTAATAAAATGCTGTCAGGCTCGGTTGTGTTCAGTCGGGAACATTTTGTGGCCAGTAGTCCTCCTTGCGCCCAGGTGTGCTGTATTCGTAGGGGCCACGGTACACTTCAGGGAAACCGTCCGTGAAATTGCCGTGTGGCGGCACGTTGGGCACCAACCATTCCAGGGTGTTGGCCCGCCACGGATTCTTCTCCGCCTTCTTTCCAGATTTGAGACTCCAGATGACATTCCAGAAGAAGACAAACTGGAAAGCAATCATGATCAGCAGGCAGTAGGTGATGATCACCCGCCAGTCCTGCCAGCCCGCCAGTTCCGGAAAGATGGTGTAGTCAGATGTGCGTCGATGCTGTCCGGCCATGCCCAGCGGGAACATGGCGAGGAACATGAACGTGAACGGGATAACGGTGCCCCAGAAGTGAATTTTTCCAAGGGTTTCATTTAACATCCTACCGGATGCCTTCGGGAACCAGTAGGTGATACCCGCAAAAACGGCAATGATCGAGATGGGCACAAAGGTGAAATGAAAGTGAGCCACCACGAAATAAGTGTCGTGGAAATAGATGTCCGTCCCGGTCGACCCGAGGTAGATACCGGTGCAGCCGCCAATCAGGAACTCGGCAATGAAAGCCAGTGCCCAGAGCATCGGCGTCTTGAACTCGATCGATCCACCGTACAGCGTGGCAATGTAGACAAACACCATCTCCGCGATCGGGATCGATATCAGCAGTGTCGTAACGGTAAATATGTGGGCCATGCGCGGATCGATTCCGGCCACAAACTGATGATGAGCCCAGACCACGAAGCTCAATGCGCCCGTGGCGATGGCCGTCCATAGGACAATCTTATACGCGAAGAGTTTCTTTCGGGCAAATACCGGGATGATATCGGCACATACCCCGATGGCCGGCAGCAGCACCACATAGACCTCCGGGTGGCCGAAGAACCAGAACAGATGCTGCCACAGCAGTGGTTCGCCACCCAAGGCGGGGTTGTAGAAACCGGTCACGTGAAACTGGTCGAGCAGCAGCATCACCGCCCCGGCGATCAGCGGCCCCACTGACAACATGAATAGGATGCTCGCTATCACAATGAACCAGACCACGATGGGAATGTCATACATCTTCATCCCCTTGACCCGGGCATTCATGGTGGTGGTGATGAAGTTGATGCCACCCATCAGGAACGCCACGAATTCCAGGGCCACCCCCAAAAGCCACAGGGTCTGTCCCCACTTTGTAAGGCTGTAGCCCGCTTCCGACGAGAGTGGAGGATAGGCCGTCCAGGCCCCGCCAAAGCCACCTCCCGGCACGAACTGCGAGGCAATGATGACCACGCAGCTCAGCAGAAAAATCTGATAGGAAAGCCGGTTAAGCCGTGGGAATACCATGTCATCAGCCCCGATCATCAGCGGGATGCAGAAGTTACCGAAACCGGCAATAAGGACCGGCATTGCCACCCAGAAGATCATGATGGTGCCATGGTTGGTCACCATGTTGTTGTATTCACCAGGACCAACAATTCCAAATCCGGGCACCGCTTCGCCCGGAAATGCCAGTTGCATGCGAAACACATACGCCATGTAACCACCGATCAGCGCCATGAAGACACCAGTGATAGTGTATTGCAAAGCAATCACAAAGTGGTTGGTCGAGAAGACGTACTTGCTCCAGAAACTCTCCTCGTGGTGGGATGTGTGCCCGGCCGGCGCCTTGCGGGTTCCAGTTTTCTTCTTTTGGGTCATTCCTTTTTGTGTTGCTGGTTAGATCAGGTTATCGCCCGTCATGGACTTGTTCTTTCCAGAGCCACCTGACCTAACGCAACTGCAGATGTTTCCGCAGCGGTTGCACCGCTCAGGTTTTCCCCTTTAAGCCATTGGCTGTATTCGTTTTCGGCATGAACATAAACCCGGCCCTTCATCAGCCCATGCCCTATGCCGCACATCTCGGCACACTGGATGTCGTATTCCCCCACCAAGGTCGGCTCAAACCAACCCGTGATCGTTCGCCCGGGAACCGAATCCTGCTTGATGCGGAATGCGGGAATGGAAAAGCTGTGCAGCACATCCGTCGACTCCAGCTTGAAGTGGTAAACTGTATCTACCTTGAGGTGAAGTTCGTCGACCAGATAAATATCGTCATCCCCCTTGTCGAGCTGCCCGTCAGGGCCGGGGTGCTGGAAGGTCCAGGCCCACTGCTGCCCGGTCACCCGGATGGTCGCCTGGGCCGGCGGCAAATCCTGCTTGACCTTGTACCAGACGTATACCGTTCCAAAGATCAATGCGACATCACATATAATTACCAATATGTGCGGGATGGTAATCCACTGCTTCTGGTGGTGTTCCTCCCCAGTCACATACTCGGCCTTCTGATCTGGGGTCTTTTTACGGTAGCGGAAAATGAAATAGAAAAAGACCACCTCGGAGACAACAAACCAGAACCCGACCAGATAGGTGATCAGGCCGAACAGTCCATCAATATCACCGGCATAACTGGAGGCTTGAGGCAGTCCTACCATCCAGGTCTCGCGATTGGGAAAAACGAAGTAGAACGCCGTGATCGCGAAAACCACACAAATCACTGCGGTAACAATGAAGAGGATGTAGGAGGTGGTGCCGGGAATGTCCTTAGACTTACTCATGATTAATTGGAGGGGTGTGTTTCTGAGTAAATATAGGCGACCACATCCTTCACGGCCTGTTTATTCACCAAGGCCGTCAGCGACATTGCCTGCATAAGGGCCGGTCCGTCCAATTGGTCACTCATCTTGAGTTTGGCCTTTTCACCCAGAAGTTGTTTTGCTCGTTTGGTGTCTGCCACAGGCCCTCTGACCCCTTCTCGAAATTTCCCCAACTGTTCAAGCATGTACCAGTCATCCAGCGGCACTAACATGGGGGCTCGAGGCAACAACTTGTTCACATCCTCCTTGTTGTTCCCCTGGAATTTGTCACCATGACACAGTACGCACCCTGAAGGGGCTTCGGCCGTATAGATTTTTCTGCCCCTCTCGATGCTCGCATTGAGTGATTCGTCATCACTCTCTTTTTCCAGCTTCGATGAGTTATCCACTGGTAGGTTAGAAATATAATCAGCAATTCCCTCAATTTCCGGCTCCCCAACAATTTCCAAATCCTTACTTCTTTGCGGTTTCAGCGTCCGTACCATGGCATGCATCATCAACCCCCCCTTGTCCCGGTAATCCGCTCCTCGACCGTCATACTTGAACTTGATCAATTGATCCTGAATGTACCACTTCTGCAGGCCGGCAATCGCGGGGAACCTATTTATACCAATGGTTTTGCCCTCTCCCTTGTCACCGTGGCAAACAGCGCAGGACGCGCCGTATATTTTCGCAGAATCTCTGCCTTCAGCAACAGCATCGTTTGCTGCTAGCAGAACCAACGCACACGTCCATAGAAAGACGGGCAATTTCTTCATCTCATGCATCGTTTATATTCTGGTTTTGGTGTGGAAAACCTTCAGAAAACACACGCCTCTACCGCCTGCCGGTGCTCAATGGGTTCTACAATAGTCGGAAGAGTTAGCGCTCACCAAATATGGGTTGATTTCAATTCCTGCACCGCGCAAGGCGGGAGAATGTGAATTTTTCACAAGGAAAGACTTTACCGCAAAGCGCAGTTGGATATTGTGGGTTTTTATTGACCTGTGTCAATTTTTAAAACTGATCTCCTGTTGCTTGCCTTTAATCGATTATTGCCCTCCAACTTTGTCCGAAAAACTTTTTTTGCCTGAAATAATGTCAAAAACTTCTGGTATCTTTTTCTTGAAGCTTCCCCCTTCAGCCTCGAAGAGTTTCAAAAGCTCCCTAAATTTGGCATTTGAAATTCGGCTCTGTAGGCCAGTGTGCGTGGTAGAGTGGCTTATACGTCGCCTGGCCAAGCGGGATACCCGGCCGCACTCATCTCCAGGGCTTGGCCAACCGCATCCTTATAGTTGGCTGGAGGGCAATAATCGGTTAAAGGCAAGCAACAGGAGATCAGTTTTTTTGGTTGGATATACTAGAATGGCCGGGTGAAAGCATTATGTTTAAATCTCTCGCCAGTAAAATGGTAAATAGACCAACCCTCATTCTTGCCATTGGCTTTGTCTGGGCAGCAAATGGGCTGATGGCTGAGTCGGTGAATTTTCAGGAGGAGATTCAGCCTGTCCTGAAAAACCGTTGTTCACGCTGCCACTCCGGACACGAACGCAAGGGCGGCTTTTCCATCGACACACGCGACGGTTTCATCAAGGGCGGCGAGTCCGGGCCGGCCGTGATTGTTGGGCAAAGTTCGAAGAGTCTGCTTATCGATCAAATCACTGCTGAGGATCCGGACGATCGGATGCCTTCCAAGGGTAAACCGCTGACAGCTACTCAGATTGAGTCGATGCGGGCGTGGATTGACGAGGGGCTCTCATGGCCCGAGGGATTCAGTTTTACGGATTGGCGCCGCGCACCATTGGCGCCTCGAGTGGTCAAGCTGCCCAAAGGAGGCAAGTCAGACAATCCCATTGATCGTCTGGTCGGCGCTTACTGGAAGCGGCAGAACATGCAAGTGAGTCTTAAGTTGGTTGATGACCGGGCATTTGCCCGACAGGCATCGCTTGACTTGATCGGGGTGCTGCCATCGCCGGCCCAGATGGAGGCGTTTGTCAGCGATTCGTCACCTGATAAACGCAGCCAATTGGTCGATCAATTACTTAGCAACAATCAGGGTTACGCCGAGCATTGGTTGACATTCTGGTCGGACATGCTGCGTAATGCCTATCAAGGGACCGGCTATATCGATGGTGGGCGAAAACAAATCACCCAGTGGCTATACAACTCACTCCACCAAAACATGTCGTATGACGAGTTTGTCCGTCAATTAATCGATCCGGTTGACGGATCGGAGGGATTTATCAACGGCATAAAGTGGCGAGGTGTGGTCACAGCCGCGCAGCGGCGGGAAGTGCAGGCATCCCAAAATATTGGGCAGGTTTTTCTGGGCACGAATCTCAAGTGTGCCTCCTGTCATGACAGTTTCATCAGTCACTGGCAGATCAAGGATGTTTGGTCGTTGGCGAGCGTGTTTGCCGATGAACCACTCGAAATCTACCGCTGTGGCAAGAGGACCGGGAAATTGGCCTCTCCAGCTTTCCTGTATCCTGAACTGGGAGACATCGATCCCAAGGCACCGAAGAATCAACGAATTGCAAAGATGGCCAAGATTATCACCGATCCCGGCAATGGAAGGCTTGGCCGTACACTGGTCAACCGGTTTTGGGAGGCGTTGATGGGGCGTGGAATTGTCGAACCGGTTGACGACATGGATCAAAAACCGTGGGATGCTGATCTGTTGGACTGGTTGGCGGTGGACTTTGCGGAACACGGTTACGACCTAAAGCACACCCTGCGGCTTATCTGCAATTCCCGGGCTTATCAGTCGATGGCGGTTTCATCGGTTGGCAACACGGCGGAGGCATTCGTGTTCCGAGGGCCGTTGACCCGGCGCATGTCAGCCGAGCAATTTATTGATGCTCTCTGCTCATTGACTCGGACGGCACCGGGCGATCTGGCCGCCAAGATCACCAAGCCGGGGACCGATCCCACGAATCTGCCAAGCTGGATTTGGGCGGATGATAAAGCTGCCGAGTCTGCACCCCAGGAAACCGTGTATTTCCGGAAGACGTTTATGTTGGACGGTAAACCGGCGTCGGCCCGGGCCGTGGTCACCTGCGACAATGAGTTTGTCTTGTTTGTGAACGGTGCCCGGCTTGCGAAGGGCAAGGAGTGGAACGAACCAGTACATGTGGATCTTGCGCCGCATATGCATCCCGGCGAAAACATAATCGCCGTGAAGGCGACCAACATTGCCCCGAGCCCGGCCGGGCTGGCGTTCCGGGTACAAATGGGGAGCCGAAGCTTGATGAGCGACAATTCATGGCTGGTGAACCGGGAGGCGGCTAAGGGGTGGCAGCAGCCGGGATTCAAGGCGTCCAACTGGCGGCACGCTGTGGTGCTTGGCCCGGGTGGCATGGCCCCGTGGAGTCTTGCCGCAGCGCTTGGCCAAGCGCCAAGCACCATTCGCGCCTCGCTGGTCAATGACGACCCCTTGAGCCGCGCCCTGGGGCGTCCAAACCGTGAAAACGTGGTCACCCGGCGCGACTCTCTGGCCACCATGCTGCAGGCGCTTGAGTTAACCAACGGCGGCACGCTGGATGCCAAGCTCAAGGAGGGCGCAAGCCACTGGATCAAGGCCGAGGGAGCCGATCCGGCACAGATGGTTCAACGCCTGTATCAAGAAGCACTTGGACGCAGGCCAAGCGATCGGGAAGCGCAAGTCGCCAGCGAGTTGCTGGGCACTCCCGTCGATACCCAGGCCGTTGAAGATCTGTTGTGGATCGTCGCCATGCTGCCAGATTTTCAATTGATTCGATAACGTTACGAGTAACCCACACAGGAGAGTTTCACAATGATATTTGATCAGACTCAAAATCGACGTCAGTTCCTGAAAAAGACCAGCGCAGCCACTTTTGGAGCCATGACAGCAGGGGCAGCGCGCGCGACCGAGAACGACAAGAAAATTGAGGCAACCGCCGACACCTGCATCCTGCTCTGGATGGCCGGCGGCATGGCTGCGCCAGATACGTTCGACCCCAAGCATTACGAGCCGTTTAAGGAGGGGTTGGACGTCAATCGCATCATGAGCACCTTCCCGGCCATCGACACGGTGGTCGACAATATCAAATTCACCAAGGGACTCGAAAATATTGCGAAGGTTATTGATCGAGGCACGTTGATCCGCTCGCATGTGCTGCCCGATCTTGGCAATATTCTGCACTCGCGTCACCAATACCACTGGCATACCGGTTACGTGCCGCCGGTGACTGTGGCCGCACCTCACATGGGCGCTTGGATGGCACAGGCACTGGGCCCGCGCAACGAGGCTATCCCTGCCTTCATTGACATAGGCCAGCGCTTTAACGCCGGCGAGCGCGAGGAACTCAAGGCGTTCCACACCGGCGGTTTTCTCGGATCGGAGTACGGCCCCTTTCTCGTACCCGAGCCAAATGATGCCATCCAGACCGTTCGCCCGCCCAAGGGCATGAGCCGGCAGCGATTCCAGCGCCGGTACGAGGCGTATCGGGAAATGGTGCAGGCATCGCCCGCATTCGGGGCATCCGATGATTTCCAGCAGGAGAGCCTGCTGCGCTCCATCGACAGCGCCTATCGGTTGCTCGATTCGCCCGCGGCCAAGGCGTTCGACCTCGAGCTGGAGCCCAAGGAATCGTTCGATAAATACAACACCGGCCGCTTTGGCCAAGGATGTCTGCTGGCCAGACGCCTCACGGAGGCCGGGGCGCGTTTCATAGAGGTGACCACCGAGTATGTGCCTTTCCTTCACTGGGATACTCATGAGAACGGCCACACCACGGCCGTCAAACTAAAGCAGCAAATTGACCGGCCAATCGCCCAACTTGTACTTGACCTTGAGGAACGCGGCCTGCTTGATCGCACGATGATCGTTTTGGCGAGCGAGTTCAGTCGCGACATGATTATTGAAGGCGTTCCAGGCAGCACCGCCCGGGATCAGTCACGCGCCAAGACGGATGTCCTCAAGGAAATGAAGCACTACGGGTTGCACCGCCATTTCACCGGTTCCTCTAGCGTGCTGATGTTTGGTGGTGGCATCAAGAAGGGTAATCTTTACGGTGAGAGCGCTTCAGAGCGACCGTGTCTGGCGACCAAGGATCCCATTAGTGTCGAGGATTTGCACGCGACCATTTACTCGGCCATGGGGATATCACCCCGGTATAGCGTCGAGGTCGAACGCCGACCGTTTTACGTCACGAAAAATGGTGAAGGACGTGCGGTGTCCAAGCTGTTTTCGTGAGTGCCTGTTGGGGCGGGGGGATGATCGATCACACCGCCTTGCGATGCAACGAACAACCGGTTGAGACTTGTCGGGCACAATAAGCACGGACAACCCATTTTTTGTGTCCAATTTGCTGAGTCCGTTGGAAGTAAGTAGGGAAAGCATGAGCGATCGCCACAATTCATCCGCGCGCTTGATGGTGATAATGGCTTGGACAGAATAAGATGGATTTAGGGCAAATCTCGCACTTGATAATCAATTTGATTCAAGTCATTGTCAATTTGTGTGACGAATCCACTACCTTGACCTAAGTCAAGGTATGATGTGGAGATACTTTTACTCTTGCGTTTGTTAATCGGTTCAATCTAAAAAAATGATTCCTAAATTTGGTTTTATGCTCGGCCACCGTGCGGCGAAGTATGCCATCACGCTTTTATGCATGATTTTATCCGGGGTAGTTTGCTTGGGGGATACCGTTTCATTTGGTCGCGATATAAGACCTATTCTCTCCAATAATTGCTATGCCTGCCACGGCCCCGATGTAAGCACTCGGAAGCCCAAAAAGAATCCCATGCGGCTGGACCTCGAAAAGGAAGCTCATGCCGAGTTCATTGTTCCGGGTGAACCGGATGAAAGCGAGGTGTACCTCAGGATCATCACCGATGACGACGACGACATCATGCCCCCGTCGGATTCCATCAAAAAACTAACCCAAAAAGAGAAGGACTTGATAAGGCGGTGGATCAAGTCAGGCGCGAAATATGAGAACCACTGGTCCTACGTCGCACCTCGCCTGGAGGCTCCGCCAAAATTTGAAAACAATCCCTGGCCGCGTAATGCCGTTGATCGTTTTGTTCTGGATCGACTGAACGTGGAGGGGCTATCTCCATCCAAGGAAGCGAGTCGGCGGGTTCTTATCCGGAGGTTGACACTGGACCTGACCGGTCTGCCCCCGACACTGGAGGCTGTCGATCAATTCCTGAATGATCGTTCCCCCGACGCTTATGAAAAAGTGGTCGACCGGCTGCTTAACTCCCATGCCTATGGGGAGCATATGGCGCGTCCGTGGCTGGATGCGGTTCGGTATGGAGACACGCACGGGCTTCATCTGGATAACTACCGAGAGTTTTGGCCATACCGTGACTGGGTCATTGATGCTTTCAATCAAAACAAGCCCTTTAATGAATTTGTCAGGGAGCAACTTGCTGGCGATCTCCTGCCAAATCCCAGTTCGGCCCATTTAACAGCCACCGGGTACAACCGCGCTCATGTCACCACCAATGAAGGAGGATCCATCAAGGAAGAGGTCCTGATTCGAAATGTCATGGATCGGGTGACCACATTCGCGACTGTGTTCATGGGCATGACATCGGGATGCGCAGTCTGTCACGATCACAAGTTTGACCCGTTGAAACAAAAGGAGTTCTTTCAACTCTCTGCTTATTTCAACAGTCTGGACGGGAATCCAATGGACGGGAACAACAAGGCTCACGCGCCGGTTATTCAGTTGCCCACCGATGAACAGGAGAAGGCGATAAAGGAACATCAGGAGCAACTCTCGTCTGTTCGGCAGGAGATTCGGAAAAAACTGGATACCTGCGATTATGAGGAACCAGAGAATCCCAAGCCGCTTCCAGCACCTCAACCTGTGGAAACAGTCTGGGCAGAGGATGATCTTCCGCCCGGGGCCAAACCGGAGGGAGAGTGGAAGATGGTCGAGAAAGACAGCAAACTGGTTTACAGCGGGAAAAAGGCCACTGTGCAGACAGCAACAGGGTTGAAACAGAATTTTTTCACCGGGGCCGAGAAACCGATCGTAATCGCAGACGGTGACAAATTGTTCACTTACATCTATTTGGATCCTGAAAATCCACCCAAGCAGGTCATGCTCCAGTGGAACGATGGCACATGGGAACACCGCGCTTATTGGGGTGAGAGCCTGATCGAATGGGGGAAGGATGGGACGGTAAGCCGGCGTCGCGTAGGTGAATTACCAACCGCGGGAGAGTGGGTGAGGCTGGAGGTGGACGCTGGTTCGGTGGGACTCAAGCCTGGAGCCAAGGTTAACGGTTGGGCATTCACTCAGTTCGACGGGACAGTTTACTGGGATCAGGCCGGGTGGGTCACATCAACCAAGGACAAACAGGAATACGTTTCCTTCAACCTTTGGCTTGCGGCTTTGCGACAGGTTGAGAAACCGGCGTTGCCGGACAAACTGCTTCCGCTTATCAAGAAGGAATCCCTCAATGATTCAGGGCTTTCACAACTTAAGGATCATTTTGTTGAGCATATCTGCCTGAATACCCGCAAGCAATTTGAGCCTTTGCATCAGAGCATGAAAGAGTGGGAGAAGAAGATTGCTGATACCAAAAAGAATGCACCCACAACATTGGTGTGGAAGGAATTGAAAAAGCCCCGGGACGCCTATGTATTGGATCGCGGCTTGTATGACCAGCGAAGAGATAAAGTGACCCGAAAAACACCGGAATTTCTGCCTCCTTTCCCCGAAGGCGCACCCCAGGACCGCCTAGGTTTGGCCGAGTGGTTGCTGAACGGAACCCACCCTCTCACTGCGCGGGTGACTGTGAACCGTTTTTGGCAGCAGGTCTTTGGAGTGGGCATTGTCAAGACTGCCGGGGATTTTGGAATGCAGGGTGAATGGCCCACGCATCCGGAACTGCTGGATTGGCTGGCTGTCCACTTTACCCAGTCCGACTGGAATGTGAAGGAATTGATCCGCCTGGTGGTGACCTCCTCCACCTATCGGCAAACCTCAAAGGCGTCACCAGAACTTTACGACCTCGACCCGGAGAACAGGTTGTTCGCTCGGGGGCCGCGGTTTCGACTCGATGCGGAGGCGTTGCGGGATCAAGCTTTGGCGCTCAGCGGGTTGCTTGTCGAGAAAGTCGGAGGCCCCGGCGTCAAGCCGCCCCAGCCCGATGGGTTATGGTTCGTCGTAGGCTACACGGGTTCAAACACCGTTCGGTTTAAGAAAGACAACGGCCCGGAAAAGGTACATCGCCGCAGCCTGTACACATTCTGGAAGCGCACGGCTCCGCCACCGCAGATGAACACCTTTGATGCGCCGTCACGGGAGGTTTGCTCAGTGCGCCGTGAACGTACGAACACGCCTTTGCAGGCGCTGCTGCTGATGAACGACCCGCAATATTTTGAAGCCGCACGCGGCTTGGCTCAGCGGATCATGCAAAATGAGGGTGGCTCAATCGAGGAGCGCTTGGCCTACGGTTTCCGCTTGGCCACGCTGCGAAAACCATCGGCCAGTGAAAGCAGGTCGCTCGTGTCGGCCTACAACGATTTTTACGGTGAGTTCAAGTCCAACGCCGATGCCGCCAAAGGGGCGGTTGCTGTGGGCGAGTTGTCTCCGGATTCCGGGCTTGATCCGGTTGAACTGGCAACTTGCACGATGGTCGCCAACATCATATTGAACCTGGATGAGGTGCTGAACAAGGGCTAACTCGGACAACACACAAACGATAAGGTAACAAAATGGATCCAATACAAACATATCTCCAAAACCAAACACGCCGGCATTTTTTCCGGAACGGCGCACTCGGTCTGGGTTCCATGGCTCTGGGGTCGCTATTGGCCAAGGATCCTGCCTTCGCGGCGCAGGCTGCCAAGCGCAACGGAGTGCCGGGGATACCCGGCCTGCCTCATTTTGCCCCCAAGGCCAAGCGCGTCATCTACCTGTTCATGTCCGGTGCGCCATCCCAAATGGACATGTTTGACTACAAGCCCGAGATGGGGAAGTGGTTCGACAAGGATTTGCCGGAGTCGATTCGCATGGGCCAGAGACTCACCACCATGACATCAGGGCAGAAACGGTTTCCCGTAGCTCCGTCGATCTATAATTTCAAGAAGTACGATAACAATGAAAATGGAGCATGGATCAGTGAACTGCTGCCCCACACGGGAACCGTGGCAAAAGACTTGGCCATCCTCCGGACGGTCTATACAGAGGCCATCAACCATGATCCAGCGATCACCTATATCCTGACCGGTTTCCAAATTCCTGGCTTCGCCAGCATGGGAGCTTGGCTGAGCTACGGTCTGGGGAATGAAACTGACAACCTGCCGTCCTTTGTTGTATTGAACTCCACTTGGACGGGGCGCAAGGAGGCGCAGGCGCTCTTCAGTCGGTTGTGGGGCTCGGCGTTTCTCCCGTCCAAGCATCAGGGCGTGCTTCTTCGCTCTGCGGGCGACCCGGTGTTGTTTCTCTCCAATCCCAAAGGGGTTAGTCCCAAGGTGCGGCGGCGCATGCTCGATGCCCTTGATGAGTTGAACCAACAGCAATTCAATGAAGTTGGCGATCCGGATGTACAGGCGCGAATTGCCCAGTATGAAATGGCATTCCGCATGCAGTCCTCCATACCGGAACTTACCGACCTGAAAAAAGAGCCAGACTCAACATTTGAAAAATACGGGCCTGACTCGAAAAAGGAGGGAACCTTCGCCTACAACTGCCTGATGGCTCGGCGTTTGGCCGAAAGGGGCACGCGATTCACCCAGATTTTCCACCGAGGCTGGGACCAGCATTTCAAGCTGCCCAAGGATCTACCAAACCAGTGCCGCGACATTGATCAACCTGTTGCTGCCCTTATCAACGACCTGAAGGAACGCGGCTTGCTCGATGACACACTGGTCGTGTGGGGTGGGGAGTTTGGTCGAACCATCTATTGCCAGGGAGAATTAACCAAGACCGAGTACGGCCGGGATCACCATCCCAAGTGCTTCACCATGTGGATGGCTGGGGGTGGTGTCAAACCGGGGATAGTCCACGGCGAAACTGACGAATTCAGCTATAACGTGGTTCATAAACCCGTTCACATCCATGAGATCAATGCCACCATCCTTCACCTGTTGGGCATTGATGCCTGGCGGTTCAGCATGCCCGTCCAAGGGCTCGATGCCCGGTTGACTGGGGCCACCCGGGCTGAACCAGTAAACGAAATCATGCTTTAGTGAATAACCCTTTAAAGAGTGGTGGAGGTGGGGGGAGTCGAACCCTCTCGGGTAATTTCCATATGTTTCGTTGGCAGTGCCCATGAAAGCGGACTGCGAAACCTCCTGAAAAGAGCTCTGCCAGCAACACACCCGAACTCAACCAAGAATAAAGAATAAATCACTCAGCAGTGCGACCTGCACACGCCGACAGGCTCTTGGCGCCCTCAGCGCAGCCGGCGTAATCTCCACCTTTCCAACAATCGTCCCATCGACGGTCTTTGGAAAAAATGCACCGTCCAACCGCATCACGATCGGTATGATCGGGATGGGGCGCCAGGCACGCATGATCAACCTCAAAACGCTTTTGAACATGGATGATGTACAGGTGGTAGCTGTATGTGATGTTGATCGCTGGCGCCTGGACAACGCCAAGCAGGATGTCGATGTTTTCTACGGGAACCGCGACTGCAAGGTTCACATGGACTGGCGTGAAGTGATCGCCCGTGACGATGTTGATGCGATCATGAATTCCACTCCCGACCATTGGCACGTGCCGATATCCCTTGCGGCAGTCAGACACGGCAAACACGTATCTTGTGAAAAGCCATTGACACTCTCCATCGCTGAGGGTCGATTGCTCGCCGACGCCGTCAGCAAGCATAAGGTTACGTTCCGCACCGACAGTGAGTGCCGTTCGAATGGCTACATGCACAAGACTGCTCAACTGGTGCGCAACGGCTATCTCGGTACAATTAGACGCATCGAAGTCGGGGTGCCAGCAGGCGACGTGGCCGGTGGGAAGGCTGATCCAGTGCCAGTGCCCGATGATCTGAATTACGACATGTGGCTCGGTCCTGCGCCGAAGAAACCGTATACCGTTGACCGGGTGCATCCGCCCAAGTCATATGGACGCCCCGGATGGATGCGTTGCCGGGATACCTGCGAGGGTATGATCACCAACTGGGGAACTCATGTTTTGGACGTGGCTCAGCAGGTCAATGATTCCGAACGCAGCGGTCCGGTGGAGATCGAAGGTACGGGTCGATACCCTGCCGCGGGTACCGGGCTCTGGAACGTTCTCATCGACCTCAAAGCCCAATACCTCTATCCCAATGGTGTCGTGATGGATTATCGCATCGACAAGGCTGGCGCCTATTTGCGGGTTGAAGGCGAAGAAGGGTGGATTCAAGCCAACTGGCACCGAAAAGGTGGATTTCAGGCCAGTGATAGGAACATTCTGCGAACAAAATTTAAAGATAGCGACCTACGTCTCCCACAAAGGGAAGACAAGCAGGATTTCATCTACGGAATCAAAAATAATGCCCCGACCATGGCCGATGCGGAGGTTGGACATCGTACTTGTTCCCTGGCGCAACTGGCACACATCGCCATCCAACTGAATCGCAAACTCCGCTGGGACCCGGCAAAGGAACGGTTCAATGGGGACGATCAAGCCAACAAAATGCTGGCCAAGTCGTACAGGAACCCGTGGGGACTGAATATCAAGATTCCTGTCGATGGCAAAAACAATTGAGCCGATTGATCGCCTGATGTTCCGTCCGGCAATTCAGATGTCTGCAGATTGACATAAGGTTAGATTATTTTTTTCTCAAATCATCAATAATCACGTCAATTTGGCGAAGGGCCTCCAGTCCGCCCATGGGTAGGGATATGTTTCCAACTGGCGCTTCGGAATCTCGTATGTTGATGCGAATCAATGTTCCTCTCTTGTCTACCAGGAGAGATTCACATTGATACCGGACGCTTGGAATACCCATACCAGCTCCTATCTCGATCAATACGATCTTTTCATCTTCCTGTTGTTGGAGCCACTTGTCATGGCGAATCTTTTGCTTGCCGGAACGCGACGAATCCCAACACCAGTCACCGAACATCAAGATGTTTGGTCGGGCAAGTTGACCACAGGCTGGACATGACGGCAGAGGTAAAGCGGCCCGCAAGGTGCTTTCATCAACTACGACCTTAGAATTGATCGCAGGCCAAACCTCTTGCCCACAGTTCTCCACACATTGTAAATGGTTAACGGAACCGTGGTGTTCGTTTATTTGCCTGACATCAAAGCCTGCCTTCTGGAAGTGCCCATCCACATTAGAGGTAAAAACAAAAGCACCACCCGGCATGGCTTCGCCCCATCTGCGTAGAATATCGAAACCTTCGTGTGGCTTGGTTGCCCGGTATAGATTCAATCGATGCCCATAAAAACCCCAGGCAAACTCTGGGTCAGTGTCGAACCAACGAGGATTGGCCATTTCAGAGAAAGACAATCCAAGTTGCGCTACGGGCGGATAAGCATTCCAAAAACCTTCTTTTCCACGAAAATCGGGCAATCCCGAGTCCACCCCCATTCCAGCTCCTGCTCCAATGTATAACCCATTCGCACCGTACAATGCCTGCGCAGCTTGATTTAGGCTCGATTCAAGTTCGCGCGATAGCAGGGACATAGTTGATTGTTACTTAAACAACTCTACTTGACCTTGCTCGAGTTCACCGGATCGGCGTGTTTGATCACGAAATCAACCAGGTTTTGGCTCTGGAACCAACCCTCCCACATGTTGTGGCCTTGTCCTTTGACGACTTCCAGCGTCATTCTTCCACCCAGTTCATCGTATCGTTTTTTCACCAAACCCGAGTTGGCCTCCAACGGTACCAACCGATCCTTGTCCCCATGAATATGGAAAATAGGCACCTTCGCCTTGGCCAAGGGCGCCAGTCGGTCGATCGGGTTGTGCTTGGCCAACTGCGCCTCCAGTTGATCAGCGGTCATGCCGTAGGCATCGCAGGCACGCTTGAGACCGGGGTAACTGGCAATGCTGCAGACCGGATATATGCCGGTAATGCACCGTACCTTGTCGGGGTTTTCCTCCGCCCAGCAGTAGAGCATCAGGCCGCCACGGCTCCGGGCCAGTAGACATGCCTGTTTGGCCAGACCACGTTTCTTGACCAAGTGCTCATGCAACGCGGAGTATACCTCCCTCCCTTTCGGACTGCCGTAGGATTCCCCCACATCCACGCCCGCAATAGCAATGCCCGCCTTGAGAAACCTCTCAAACATCCACTTCTCCGAGTTGGCCGGCAGCCCGCGCAACGTCGGTGCATACCAAACCCACGGGATTGGTTGATCCACCCTGGGTTTCTCAGGCTGGATCAGGAATGCCGTGTGCTCATCAATGATAAATACCTCCCCTTTGATGGGCAGCCGTTTCTCAGGGGCCCCAAGCGAAATGACCATGGCCAAGCAATATGCTGACAAGGTGCTAACGGATCTTTTCATTGGGATCACTGCCAGTTTAAGGAAACAATCCCAGAATGACAGTCACTTTGCTTTTCCCAGCATCTCGACCATGGCCCGGCCGAGACTGCTACCGACAGGCTCAGGGCCGCCAGCAAGGCGATGGCAGCCAGGATCTGTAAGAGTGATGCATTTGATTTCATGACTCTAATTATTCCTTATCGCGGAGATAGGCAAACATCAAAGCGGTGATTATTCGGTTAAGTTCAACTGTCAAATCAGCTTTATTTTCCTTCTTTATTCAGCTCTTCACCCGTCTGGCCGCCGTGTTTGCGGAGGAAAACCGCTATTTCAGGTTTGTCTTCGGCCCATAGAACTGCCCGATCCAGCGGTGTTTGACCAGAATAAGTCTTTGCATTCAAATCCGCGTCTTCGGCTATCAGCAGTTCTACGATTTCCTTGCGACCCAATCCAGCTGCCTTGTGCAATGGAGTCGATCCATCATCATCCTTTACATTCACATCCGCGCCCTTGGCAATGAGTATTACGACGATTTCCCTGTGATCCAAAGCAGTCGCGGGATACAAGGGAGTTCGACCATTTCCATCCTGCACATTCATATCCGCGCCGTTGGTGACGAGTAGTTCTACAACCTCCCTGTGACCTCGTTTAACCGCATCATGTAAAGGAGTATCTCCGTACATATCCTTCGCATTCACATCCGCACCAGCAGCCAGGTGTTTCTTGACCTCTGCTATATTTCCTGTTCTGGCAGCATTGGACAGCGCAATCAATTCTTTACTCGTTTTGCCGCCTTGCTTGCGGATGAGGTCGGCGATTCCGCCACTAGACATATCTAGCGGTGTTAAATTAGCCGTACTCCTTACATTCACATCCGCGCCATTATTGATAAGTAATTCAACGATTTCCTTGTGGTCTGCACGTGCTGAATAATGCAGGGGAGCCAAACCATCCCCATCCTGTGCATCCATATCCGCTTCTTCAGAGATTAGCAGTTCAGCGATTTCCTTGTGCCCATCCATGGCCGCACGATGCAAAGGATTCCTTCTTTCATTGTTTTTCGCATTCACATCCGCGCCCTTCAGAATGAGTAGCACGGTGGTTTCTTTGTGACCTGAACGAACCGCGTAATGCAAAGGAGTCGAAGCCCACTTATTCGTTGCATTGACTGTCTCGCCAGCAGCCAGGTGCTGTTTGACAGATTCAATGTCTCCCTTCCAGGCAGCCTCGTGAATTGATATGCCCGGCGCTTGAACTATACCTTGCTGGGTAATTCCACACCCCACTAACAGCGCGGCTGCGTTTGTTGTGAGTAGGATGCGCTTCATTTCCCTTCAGCTTTCAATTCTTCACCCGTCTTGGCTTCGTGTTTGCGGAGGAGATCGGCGAGAATTGGCTACCTGTAAGAGTCGAACAACCAATGGTATTCGGCCTCACGGTATTGCCGCCAATTATTTTGACTGTCTGCTGATATCAGTTGGCTAATCGCCGCGTATCGACGAGTGGCCACAAAACGAAGCATGCGATTTACTGTTTCTTCAAATTCATCGATGCCACGCCCAATCCGCCCCCCCGAGGAGACATACGGACGGATCAGTCGATATTTTTCAGCTATTCTGCTCGTTATTGTTGATTCATCCCATACCTGATCAAGCAGAAGTCTTATCGTTTCTTTATACTGCTCTCTACCTGCTTCGGTTTGAATCAGTGCGCGACTCAGTATGCCACCTTGGTTCCTGAAAATATTAGCATGCGCTTCTTCAAAAAGTTGATCGCAGCCGTGGGGAAAAAATTCGAACTTCGACGTTTCCGGGTTGTGGTAAATGCGGTAGTTGTTTGCCTGTGTGTATCCATCCCAATGATTGACAAGTTGTTCCAGAGCGATAAATCGCTTGAAACAATTAAAATCTACATGTTTTGAAATAGTGCGCCATGGATCTTGATCACTGGCTTCTTCTATTGTTTCGGCAAGTTGCTGCAAGTCTCTTCGATCATCATTGCTTTGATTAGAATCTAAATCCAAATGGTCCCATTCCATGATATCTCCCGGTCCTTCGTATAGGTTACCTTTAGTATTTGAAAACCACCGCGCGAGAAAGTCCTGTGTTACTGCTTCAATTTGCACGTATAAACCACGTGATTTACCGTTAACATTGAGTGTTGCATAACCAGTACGTGGAGCCGGGATGCCGGCATCACGGAAAATACTGTAACCAATTGATTCACGTATATAACTAGGGTCTTGATTAGCATTGTTAAGAATAATTCTGCGCAAACCGTAAAATTTCTGCCTTTCAACAAACTGGTTAAATTTTATCGTAAATCCTGGTTTTGTATCTTGATCAAGCATTTGAAAACTTCCCCATGAACCCTTGAGCCTAATGCCAACGTTACGGTAAACTTTTTCGCCTTCCCGAAAAGTTCCACGAACGTATTTTTTAGGTTCATCATGAAGTTTCTCAATGGCTTGATCAGTTAATATCAACTCATATTCACGCACCTTTACTTCAGAAAACATCTCGTTTCCGGGATCATTTTCCATATAAAGATTGTGGTATAATTTTTTTGAATTGGGTTCCTGTGATTTCCCTAGCAACACACGCGCGTTTTTTGCGGCGGCACTATTTGGCGCTGCCTCAATTACAAGCTTCGCAAGAAAATCTGATGATTTGAAGCAGACATTTTTCAAGTCGCCAGCATGCCTGACAACTCTTAAAGCTATCTCTTCAAGTGGCGGTTCTTTGCGATCATCCTCATTTTCTTCATTATCTCGTTCAACCCATCGTTGGTATTCTGAATGATGCTCATCACGATCATTCTCGCTAATTATGTTTGGATCTGATCTTCTTAGCAAACGTTCTGCATGTTCACTGGCTTCGTGATCAAATACTCTCAAAAATCGAATTTGATTTAACTTCAGTGTTCTTTGATTTGCGCTTTCTAGCTCCTTAGCTAACTGATTGTTTATTTTCAGCTTATTTTTAGCCAGTAACTTCTCAGGTGTTTTGGATTGTCTAAAAAGTTCCCGCCACATTTGTTCAATAATTCTCTCATTATTACTTTTTAGTATTCCGAGTAATTGGTCTGCAGCTTCTGAATATAATCCCAATTTAATGAGATTCTGAATATGGCGTTTATTAAAATTTGAGTGATGGCGATGGTTGCGTTTTTGATTTTTTCCTAAAATTTCCTTAGCGGTCCCGTTGAGTACAGAGTTCGGAGTGAGTTCCAAATTATTCAGAATGTTTAATGCTTCTTCCGCAAGTTCAGTGTTTTTCGCCTGAATGGATATTGCAGTTAATACCATTGCGGCCTCATAGCCAGCTCCAGAGTCAGCTAAAATCCGTGCGCCATGAATGGCGTCCCTCAATCTATGATGGGCCTCATCGGAACCGTCAAACATGAGATCAGGAAGTTTTTCAACGACCGGATCTGCAACATTACCCTCATTGACCAGACTCTGCGATTGCCCCTCCCCGGTAATACCCAGAATGAACAGGAACGCCCATAGGAGGCAGTTATTCTGGAGATATGCACGGTACATTGAACCTAAAGAGAAGATTACCCGAAATTAGTTATTTAGGCCAAGATTTTTAAGTTCAACCATTCACCGGTGGCGGTGGCTTGTGGATAAAGTAGCTGGGCAAGCTATTTATTGGCTACTCTCCCGGCACACCACACCCCACCAACAGCACGGCTGCGATTGTTGTGTGCATGAGGTGTTTCATTTCCCTTCAGCCCTCAATTCTTCATCCGTCATTGCCGTCTTGTTCGCTGTGTCGATATTCGTGGCGTTCGTTGCCGGCATACTCATGGCACCGCGGAGAATGGCCGTGTCATCCAGTGCCCCCAGTTGTGGTTGCCGCAACCCCGTTTCGACAGTTCTTTTGCGATGGAGAACCTGAACACCTCCACCCCGATGATGGGCACCTCTGCAGCACTGTTCATTACGCGCTCCTAGTCTGCGGGTTTCTGGGGCACCCTGACCAGTTGAAAAGAATGCCCGGTTTGGTGGATGAATCGTCTAAATCTACTCTATGCAGCGCCAGGGTTGAAGAGTTGACCAAGGGATGGCAGAGGATCATTTCCTTCTCCCACAAATCCTCATCGATCAACACCTCCACTTCTCCCGAGCAGTCATTGATCAAGGCCAGCAAGCTTACCGCCCCGGGAAGGATTTCCAGATACTTCCACAAACGCTCCGGTGATCCAAAGCTGAGCTTGCTTGAATCCAGCAAGGCCGGCAATTGCTTGAGATTGACTTGTTTGCCCTGTTCGACAGAGAGGAGAAAGTGGCGCTTCCCTTTCTTGTCCCGTAAAAAAAGGTTCTTGGTGGCCCCTCCTTGCAACTCCAGATTGAGAGCTTTGGATTCCTCGACAGTGAAAACGGGCTGATGATCCTCTCGCTGGTAACGGATATCCTGTTCCTCCAGGAAATTGAACAAGGATTCGGGGTCTGTGGAGGGCGATTCTCTGACCTGATCAGCACTCATAAAACTCCATGCAACATACGTCACCGCGCAGCGTTTCTTTTTCCCTAGTCATCGTATCAACATCCAACTGCTGTTTGACGGCTTCATAGTTTCCGTTTTTGGCAGATACATAAATTGAACTATTCGGAACCGATTCACACCACCCCACCAGCAGCATGGCTTCAACGATTGCAATAAATGCCGATCCCTTAACGAGGCAACCACTCATCCCGATGAGCGCAGTTTTCAAGGCGTTTTAACCGTTGCCACTGAACCAGAACCTATCAGCGTTCAAGTGGTGGATTGGGTTGGTTTGGTTCCAGGCAAGTTCGAGATTCACGAGGGGCGTCCTATTTCGGTCTATTTCAGGGCTTCACCGAACAGGACTATAGGCATGCCGGAACTGAAGCGCGATTCACTAGGCAAGTGACCATGGCTTCCGCATGTCACGGGTTCGCAGGCGGTTTGCTTCGTTATCGTTTTTGAAGCGTTCCTTAACGGGATCCCACTTCAACGGACGGCCCAATTTGATGGACAGATTTGCAAGATGGCAGACGGTGGAGACTCGATGACCTATATCGACAGGGAAATACGGATCTCTTCGAGTCTTAACACAATCCAGGAAGTTACGATGTTCACCGGCAGGATTGGTGAATAGACGGGTCTCCCCAGCTTCAATCACCGAGTTAAGAATCTTATCCGAACTGGCCTGGAGCTTGCCTCGCCAACCGACATTGCCAACCCAACCCTTGGATCCAATAAACTTCAGGCTGGGATTTCCGGAGTTGCAGGTCATGACAACACCGTTGGCATAGCGATAGGTCACATCATAGTCCTTCACCGTGTCATAGAGGCCACCTTCCCAGTGATTTCCCTTTCCATCGACCTCTGTGGGTCCGGATCGTTCTGTGTTGTTCGCCCATTGTGCGGTGTCGAATAAGTGTGTACCCCAATCACAAATGATTCCGCCGGAGTAATCCCAAATCCAACGGAAGTGGAAATGGACACGATCTTTCGTGTAGGGGGCTTCGGGTGCGGGACCGAGCCACATGTCGTAATCCAAATCTGGCGGAACAGGTTGTGGTGTTGGATTACCGGGAACCGTGGGTTGCTTCGGCAGAATAACTTCGATCTTTTCCAGTTTTCCGACACGGCCATTGCGAACCAACTCGGCCATTCGATGGTAGACCGGCACAGAGCGATCCTCCGTACTCGTCTGTAAGACCTTGCCCCGTTTTCTTACCTCACGAATCAATGTCTTTCCTTCATCAATCGTTAAGGTGGGTTTCTCACACTGCACATCCTTGCCGCTTCGGAGTGCCATGACACTGATCAATGTGTGCCAGTGATCGGGCGTTGAAATCATCACGGCATCAATGTCCGGTCGAGCCAACACCTCCCTGAAATCCTTCGTTGTTGAGCAACCCGTGTTACCGTGATGTGCATCCACTATTTTCTTGGCCTCCGCCATGCGCGCACCATCCACATCGCATACCATAACAACCTGAGCGTCAGGCTGTTTGAGATAGGAACGGAGATTATGGTTCGTCCCGTGGGAGCCTACGCCGATGAACCCGACCGTTATCTTGTTGCTAGGCGCATTCACGCCAAACAATTTGGAAGCTGCAAAGGAAGGGGCTACTCCCGCTACCAAGGCGGACTTAGTAAATGAACGACGAGTGAGGTGGATTCGTTTCATAACGATTCTGGATGAATTGATTGAAAACCGCTTTTCTGGCGATGGAAACATGCGCCCTGGAACGCCGCATGAATGATCGCTTTGTTGGCGGTGAATGTAGGAAAACCGCACGGTTCGGTCAAGATTGAACGGCCTCTTCATAATTTTAGATGTCTTGTGTTTAGACTATACCCTGCTGCGATTGACCATCCCCCACCAGCACCACGGCTGCGATTGTTGTGAGTAGGAGGTGTTTCATTACAGGCACAAATTGTGGTGAATGAATGATAAGAGCATAAACTGGGGTATACCAACAAAAACAAGGAGTGTTTGGGTCAAGGTGACTAGACCTGCGAATATAATTTCAAGCACCGGGAGTTTGCAAGTCCATCGCTTATCCCACACATAAGGACAGATTTACTTGTTACTAAATTTATTTTGTAACTATTGCCGCTCAGATATTTCAACAAATGTGTTTATTAAAAGTTGTCTCAAACTTTGCTCATAATGAAACACCCCTAAATAGTATTCAAAATCCGCGACTGAATAATTTGGATCCATTTCGATAACTTTTT
>Ga0066867_10000159_pt1 | contig 30954 bp, 25 predicted proteins | sample ETN01SmetaG_4_FD_65606 | JGI IMG/M metagenome (GOLD analysis project Ga0066867, IMG submission 65606) | Marine microbial and viral communities from oxygen minimum zone, Eastern Pacific Ocean - ETNP2014F12-01SV261 | ecosystem: Environmental > Aquatic > Marine > Oceanic ... | reverse complement strand
CAGGAACAGTATTTCCACAGTAATGACAGCGATTTCTTGCCCTAAGGTTTTTCCACCACTGGCTCTGACGGATCTGTCTTGCTTTCTCTTTTTCTCGACGCAGATGCTTCGGATCTGAAAAAAACCACTCACTTTCTTTCAATTTTTATTTTCCTTGGGCCTCCAGTTTGGCGCACTTTCCTCAAAATCCCTTGGAGTTCTTGTCAGCCGCCTTCTTCCAGTTCCATCAATGAAGATCACATAGAGTTTGCTGACGCCAGTGGAATTCGCGGCAAAAACGATCTGTTTCCCATCCGGAGACCAACTGGGCTGCTCAGAATTATAACGGCCTCGGGTCAAACCTCTTTCCTCGCCGGTAAAGGGATCCAGAATATGGATCTGAGCGTTGCCCCTCACAAGACGTGTGAACGCAATCATGGTCCCGTCAGGGGACCAGACTGGGTCACTACTAGCGCCAGATCGAGTCAATTGGAATTCAACCCGGGTTCCCAGTTGCCGATAAAAAATTTGCTCCTTACCAGTCCGATCTGAGACAAAAACAAGTTGCTGATCATCCGGAGACAATGAGGGTGCGGTGTCAATCGCCGGGTGTTCCGTCAGCCTTCTTTCTTTCCGTCGGTTCATGTCGAATTCATAAAGGTCATTGTTGCCCCTACGACTGAGTGTAACGATCAGGCGGGTGCCATCTGAAAACCATGTTCCTCCACTCACATTAAGGAAATTCATATTGGATGCGTTCACACGATTATCCGAGGTAATCAGGATGATGGGCTTACCTTTAAGTTTGTTAAGAATGATTGCCGTCCCCCTGCGGCTCAGACGTGTGTAGAGGATGGATTTACCGTCAGGGCTCCAGCGTGGAAGGAGGCTTATGGAAGGATTCCTCGAAATCGCTCCAAGCCTGTTACCATGGGTGTTGACCCTGGCAATGATTTTTCTACGTTTTGGCTGTTTCAAGGTAAATGCGATACTGCTCCCCAGAATCCCTGGAATGCCTGTCAGTTGCTCTGTCAGCTCATTGATCATCACCATCAACTTACCTTCCCGAAAATTGTTCCTCTTGAGCTGGAGCGCAAGAGGAAACAGTGGTATCCCCTCGACATCTGCAACCGTAAGAATCAACTGTTGGTTCTGGACACCAAGCAGAATTTTCATGTCAAGCCGGCTTTCCTCCCCCAGACGGCATGAAGCATAACGAGAACCCAGGACTTTAAAAGAGCCGCTCCAGCATAAGTTCCGGTCAATGATTCTTTCCCAACGTGGTGCTTCAGGATGTTCTGCAAAAGCTGGTTGTGCTTCAAGTGCAACCGAAAATCGAGTGAATCCCAAACCACTGATGACGATCTCCTCACTAGAATAAGTTTGCGCCAAAAGCTTTCCTTCAGGAACTACCGCAAACATCAATGAGAAGCAGCCCATAAGGAAAAGCCGGCCTAGTCCCAGGATCGTTGAAATTATTTTTTGTTTCAGCATTTATTGAAGTTGCGGGATGATTTTGATAGGGACTATATAGGGAGGGTTTTCCGCCAATGCTTCTGGCAGAGGATTCAAATTGACGTTTCGGACTGCCAGTTGAGCCGCCTGGTTGAATGCATTAGAAGGACTGGCTTCCAGGATCTTGTAACGAATGATTTTTCCAGAAACCCCAATCTCCAACTCAATCCGCACATAAAGCCCAGGATCATACATCGCAAGCTTGGGTTGGACCATTGTCCGAATGTGCTGGTTGTATTCTTGTTCTGCCTGACGAATTTTTTTGCTGAGTTGCAGTTTACGGTTGAATTCGATTTCTGAAGGAACTTCGGGTTCTGATACTTCTGTTAATTCCAGCATCGGGACAAATGGTTTGGATTCAGCTTCCGGAACTAGCATCGGTTCACTGGTCCTAATTTGAGGGTTTTCCAACGGTTCGGGCTTGAGTATCGGAGTTGCCTGTATTTTTTGCTCTAGCATTGGAATCTTTGCTTCCGGTTCAGGCAAAGGGGTCTTCAGAATGGGCTGGGTTAAGCTTGTGGGCAAAGAATCAGGTTCCAGAAGAGGAGCTTCAGGAAGAATTGGAGCCTCACCTGTAGGAGATTTCAGTTCAATTTGTGGCAGTTGAGATGCCTTCAGCTCAGGTTCAGGAAGAGGAATCAGAGCTTGTTGAGGCATGTCCTTTTTCAGGGAAGGACTTTGCAAACGTGGACGAGTTATTGATATTTCAGGCTTTTTCGGTATTTTGGGTTGCGCCTTCATCACCTGGGATGGAATTTCGATTTTCTTCAAAACCGGCTTTGACAGTTTCAGTTTTGGAACCGCCAACTTTCCAACCTCCGGCATACTCATTTGTTTTAATTCCAGCTCTTTTTGACTGGGCTTCAGCATAGATTTTTTGGAAGTGATCTCTGAGGGCGGTATAGGCTTTTTTTTTATAAAAGGGATTTTTTTCGGAAGCTCGACTGGTGAAACCAAGGCCTTATTTCCAGGCCCTTTTAGGACTTCTAAATCAGGTTTTTTCGGAGATGGCAACCTCAGTTTCTGCTTTTCCGGCTTCTTGGCCAAAGGTTCCAGTTTCAATTCCTTTTTGGGAACCACGATTGGTTTTGGCGAGGCTATAGCACCTGACTGGATTTTCGGAAGCTTTTTTTTCAGTTTTGGAGGTTTGTTTTTAGAAATCGAAGGTTTCTTCAATTTTGGCTGTGCACTCTCTTTTGTAGATTTCAGCACCGGTTTTTTAGTTTCAGGAACAGGCTCGATCGGTTTTAGGGTAAGGTTTTTTTTTGAAGGTTTATTCTTCAAGACCGGTTTTTTTATGGGTTCCGGTTTTTTTATGGGTTCCGGTTTTTTTATGGGTTCCGGTTTTTTTATGGGTTCCGGTTTTTTCTTCGTAAATTCATAACGAATATTGACTCTGGCCTTAATTGGCACATCTTCATTATCCAGCATATCCATGCTGCTGCTGATAACTATCATTAGTACCAAATGTACGGCTATAGATAAGCCTAGAACCCATTCAAATCGCATGGTTTTCACGGGTGAATATCATCTTTTCCGCTTCTTTTAGCATGTTAGAAAAATAGCATGACTGAAGAGAAAATGATGGTATATTCCTCATTTTTGCAAAAAAAGAGTACTTTTCTTGGATCTAGCCTTGACTTCTATGGTTAATAATTATAGTGGTACCAGGGTCTCGCGAGGCATAAGCTATGCTTGACGACTTCACCCGGTGTCGCTGGAATGCGATCCGAGGTTTGTCTTAAACCAGGGAAGGTTTGATCAATATGACAACCTCTCCTATATAATTTAACCTGATTTTGGATAAGCTATGACCAAATCGGAACTTGTTGATGCAATTGCTGACGGAGCTGGACTGACTAAAGCAGATTCAGAACGTGCCCTAAAAGCGTGTACTGGAGCTATTGAAGGTGCTCTCAAAAAAGGGGACGCAGTATCTCTTATTGGTTTTGGTACATTTTCAGTTGTGCAGCGTGCAGCACGTACAGGAAGAAACCCAAGGGAACCTGGTAAAATACTTCAGATTCCTGCTTCCAAAGCGGTCAAGTTCAAAGCAGGCAGCAAGCTAAAGCAAGCTGTCAATTGATCTGATTCTTTAGCGGCGCTTAGGTGCCGCTTTATTTCACTTCAATCATGCCTGATCCCGTCTGATCCCAACAATCATAGAAAACAAGGGCATTCAGCTCTTGTAGCCAGTTCATTCTACTCAAGCATTCGTATTTTCATAATTCAGGTTCTTTATCCTGTGTAACATCAGATTCCATTATCTGATCTGGGCAATTTTGGTTCAACATTACGTCAAGTTGAGGCTCAGTCCCGGTTTTGTAATGTTCCTCACGGATTTCTTCCTGTAGGTCACAGGGTCCAGCTCTCCTTCCACTTTGATGAATTTTGACCGAGACTATTCCAGGAGGTTGAGGAAATTGTTGCGTTGGTAAATTTGCCTCTGCATTTTTCATGAACTCGACCCAGATTGGTGCCGCAGCCCTGGAACCGGATTCATGAAGACCCATACTTCTTGGCTGGTCAAATCCAACATAGACTCCTGTCAGTAGTTGTGGAATGAAACCGATATACCAAGCATCAAGGTTGTCATTCGTCGTTCCTGTTTTTCCTGCTGAAGGCCTGCCAAGAACTCTGGCACGCCAACCGGTTCCTCGTCTGACAACATCCTGAAGCACGTCGCTGATCAGAAAAGCAGTTTCCGGTGAGATGATGTTAGTAGCTTGAGTCTGACTGGATTTCAGAGAATTTCCAGACTGGTCTGATACTTCAAGTACATAGATGGGTTCTGTTCTATTCCCTTGGTTGGCAAAAATAGCAAAGACATTCACCATTTCCTGAAGAGTTGCTGAAAAAGATCCCAAGGCGATGGTCAGGTTTTGTCGCATTTGTGAGGAAACACCCAGTTTTCTGCTGTATTCAATAACACGTTTCGGCCCCAGGTCTTCAATAAGGCCAATGGTGGCTAGATTGAGGCTTTTGACTAGGGCAGTCCTGAGGCTGACGTTACCCATCAATTTGTCTCCGTAATTTTTTGGGAGCCAGATTTCATCCTCACCAAGTTTGATCTGTCCGGTTCTGAAAGCTCTTGGGCTATCAACAAGGATGCTGCTCAGGGTATAACCTGCATCCAATGCCGAGGCATAAACTATCGGTTTAAACGCAGAACCAGGCTGTCTTTTTGCCTGGATGGCGCGGTTGAATTCACTGTCCTTATATTCGTAGCCTCCTATCATGGTAAGCACCTGTCCGGTATTGGGCTGCATGCTTAACACAGCTCCATTGACCAACGGTTCCTGATAAAGGTTCAGCCTGAATTTTTGACTTTTAGGGTTGTAATCCAAAAGTTGCACTGGAATGACGTCTCCAGGTTTTAAAGCTTCTTCAAGCGCCTTGAAGGGAATCGGGTATTCTTTACCACTCATAGCGTTCTGCCATGTCTTTAGCCGATTCCAGTTGAGGGTTCCTGAGGCCCCACCAAGTTCAATTGATACAACCTCACCTTTGATGGATTGAATCACTCCTTTAACGTTGTTGCCCAACACGAGACGATTCATAGAGGTTATTTTTTTGACCTCTTCTGTTAACGGAGCACCTGTTTCTGACAATTCCAATTCTTCAAGGGGCCCACGAAAGCCCTGGCGCTTCGTCAGTTCCAATATCCCCTTTTTCAGAGCCTCATGGGCAAACATCTGGTAATCAAGATCCATTGCCATTTTAACTCTGAGTCCTCCCCGGTAGAGGGTGTCCATTCCGTAGCTTTTCAGCAAATCACGACGGACGTGTTCCACATAATGAGCAGTTCCTTCAGAGGCAAAATCATCGATATTGATCAGTTTAATTTCTTCTTTTTTTGCGGCATCGTATTCTTCAATAGTAATGAAATGCTCATCACGCATTCGTTTCAAAACTCTGTCTCGTTGAATTAGGGCTAGATCTGGATTGGTGTTTGGTGCATATCGTGATGGAGCAGGAAGAAGTCCGATCAACATCGCACTCTGCCCCAAGGTCAGTTCATTCGAGTGCTTGCCGAAATAACCCTGCGCGGATGCCTCCACACCCTCAGCATTTCCAAGAAATACTTTATTTAGGTAAAGTTCTAAAATTTCGGTCTTGCTGAATTGAAGTTCCATCCGAAACGCAAGAAGGATTTCCCTCAATTTTCGAATCAACTGTTTTTCTTTGGTCAATAAAAACTCTCTGGCAGTCTGTTGAGTCAAAGTACTAGCACCTTGAACAAATCCTCCTGCCTCAACATTAACCAAAAATGCCTTTAACATTCTGAAAGGGTCAATGCCGATATGGGAAAAAAACCGTGTGTCTTCACTGGCAATCAATGCCTGGATGAGGTGAGTAGGAAAACGCTCATAGGCAACTGGAATTCTGCGTTGTATGTAGAATTCTTCAATCTGATTGCCTTCACGATCGTATAGCACTGTCGGGAGGATTTCATTGCGTTTGTGCAGTTCTGCTTCGATATTCTTCGGCAGTGATTTGCTCAATTCGTAGAGGAAAATTCCCAGCCCGGCTGCTGAAAAAAAGAAAAGGGAAAAGAACATCCAAAACAACCAGCGAAACATTAAAAGCATTGTTTTCATGCTTTTTTTCCTATCTCTACAGTATGCTTATGAAATCTCATGATTGATGTGCTATTCCTGAATATCCCTGAACCTGAAAAATTTATGTTATTTCCCCTTCAGTAGAACTACGATGCAATTGGAAGGCATTCTTGGTTAATGCCAATACTTCATCACGGATATCTTCTGAAATGAGATTTGTGTCAAAATCAGAAAGCATTTCTTCGTAAGTGCTAAAAAGTGAGGTCTGATAGGTTTGAACCAGCAGTTGTTTCAAGATTCTTGCATCTTCTGCTTTGAGATCTCCAAGAGACGAAGGTTTTGTATGATCCCCTTGGTTCTCACCTTGAAAAACATCAGAAGACGTATAGTATATTTGAACCACTTGGCATCGGCATCCAACTGTATGAGGTAGTTCTGGAGGAGTTTTTTCCTTGAATTGTTGACCGAATTTTTGCCCGTCCTCTTTGAGACAGACTAACGGTGTCTCTGAATCGAGAAAAGTCTGAACCTCAAAAGCCTCAAGGGTTGTAATCACCGGTTCGACATTCGGATGCCTCACAAAAAGCTGTTTCTTTTTTTTATAAATCCAGTAAACAAGGATCAGTCCAAACAATGCAATGAAAAGCTTTAACATCAATTTTCAATGGGTGATAGTGATTCAGGATAGATCAGAAACCAATGGTCTGTACAACTTGGTGGGTTTATAAAAAACATCACAAGAGGCTGATATTTCAAATTAAAATGAATTGTCACAGGACTCTTTTCGAGTCTATTCGGGGGAACATGATGAAACTTTCGAGCTTTTTCCACAATCAGTTCTTGTTTATTTTGATTTTTGGTTTCTCTCTCTCCGTAACAGCTCAGGAGAAAGAAACTCCAACAAGTTGCAGAGATCTAACCAGTCCAAAAAATCAAAATGAGGTTAATGAACTCCTCACCTGCATCCGTAAAATCAACCAGGAAAGAAATTCTCAGAAGGATCTCCTCAAAATCCAAAACAAATTTACCAGTTCCGAGCAACTGTCGGGCCAGATCAACTCGTCCAGCTCAGCATCTGGGATCAAAAAAACCACTCCCATGAAACAATCTGGAAAATATCCCGGATCCGTTGCCCTATCGAACCAAATCCAAAGTAGTTTTCCAGGAGCTGGAATGAAAAAACTATATTCGTCTGGTCTTGGAAACAATAAAAAAGGGAAAACCGGTATCTATCCCGGTTCGGTTGAATTGACCCAGAAAATTCAAACACGAAATCCCTCAACCGGAAAAAAAGTTTCAGCAACTTCCTTGATCGAGAATAATCCTGAATTAAGCGGTCCCAAGAGTTTTTCAGAATCGAAACAGTTGGCTGAGAGAATCAAATCAAGACTTGATTAAACCACCCGAAAGAATCGTATTTTGATATATGTTTATCTCTGTGAAATGTTTTTCCCAGGTCTACTGCTTTTGAAAAATCTCTTCTCAATTCTGCCAAAATGCCCGTCCCTTTAAAGCTGGTGATTGAGTTTGTTTTTTTTAGCCCTTTTTTCTTTTTGTTGTTGTTGTTTTTGTTTGGTCTGTATTCATTGAGAAATAATTCAAACAAATTCAAAAAACCGAAAAAATCTTTATTCCTCTTAAAAAGCCTTACGGGGCTTTGGATTCTACTCCTCATTACAAGTAATGTTTTGTTTTTCCATGCTGTCGATTTACCTCTGAAACTTCTGACACCAAAAAGCATCAAACAGAATGCTGACGCAATCGTTGTTGCCAGCGCAGGTGTTCTTGAATCGGGTGCACCTACAGATGCTTCAACCAGAAGAGCTCATGCTGCAGCAGAACTTTTTTTGGAGAAGTGGGCGCCGTTGGTAATCGTTACCGGAGGGATCACTGATCCTTATCTTCCTCCTTCCAGTATCAAAGGGATCCCAATCATTCTTCAGGGAATGGGAGTACCGCATGAAAAAATCATCATTGAAAATCGGTCTTCGGACACCTTTCAAAACGGCATTGAAACCAAAAAAATTCTGGATCAGAAAGGCTTGGAGAGTATTTTACTGGTATCACATGACTACCATTTGTTCCGCCTAACATCGGTCTTTCAAAAACTTGGGATACATGTTTTTCCCTATTATGCAAATAGAAGGGAGTTGGAATCATCAACCCCATGGTGGAAAATTTTTGACTGGGAAAATTTCAATCGTTTGCGAACGATCGCGCACGAATACATAGGGTTGATCAATTATAAATTGAGTGGAAAAATTTAATCTGGAATAGAAAGCTTTCATGCCCAAACGTACCGACATTGAATCGATACTTTTGATCGGTTCAGGTCCGATCGTGATCGGCCAGGCCTGTGAATTCGACTACAGTGGAACCCAAGCCTGCAAAGCCCTCAAGGAAGAGGGATACCGGGTCATCCTGGTCAACAGCAACCCTGCCACGATCATGACCGATCCTGGTCTTGTAGATGCGACTTACATTGAACCTATCACCCTCAACACCTTAAGTCGTATCATTGCTCAGGAAAAACCTGATGCTCTCTTGCCAACCATGGGAGGGCAAACGGCACTAAATCTTGCCGTGAATCTTTCTGAAGAAGGGGTGCTTGAGGATCATAGTGTGGAATTGATCGGGGCTTCTCTGGATTCCATCCAAATGGCCGAAAACCGTGAATCTTTCAGAAAAGCGATGAAGCGAATCGGGATTTCGATGCCCGAAAGTTTCATCGTTCATTCGGTAGAAGAAGGGATGACTTGGTCCAGATCAAGATCCTTCCCGCTGATCATTAGACCTTCTTTCACGCTTGGTGGCGCAGGGGGAGGAATTGCAAGAAAACCTGAAGAACTCGGAAGCATGATTGAGAAAGGTCTGGAAGCTTCTCCATTTCGTGAGGTACTCCTGGAACAGTCCGTACTGGGCTGGAAGGAATTTGAAATGGAGGTCATGCGTGATTCCAAAGACAACACAGTGATTGTCTGCTCCATTGAGAATCTGGATCCGATGGGTGTCCATACAGGAGACAGCATTACCATTGCACCTGCATTGACTTTAACGGACATAGAATATCAGGAACTAAGAGACAAATCACTACAGGTCATGCGTGAAATCGGAGTCAATTCCGGAGGCTCGAATGTTCAATTTGCCCTCAATCCCAAAGACGGCGAGATCCTGGTCATTGAAATGAATCCCCGGGTTTCAAGAAGCTCTGCTTTGGCTTCGAAAGCCACTGGATTTCCAATTGCCAAGATCGCAGCAAAACTGGCTGTTGGTTACTCTCTGGATGAAATCCCCAATGATATTACTCAAAAAACCCCTTCCTGCTTTGAACCCTCAATTGATTACATTGTTACAAAAATTCCGCGCTTCACTTTCGAGAAATTCCCACTTTCCAAAGACAAGCTAGGAACACAAATGCAGTCGGTTGGAGAAGCCATGGCCATCGGCAGGACCTTTTGTGAATCCCTTCAAAAAGCTATCCGTTCTTTGGAACTGGGTTTCTGCGGACTGGATCTTCCTCTAATCCAAGAAGAAAATGGGGTGCCCAAAGACAATTCAATAACTCTTGATCAACAACCAACATCAGACCCATCTTTGGAGAAAGTGGATATTGGATTTTCTACACCTTCTTTCTCGGATGAAACTCTTCACCAGAAACTTGAGGAACCGAACAGTCAAAGGATTTGGTACCTGGCAGAAGCGATGCGGAGGGGTTGGCCGAATGATGTATTGCAGCAGATCACTAAAATCGACCCCTGGTTCCTGGACCAAATCAAAGGCCTTGTGGAGGAGGAAGAAAAAATCCGGATCTCTGATTTGGATTCCCTCACTCCACCAGTTCTCAAAAACTGGAAGCAAATGGGCTTTTCCGATCAAAAGCTTTCTGAACTTCTGGATTGTTCCGAAAAACAAATTGCCCGAATACGCAGAGAGTGGAGCATTCTCCCGGTATTTAAACAGATCGATACCTGCGCCGCAGAATTTCCTTCGGAAACTCCCTATTATTATTCAACTTATGCTGAAGAGAACGAATCCCTTACCACCGAACATCCAAAAGTCCTGATCATCGGTTCAGGACCCAACCGAATCGGTCAGGGAATCGAATTCGATTATTGCTGTGTCCATGCCGTGATGGCTGCGAAAGAAACTGGTTATGAAGCCATCATGCTAAACTGTAATCCAGAAACCGTCAGTACGGATTACGATATTTCCGATCGCCTCTATTTTGAGCCGGTGACCTTTGAAGATGTCATGCACGTCATCGAACTGGAAAGACCCATCGGAGTGATCGTCCAGCTTGGGGGGCAGACTCCCCTAAAACTCGCAAAACAACTTACTGAGGCTGGTATCACGCTGCTTGGAACTCCCTACCGAAGTATCGACATTGCTGAAAACAGAGAATCTTTTGCAAATTTGCTGAAAGAACTTGGCCTGCTCCAACCCCGGAACGGGCTTGCAAGCAGTCAACCTGAAGCCCTTGAAATCAGCAGGAAGCTAGGCTTTCCGCTCCTGGTCAGGCCATCTTATGTCTTGGGAGGAAGAGCCATGATGATTGCAGAGACGGAAGAAGAGCTTGAACAGTTTTTTGATGAAGCGTTGAGGGTTTCCCCTGATCACCCTGTACTCATTGATGAGTTTATTGAAGATGCGGTTGAAGTTGATGTCGATCTGTTATGTGATGGAGAAACATCGGAGATCGGAGGAATTCTGGAACACATTGAGTCGGCTGGTGTTCATTCAGGCGACAGCGCATGCGTCTTCCCTCCTCATTCGCTTTCTGAAAAGATTCTTCTTGAATTGGAACGTCAGGCAAGACTTCTCGCCAAGACCCTCAAAGTCAAAGGTTTGATGAACATCCAGTTTGCGGTGAGAGGGACAGAAATTTTCATCATCGAAGCCAATCCCAGGGCTTCCAGAACAGTCCCGTTTGTCAGCAAATCGATTGGACATCCGCTGGCAAAATACGCCACCCGCTTGATGCTGGGAGAAAAACTGAGTGATTTAAATTACAAATATCAGCCTCCTGATTTCTTCTCGATCAAGGAAACCGTGTTCCCGTTTCTCCGTTTTGCCGGATCAGACACGGAATTGGGTCCGGAAATGAAATCTACAGGTGAAGTGATGGGGCGGGGCGATAGTGTGGAAGAGGCCTATATGAAAGCCCAAATCGCAGCACTTAATTCAGACCTTAAACAGTCCAATGTCTTTATCGGGGTTCAGGATAAGGACAAAACGGCGATCATCGAGGTCGCCAGGAAATTCGAATCTGCAGGATTCTCCATCTTGGCCACACCCGGAACCTATCAAATCCTGGAAGCAAACGGAATCACCGATCTTCAGCAAACAAGCATGAACATTGAAGATCCCGTGAATGTGCATGTCCACATCAGAACCGGAAGGGTGAGCCTCGTCATCAACACGACCCGTCCCAGAAAAAGAATCATCGACACCCATCATATCCGCAGAATGACTCTGATGTACAACATCCCATACTGCACCACAGTCCAGGCCGCGAAACAAATGGCAGAATCGATCCAATTCTTTTCGGGAAGAAGCGAGTTTTCTTACCGGCCTTTACCCGCATAATGGAGGTTTTCAGGTTGGAAACTCACCCTAAGGTTAAGAGTTTTAGACCTCGGTCTTCTGCTGAAGGTATTTTCTATTGAGTAGAAGCTTTTGATGCTGGAAATCCTCCTCAGAAACTTTACCCAGCAGGTATTCATCCTCTAATTCTGAAAGTGCTGCTAACAGGGATTCCTGTTCATTGAAGAGCTTTTCTTTGGAAATTGCTGCGTCCACTTCAGGAAGATGATAAAAGCGCAGTCTTTCAAAAAAAAGGGGATAGCCCACGAAAAAAACACATAACACAATCAATACAATGGTACATATGATGATCAAAATGTCCCCTCTTCGGTTAAAAGCGATGGTTGGCCTAAGGAACTGGCAGGTGTTAAAAAGGATTCAATGAATGGTTGGACTGTTTCGTCATTCATCAACTCATTGAATCTTTCTGCCTCGTCTCGGATTAGCCAGTATCCAACCAGACATTCAAAACCTGTAGATTTTCGATACTCTTCTACAGTGGCAGATTTAGGAACATTATTTGGGCGGGTATTCTTTCCTTTGGTGTATACTTTTTTTTCCTCTTCCGTTAACAGGGGTAGAAGAAGTTCAATCAGCTTGGACTGGGATTGACAGCGTACCAACTGGACGGTCTTCCGATGAACCTGATTGGGATTGCTGTAACGATGGGTGACGAGTTTCCTGCACCAAAGTTCATAGCAGGCATCACCTAAGTAAGAGAGGGTGAAAGTCGAAGTTGCTTGATGATGTTTTGAAATATTTTCTTCAGAGCTTGGTTTAAACAAATCGTTATCAATTCCTGTATTCTTTAGAAGATCACCAATTGCTGTCTTCCTGACATACGATCTGATTGCTGCGAATCCTAAAAACCCCGTCATGCACCACCCTTTTGTCTAAACTGTGACCATCTTTTTCTTTCCACGGGACCCCAAAACTTCCATCGGATCGAAGCACAATTTGAACTCCGGGTTTTGCATAATAGGTTTCATTTCCTGTATCAATTCGGGGAGCTTTGAATTTGCGGTTTCCCGGAATTTTGGTCTGGGGTGTTTTTTTGAGTAAAACAGCTCGATTTTTGTCTTCTCCAATTGACTCCGATTCAAGTTGAAACTGACCAGAAAGTTTATGGGCCAGTCTTCTTTTATAGGAATTCATTGGCTCAAGATCGAGTTGCTCTTTACTCGATTCAATAAAACTAATGAAAACCGTTTCAAGTTCTTTGAGAAACAGTTCATCATCACTGTTTAATTCCATATCATCTATCATAAATTACTCAAAAATAGAGAGACCTCAGAGGCGTTATAAGGTCTTAGTGCTGGGGGAAATTAGGGACTTCAAAAGGCTGTTCAGTAAGATTTCCTTTCTGCTGTGTAACAAGAGGTTCTTCTTCTGAAAGTTTGGTTTCATTGTTGTTTTCCTCTACTGGATCACTCACAGAAACGGGCATGCGTTCCAAAGCTTGCCCCAGGACCATGTCTACTTTTTCAACTGCGAGGATCTGGAGTTCGTTCTTTATTTCATCCGGAATTTCAGTCAAATCTTTTTCATTTTTTGCTGGTATGAGTACTGTTTTCATCATTCCCCTCTTGGCAGCCAGGAGTTTTTCTTTCAACCCTCCGATTGGCAAAACCTTTCCACGCAAGGTCACTTCCCCAGTCATCGCTACCTCTCGGAGCACGGGGATTCCAGTGAAGGCACTGACCAAGGATGTTGTAATCGTGACTCCTGCGGACGGTCCATCTTTTGGGACTGCACCTTCCGGGACATGGACATGAATGTCCGTTTCCTTAAAAACCGAGGAATAGATCCCCAGACGGTTGGCATTGGTCCTCACATAACTCAAGGCGGCATGCGCCGATTCCTTCATCACCTCACCCAGTTTCCCAGTCAGTTGAATTCGCCCAGTTCCCTTCATTACGGTCACTTCGGTGGTCAACAGTTCACCTCCCGCCTGAGTCCATGCGAGCCCGGAAGTGATACCGATTTCATTCTTCTCTTCAACTTTACCGTGTTTATATTTTGGAACCCCGAGAAATTCCCGGACACGTTTAAGAGTAACAGATAATTTTTTCTGATGTTCATCAATCACCAGTTTTGTTGCGACTTTTCTGCAGATTTTTCCGACCTCCCTTTCCAAATTTCGGACTCCGGCTTCACGGGTGTACTGCTGGATGATGGTGTCGATAGATTTGTTCTGAAAACTGATTTGACTTGGAGATAACCCATTTTCTTCAATCTGCTTTGGAAGAAGGTGTTTTTTCAAAATATGGACTTTTTCCAATTCGGTGTATCCCGAAAGATTGATGACTTCCATCCGGTCCTGTAGGGCAGGAGGAATATCCTGTGCCACATTGGCGGTGCAGAAAAAAAGAACATCCGAAAGATCGAATTCAACCTCAAGATAATGATCCATAAAGGTGTGATTCTGCTCCGGATCAAGAACCTCTAGTAGAGCTGATGAAGGATCCCCCATCACACCCCGTGTCATTTTGTCCACTTCATCGAGAAGAAGCAGCGGATTTTTTGATTTTACCTTGCGCAACGATTGGATGATTTTCCCAGGCATTGCCCCCACATAAGTTCTTCGATGACCCCTTATTTCTGCCTCATCCCTCACACCCCCAAGACTCATCCTGGCAAAATTTCTCCCTAAAGCATCCGCCACGGAACGGGCCAGCGAAGTTTTCCCAACTCCTGGAGGACCGACAAGGCAAATGATGGGGCCCTTGAGGGATCCGACCTTTTGAGCGACTGCAAGGTATTCGATGATCCGTTCTTTGATTTTATCCAGTCCATAATGCCCCTGGTTTAAAATTTTTTCGGCGGCATCCAGATCAAATCGATCCTCGGTTTTGTGGCCCCAAGGCATGTCAAGTAGCCAGTCCACATAGTTTCGCACCACGTTCGCTTCTGCGGACATGGGCGGCATCATCTTCAGTTTTTTTAATTCTTTTTCAGCAACCTCTTGAGCTTCCTCGGAAAGTGGAGTCTCTTCCAAACGTTTTTCGTACTCCTCCTGATCCGCTTTGCCATCTTCCCCTTGACCAAGTTCTTTGTGGATGGCCTTGATCTGCTCATTTAGATAATATTCTTTCTGGGTTTTACCAATTTGCCCCTGTACCCTTTCCTTGAGCTTTCGTTCGACTTTCTTGAATTCACTTTCCTCAAGCATTCGCTCATAAACAATTTCCAACCTACGGCGTGGATCCGTGATTTCAAGAAGAGTTTGTTTTTTCTCCAGATCCATGTTCAGCAGAGGAGCAATTCGGTCTGCCAAACGGTGGGGTGCTTCACTGTCGATCGCGAGTTTCTCTATGCCTTCCGTGTGACGCTTAACTTCCTTAAGGTAGCGTTTGAACTCGTTTCTTACATTTTTACTCAGCGCAACAATTTCAGGATCTTCATCTTCCCTTTCAAGAACTGGAGAAATCATGGCCGAATAGAATGGTTCCGTCAGACGAACCTGGAGGAGTCTTGCACGACTCTGCGCCTCAAATAGGGCTTTGATGGTACCGTTATGAAGACGCATGATTTGGAGGACTCTTCCTACGGTTCCAACTCGGAAGAGGTTTTTTTCTTCAGGTTCTTCTACCAGAGGATCTTCCTGAGCAACAACAAAAATCTTCCGATCTTTGGAAAGAGCTTCTTCAAGTGCAGCAATCGAGAGAGGTCTTCCGATAAAAAAGGGTGCGGTCATGTGCGGGAAAACGACAATGTCCCGCATTGGAAGCATCGGTAGACGTATTTTTTTCGAGGAATTTGATATCGGATCAGACATTAAAAATTACTCGGTATTTTCAATCCTTAGATTCAAGCAATGATATTCAAAATATCTGTTTGGTCTCCAAACCGCAAGTTGACCACTGGCCATTTGTTCCAAGAAATCAGAAAATTAAATTGGTTTCGCACTGGCCTGAATTTCAAAACATCTCTTCTCACCTTCCGTGTACTCCCGAACGGTGTCGAATTCGGTATGGTAACGCTGATTTCCCAGTAGACTCCGAAGGTGGTACAAGGCTGCCTTTTTCGCAGAATCCTTCGCCTTTCCAGGATTCATGGAGCAGGCACTTCCTGTAACCGTAGCATTAAGCCCTCCTCCGTCTCGCGCCTGGTATTGTGGATTGAAGGAATCTTTGAATTTACTTGATGCTGATCCACATGAGATCATCATAAAAACAACCAATAAAAACCAATAAAATTTCATAATTGAATCACTTTAGTGTCAAATTATGCTTTTGGTGAAAGAATTTACAATCCTTACGTTTCCTTTATTACTTCAGCTCAATATTTCCTTAGCGGTTCTTGACATGCCTGAAAGGGGCGCCCAAACTGATTCACCAATGTTATTTCTGGACATGTATAAACTTTTCATTTTTTCGATGCATTCAATAACTTGATCAATCTCCTTGGTAATACAAGAGCCATACTAAAAGGTATCAAGAATCCTGTCAAAAGATCTCATAAGGTTTGCCTGATTAGGATTTGGAGATTCAGATCCTCACCCACGACCTTGAACTCAAAAGTGTAATCGATATGCAGATCAGCCAATCAAAAAAACTTTTTTCACGAGCGCAAGCGGTCATGCCTGGCGGAGTGAACAGTCCAGTGCGGGCATTCAAATCCGTTCAATCTGATCCATTGTTCATCAGTCATGCCAAAGGATCCCGACTTTACGATGAGGATGGTAATTCATTCATTGATTACATTGGATCCTGGGGGCCCATGATCCTGGGACATGCTGATCCTCGCATCACGTCTGAAATTGAAAAAGCGGTACAGAAGGGCACTTCCTTTGGAGCTCCCACAGAAGGGGAGATCGAACTGACTGAGATGATTTGCGATGCTGTACCAAGTGTAGAAATGGTTCGTCTAGTTAATTCCGGGACGGAAGCTGCTATGGGTGCATTGAGGGTGGCCCGAGGTTACACTGGACGAGACAAAATCGTCAAATTCGAAGGATGTTATCACGGAAGTGTTGACGCGCTTTTGGTCAAAGCCGGATCGGGAGCAACCACCTTGGGGATTCCGGATTCACCTGGTGTTCCAAGATCCTTCACCGAACACACACTTTCTGCTCCGTTCAATGACCTTGATGCCGTTATCGAACTGACGGGAGACTACCCTGATGAGATCGCAGCGATCGTCCTTGAGCCGGTTGCAGGCAATATGGGGATGATTCCCCCTGAGCATGGATTCCTTCAGGGGCTCAGAGAACTTTGTGACCGTGAGGGTATCCTTCTAGTATTCGACGAAGTGATGACCGGTTTTCGTGTAAATTTCTCGGGTGCCCAATCGCTGTTCCAGATCATGCCGGACCTGAGTATCTTTGGCAAAGTCATCGGAGGGGGCCTTCCTGTAGGAGCCTACGGAGGCCGTCAAGAAATCATGCTCCAGGTGGCGCCAGCCGGACCTGTCTATCAAGCGGGAACCCTTTCAGGCAACCCGATTGCCGTAGCTGCCGGCAAAGCGATGCTTAGGATCTTAAAAGAAGAAGACCCTTATGCTGATTTGGGTCGCAAAACGGCAAGACTGAATGAGGCTTTGAGCGAAGCTGCAAAGAAAAAGGGAATTCCCATACAAATCTGCTCCATGGGAGGTATGTTTGGATTTTTCTTTTCAGAAAATAAGGTGAGGAACTATGAAGACGCTCTGAACTGCAACCGTGATCATTTCATCACCTTTTTTCGGGAGGCCCTGAGCCGGGGGATCTACCTTGCACCTTCACCCTTCGAATCATTATTTCTTTCCACAAGTCATACTGAAGAGGATCTTGATCAAACCGCTGAAACGTTTCGTCAAGGGCTAGCGGCCATTTAAACACGAGTTGCTACTATTAGTATTAATTGGAGAAACGCACCAAAAAAAAGATTTTATTTATTTTTTGATATTCCCGGGTTTCTCACTAGGATGCGTGATTTCACTGATGCGTACGCCGAATCTTTCGTTCACCACCACCACTTCTCCCCTTGCGATCAATTGATCTCCAATCAGTACCTCCACAGATTCACCTGCAATTTTATCGAATTCCACTACCGTGTCTTTCTTCCAGGTCATGACGGTTTTCAAAGGGATTTCCCGGCGGGCAACCTCAGCCTGAAGGGCTTGCGGAACATCTTCCAAAAAATGTAATTTGCCTGAAGAAATTAAGGCTGATTCCTCTTCGTTACTCATGATTTGGGTGCTTTTGGAAAGTAAGCTTTAAATCTATTCCTTCAATAATCTTGCAAAACACCAGAACAGTGAGCCAAGATGGTTTCATTATGAAAGAGTTTTATGTTGATTGACATTAAGAAATAATATCAAGGAATTTCATGTTTGGTTTGGGTATCTGGGAACTGCTGGTCATTCTAGGGATCGTTGTAATCCTTTTCGGAGCAAAACGCCTTCCCATGATTGGAGAAGGTCTTGGGGGCATGATCACCAGTTTCAAAAAAGCGACAAAAAAAGAAGATAGCGAAAATCCTGTTGTTCAGGAAACCGTTTCCATGGTCGAGGAAGGTAAGAAAGAAGCCAGCTGAAATAAAGTCATTTTGCTTTTGGCTGAATGACCAAATTCATATCAATTCCCAGTTCCTTCAATCTTGCCACAACAGGAACCATTGCTCCATATTTAACCTCTTGATCTGCCTCTACATCGACAATCCACGGAGGCTTCTGCTTCTGGGTCCAGAGATCAACACTCTTCTTTAAAATCTTTTGATTTTCTTCATTTAAACTGTCACCAATTCTGGTATCACCTACGTAGACCACACCCTCCTTATCCAAAATAATTCTCAGTGGCGTCTGGACAGGTTTCATTTTGTCCTGACTGTAGGAATCCTTAGGTAGGTCAACTTTGATCACATGATTAACGATTGGCGCAGTGATCATGAAGATGATCAACAAGACAAGCAGTACATCAACAAACGGAGTAACATTGATGTCACTCAACGGCTCATTCTCTTGCCACTGTGAGTTGCCCATGGATGATCCATTCGATGCGATTTGCCAATTCCATACTAAAATCACGCATGTCATTAGCCTGTTTTCTTACAGAATTCCGGAAGTGATTGTAGGCCATCAATGCAGGAATGGCAGCGAGTAATCCTGCTGCTGTTGCAACCAGGGCCTCCGAGATACCAGGTGCCACAGAAGCAAGGCTAGTTACCCCACTGGTACCTATGCTCTGAAAAGATCGGATGATCCCCAAAACCGTTCCAAAAAGACCAATGAACGGTGCGGCACTTGAAATCGTTGCCAAGATATTCAAACGTCTTTCAATCGAAGCATACTGTTCGTTGAATGCACGCTCCATGATGCGCTCAAATTGAGTACTGATGTAGGGCAGCATCGAACCTGAAACTGTCTGGTCAGAATTCCGCTGAATCCGTTGGCTGATTCGAACCATTTCTTCGAAAGCCAAACGATACATTGGTGCAAAGGTCGAATATGGAAATTGCCCAATCGACTGCTTTATCTGATTCAGTGAAGTCTCTTTGCGGAAAAGCAGAAGGAATTGTTGATTCTGCTTTTTTGCTTTTCTGAATTGAAGGGCTTTAAGGACAATAATCGCCCAGGAGAGTGAGGACATCAACAGCAAAATCAGCAGAACCAGTAAGCTGATGAAATTACTGTCTTTGAGCGCCAGCCCAACGATGCCCTTGTCGTCAAGCAGCTCTTCTAACATTCCCTGTGAAGAGGAACCTTCTGATTAAAGGGTTTTAATTCACTTCTTGGCATTACAACCTTGTGAACTCCACCCGTCGGTTTTTCTGCCAAGCTGCTTCGTTTTGTCCAAGAGCAACTGGACGTTCTTCTCCAAAACTAACAATGGAAAATTGTTCAGGATTTGCTCCCAGTCTCAGTAAATAATTCAATACCGAACGCGCTCTTCTTTCACCAAGGGCCAGATTATATTCGTTGGTTCCTCTCTCGTCACAGTGTCCTTCAAGTTGAACACGCATATCCGAATTGTTGATCAACCATTCGAAGTTCGATTGAATGATTGTCATAAATTCAGGTTTGATATTGCTCTTGTCATAATCGAAATAGACTATTCCTAACTCTTCAATCGGCACAGCCACTTCCTCCAAAGGCGCAGCAATAATGGTTACCGCTTCCTTAGGTGCTTTTTTCTTTATAATTTCCGGTTCAGCTTTTTCAGCTTTTTCAGCTTTTTCAGCTTTTTCAGCTTTTTCAGCTTTTTCAGCTTTTTCAGCTTTTTCAGCTTTCTTTATGCTCTCTTTGACGATCTGAACCTTTTCTGGTGCGTCAGCTTCGCCTTTTTCAGTTTTTGCAACTGCTTCTTCTGCCATCTTTTGAATTTCTTCTGCAACCGCCATTTCTTCTGCCGTTTCAGCAACTTCAACTTTTGCAATAGCCTCTTCCAAAACGGCTCTGGCTTCCTGGACGTCACTTCTAAGTGACTGTTCTTGGGTCACCGCTTCAGGTGTCGGCTCTGGAGGTTCCACTTTTTTCACGTCCGCCGGTTTTGCCGATTCCTTTACAGTCGTTGCAACTTTAAGTTTTTTCTGTGCAGGAGGCTGTTCGGTTTCTACTGCTTCAGGCTCTTCTTTCGGTTCTTCTTTGGAAGGTTCTACAAAATTAGTCTTCTTTTCCTCTACTGTATCCTCTTGAGGAATGTCTTCTTTAACAGGATCTGTCGCAGGATCCTGAGTTTTCGTCTCTTCTGCATCAGTCTGTTTAACCTTAGAATCCGGTACCGGAGCTTCTGGTTTAGGACATCCTACTAGGAAAAAAGCCAAGCTAAAAATGATCAAAATGGTCGGGAGCGATTTCATATGTTCCTCTGTAAAATGATTAGCAGGCGATGGAGGGTAATTCAAATCAGGGCTAACCCTGAACAAAAATCAAAAGGTCAGATTGTCAATAATTGTTATGTATAACATCAATTGATTATCATTGATCCTGACATAAAGTCAATTTCAAAGGGGAAAGATATTGTGTTCATTACCAATCCATCTTATTTCGTCTAGCTGCGAAAACCGTGCCTCATGTTAAAAATAGATCTTGAAGGCATCCATAAAACAAAACCATATCCTATGAGTAGAATCACCAAATAATAAAGCACATACTCCTGTATGGACCAATCAAGTCTTCCTTTAATGACAGCCCACTCTCCGATTTGATGAAGTTCTTCCATCAGTGAAAACCAGACATGGATTCCCCATTCAGTCAATTTAAACACTTCTGCTTCAAAGGGCATATATGGAGGGCTCCCTAAATAAAATAGGCTCATGCATAAAGAAAGAAGACAAAGAGGAAGGACAATTGTTCCAAGCAAGGGCACCATCACTAGATTGAGCCAAAAAGTTTCCAGAGAGACCCTGTTGAAGGTACCAGAAATCAAAGGCCAGATGCCAAGCAGCACCGAACTTGTCATCAAAAAGCTGGAAAAAACGTACTTCCAACATTTCTCAAATAAAGAATCTGCTCTCCTTAGCGAAGGATACAGGGGGAGAAAAATCAGAATCGATAAAACTGCCATGAATGAAAGTTGAAATGAGAGGTCATGCAACATCCCAGGTTCTGCGAGCAAAAAGATGAAACTGGTCATTGCCAATGAAAAAAGAGGAACCTGAACCAGCCCCAGTAGATTTCCAAGAACCATCAGACTGAGCATGGTGGTTGCCCTCAAGGCCGGAACCGGCCACTCGAGCAGAAATATATAGATCCAAATGAAAGACAAAGCCATCAGCTGGATTAATAAATTCTGATGAACCCACTCAGTCATTTTCAAAGAAAAGTTTATAAGTGATTTAAAAAGATAGTAGAACAATCCATATATCAAGGCGATGTGAAGACCGCTGATGGCCAGAAGATGGGCCATTCCTGTCTGTTGAAATAATCTGGCTGAAGAGGAAGAAGAACGACGCTTGGCCAAACTTAGGGGGAGATAAATGGAAAGAACATCAGCAGGAAGATAAAATGCTGCTCGGTCCATAAGTAGTAGACCGACACGGTTCCTGAATCGTTGAATTTTACTGTGAACCTCATTGGAAGGAGTGATCCCCCATTGCTTGAGTTCCAACTTCCAGCGAAATCCTTGTTCATGATGATCACGGATCCTTCCATAGAAGTGAATGTTTCGTCCATGATACAAATGGAGACGTTTGAATTTTTTACCTGGCAGTAGCAATTCCATTTCTTCAGCATCAATTTCATCTTCAACATTGCTCAATCTGACATTCACGAGGAAGATCTTGTTTAGATTCAGGTCATAATCCCGAATCTTGCCTTCGATCCAGATCGGTTCATCATTCTGCTCCATGGAATTAAACCAGTTTTCAAGAAGAGGATGTTGGATTAAGAAAATGGAGGCCAGGACTCCAAGCCCCAAAAGACTGAAAATAACCATCAAAGGTAGCCCATGCCTAGAAGCCCATAAGCCAAAGCCGAGGATTCCAAGTACAATCCATTCCAGGTCAAGATCACGTTTTGTCAGAAAAATATAGACCACCCCAATAATCAACAACCCTCCAAACAACCAGTATATGATGCGGAAAAGAAACAGTGATGAGACCAGTTTCCGAAAGACTAATAAAGGGGGCATGCCTAAGGTTTCTGCTTTTTGGGGTTTAGCGTGACCTTCTTTCTCCAGGAGTCAAAACACCTAATGCTTTCCAGGGAAACAACTGGCTATGGGCCTGAATGATTCAATTGAGTTTTTTTCCCGAAAGCCATTCTTCTACAAGATTCTCAACAACTGAGGAGGGAAGCTTGTTTTGCGATACCACCTCTTCCTCAAGGATTTCAATCTTCTCCTTCATGCCCGCTTGGTTTTCAAAGCGATGCTGAAGTTCCTCCTGAATCAGAATCTTCAGCCACTGTGTCTGCTGTTGCTTCCGTTTCTGATCCCAGGCCTCTGTTTTTTGAAGCATTTCCTTTTTTTTGAAAAGACTCTCATAAACTCCATCCAGACCTTCACGATGCAAGGCACTGCAGCACAAAAATCCAGGACTATTTAAATCTACAGTATCACTCGTGTAGCTCATGGCACTCTTGAACTCCCTCAGAGTCCTCTCTGCATCCTGCTTTAGAGAACCATCCGCTTTGTTGATCAGTACCAGATCCGCCATTTCGAGGATCCCTTTTTTGATCCCTTGAAGTTCATCTCCTGCATGAGGCTGCAAAAGCAACACAAACAGATCCACCATCGAAGCAGCTTCGATTTCAGATTGCCCGACTCCTACGGTTTCAACAAGAATCGTATCAAAACCTGCTGCCTCGCATACAAGCACCGTCTCCCTCGTTTTCCTGGCGACTCCTCCTAAAACTCCAGAAGCAGGACTGGGACGGATGAAAGCATTTGGATGACGAGAAAGTTCATGCATCCGGGTTTTGTCACCGAGGATGCTTCCTCCGGAAAGAGGACTACTTGGATCAATTGCCAGGACCGCCACCCTGTGGCCTTTTTTAAGCAAATGCAGGCCAAAGGATTCGATAAAAGTACTCTTGCCTACGCCTGGAGCACCTGAAACCGCAACCCGGATTGAACGACCGGTGTGGGGTAGAATTGTTTCTAGAAGTTTCCGACCTTGCTTGAGATCTTCCTGAAGGGTGCTCTCCAACTGTGTGATGAGCCTTGCCACAGCCCTGCGTTCCCCTGCAAGTAGGGCCTTAATCGATTCATCGGGATCCGAGTTGGGCATGGACGATCTACGATTCACCCATTTTAACGGTCGATTGAGTCAAGCACCTTGAGTGCAGCATCTGGAATGCGTGTCCCCGGTCCAAAAACACAGGCCACCCCGAGTTGTTCCAGGAATTCATAATCCGCCGGGGGAATCACACCTCCTGCGACCACGGAAATGTCCATTGAATTCTTTTGACGAAGGCATTCCATCAGGTCCGTTAGCAAAGGCTTGTGGCCTGCTGCCAGTGAGGAAACGCCAATAACGTGAACATCGTTCTCCAGAGCCTGAGCAACCACTTCCTCAGGAGTCTGAAAAAGCGGCCCCATATCAACATCAAAACCCAAATCAGCAAAAGCAGTCGAAATCACTTTAGCACCACGGTCATGCCCATCCTGTCCCATCTTGGCAACCAGAATTCTTGGCCTACGGCCTGCTTTTTCAGCAAATAACCGTACTTGACGTCGAACCTCTTCAATTTCGTCTTTCTCCGAATAGTTTCTCACATAGACTCCAGAAACGGCACTCGTTGGTGCATGGTAACGTCCCCAGTGTTTTTCCAAAGCCTCAGATATTTCTCCGACTGATGCTCTCTCCCTCACGGCTTCAATGCTTGCTTCCAGAAGGTTCCCCTTTCCGGATTCTGCCCTTTCTTCCAAAATCTTGAGAGCAGTTTGGACTTTCTCATTATCCCGGGATTTTCGAATTTGTTCCAGTCTTTGAATCTGGGCTGAACGGACTTCGGTATTGTCGATCTCACGAACTTCCACTTCCTCCGATTCCCCAGTTTGATATTTGTTGACACCGACAATGACTTCCCTTCCCTGGTCGATCATCGCCTGCCTCCGGGCTGAGGATTCCTCAATCTGCTGTTTTGGAAATCCTTGTTCTACAGCACGGGTCATGCCCCCAAGCTTTTCCACCTCATCCAATAGTTTTCTGCTTTCCTGAACCAAAGATTCGGTCAGTGATTCCATGAAATAGGAACCTCCCCAAGGGTCGATCACCCGGGTCATTCCTGTTTCTTCCTGCATGATGAGTTGGGTGTTACGTGCAATCCGGGCAGAAGTCCGAGTGGGAAGTCCCAGGGCTTCGTCAAAGGCATTTGTATGCAGAGACTGTGTTCCGCCCTGCACTGCTGCCATGGCTTCAATGGTGGTCCTTACAATGTTGTTGTAAGGATCCTGCTCCGTCAAACTCCAACCCGATGTCTGGCAATGGGTTCGCAGCAGCATCGACTGAGGATTGGTGGGGTTGAATTCGGAAATCATCTCAGCCCAAAGCCGACGGGCCGCACGGAGCTTGGCTATTTCCATGAAATAATTCATCCCAATCCCAAAAAAGAAGGAAAGTCTTGGAGCGAATGAGTCGATATCCATTCCCCGTTTCAATGCCGAACGCACATACTCCAAACCATCACCCAGGGTAAACGCGAGTTCCTGAACTGTGGTGGCCCCCGCTTCCTGGATGTGGTATCCACTGATGCTGATCGAGTTATATCGGGGCATCTCCTGACTGGTGAATTCGATGATGTCTCCTACAATCCTCATCGACTCTTCGGGAGGATAGATATAGGTATTACGGACCATGAACTCCTTAAGGATGTCGTTCTGGATGGTTCCGCTCATCTGTACCCTCTGAACACCCTGTTCTTCTGCTGCCACGATGTAAGCAGCAAGAACAGGAAGAACTGCCCCATTCATGGTCATGGAAACCGACATTTGTTCCAGTGGTATTCCATCGAAGAGCAGTTTCATGTCCTCGACGGTATCGATGGCCACTCCCGCTTTTCCCACATCCCCCCGTACACGCGGGTGATCCGAGTCATAACCACGATGGGTGGCCAGATCAAAAGCGACACTGAGGCCTTTTTGACCTGCTTTTAAATTTTCTTGGTAGAAACGGTTGGATTCTTCCGCCGTCGAAAACCCGGCGTATTGACGAATCGTCCAGGGCCTGCCTGCATACATCGTCGCCCGAGGCCCTCGGACAAAAGGGAAAAAACCTGGAAAGCTGTCTACCCATTCAAGCTCTTCCAGATCCGATGCGGTGTAAAGGGATTTGAGTTCGATGCCCTCCGGTGTATTCCTGTCAAGATCGGAAAGGTCACTTCCTCTAAATTCGGAACGGGCTTTCTCTTCCCACTCTTCAGAACCTGTTTCTCGTGTGGATGTTGGTTTCTTCATGCGAGAACTGTCTAATGTTTAGAGCTTAAATGATCAGAGTTACCATCTTCATTGAATTTCGGAAGATGATCAAGTGATCCAAAAAAAGGAATTATTAAAAAAAAATAAGGAAGGGATAAAGAAAAAAGCTACAACAATTAAATCTTAAGCATCAATTGACATTTTATATTCTTTAAACTCAGCAGTCACTTGCTGTGCATGCTGTTTGGCATGATGTATTAGTTAAACAAGCGGTCTTCAAAGTAGATAATGTAGTACAAACTGCAGTTTTTGAACTTGTAATTAGACTAGTACTTGATCCGCTAGTACTTGCAGCAGATTTTGTTAATCCATCTGTAATATTTGTGATATAAGTCATTGTTGAGCTCATTCCTTCACAAGTAGATTTTATTCCGTTGGCACCAGTTCCATAACTAAGTCTTTTTGCCTGCTGATCTTCAGGAAATATATATCCATCATAATTATTAGAACCAGTTGTAGATCCATCAGCATACTTATTATCACTAGAACAATCTGTAGAACTAGCATTACATGCATAATTCATAGCATCATAATACAAAACCTGTCCTAACTGCATCCTAAAAACATTAGCAAAAGTATACATCAATGCAGCATCTTTATCACTTGCAATAATTCCTTTATATTTTTCTGATGCATTATCGAATGCATATTTAGCAGTTTGGATATTCGAGGCTCGAGTGGAATTGTCAGACACTTGAGATTGTGCAGTTCCTATTATGTATAGTATTTTTGCCGCATTATCATCTACAGTTCCAAGATTAGAACTCTTGCTTGTAATGTAGCTTGGTGTGGATTCTCCTCCTGAATTATTTAGCAGATTAGTGATAGTGAACCCACCTTTTCCCATATAAGCGTCTCCAAGACCTTTTGAGGAAGTACAAACAGAAATAGCCGTATCAAAATCCTGATTGTCCAAAGCAGTATTACAAGCAGAGTTAGAAGACTCTTTTTGTAAATCACTACAGCTGCTTACCCCAAAAATCATTATCAAAAAAAACAAAAAGTTAATCAAAAAACCTTTATTCATGAATTTGCAAAATTGGTAAGCTAGATTAGTCATCATTTTTTTAATAAGACCACAACTAAAATCCCAGATTGACCTGAAGGGTTCTTCTTCTTTCAGGCTTGTCTCCAGCAGAATTACCCGTTTCAACCTTATAGTCTGCATATTGAATGCTCAACCCTCTGAAGAAAATCAAAGGATTGATTTCCAAACCTTGACTGACATATCCCTGATTCCATCCCAACCTTAGGGCCAGGGCACTGGCACCGGAATCAATCGGCCAAAATCCGAACTCTGTGCCAATATGAATCCGTTTCATATTGCAGTCTGATGAATTCTTATTTGCTGTGCAGTAAGCATCATCAGAGTGATCAAAGGTGAGGTCACGAATATCAATCTCATAAAAATTTCTAAAAAGCATGCTATCAAAAGGAGTCATGGCAATCCCAATGTTGTATTCTGCTTTTTGATCTAGAGGATTTGTCTCGTTATCTTTTCTGGCGAACTTCAACCCCCCAAGATTTCTCACAGACATTCCCCAGACCATTCGAAGTGTTGAAAAAGAGGACATTCGATTTTGGAAACCAAAACCATAAGTTTGTCCATCTCTCATCAAGTCCGTTTTACAAAAACCAACATCACTGGCTATGTTACTTGAATTAAGAAGAGTGCTCATGGCAACGGTCTTAACTGGATAATCACAACGTTTATATTTTTCGACATTAACACCAATCAGCCATCGTCCTCGACCAAGATTAAAACCCCCTCCGATATTATAGATTTGATCGAGTCGCATTCCATAATTGAATTGGATGCCAACCGGATTGCTGGCAGAAAGATCGATGGTCGTTTCAAGTCCGGCTGCTGCCCCAAATGTCATCAAACTTCCGAATGGGATAATCACATTGAGTGCAGTCATATTGCGGTAGTGAATCTGCTTGCCCAAAGCCAATGCAACGGTATCCGCAGTTGTTGAGTCTGATCCAAGTTTCGCAACTTGGCTTGTAAGAGATAAAGTGTCCTTGCTGACCTCATTTACAAAGGGAATACTAACGATAGTGGTATCCACTGCGGCAAGCCCTGCCGGATTATAGAACAGTGCATTCTCATCATGACTCATTGCAACACCCACATTGCCCATACCAAGGTTTCGGATTCCCTGGAATGGCCGGCGCAGTTCTCCACCTGCCTGTAATACAGAAGTAACAAACAGGAACCACATCACCACTAGAACGACGGGGCGTATCCTGTAAATTGTTTGTAGTCCCATGCTTGAAGGGAGCAGGTGCATCATTTTGAGGAAGACGAAATGGTCAAAAAAGTCGATTAAGAGATGCAGTCTTCATGCAAATTCGATTTTGCAAGAACAGGATTGATCCTTTATTGTGACAGAATCTTTATTTGAAACCATCCCTAGAGTTGAAAGGAATTACGGTGTCCATTCTATACGCATTCGATTCCATGTCTGTGCTTTATCGCGGTTATTTCGCGATGATCCGCAACCCACTCATCAATTCCAAAGGAATCAATACCAGTGGTATTCGTACTGTTTTGATGCAGTTGGTGAAGATCATCGAAGATGTCAGACCCCAATACCTGGCAGTTGCATCCGATGGCCCGGAAGACACCTTTCGTCATAAGCGTTACCCTGATTATAAAGCTACTCGTGAAAAAATGCCTGAGGATTTAGTGGAACAACTTCCATACCTTCCTCGTGCCATGGAAGCACTTAAACTTCCATACCTTCTGATTCCAGGATATGAAGCCGACGATATCATTGGCACCCTAATGAGCCTCTGCCTCAATAACAACCTCAGAGGGATCATGGTCACCAGCGATAAAGATTACCTCCAGCTTGTATCAGAGACGACAGAAATGTTGAATCACAAAAATGAGATTGTTGGCCTCAGTGGGGTCCAGGAGCGTTTTGGATGTCGTCCAGATCAGGTAATTGAGGTGTTAGGGCTCATGGGAGATAGTTCAGACAATATCCCAGGAGTTCGAGGTGTTGGTGAAAAGACAGCCATTAAGCTGATACAACAGTTTGGAAGCATCGAAAAGGTTTATGAAAACCTTGCTGAGGTTCCTGGAAAAAGCCTTAAGTCCAAACTTGAGGAAGGACGTGAACAGGCAATGCTTTCCAGAGAACTGGTAACTATTGACCGTGAAGTTCCCTTACCAATTGATTTGGAAGACCTTCGCCTAGATGAGACCAAGTTATCCGAGAATAAGGAATTTCTCGAACTGATCCAAGAACTGGAATTGGTCACCCTATACAGGCGTCTTACAGAAGGATCGGGTTCTTCTAAAAAGCAAAAAACTTCAGATAAAACTGATTTTTCCGGAAAGAAAACCTTTTCCCATTCAGTACAACTTGAACTGCTTGAAGAACCTTCGGTCAGGACTCAGAAACCTATCCGTTCCAATATCATAGAAACTCAAGAAGAATGGGAATTATTCCAAAATAAACTTCAGGAGAAACATAAGCTTGCTTTAGCTCTCTACTCCAGTGGAGAACACCAACTCGACTATCAGATTCAAGGAATGGCTCTTTCTTTGGAAATCGGGGAAGCCTATTTTATCTCTTTTCAAAATTTTCAAAATACATCAAAAACATGGGTTAAGAACCTTCAGGTACTACTTGAGGATTCAAAGATACCAAAACTGGTTTATGACCTGAAAAAAAACCTGCAAACTCTTCAAATTCAAAAAATCGAACTCAAAGGAGTTGAAGGAGATGTGATGATTGCAGCTCATCTCTCGGATCCACTCAGCCGACGTTACGACCTGGATTACCTCATAGGACGCAGGCTGAACCGAGAACGTAGTTCAGCTGATGCTGAATTGCCACCTGATAGAAAAGTGAGCTGCGAGGACGCCAGCACCATCCTTGAACTTCATGATTTGTTTGAACAGCAGTTGATGCAGGCCGAGATGATCAATGCTTACCGTCACATTGAAATCCCTTTAGCAGAGACCCTCGCCCGGATTGAACTGTCTGGGGTTCGGGTGGATACGGAAAACCTAGGCAGGATCAGCATCGAATTTGAGGAGCGGTTGGATGATTTACGCAGTCGAATCCATGAACAAGCCGAGGAATCCTTCAACTTGAATTCTGTGGTGGATCTTCAGAATGTGCTTTATGAAAAATTTAAATTACATGAAAGATTCAAAGTCAAACCCAAGAAAATCAAACTCGGCAACGGGATGTCCACCGATGAAGAAACCCTGGAAAAACTTTGTGAGAATCCCCTTCCCCGAGCAATCCTGGATTATCGATCGCTGAACAAACTCAAAAACACCTACGTCGATCAACTACCCGATCATGTTCATTCCAGATCCGGACACATTCATTCACGTTTTCAGCAGACGGCAACCGCAACAGGACGTCTTTCTTCTGACAACCCGAATCTTCAGAACATCCCGGTACGCAGTTCAGAAGGCCGCCGTATCCGGGGGGCTTTCGTCCCATCTGCTCCTGAGCGTATCCTCATATCCGCAGACTACAGTCAGATCGAACTCCGCATCGTTGCCCATTATTCGAAGGACCCAACCTTTCTGGAGGCGTACCGAAACAATGAAGACATCCATGCCTTAACAGCATCAACCATCTTCAAGGTTCCTGTCGATCAAGTCGATCGAGAGATGCGCTCTAAAGCCAAGGAGGTGAATTTTGGCCTAATCTACAAAATGGGTCCCGAGAGGCTTTCCATCGTAACACAGACCAGCAAAAGCGAAGCAAAAGCATTCATCGAGCGTTTTTTTGAAAAATACAGCACCATTCAGGCCCTTCAGGAACGTTTCCTGGCCCAGGCCCGCAAAGAAGGATTTACGACCACCCTACTCGGTCGACGGCGCTACCTTCCTGATATCAATGCCAAGGGATTGCTCAAACGGATGGCTGAGGGTGCCGCGGTCAACACTCCGATTCAGGGTTCAGCTGCTGAAGTGATCAAACTGGCGATGATCATGATTCAACAACAACTTCAACAACAAAAAATGGAGTCGAAAATGATCCTCACCGTACATGACGAACTGGTCTTCGACGTCCCGGCTGAAGAAGAAAAAGAACTCTGTGAAATGGTGAAAGAGACCATGGAAAATGTGATGATTCTCGAGGTTCCTTTGCTGGTAGAAATCGGTCGTGGGAAAAACTGGCTTGAGGCTCATTGACAGTTTTTTCAGTGCACGTTATTCTTCAATTCATGTTGATAGTTCAACCCCAAGAAACATTTCCAACCCCTTGATCACAAAAAATTTCCTAAGATTGATGCATTTGATATTCAAGGCTGACAGGCTGAACAGAACATTATTTTGGATCTCTATACAAATCGTCATCCCTTTGATTTTCATGGGGGGCTGTGCCGCCCCAAAGCTTTCGCGCTTTGAAGTCCAGCGTCCCTCGAGGATCACCGTTCCAAGGGAAGTTCAAAAAGTGTTCATAAGAACAGATCTGGTGGAGAATGAAAACG
>Ga0066867_10000146_pt1 | contig 32049 bp, 28 predicted proteins | sample ETN01SmetaG_4_FD_65606 | JGI IMG/M metagenome (GOLD analysis project Ga0066867, IMG submission 65606) | Marine microbial and viral communities from oxygen minimum zone, Eastern Pacific Ocean - ETNP2014F12-01SV261 | ecosystem: Environmental > Aquatic > Marine > Oceanic ... | reverse complement strand
GATTACAATACCATCATTCGGGTATTTATTCAAATTATATCAGTATGTTATAGGGATTAATGGCTGAATCAATTAACCCCGAAATGTGTGGTATTAGAAATGGAAAAGTCTTTTGGCGTTACCTCCCTGAATGAGTTCGCGTTCTTTCTGAGTGATGTCCGGAAGAAGCTTTTCTACAAGCTCCAATTGCTCCAAATATCCGGGTATTTTTAGAATCCAAGGAAAATCTGATGCCCAGAGTATACGTTCAGGGCCAAAGATCTTTAACAACCTCTTGGAGACCGAATTCATATCGGGGTACGGATAAGGATCATGACTGAAGGCATACTGTCCTGAGAAATGGACATAAGTTTTCGGGTTAGCAGCAATACGTTCTAGAAGGTCTAGGGTTGGTGGAGGAATTTGGGTATCAAAATGTGGACGGGCATGCTGATCAATGGACAGATTATCGAGGGAGACCATGAACCCGCAATGGTTGAAGATTGCTTCCAGTTCCGGAAGTCTCTCCAAAACCCTGTCAAACATTTCCACCTGACGAGGTTCTGCGTAGAACCATACCTTCAGTCTACGTTCAGCCATCAGCTTAAAAACGGGAAACATGGCGTATTTTTCCGGATCGTCATCAGGGCTTGCTTCCAGATCGACAAACCCGACCCGGATTCCCTGAATGCTGCTCTCTTCAATACGCTGGTCTAAATTTTCTGCTTGGTCTGGTGCGTCCGTGTCATAAATCCCTACCGTTGCAAATTTACCGGGATACTCTTTCAGCAATTCTGAAATGTAATGATCCTCTGGGCCGAGAGGAACCACAATGGCCTTGTCCACTCCCGCTTTTTCCATCTCAACGATCAGTTCCTGTGCGACCACTTCCCTTTCCTCATCGGCCAAGCCCGGATGAATGGGCCTTGGATAATCCTTGGAATATGCCTTGAAAAGATGCAGGTGAGAATCAATGACGTTCATGCTTTTTGCCGGGAGTTTTTTATGTTTTCTGATTATTGCCCTTTACCCGATCTTTTTGTTGAATTCCTGATACAAATGCAAGCTGGATGTTTGTTGTTTTCTAATTCCTCTTGATGAAAAGCATTTGTCTCAGTGCTCTCTTTCAGTGTCATTGTTTTGTCATTTCAAAATGTTTCAATCTTTTTAGGGAGAAGGGGGAAACTTTTTAAGATGTTACAGCCACTGACTTTCGTATTGCTCTAGGAGCAGGGTGGGAACAGAATGAGGAATGTTGAAATCCATTCCAAAAAAACTGAAGACAGACGGCAGCATCAGCGCGATTTACGGGATGGAGGAATCCGGCAGCCTGGAACTACCGTTGTTCAGTGCCCGGGTTGCAGCAGGTTTTCCGTCACCTGCAGAGGATCATCTTGAATCACGCCTGGATCTCAACCAGCACCTGATCCGCAATCCATCTTCGACCTTCTTTGTGCGTGCCGCGGGGGAGTCGATGATGGAAGCTGGTATTTACGATCGGGACCTGCTGATCGTCGACCGTTCCATCGAAAAACGTAACCGTCGTGTGGTGATTGCTACCCTCAACGGAGAGTTCACCGTCAAACGCCTTGTCCAGGACGAGGAGGGAATTTTCCTGGTCGCCGAAAATCCGGATTTCGACAGCATCCCGATTCGGGTCGATTCTGATTTTTCCATCTGGGGCGTTGTCACTTACGTCATCCATCAGGTCTGATGCTCGCGCTTGCCGACTGCAATAATTTCTATGTTTCCTGTGAAAGGGTCTTCCGTCCGGAACTGGAAAACCAGCCGGTGGTGGTGCTTTCCAACAACGACGGCTGCATCATCGCACGTTCCAACGAATCAAAGGCGCTGGGTATTCCTATGGGGGCACCGGTATTCAAGATCGAGGATCAACTGCGCCGACAACGGGTGAATATTTTTTCCTCGAACTATCCGCTTTACGGGGACATGAGCGACCGGGTGATGAGCACCTTCGAAGCATCCGTCCCCCATGTGGAACGTTATTCCATTGATGAGGCCTTTCTTGAACTGTCGGCACGTAACGAGGCGGAGCGGTTCTCTGAATGTCGGGACTTGAGGAGCCGGGTGAGGCGTCACACCGGGATTCCGATCTCCATCGGCATCGCCCCGACGAAGACGCTGGCCAAGGTGGCCAACCATCACGCGAAACGTCATCCGGATTGCGGTGGTGTTTTCGAATTGGGTGATGCGGGGAAACGCGACGAAGTGCTGGGAGCGACCGAAGTGGAAGAGCTTTGGGGAATCGGCCGCCGTACCGGAATCAAACTGCGCCGTGCAGGAATCACGACAGCACTCGACCTTCAGCGTGCTGATGTCAGTTGGGTCCGCCGTGAATTCACCGTGAACGGAATGCGGACCGTGCTCGAACTGCGCGGGGAGCCGTGCATCGAATTGGAAATGGCGCCTCCTGCGAAACAGACGATCTGCTCGGCCAAATCCTTTGGGCAGTTGATCCAGGAATGGGATCCGCTGGCCTCAGCGCTGACGGCCTACCTGACTCAGGCAGTGGACAAACTGAGGCGTCAGCAGGCACTGACTTCCACGATGCAGGTCTTTGCCCACACCAACCGTCACCGTCGTGATGACCCGCAACATGCCTGCAGCGTGCTGCTCGAGTTTTCTCCTACCGATTATCTGCCCGAACTCGCACGCCGTGCGGTGCAGGGATTACGTCCTCATTTCCGTGAAGGGATGCGCTACCAGAAGGCCGGGGTGCTTCTGCTCGAACTGATCCCCCGTTCTCAAAGGGTGGGGCACCTCTGGGATGATCCGGAACAGTTGGAAAAACAGGATGCCGTGATGTCGGTGATGGAACGGGTCAACCGACGTTGGGGACGCCGCACCCTCAACCTCGCCTCTGCGCAGGATACCCAGCAGTGGTGCATGCGCCAGAACCGCCGGTCGCCGGGTTACACCACCTGCTGGTCCGAAATCCCCGTCGCCCACGCGGGATAAATAGAAATCCCGTCATTCAGAAACATTCTGGTTTGAATTGCAGAGAGATAAAAATGGTGTGGGTACTTCTGTGAAAGGACGTAAAAACGAAGGGTGAGTTAAGAGCTTAACAGATGAAAAATGCTAGAAATGAAAAAGCCGATTTCAATTCGTAAACACACCTTCCTGCCAGGCTTTTCCAGGGACTGCGGCCAAAAGTGATTGGGTATAGTCATGCTGAGGGGAGGCAAAAAGTTCACTGGTTGAACCGGCTTCAACAACTTCACCATACCTCATGACCGCAAGACGGTCACACACTTGAGCAGCTACACGCAAATCATGAGTGATGAAAATCATTGCGAGATTCATTTGAGTTCTGATTTGGTCCAGTAGATTTAGGATTTGTGCTTGAATGGAAACGTCCAGGGCTGAGACGGGTTCATCTGCAATTAAAATTTCTGGCTTAACGGCAAGGGAACGGGCAATTCCAATTCGCTGTCGTTGTCCTCCTGAAAATTCATGGGGGAAACGGTTGTATGCTTTATCATCAAGACCAACGATGGAAATGAGTTCTCTGGCTCGGCCTTCAGCTTCAACTTTGGTCAGTCCTTGAATTTCTGGTCCTTGAGCGATGATGTCACCAACTTTGATGCGTGGATTAAGTGATGCAAAAGGATCTTGGAAAACCATCTGTATCTTGGAACGGACCAAACGCATTGAATTCCGGTTCAATTGCATGAGGTCAACTCCATCTAATAAAATTTCTCCTGCATCACTTTGAATGAGTCGGATGATGCAACGAGCAAGGGTTGATTTTCCGGAACCACTTTCGCCCACAATTCCTAGGGTTTCTCCCCTTCTTAAATCAAAACTTACTTTTCGGACGGCTTTGACGGCATTCACTGATTTCCCAAAGCCTAAAAAACTTTTACCCCCTCCGAAGGTTTTGTTGATTCCTTTGGCTTCAAGGATTGTTTCTTCAGATCGGGTTCTTGCAGTTCTAGGCTTTAATTTAGGTATCGCAGCAATCAGGCTTTGTGTGTAGGGATGTTTGGGAGTATTTAAGACTTCATCAACTCTGCCAGCTTCCATAATTTCACCTTGCTGCATCACAGCAACACGATCAGCAATATCGGCAACCACTCCAAAATCATGGGTAATGAACAACACCCCCGTTTTGTGAACCTCTTGCATTTCTTTGATGAGTTTCAGGATTTGTGCTTGTGTTGTGACATCCAAAGCAGTTGTTGGTTCATCGGCAATGAGGATTTTAGGGTCCATGGCTAGAGCCATTGCAATCATCGAACGTTGGCGCTGTCCTCCGGAAAGTTCATGGGGATATGCATTGAGGATTCTTGAAGGATCCGGCAAATGCACATCGGATAAGAGTTGAGTGGATTTGTTGGTTCGTTCCTTTGGAGATAATTGACTGTGGTATCGAAAGATTTCATCAATCTGTTTCCCTATAGTCATGACCGGGTTCAGTGCGGTCATGGGCTCTTGGAAAATCATGGAAATTTCATTTCCACGGATTTCACGAAGTCTCTCAAAACTTGTTGTGGTGATCTCTTCACCATTGAAATCAATAGAACCCTTTTCAACATGAACATGAGGAGCTGGCAACAGTCCCATCACGGCTCGTGCGGTCAGTGATTTACCTGATCCGCTCTCACCCACAATGCATAACGTTTCCCCTGACAACAATTCCAGATCAAGTTTCTGAACGGCATAATTTCGTTCAGAACCGATTGGAAGAGTGATGAACAGATTTTTTATTTTGAGAAGCTGATTAATTTCGTTCTCTCAGACGTGGGTTAAAAGCATCATTTAATCCCTCACCAACCAGGTTGATAGCGAGAACAGTGATTAGGATTGCAATTCCAGGGAAGGTGCAAACCCACCAGGCCGAACGAAGCATGGTTCGCCCTGCGCCAATTTGAAACCCCCAACTCATGATGTTTGGATCCCCAAGTCCAAGAAAAGCAAGTCCGCTTTCGATGAGTATTGCTGTCGCAACCATCAAGGAACCAATCACAATCACGGGACTCAGGCAGTTGGGGAGAATTTCACGAATCATAATGCGAGAATCGCTCATGCCCAAAGTGTGGCAAGCTTGGACAAACTCTCGAGTTTTCAAAGACAAGAATTCTCCCCTGACCAGTCGAGCAACAGCAGGCCAGGAAACCACAGTGATAGCGATGACAATGCTTTCAATGGAGGGTTTCATAATCGCTACCAGCAGGATCGCAAAAACAAAGGATGGAATGGTTTGGAAAATTTCAGTAATCCTCATCAGTGCATCATCAATGATGCCTCCATAGTACCCTGCCAAAGCACCAAAAATGATACCAATGAATACGGCTGCAACTGTTGCTAATAATCCAATCAGCATTGAGGTTTTTGCGCCATGAGCGATTCCAGAGGCAACATCACGGCCCAGAGTATCGCTTCCTAAAAGAAATCCGTTAGTTCCTGGAATCGACATTGGTTTTCCCGCAAGTCGAAAGGGGTCATCTGGATAAATCCAATTTGCTATTGCTGCTAAGAAGATTACCAGACAGAGGATGAATAAACCTAAAACAGCAGACTTATTTTTTGAAAAACGTCCCCAAAATCCATGCATGGTCAGGAAATTTCTATTCTTGGATCAAGAAAACAGTAAATGATGTCAACAATCAGATTCACTACGACAACAAGCACTGATGAAATAAGGAAAATACCAAGTAATAAGTTGAGGTCTCGTGCAAAAAGAGATTCGAATGCCAGCATCCCAAGTCCGGGCCAGGCGAAAACAGATTCTACAATCACAGATCCCCCGATTAATGCTCCGACTTGTACCCCTGCCATGGTCACCACAGGTAAAAGAGCATTACGCAAGACATGCCCAAAGGTGATGCGTCTTTCAGGCAAACCTTTTGCCCGAGCCGTAACCACATAATCCTGACCATACTGTTCTAACATGGAGGCCCTCATCAGTCGTGTATAGAGAGCTAGGTAAAACAAGGAAAGAGTGATGGTTGGTAACACCAAGTGATGAGTTATATCAACAAAGCGGTCGAAGCCTTCATAAAAAGCAGCAATATTTTCCATTCCACTAGTTGGAAACCAACGAAGATTAATTGAAAAAACAACAATCATCATCAGACCAACCCAAAATAGTGGGGTTGCATAGGTGATCAAAGCAAAAACCGATATGACGGCATCTTTCCATGTATTAAGATTAGTTGCTGCCAGTAGACCCAACAGGATGCCAAAACCTATTGCCAAAATGATCGTACTGACCATCAACAATAGTGTAGGCCAAAATCGGTCCACGATTAAAATCGAAACCGGCATGTCGTGTCTAAATGAATACCCCAAATCAAGACTGACAATGTTTTTGAGGTAAACCAGTAATTGAACAGGTAGGGGTTGATCTAAGCCGAATTTCGCTCGCAATTCAGCCATATATTCAGGAGTGGCTGAACCTGCTTCTCCTGCCAAGACATCAACAGCATCTCCTTCTGCCATGTTTAGAAGGAAAAAATTCAATACGATGATTGCGAGGATGATCGGTATGGCCTGAATCAGTCGTCGGATGACGTATCGTAAAATTTTTGCTGAACGGTTCATTACATTAAATCAAAATCAGCATGCATTAATGATTCAGTTTTAAGTGGGAACTATATAAATTTTTCAAGTACTCAATCAACTTAGCTCTGTTTGTGATCAAAAGATATTTTGATGAATAAACTAGAAAAGGGGAAAATATATCCAAATGCAGAAAATGAGACGCCAGTGAATGGCGTCTCATCAAGTGTAGTGAAAAAATTAATCTAGGTAAGCTTCGCTGAATGAGGAATAAGGACCCAGTGCAGAATTGTTAGCTCCTTTAAGCTTTGTATTATAAACGGTAAGGAACTGCATTTCGAAAAGATTTACGACCGGCATGTCCCGAGCCAGAATTTCCTGAACCTTTTTATAAATCTGGGTTCTCTTTTGGGCGTTTGCTTCAATAGCTCCTGATGCCAAGAGTTGGTCCAACTCAGGATTGCTGTAACGTGAGGAATTGACAAAATGGGTTCCTTTACGAATCTGGTCGGTCCCGTAATGACGATGGACTCCAAGAACAGGATCGGGTAACTGGTAGAAGTAATTCAGATTCATGACGAAGTCATAGTTGTGATAAATCCTCTTCAACCAGGTAGGAACATCTTCATAACGGAGTTCCAGTTTGATCCCAATATCTCCCAAGACTTGTTTGAGGTATTCTCCGGCACGCCTATAATCCTCACCATAAGGAATCAGATCAAGGATGGCACGAACCCGTACACCATTCACATCAGGCTTTATGCCTGCAGAATCAAGTTCTGCTTTTGCAGCAGCGATGTCTCCTCGTGCAGGGTAGTTTGGCATACTGGCATACAAACCTGTTGGTTTGAAGTTGGTGGAAAGGGCGCTTGTAGCTGGTTTGCCATAACCAAAGAAAATATTGTCGATCATGAATTGACGATCAATTGCAAGCGAGATGGCTCGTCGTATTGCAGGGTTTGCAAAGGGACCTTCTTTCGCATTAAATTCAATGAGTGCCACCGGGTTGATCATTGAATATCCATCAGTGGTTACCGAAATGTCTTCACGTTTTTTGAGCCGTACAGCATCAATATTTGGGACGGCATTGTAAGCCGCATAAAGAACCTCTCCATTTTCCATCGTTGCCGTTCTTGTGGAAGCATCCGGAACGAATCGTCCAACAACACGGTCTATGTAAGGCAGCCCTTTACGCCAGTAATTCTTGTTTTTTTCAAGTCTCACATACTGACCTTTTTTCCACTCTACAAATTTGAATGGGCCTGTTCCAACTGGTTTGTTTCCCAATTTTGCACTCTTGATATCGGTTCCTTCAAGATGATGCTTGGGAACGATGGGGGATTCATAGGCAGACAAAGCCCTAAGCATGTAAGGAGCAGGTTTTCTTAGTTTAAAAATGGCAGTGTGAGAGTCAGGAGTGTCAATTCTTGTAACTTCTCTGAATGAATTAGGACCACGTGGGTGAAACTTTTTAAGTACATTCATGACGGTGAATGCCACATCATCCGAGGTAAATGGTTTTCCATCATGCCATTTAACACCTTTTCTGAGATTAAATGTTACGGTTTTTCCATCATTACTTACTGTGTGGCCTGCAGCCAAAACGTGAACTATTTGTCCATCATTATCATAATCAAACAAACCTTCATAAATCTTTGGGGCAACCAATCCAATTGGACCTGAAGTTGATATATAAGATGCCATGGAAGGAGGCTCTGGTTGGACAAGATAAACAAGAGTTCCTCCAGACTTTTGAGCATATATCGAAAAGCCGAACAACATAAATGAAAATAAAAAAATATATTTTATTTGTTTAAACATAAATCTCCTTTAAAAAACAGCATTGATTTAAGGAAAAAGATTAGATTTTAAACTAAGTTTAAAACTAAAATTTTGGGAAAGGAATGGAGTCTAGACTTATGGAGAATCCAAAGTCAACTAAATTAAAATCATATTTTTCCTTTATCCTCATTTCCAACTGGATTCAAAGAAAAAACCGATTCAGTTCGCGCTTTTAAGCATCGCGTGGAGTAAGACGTTGGCTCCGGAAGTAATGTGTTCCGGTTCGGCACTTTCGATTTCATTATGGCTGACTCCATCCTTACAGGGGATGAAGATCATTCCGGTGGGGACGACATGACTCATCTGGCAGGCGTCATGCCCTGCGCCTGAGACAATTTCCTGGCAGGAGTAACCGAGACTTTTGGCGGCATCACGAACATTGCCTACGCATTCTTGATCGAAGGTCACCGTCGGGGCTTCCCAGATCAAATTGATTTCTGGTTCAAGCTTTTCCTCCCTGCATACCTTCTCCACTAAATTCCGGAGATTTTGATCCAATCCGGAAAGCACAGCTGGATCGGGATGCCTCATGTCGATGGTGAAAAAAACTTCTCCTGGGATGGTATTGATGGAATCGTGCTGCAGATTGAGCGTTCCTACGGTGACAAGCGCATTTTCCTGCTGAAGCACCTCTTCTCGCAGTTCGGAAACGATGCGTGCAGCGCCATGAAGGGCGTCTCGGCGGTATGCCATCGGGGTGGTGCCTGCATGTGAAGCCATACCATGCAGGCGGAGATGATACCAGTTGCATCCCTGACCTCCAGTGACGATGCCAACCGTTTTCGACTCTGCCTCAAGCACTGGCCCCTGTTCAATATGGATCTCGTAGTAAGCTTTGACATCTGTTTGACGGCATGGACGCGCACCAAGGTAGCCGATGCGTTCCAGTTCCTCACGGATGGTCATTCCCTCTGGATCAGCACGGGTGTGTCCGAATTCGAGATCAAAAATTCCTGCCCAGACACCGGACCCGATCATGGCAGGAGAAAAACGTGCTCCCTCCTCGTTGGTCCAGCATATCGCTTCCAAAGGAGATTCTGTGGAATAATTGTGGTCATGCAGGGTCCTCAAGACCTCCAGCGCCCCGAGAACGCCGTAGACGCCATCAAATTTACCACCAGTGGGTTGGGTATCAAGGTGGCTTCCGGCCTGAACTGGAGGAAGATCAGGATTACGTCCTTCCCTTCTTGCAAAGATATTTCCCATCTCATCGATGGATACAGAGCATCCGATTTCTTTGCACCAGGATTGGAAAAGGTCCCGTCCCTGACGATCCAGGTCGGTGAGTGCGAGCCTGCGGGACCCGCCTTTATCGGTGGCACCGATTTCTGCCATTTCCATCAGGCTCTTCCAAAGCCGGGTTCCATTGATTTCGATCATTTCTATATCCTGAGGATTGGTGTTGGCTTAAAATAAAATTTAGTTGATGCTGGTTTGCATCAGTAAATGCGTTTGATGCGTCCCCGCTGGATTTCACAGTCGGGTTCGTAGGAGGAACGAACGCGCCCAAAGCAGAATCCCAATTGTTCGAAGAGGGTGACTTCATCAAGATCAACGTGACGATGTTCGATGGCATCATGAATGTCCATGTAATAGACGGTTTTCCCGGAATATCCACTGAAGGTGATCCCACTCAGGCCTTTGAGCAATAAGTTGACCGCATTGGCTCCGGCCGCCATACCAAAGTTGGCATCATAGGCTGAAGTGGTGCCGGCACGGACAAGGTGCGAAGGAGTGATCGTCCGCACTTCCGGAACCGTATAAAGACCCTCGACATACATCCCGGTCTGCTGCATGAAATGCTTGATGTCCTCATCCGCGCTCAATTTTTTTGTGATTTCCTGGGCCACATACTTGCCTGCGCCGGCGAGTTTTTTATGGCCGAAGGTATCGACTCCGGCAGACTCGTCATAGATCGGCTCCCCGCTTGCGTTTTTCAGGCCCTCTGAGACGACGATGGTGTAGGTCCCAGCACGGATGTCACTTTCGCAGATGCGTTTGATGTAGACTTTTTTCAAGTGACGGTAGACCTCTTCCCAATCCACAGGAATTTCCGGGATGAGGATGCAATCGGCTTCTCCGGCAATCCCGCCGCGGAAAGCAGTGTGCCCCGCGTAGCGACCAAAGACCTCGATGATCATCACCCGGTTGTGGGTGCGCCCCGTGGTTTTTAATTCACTGACAAAGAATGCGATGCGGTTGATGGTGGAATCACCACCCACCGAGTAGGGCATCAGGTCGAGATCCATTGTTTTGGGTGCATGGACGCACCGGATGCCATGGGAGTCAAGATCCGCGACCACCGAGCCGGTATCATCCCCTCCGCTGATCACCAGTGCATCGATTCCAAATTTCGCCAGTCCGTCTTTGATCCTCTGATATTTGTTGGGGTCTTTGATTTTGGAAATCTTGACACGGGAATGTCCTGCTTCTGAACCTGCCAGCCCGATGCTGAACGAATCGATGCGTCTGGGAGTCAATTCAACCAGATCTTCGGTGTCCAATAAATTGTAGAGTCCTGCATAGCCGTTGGGGATGGCAAAGGTCTGGATTTGTTTCTGGATTGCCATCTGTGAGGTGCCTTTGACTACGGCATTCAAACCTCCGCAATCACCACCACTGGTGATGATGCCGATTTTCTGGATGTCCATGTTTTCTCCTTGGATTGGAAAAAGGGGGTCAGAAAGGTTGCTGACTTCTTTCACAGGCTAATGAAAATAATGAGACTCTTGAGAACAGTCAAACCATCCCCCTTTGCTTGAAGGCGTCAGGTTCTTGGGTTATTAGCCGCTTCACTGGAGAGAGCCCTACGATAAAGCTTCAGGTATTCCTTTCCCGCCTCTTCCCACTGGAAGCGTTTTTTCATCGCACTGGAAACCATTTGGCTGAAGGATTTTGGCTGGCCGTGGAAGTTTTTTAATGCTCTTCGGACACAACGTGTCAGATCCTCACTCGAGGGTTCTTGAAAGACAAATCCGGTTCCTTTACCAGTTTTTTGATCATAATCCTCCACAGTATCCTTGAGGCCTCCAACCGCTCGAACAATGGGCAGGGTTCCGTAACGCAGGCTGTAGATCTGGTTCAGTCCACAGGGTTCATAAAGAGAGGGCATCAGGTAGAGATCACTTCCGGCTTCGATGAGATGAGCCAAACGATTGTCGTACCCCAGTTGGAATGAAAAATTATTTGCTCCGGATTTGGAAATCTTTTCCAAGGCCCCAGCAATTCCGGGCTCCCCGTCACCGAGTAGAACGAACTGAAGGTCTTCTTTCAGGATTTCTTCAAGTGCAGGTATCAGAAAAGAAAATCCCTTCTGGCCCGTCAAACGACTGACCATGCCGATCAATGGGGTTTGAGGTTGATTGGGTAGTTTCACCTGTTCAAGCAGGGCCTGTTTGCATAGGGCTTTGCCGCTCAGGTCTGAGGAAGAGTAGTTTGCCGGAATATGAGGATCGGTTTCGGGGTTCCATTGATGATAATCACATCCGTTGAGGATTCCTGTAAAATCATCCTCCAGTCGTTGGTAGAAAGGATGCAGTCCGTGACCCCCAAGATGAGTTTTGAGTTCTTCGGCGTAACCTGGACTGACGGTGTTCACTCGGTCCGCGGAAAGCATGCCTCCTTTAAGCAGATTCAGTCCTCCATGATCCTCGAAGCAGTCAGCATGAAAATGAGTGTCTTCGATATGAAGCCAGCTATTCAGATATCCCGGGTAACGTCCCTGGTAACCTGCATTGTGGATGGTGAGGATACTCCGGCTTTTTTGGAATTGGGAGTCTGTCTGCCTTTTTTTCATCAAAAAATAAGGAACGAGCGCAGTATGCCAGTCGTGCGCGTGAAAAATATCTGGTATCCAGTTCAACTCCTGCGCCAGTTGGAGGGCTGCCTTACTGAGAAATCCGAAACGCTGAGCATTATCCGGGTATTCCTCACCAAGTTCTCCATAGAGTTCTTTGCGAAAAAAATAATGCTCGTGTTCAAGCAGGTAAATAGGGACTTTCAACTGATGACCCTGGTGCACTTCTTCGAGGGATGATTCCAGTACACGGCACAAGATCTCTCCGGTATCAAGAGGTACTTTCAGCGATTGGGCGGCTGTAGAGGCAATGTGCTGTTGATTAACGCATGCATAAGCGGGAGTCAGTACGCGAAGATCATGGCCCATACGGACCAGTTGTTGGGACAACGCTCCGACAGCATCAGCAAGTCCTCCTGATTTTGAAAAACCTCCTATTTCGGAAGTAATGACCAGAATCTTGAGGTGTTTAGCCAACCTCAGCACCTTTTGGAATGACGACGATGCCGTCTTCAGTGGTTTCGAAACGTTTGGCATCCTCTTCAGGATCAAGGCCGATTATCGTTCCGGGATGGATGATCGCATGCTTGTCGATAATCACACGATTTAGTTTGCACCCCCTGCCGATGACAACATTATTCATAATCACCGATTCACTGATGTGGGAGAAACTGTGAACACGCGTGTTGTAGCCCATCAACGATTTTTCTACCAGAGCACCACTGATGATGGCACCAGGAGAGATCATCGAATTGATCGCATGTCCTGTTCGAAGATCACTGAAATGAACAAACTTTGCAGGAGGTAACGGTGGGGTGGAGGTCAGGACCGGCCACTGCCGATTGTAGAGATTGAATTGGGGTTCGATGCCGACCAAGTCCATATTTGCTTTCCAGTAACTCTTGATCGTCCCAACGTCTCTCCAATAGCCTGCCTCTATCGGTTCTGCATCAGGAATTTTGTTCTGACTGAAGTCATAAACATAAACCCTTCCAAGGGGATACATTTTGGGAATAACATCCCGTCCAAAATCATGAACCGATTGTCCATCTTCAGAGTCTTGTTGGAGCATGTCCACCAAGGGAAGTCGTTCGAAAATGTAGTTTCCCATCGATGCCAGCACCATTTCCGGATTGCCTGGTATGGTCCTGGGAGTGTTTTGAGGCTTTTCTACGAAGCCTGTCATGCACCAGTTTTCATCAACTTCGATGATGCCAAAATGCTTTGCCTCCGAGACAGGCACCGGTATCGCCGCCACGGTCAGATCAGCATGTCTTTTCGTGTGAAATCGGAGCATCTGGCTGATGTCCATACGGTAGATGTGGTCACCACCGAAAATGCAAACCTGTTCCGGATCCGTGTCTTTGATCAGGTTCAGGTTTTGATAGATTGCATCAGCGGTTCCTTCATACCAGTGTTTTCCCATCCGCATCTGTGCTGGAATCGGATCAATGAAATGTCCGCGTAATCCGGAAATCCTCCAGCCTTCCCGGAGGTGTTGCATCAATGAATGCGATTTGAATTGGGTCAGGACGAAAATTTTTAGGAATCCGGAATTAACAAAGTTACTCAAGACAAAATCAATGATCCGGTAGTTGCCTCCGAAGGGAACTGCAGGTTTGGTTCGAACAGAGGTCAACGGCCTGAGGCGGGTTCCTTCTCCTCCAGCCAGTATCATAGCCAGCACTCCGCTCATTGAAGTTCCTTTTGTCAGGATATGAAGACGGCAAGATTTAAATCTCTTAATGCCGCCTTAAATACTAGGTCAAATTAGCACATTGTGATATATTTTCTCAGTAATCCTTTCAAGCTCAACGTAAATATCCCTTTTCTTATCATTTTCCGATAATGAGATCCGAAGACTTTTCCATCAAATCCCTGGGACCATGCAGAATCCCATCTCCGCTGAAACTTGAACTGGAAGATGGAATTCCTTATTTCAATTTTGTTTCGGATGAAAACAAGATTCTTTACGAGGTGGAAAAAACCAATGGAGCGATTTCAAAATTTGCTTTTGAAAAGGCGGGGCCGAGGGAAAAGATCTATTATGATCCGTCGAAAATCCGCGCTGGAATCGTCACCTGCGGAGGGCTCTGCCCGGGAATCAACAACGTCATCCGAACCTTGGTGATGCAGCTTTATCACAATTACGGGGTTCGACACATTCAGGGATTCCGTTACGGATTTCAGGGTTTCATCCCGTCCTTCAAACATGAAACGATGAATTTGAATCCAGAATCCGTACAAAACGTCCACAATATTGGAGGAAGCATCCTCTCGAGTTCCCGTGGGCCACAGGACATTGGAGAAATCGTTGATTGCCTTGAACGTCAGGACATCCGCCAACTCTTTTGCATTGGAGGGGACGGTACTCTTCGCGGAGCCCATGAAATTGCCCTGGAAGTTGAAAAGCGTAACTTGAAAATCGGGATCCTTGGAATTCCCAAAACGATTGATAATGACATCCCCTTTTGTGTCAAAACCTTTGGATTTGAAACCGCATTTTCAAAAGCAGTGGAAGCAGTTCAGGCCGCCCATGCCGAGGCGTACGGAAACAATTACGGAATCGTGATCATCAAACTGATGGGCCGAGACTCCGGTTTCATTGCGGCCAATACATCACTGGCCTGTCCTGACGTCAATTTCGTTTTGATCCCTGAAGTGCCCTTCTCCCTGGAGGGAGAAAATGGGTTTTTGAATTGTCTCGAAAAATACCTTAACAAGAAACAACTGGATGGGCGGCATCCACATTCTGTGATCGTGGTTGCCGAGGGTGTCGGACAAGACCTGATGGGAAACACGGGTGAAGAAAAAGATGCCTCAGGCAACATCCGCTACAAAGACATCAGTCATTTCCTGAAAAAGCAGATCCTCAACCACTTTGAAGGAAAGATCCCAGTCAATGTGAAACTCATTGAGCCCAGTTATATGATTCGTTCCCTTCCCGCTAATCCTCATGATGCAATTTTTTGCTATCACCTTGCCGACAACGCTGTGCACGCAATGATGTGTGGAAAAACGGATTTGATCATTGGGTACTGGAATGGGCATTTCACCCATGTTCCACTGGATTCGATGGTTCGTGAAAAGAAACGCATCGACCCCCGGGGCGATTTCTGGCGCCAGGTTTTGTTTTCCACCGGCCAGTCGCGGGAAATGTTCTTTAATCCAAAAACTTGAAGACCTCCTTCTTCTGGCATTAGACTCTTGCTTTCATTTTGGTAAGCAGGATAAAGCTCGAGTACCCATGACCATCGACACTCCTTCTGAAATCTGGCAGCAGCGCAGACAACAGTATTTCAAATCCCGGCCTGGTGACCCACGCGGTGCCTACGAACGCGACCGTGCGAGGGTGATCCATTCCGCAGCCTTCCGTCGGCTTCAGTCCAAAACCCAGATCCTTGGAGTGCTCGAAGGTGACTTTCACCGGACCCGGTTGACCCATTCGATGGAAGTTGCTCAGATCGGACGGGGACTTGTGTTGCAGTTAGGGAGACGTTATCCGGATCTTCGTCCACTGCTGCCATGCATGGAAACCGTCGAAACCCTGGGACTGGCCCATGATCTTGGGCATCCTCCCTTCGGCCACGGGGGAGAGGCTGCACTCAACTGTATGATGCATGGTCACGGAGGGTTTGAGAGTAACGCACAGAGCATCCGTCTGTTGGCCCGACTTGAATCTCACACTCCCGGTTTTGGCCTCAATCTGACACGCCGTGCGATGCTGGGAGTTCTCAAATACCCTGCTTCTTATTCAAGTCTATGTCGAAAGAGTCCCCCTGTACCAAAAAATCCTTCAGCAGGAAGGAGTTTTCAGCGCAGGGAATGGGTGCCTCCCAAATGCTACATGGACGGAGAACAGGAGATCTTGGATTGGCTGCTTGAGCCCTTTTCCGGCAACGATCGTGAATTTCTTGGCAGCCACTCCGATCCTTCCGAGTCGAGGCATGGGAAAACCCAGCATCAATCCCTGGACACATCGATCCTCGATTTTGCCGACGATGTTGCTTATGGAGTCCATGATTTGGAGGATGCCGTCGCGCTCCGGCTCTTTACCCGGGAACACTGGGGTGAAGTGCAAAGTTCTTTGGATGCCGATTGGGCTTCCAAAATGGAACTCGATGGTTTGGAGGATCAGCTTTTTGGAAATATTTCATCTTCGGGACATTTCCGGAAGCAGGCGGTCGGTGCGATGGTGCATGCACTGATTCAGTCGGCGGAATTGATAGAAAATCCTGAATTCCAAGAACCTTTGCTTTCATGGAATGTGGCTCTTCCAGAAAATCCAAGAAGGTTTTTGGACGCTCTTAAGGATTCGGTTTCACGGCATGTGATCCAGCTGAATACCGTTCAGAGTGCAACTTTTCGCGGCCACCGAATGCTGGTGAAAATCTTCGAGGTGCTGTTGGAAGAAGCAGAACGGCTGCTGCCGCAACGTTTTGGGATGGAATGGAAAAAGGCTGAAAGCGAAACCCAAAGATGTCGTGTGATCTGCGATTACATGGCCGGAATGACCGATAAATATGCCAACCGCATTTACTCCCGCTTTTTCCTGCCCAATGAAGGTTCTGTCTTCGACCGTCTCTGATCCAAAGAAAGGGAGGATGCTAAACCAAAACAAATACTTGTCAGAACCTGATATCACTGATAATTTAATTTCTCTGTCCGTGATCTAGATTCGAATCAGGGAAAGTAATACCAATTCAAACAATCGGGTTTTTCTGTTATCAATCCTGATCCGCTCCCTTGAGGAACGGTCCCATCCCAATTTATTAGCGGGTATCTCAGCCCAGTCCCCTTTTTTGAAGTTTCAGGGTTTCCAGAGCCTGAAGCACTATTCCTAAAAAAATCTTTTCATGCATCCAAGAAGCATTGCCCATGTGATCGGCACCCTTTTGCTCGTGATTGGAGCGGCAATGGTTTTGCCCCTGCTGACAACATTATTCTATGAAGAAAATGATTTTCAGCCGCTTCTGATTTCCATGGTGATCGTACTGGCTCTTGGTGGGCCTTTGAGGTTTTTCAATCCGATAATTTTAGAATTAACGATTCGTGACGCAGTGGTCGTGACGGTTTTTGGCTGGAGCATCATTTGTGCGGTATCCACCCTGCCTTTTCTGATTTCCGGAACCATTCCCTCCTTTACAGATGCATTTTTTGAAATGATGTCGGGGTTTACCACCACCGGGGCGACCATCCTGAATGATATAGAATCACTGGATCATGGCCTGTTGATGTGGCGTAGTGAAACGCACTTTTTGGGAGGAATGGGATTCCTCACATTGACGATGATCTTCCTTCCTCATGGCATGGCCGGGGCAAACCTGTTCCGTTCAGAATCGAGTCCCGGGCAGGTCATCACCCGGGAACGCTTTCTGCCCCGCAATCGGGACGCGATGATCTGGCTATGGATCCTTTACACGATCATGAATGGATTCAACATCCTGCTGCTCTGGTTGGGAGGAATGAACTGGTTCGATTCCATCTGCCATGCTTTCAGTACCGTTGCCACCGCCGGGTTTTCTCCGAAGAATGCCAGCATGGCCCACTACGGAAGTGTGTACTTCGACTGGGTGACGATTGTCTTCATGATGTTGGGTGGGGTGACCTTCATGCTCTACTATCACATGCTGAAGGGACACTGGAAGGTGGTATGGAAAAACACGGAATTGCGCTGGTATCTGGGAATCAGTTTGTTCTTCTGTGTGATGGTGAGCCTGATCCTCTGGCACAGCGAAAGCTATTTGAGTTTTTTTGATGCGCTCCGACATGGAACCTTCCAGGTGGTTTCTTTACTGACAACCACCGGCCTGATCACTGCGGATTATGAACTCTGGCCCCAGTCAGCCCAGTTGTACCTTTTCACCGTATGCTTCATCGGAGCTTGTGCCGGGTCGACCACCAGTGGAATCAAAATTGTGCACTATGTCATCCTCTGGAAACAATTGAAGCACGAACTGACCAAGTTTTTCGTCCATCCCGGTTTCATCCGTTCCATCCGGCTCAGCGGACAGAAACTGGACGAGCGACTGATACAGATTGCTTTCGCCTACTTTGTCCTCAATATCTTGCTGGTTTTGGCAGGATCCTGCCTGATGGGGATGCTGAATGAAATCGATTTCGAAACAGCCATCAGTTCCACTATTTCAGCATTGATGAACATCGGTCCCGGTTTTGGTTCCGTAGGGCCGACGGACAATTATCAACTCCTGAGTGAGGTCAGCAAATGGCTGCTTTCCTGGTTGATGCTGGTGGGACGCCTGGAATTGTTCACGGCCCTGGTGATCTTCTACCCGTCTTTCTGGAAAAACGGTTCTACATCACTTTGATTCCAGAAAAAAAGAGATAGAAATCCCTTGACCCCTTTTCCTTAAAAACCTGTCTCTTCAGAGACGGTCTTGGAGGAATGCTTCGAGCAGGTCCATCCGGTCATGTCCAAAAAACATTTCCTGACCAACCAGAAAGGTAGGTGCTCCGAAAAGTCCCCGGCTGACGGCTTCATCGGTGGCCTGGATCAGGGATTGTTTAATTTCGGGATCTCCGGTTTTTTCGACGGCTTCTGCACCCAAAAGATCAGCCAGTACCGATGCATCGGAGATATCCCGGTCTTCCACCCAGTAGGCCCTATAGAGTTGATGGACGGCTTCGGGGAGATCTTCTTTGGGCAGGCTAAGCAGGGCACGTAAAGGTTTCACCGTGAGTCTTGGAAATTCCGAGGGCGTGTTGAAAGGAATCCCGTGGAATCTAGCCAGACGATCCAGATCCTTGAAAAGATAAGGTTTTTTGTAAGGCAGTAATCCCGGTGCAGGCGGGGCATCTAAGGCTTTGAACAAGCCTCCGAGCAGAAAGGGTTTCCAGATCAGTTCCCGGTTGTTTTGTTTGGCAAGTTCTTCAATTTTTTCACTGGCAAGGTAACTGTAGGGACTGACCAGGTCAAAAAAGAATTCGATTGCTGTGTTCATGCTGCTTTGCTGGAGAAATAAGGTTTGAATTCGCTGAGGTCAACCCAACACTTCACGCATTCGGCTGCCGATTTCTGCAGGAGTCTTCACCACATGAATCCCAGCCGCCTGGAGGGCCGCCATCTTTTCCGAGGCCGTGCCCTTGCCACCGGAGATGATGGCACCGGCATGCCCCATCCTTCGTCCAGGAGGAGCAGTTTGACCGGCAATAAAACTGACGATGGGCTTGCTCACGTTCTGCTTGACGAACTCGGCAGCCTGTTCTTCGGCATCTCCGCCGATTTCTCCAATCATCACGATTCCTTCAGTTTGAGAATCCGCCTCGAACATTTTGAGGCAGTCGATGAAGTTGGTGCCGTTTACCGGATCTCCACCAATGCCGATGCAGCTTGACTGGCCCAATCCGGCCCTTCCGAGTTGTCCCACGGCCTCATAAGTCAACGTCCCGGAGCGGGACACGACTCCAACCTTTCCAGGTTCATGGATTGGACCGGGCATGATGCCGATTTTACATTGACCGGGGGTGATGACTCCAGGGCAGTTCGGGCCCACCAGCCTCAAGCCCTGACGTTTAACAAAATCAACTGCACGTATCATGTCGGTGACCGGGACTCCCTCGGTGATCGCAACAATCAGCGGAATCTTTGCTCCTGCGGCTTCCATGATCGCGTCTGCGGCAAAAGGAGGAGGGACAAAGATCATACTGGCATTGGCTCCAGTGGCATTTACCGCTTCCAGGACGGTGTTGAAAATCGGGATTCCTTCAAAGTCCTGACCGCCCTTACCCGGGGTCACACCAGCGACGATGTTGGTTCCGTAATCCCGGCAGCCACGAGTGTGGAGTTGACCCTGGGATCCGGTGATCCCCTGCACGAGCAGTTTAGTGTTATTGTCAATCAAGATTCCCATGGATTATTTTCTAAAAAGTTTTATGAGGTCTAAGGTTTAGTTTATAAGGGATGGTGGATCATTCAAGCCTTCCTCTCCAGGATGAAAAAATTCAGGGTGCACTCAGCGCTTTTCCATTGTCCGAAGGACCAAGTTTTAGCAGAAAATCAACCATTCCTCGAGACCACGAATCAGGTTTGATGCAACCTGGTGCCATTTCAGGAAGGCAACTCCGCAGCATTTCCGTATTGATGACACCTGGGTTGAGGCTGACGGCGGCAAGTCCTTGTGGAAGGTCCAAAGCCAAAGCCCGGGTCATGCCCTCGATTCCCCATTTGGCGGCACAGTAGGGGGCAACCTCGCTGGAAACAGAACGACCCCAAGTGGAACTGAAATTGACAATGACCCCTTTGCCTCTGGATATCATGGCTGGCGCCACCTTTCGGATCAGATTCGCACTGCCCTTGAGATGCACATCGAGTACATGTGCGAATTCTTCTTCTGGAACTTTCCAGAGAGGGGCATTGCGGTTGATCACTCCTGCATTGTTGAGCAGAAGGTCTGGGGCGCCAAAGTGTTCGAGAAGGGGATTCAGCCATTTTTCAACCTGCTCGCACTTAGCAACGTCCACCGACTCGAAATGGTGGGGTTCTTCCCACTTTTTCTGAAGGGTCAAAATTTCCGAGGTGGAACGACTACATCCCCAAACAGTGTGGCCTGCCTCGATGAAACGTTTGGAAAGCGCAGCACCAAGTCCTCGGGAGACTCCGGTGATGATGACGGTTTTCAGTGTTTCTGCAGGCATGATGTTCAGGGTTCGGCAAGGATTTGGACGGTCATTCCAGGTTCCTGGAAGAAGTGGTGTTCGAGCAGGTATTCTACATGGACTTCCGATCCTTCCTGGATATTTATCAACGCTCTGCAGTGTCGGTTTTGGAAGAGCAGAATCCCTTCTTGAGGGCCATAGGACATTACCGACTCGGAAACGAGCTTGAGGGTCGTTGCATAAAGCGTGTGGTCGAATTCTCCTCTAAGACGCTGGAGAGTGTGCGGGTCATCGCATGTCGGGATATTCCCAAAGAAGAGAATCATGAATCCTCCGGTTCCGATAAAAATCAGTATCAGAGATCCGAGAATCCACTTCCACGTATCCTTCCATCGTGAGTTCCTGAGAATGTGTCCACATTCAGGACATTCTAGCAGGTTGAGTTCTACCTCTTTTTCACATTCAGGACAGATTCTTGTCCCACGTTGTTCGATTTCCTTGAGTTCAAGGTAGGCTTCCGGGTTGGTACGGTAAAATTTCTGAGCCCTTTTGCTGAGTTTCTCACGCATGTGGGCTTAATCAGTTCTTAATACCGGAATAATCCTGGCCGGTAAGGGCGATCCTTGAGACAACGGGTATCCCAGTCATGATCTGAGGCACAGGGAGTGGGTTCCGAACGGTAGTTGCAGTAAAAGACTTGACCCGAAGGGAGGTCTGTATGGAGGGGGACCCGGTAACTCCGTCCGTCGGCGAAAACTGCCAGCAGCCCATGGGCACGACTTTCGATGGAGGTGACTTTACGTTTGCGTGAAGGAGCAATGTACTCCACATAGGGCGGGAAATAAAGAGCGGTGCAGTATTGACGCACCCGGGTTTTTTCAAAACTCGGATAGGCATAACCTGGAGCAACAGAATGTTCACCGAAGCAACCTGCCACCAAAAAAAGGAGGATCATAATGGATCCATCTCTCCAGTATGTATAGCCGAACTTTAAGTAATGAACGATACCCATGTTTGAATCTGATGAGGTTTCATCAGCAGAGGACAAGCAATTTACTTTCCAGTCATTCAGAAATGAAAATTCGGAAGGAAGCGGGGAGCAGGAATTTTATGGAAACCTTAGTCTTTTCATCAATGTTTAGGTCCATGTGTTTCCTTGAAATTTCAATCCTCCTCGATCCGGAAACTGTGGATGTTTCCAGATTCTGGAGATTGAGAAAAAGCCTCCATTGAAAGTCGATGGGCATTGAACGCCAGTTCCATTTGTTGAAGCTCGGGAACCTCAAACAGACGGACTTCAAGGCATTCTTCACCGGTGTCGAAGGTTTCGTCCTTCATTTGTCCAAGAAAACAGAACATGATCAGATTGAGATGAATCAAATCTGCTTTTGAAAAAAGCTTTAGGTTTTCCACCGTGGCGAAGGTTTCTTCGTAAACTTCCCTTTGTGCTCCTTCTTCCAGGGTTTCTCCTGTCTCAAGATAACCTCCTGGAAGGCACCAGTGGCCTTTCCTGGGTTCGATCGCTCTGCGACAAAGGAGGATGCGATCCTGCCATTGCGGGATGCAAACGACCACGATTTTCGAACTTTCATAAAATATATGACTGCAGTTTTCGCAGATTTTACGTTCCCGGTTGTCTCCTTCAGGAATTTTACTGAAAACCCTGGAACCGCATTTTGAACAGTAATTCATTGCTGATGGTTGGTGAAAGAAAAATAAAGAAATAGTTGAGTATGAATCTAACAAATACAAACATCCCGAGCAATGATGCTGGGATCAGTTTCGATGCTAAAGGTTGGTTCAACTATTGATCCTTTCATGATCATAGTCATCGAAACTTTCATAATGGCGAACTGCGCTTTCCAATAACTTGCATAAGTTTGAATATCAAAAATCAATGATAATCGAAAAGGTCGGTTGTAAATAGAAGTGGACTGAGGTAAAAGATGCATCAGGAGGCTTATGCATCGTTATCTCATTCTAATCTGGTTTCTGATGATTTTTGAACACTTAGTGGCTTCCTGCCCATCCTATAACCGCAAAGATTACCCCCACTGGATTGACTTGGACAAAGATTGCCAGGACACGCGCCAGGAAATTCTCGTTGAAGAAAATTTAGGGGAAATATTATTTAAAAGTTCGAAGAATTGTCGGGTCATGCAGGGACGTTGGTTTGATTCCTTCACAGCGCGTGAATTTACAGATCCCCGTCAGTTAGACGTTGATCACCTGGTTCCATTGAAAGAAGCCCATCAATCGGGAGCCTTCGCCTGGAGTCCCTCCAAAAGAAGAGCTTTTGCCAATGATCTGAAGAATTCGGATCATCTGATTGCAGTTGCCTCATCAGCCAATCGTTCCAAAGGTGCTAAGGATCCAGCCGAATGGCTTCCACCCAACCAAAAATACTGGAGGGATTATGCAACGTCCTGGACCCAGGTTAAAATCCGTTGGGGCTTGACGGCAGACCAGGCAGAACTGAAAACATTGAAAAAAATATTGGGGCATGATGCAGAGCTACCGGACTCATCGCCTGAAAAAAATTGCAAGAAGGTGGTTCGAACCAAAAAGCAAAAGATACTTCTGACAAAAATACCTTTTAGCTGCGGTAAAAAACGTTTCTGCAAAGAAATGAAATCGTGTGAGGAAGCTTTGTTTCATCTCAATGAGTGCAAACGGAAGAACCTGGACCGAAACAAGGATGGAGTTCCTTGTGAAAAATTGTGTGGGGAAAATATTCAAAAAGGTTAAATAAGGTCTTGAATTATCGAAAGTACATTTAAATCATGCTAGAATTATTTCATAAAATTTGAAGAAAGGCATTTAAAAACCATGAAGAAAGCTTGGAATGAAATAGTAAAAGAAGAGTCAACAACAGATCCTCTTTTTGCAGAAGTTTATGAAAGCCACACAAATTTTGGAAAGAAATATGTTATTTGGAGTGAAAGAGCCTATCTCAAATAGTTTTAAAATAAATATTCACAACTGAATCTATGTTTAATTTATCCTTCACGATCAGCAAGAAACTTTTTTTATTTTTCCTGGTGAATTCACTCATCATACTGATGATCTCAGGGCTTGTATTAAATTCATTTACAGGCCTGTCCGATCAATTCAACTACAATTCACAACTCTTAAATTATAAGATAATTCTCGATGCGATCAGGGTCGAACAAGCAAAATTAAAAGGAATGACACAGTCTTTTTATTTAAATGTTACTGAAGATTCAGTTCGTGAAGGAATTCAAAATATTACGAATTCAACAGATATGATTCTAAGTTATTTGGATGAATTGAATCATGAGAAGAATTATTTCATCAATAGCCTTCAATTAGAAAGCAAATACCGTTTTCCATGGAAAAATAAAGCTATTCCAAAATCTGCCTCAAGTTGGGAAGGAATAGAAGATGTGATGCAAAGGGGTTTTATCTATGATTTTGAAAAAGAAAAAATTGGATTGAAAGCTAATGATGATCCTTTACAGAAAAATTTATCAACCATTGATTCTGATTTGTTTCTGATCCGAAAAGAACTAGAAGAAATCAAAAATAACGTAGTTATCATAGCAGAAAACTCAAAAAAACAAATAAATACTTTATCAATTGCAAAAAAAAACAATTCAAATTTAATCAAAAGTTTTGATAATTTAAAGGATTTACGAAAAAGAATCATTTTTAAAATAAGAGCAAAACGAGGATTGGATACTTCTTCTGAAGAACATAATGAATTCATGAAAAAAATCAGAGGAGGTGGTTGTATGGAGGATGGAGACCGTGGTTGGTTCAAAGATATTTCATTATCTACGTGCGAATTAGAAGTAGTTACAACACAAGGTTCAAGAAAAACAGATAAAGATTTTTTGAATTCATCTGAACATCCTAATTTTTTAGAGGTTAACATCTTTTTTCAGTTGTTTAAATTAACTTCTACAATGGATGAAATATTAAGCTCTAAGGCAATATACCAAAATAAATCCGGGAGAAATTTATCAGTTATCTTTGCCTCAGGATCTTCTGGTACTGCTTTAAATTCCACAGTGTATTTGAAAGAAATATTAAAAGAATATGATATCCAATTCCAGGAATTGGAGCAGATCATACAGGAGTCTAATTCTTCAGATATGGAAGACATTCTTTATGATTATGATGATTTTTTTCGTAATACTCTAAAAAGTATCACTGACATAGGAAATGAATATATTACGAGTCAACAATCTGCAGAAAAATTCTCAGACAACAACCTCCGTATATTTAAAACATTGGATGACATTAATTCTTTAATATTTAAGGATCTGAATGATGTCAACCAGATTGTGAGTGGAAAGGCCAGTAATTTCATGTCTATTGTCATGATCATTTCATCAATTGGCTTGTTGGTCGGGTTGTTTTTCTGGCTTTTGATCAGGAGGTTGATCACCCGACCCGTTAATGAGCTTGTTCTCACTTCAATGGATATTGCACAGGGTGAGGCTGATTTGACCAAAAGAATTGCGGTGAGAGGAAAAGACGAACTCAGTGAACTTTCCAACTGGTTCAATATGTTTTTAGAACGACTCAATAAACTGGTTTTGGAAATCAAGGAAAATGCCTCCAGTATTTCGAATTCTACCAACAACATCGTTCAAGGAACGGAGGATTTATCGAATAGAACGCTTCAACAAAGTACTTCCATTGAAGAAACAGCGGCTTCTATGGAGGAGATCAACAGTATTGTCCAAAACACGGCCAAAGAAACCAACCATGCTCATGAAATTGCAAAAACTGCTGAAGAATCGGTAGGCAATTACCGTGAGCAATTGTTGGAAGCGGTGGAAAAGACAGTAGAAGCCAATCAATCCTTAGTTAAAAACTTGGAAGAAACGAATTTGTCGATTGTTGATAAAACTCAAGGTGCCCAGGCACTGCCACGAACAGTAAAAATCAATTGCTTGTAACCATTGAAAATACAATCAATCTGAACAAACAAATGCTCGACAGTTTTGAACTAACCAACCAAAATGTTTCCGATGCCATGCAGCGTATCACCGAGAGTTCCAACAAAATTGTAGGTATCACATCTCTGATGAACGATATCGCATTTCAGACCAATTTGTTGGCTTTGAATGCCTCAGTAGAAGCTGCACGGGCAGGCGATCATGGGAAAGGATTCGCAGTCGTTGCTACGGAAGTTAGGAAACTGGCCCATCGATCAGCTAAAGCTGCCAAGGAGATCAATAACCTGATCGGTGTAAGTCTCGAAGACATTCAAACCGGACAAAAAACAGTTTCTGATGGGAAAGTTGGTTTGGACCAATCAAAACTTCAAATTGACAACATGCTGCAAAAACTGCAGACCGACAGTAATGTCAATCTTGATGAAATTACCGAGGCCTTCAAAGCGGTCAGCCAGTTAATTCAGGAGGGAGAGGGGCAGATGAATGAGATCAAGAACGATATTGAATCGATGCTTAATAATTTACAGTCGAACAGCGACTATAATCTTCAGCAAATTTTATTGTCCTTTAAAAATGTCTCGGAAGTGATGAACAAAATCAACATTGCGTCGGAAGAACAAGCCTCAGGCGTTCAGCAGATCAACAGCACGATCAATGAAATGGATCAAATCACACAGGAAAATGCTCAATATGCAGAAAACAATATCAAGATCAGTCAGACCACCGCTGAACAGGCCATTCACCTGGAGAACCTCATGAAGGTTTTCAAGGTCGATCAAGAACAGGAACAGATTCCCCAGCAGGGTAACAACCAAATCGAAATGCTTGCTGAAAAAAGACAGGCTCTGACCAGTCAGGAAAAAGAGATAAATCGTGAGGGTTTGGGAGAAAAGGATGTTTTCAAGTAAATTGCTTGATTCACTTTTCGTTTAACAAGATCTAATCATGACGACCGCCTAGGGAATAGGTTTCAGCACCACTCCAGCAGGCGTTTGACGATCTGGTCTGGAGGGAGGCTCTCATCTACCGCACCACTTTCCACGGCCACTCTTGGCATTCCGAAAACAACACAGGACTCCTGATCTTGAGCCAAGGTCAGGGCCCCTTCGTCATGCATCTCGCCCATCCCTTGAGCTCCATCATTTCCCATACCCGTTAAAATCACTCCGATAGCAGCTGAACCGGCGATGGATGCTACCGAACGAAAGAGGACATCGACAGCAGGCCTATGGCGGTTGACCAGTTCGCCTGTATCCAGTTTGACTTGGTATGAAGAGCCTTTGGTTTTCAGGATCATGTGTGCGTCTCCTGGGGCCAGCAAGGCCTTTCCGCTTTCGACCATGTCTCCGTCTTCCGCTTCCTTGATACTCAGTTCCGATACACGGTCAAGGCTGGTTGCAAAAGAACCCGTGAAAGCTTTTGGCATGTGTTGAACGATGACGATGCCTGGGATTTGTGCCGGCAGGGTACTGAGGATTTCCCTCAACACTTCCGTCCCACCTGTGGAAGCTCCTATGGCAATGATGGGCTCCTGAGCGGATATTTTACGTTTTCTGCTGGTTTTGGGAAGTACATCATCGGCAGTTAATTTAGGAGATGTTTTTAAGAAGATCTGCCTCGCCGTTTTCATTCTTGCCTGAGCCGCGGCTTTCACCTTGTCCGTGATCACAATGGCTATTTCATTCAAACCTTCACGGACTTCGAATTTCGGTTTTTCGATGATATCGACCGCTCCAAGTTCCAGGCTGCGCATGGCCGTTTCCGAGCCTTCCTGGGTATAGGAACTGACCATCACCACCGGCATCGGGCGGGATTTCATCAGTCTTTCCAGAAAGGTCAGCCCATCCATTTTAGGCATCTGGACATCCAGGGTGAGGACATCCGGATTGAGTTCTGAAATCTTCTTCAGCGCGATCAAGGCGTCTGGGGCGGTACCCACCACTTCGAGTTCCGGATCTTCGGAAAGGATGTTTTTCAAGGTCTGACGGGCCACCGCGGAATCGTCGATGATCAGGACTTTGGCAGGCTTGCTCATGGGGGATAAAGCATTAGGATTTTAATTGTTCAATTGGATCAATTCCTGTTCTGAAAGCAGGTGGTCGACATCCAGCAGGATCACCATATCATCCCGGATGTTGGCCACCCCCTGGATGAACTGGGTATCAATATTAGTGGAAATGTCTGCACTGGCCTGGGTTTTATCATCTTCCAAGTACACCACGTCGGCCACCGAATCTACAATTATTCCAATCATCTTATTTTCCACTTGGACGATGATGATCACGGTGTACTTATCGTATTCTCCGATTTCCATCTCAAAACGCAACCTGAGGTCGATGACAGGAATCACCAGACCACGGAGGTTGATCATGCCAACAATAAAATCAGGCATGCCGGGGATTCGTGTCATCACTTCAGGATAGCTGATCAATTCCCTGACCTTCAGGATCTTCAATCCGTATTTCTCTGATCCCAAAATGAAGGTGATCAACTGGGTCCCTTCCCGGTGGCTCACTTCCAGTTCGATGTCTTCCATTTCAGCATCGAAACTGTTCAGCATTGAATTGGCTTGTGATGCATCCATATTTTTTCCTTTTAAGAATTGACCAACGAAGAAACATCCAGAATGAATGAGATCGAACCGTCTCCCATGATGGTTGCTCCAGCCAAGCCGGGAACCTGGATGAAATGATCTTCCAGGTTTTTGATCACCACCGGACGCTGGTCGAGGATTTCATCCACCAGTAAACAATGTTTTTGGTTGCTCTGTTGAACCACGACCACCAGCCCTTCTTTTGGATCTTCAAGGGCATCCTTCAGTTGTAATTTTTTGTGAAGACGGATCAGGGGGATGAACTCACCTCGGATGTCTATCAGTTCTCCGGAGCGTTTCATATGTTTTACCTGACGATCAAGAGGTTTTAGTGCCTCCACCACAGAGAGCAGGGGAAGAGTAAAAACCTGTTGTCCCACCTTGACGATCATCCCTTCGATAATGGCCAGCGTTAATGGGAGTTTCAAGCGAACCAGGGTTCCCTGATTGACTTTGCTCTGGATTTCGATATTTCCCAAAAGGGATTCGATCTGTTTTTTTACTGAATCCATTCCGACACCCCTCCCAGAGGTGCTGGTGACCTCAGTGGTGGTGGTGAATCCAGGCTGGAAAATCAATTGAAATGCCTCCATGTCGGAAAGCTGTTCTCCTTCTGCAACAATCCCTTTGCGAACTCCTGCTTCATAGATTTTCTGGGGATCCATACCCTTTCCATCATCTTCGATTTCGACAATGACAAAACCCTCCTGATGGGATGCGCGAAGGGTGATGGTTCCAGTACGATCTTTACCTTTATTGTTGCGTTCATCAGGTTTTTCAATGCCGTGGTCCATGGCATTCCGGATGAGATGAACCAGAGGGCCATGGAGTTGTTCAGTCACGGTTTTATCCAGTTCTGTATCTGCACCATGTATATCCAGAGTGATCTGCTTCTGGTTCTTGACTGCAAAATCCCTCACGATGCGTTTCATGGGTGTGAATATGCTGCCCATTTCAATCATCCGAACCTGCTGAATCTGATCCTGGAGTTCTCTGACCGAAGTTTCATTGTCTTCGACAAACTGGAGCACCATTTCTCCGAGGTTTTCGTCAATGGCTGTAATTTCTTCACTGAGACGCATCAACCTCGCTTGGTTGATCACGGTTTCTCCTACTAGGTTCTGGAGTTTGTCAAGTTTGTCGACCTGAACCCTTATGGACTGAACGACTTGGGTTTCCTCCGTTTTCTCAACCGGTTTTTGAGGTGGTTGAGAGGAATTGTCGGTGGTTGATGATAAAGCATCTTCTTCACCTGTTGCTTGGCTCTGAGTGGTTTCTTCTTCTTTTTCTTCTTTTTCTTGAACCCCATCCTTTTCGATGACTTCTGTATCTTTGTCAGGAACTTCAGATGACTCTGCTTCCTGGATCATCTGCTGGTGTGCGTTTCGAACCTGGGTCTGTTCTTCATCGGGTGTGTCGATATTTTCGATTTTTAGTTGATTCCCCTCCTGGAAAAAAATCAGGACATTCTCAATATCCGTGATGGATTGCTCGGTCGTTAATTTGATGCTCCACCAGAGATAAAGTTTTTCAGGATCGAAAACCTTATAATCAGGTAATTCACTGAGATGGGGGATCACAGAAATTTCACCAAGTTCTTTCAATTGGGACAAAACCAACAGTGGATCACTTCCCTGCGTGAGAAAATCTTCATTGAACTTCAGCGTAATCAGATAAGTTTGCTGTCCCGTTTGGTGAACTTCCTCTGCATTCTTTTGCGGGACAGGGACTTCTTTTTTTTCTTCAACGACTGGTTGAGGACTTTGGTTGGAAAAACTTTTTAGCTCCTTAAGGGTTGTTTCTTTGAGTTCTTCATCAACTTCCCCTTCACCACGAATCTTTTGGATAAAACTGATGATGCAGTCATTCGCCTTTAAAAGAGTGGATACCAGTTCACTGGTGCATTCCACCCCGCCTGAGCGTACCTGATCTAAGAGGGTTTCAAGATGATGCGCATAATCAGAAAGTTCGCTTTGCATCACCATACCAGCTCCACCCTTGATGGTGTGCATGGCCCTGAAAATCTTGTCGATGATGGAGCGGTCTTTTAGATTGGATTCCAGCTCGAGCAGTGATGATTCGAGATCCTGAACCAGTTCATCCGCTTCTTCCAGGAATTCTTCTATGGGCAGTTGATCAGGGGTCATTTCTCTTTGAATTCATAAACTCCATTCCATTTTTTGGGAGGAGGTTGGTCCATGAAGGTTTTACATCGTTCAACATAAATTCTGTAGACAAGGTCTTGGGGCGCGACTTTCAGGCATTCATTAAATTTACCCAGGCTTTTCTTCCACTGACGCTTGCGGTATGAAGCCAAACCGTCGAGGAAGGGATCCAGAGCTTGGAGCTTGACCGATTTGATTTTTTCATCGTCACAGTCAAACACTTCATGGATCTTCAAAGGGGCTTTGCGCCCCTTGACCATGACAAGGTCTAACTCCCGGGTCTGATATTTTTTTTGATTTTCAAGAAGTTTCAGGGTGTCTTCAGAAATGATCAAACTGCAGCCGTAATACTTGGTCAATCCCTCCAAACGTGAAGCAAGATTGACAGCATCCCCAAGTACCGTTGAATCCATTCTTTCTTCAAAACCTACCGTTCCAATGATCACATTCCCACTATGAATCCCGATTCCCATAGCCACCGGATCCAGTTTCAGTTTGCGGCGTTTTTTATTGAGTTGTTCTAAAATTTTCTGCATTCCCAAAGCTGCTTCGACTGCACTGCGAGCCTCATCTGCATCAGACATGTCCGGTCGGTCAAAGACTGCCATGATCGCATCACCAATGAATTTATCGACAAAGCCATGATTTCCCATGATCGGAGGATTCATTTCTCTCAAATATCCGTTGAGAAAATCCATCAGTTCCTGCGGAGATAGATTTTCGGAGATTTCGGTAAATGCACGGATGTCTGAAAAAAGGATGGTGACAAAATCGCTTTCTGCATGCCCAAAAAGAAGGTTTTCTAAACCATCTGGAGCGATTCGATTAAGAAATTCTTTGGGAACGAATTTTTCGAAAACCCCTGTCAATTTTGCTGCAGCCTCTGTTTCGGCAAGACGGATTTTAGTGCTTTTCAACTCCTCGTAGGCTTTTTTCTGAAGCACCAGAGAGTCCTCCAAATCCAAATTCAGTTGATGGGTCAAGTCTTCCGCCTTCTTGATCCTGATCAGGACTTTTATCCGAGCCAAAAATTCGCGCGGGTCAAAAGGTTTAGGCAGGTAATCCTCTGCTTCCAGTTCCGAAAGGCCTCTGACCAGTTCACTCATTTCCACCTGGGCCGTTAAAAACAAAACCGGGATTCTTTTCCATGCAGGATCGCTTTTCAGGATTCTGATGCAATCATCTCCACTCATGTTCGGCATGTTCCGGTCGAGAATCACAATATCCGGAAGGGTTTTTCCTGTTTGGACTGACAACCATTTTAAGGCTTGGTATCCATCTTCTTTGTCAACAACTTGATAATCTTCATCTGAATTTTGAAGGATGTTCCTCACATGGGACCGGATCGTCCTGGAATCATCAACTAAAAGAATGATGGAACTCATCTTAGGCTTAGTGTGTTTTTTTGAAGATATTTGGACGAATTTTAGTTGCTGACTTGATTCGATGCCCCGTTTCGGTGCCGCTTAGGATCAAATATCCTCCAGGAGACAAATAATCGATGAGTTTTCCAAAAATTTTTTCTCTTACATCATCCTTGAAATAATAAAGGACGTTTCTGCACAAAATAATGTCAAAATTAGTGGCAATTGGATAATT
>Ga0066867_10000128_pt1 | contig 33904 bp, 25 predicted proteins | sample ETN01SmetaG_4_FD_65606 | JGI IMG/M metagenome (GOLD analysis project Ga0066867, IMG submission 65606) | Marine microbial and viral communities from oxygen minimum zone, Eastern Pacific Ocean - ETNP2014F12-01SV261 | ecosystem: Environmental > Aquatic > Marine > Oceanic ... | reverse complement strand
TGAACCTGAAAAGGTTAAATTATCTTTACTAATTTTTTCTTCAATTGAGATTTCATTAAATACAATATTAGCTTTTAATGGTTCCATCTCTTTAATTGAACTAACTTGGAGTTTGTCAATTTTTAATTGACCTATCCTTGTTTCAACAATTAAATTTTCAGCATTTTCTTGAATTATTTTACCTTGAATTATTGTGCCATTACTAATAATAATTTCATGTTCAATCTTAGGTGTCTTAACTAATTTCAATATTTCAGAATTAATAGATGGAGCAATTAAACTTGATTCATATTCTAATATTTGAGCATTTAATTCATTTATTTTAAATTCTAAATCTTCAATTTTATCTTTTAACGGGTAGAATGGATTATGATTTATATGTTTAATTTCTTTTATAATTTTTTCTGGAATAATTTTAACCTCAGAATTTTCAACTTCAACTTCTTCTTTCCCTGCACATCCATTCGAAACGAATAATAATGAGACTAATAATAATATATTAAATAAATGTTTCATCTAATTAGATTGCATTGCTTTTAAACTAGCTTCCCTCAATTTATTTTTATAAAAATCTCCTGCATTTAAAGAATTTGCCAAATTATTTAATTCGTAATAATAATCATAGTTATAAGGATCTTCTAGCATTGGAATTAATTCATCAAGTACACCGACATCACCAAAGGTTGATAATGATTGTATTGCTTTAATTCTCAATAATCTTGGAAATCCATCAGTTTTTGCTACTTCAATAAAAACAGGTTTAATTTCAGGATTTGAATAATCTTCTAAGCTACCCATAATAGAATGTAATACAGCATAATATCTGTTTTTTCCAATTTGATACGATTCTAATAAAGCCATCAGAAGTCTATCTCGTTCAACAATACCCATTGAATTATTTACAAAATTCAGCATCTGATCATTAGAACCTGGAGAACCTAACATTTCAACAAAAAAGTCTACTAATTCAGGAGCATTTTTTCTTGATAAGATTTCAACAGCTCTATTTCTTATATGTAAGTCAATTTCATCATTTCTTGCGATATCCATCAATAAGGGGATTGCACGATCATCATTTAACTCTCCCAATGAAAGAGTTAACAATTCATTCATCCTTTGATGATTTTTTAAACTTATTTCATATAATTCTAATAGTGTTATTACTTTGTCTTCACTATTATTTTCACCAATAGATTCAATAATTTCAGATCTTAAATCCATTATTTGCATCTCTGAATTTGATAATCCTTCAATTAAACCCGCTGAACTTTCAGGAGAATTAAATCCAATTAAAATTTTAAGTGCTTTTTTCATTATTTCCATTTCTAAAAAATCTGAATCTGAAATAGTTTCTAATATAGCTGTCTTTAATGTAGGATCTTTTGATATAGATAAAATATTTAAAGCTTCTAACCTAACTTTTAATATTTGATTTTTATCTTTATAAATTTCAATAAGAAGTTCTAATGAACCTGATTTACCAGAATTGAAATCAGATTTTATTTTATTTAAATCATCTATAGTGTATGGATCTTTAACAAGGATAATATCTTTTTTAGGATCTTCATTTTTTGATTTTCTTCCAAATAAGCCACCTTTTTTTGAATTTTTATTAGATGAGGAATCTTCTTCTTGAGTAAATAAAATTCCTAAAACTAGTATTAAAGGTAAAAATCTAAGTATTATTTTTTTCATTTTTATATATTTGTTCACTGTGTAGATGTCAAATATTATTCATATATGATAGCTAAATCAAGATAAATTTAAAAATTCCTGCCAATCTCCTTGCCATATTTCCCCATTATCAATACAAGTTACTGTATATTTACTTAACCAATCCCCTAAATAAACTATTCGATTACTATCTTTTTTAACAATGCCTGTTTGATGATAATGGCCTATACATACTACATCATAACCAGCTTTCCATTTTTTCTTAGCATATTCTAAGGTATCAGCAAATATAATCTTTTTATATTTATCATTATGATTATAATCAGAACTAGATTTAGATATTTTTTTTGATAATGAACATGTAAAAGAGGCTGGGAATAGATTGTAAAGAAAAATGAATACTTTAGATCGAATAATATTTTTCATAAATCTGTATCCAATATCAGATTTTAAAATTCCATCTCCATGAGTTATTAAAATCTTTTTATTACTAGAGTTGAACTCTAAATCTCCTTTATAAAATTCTAACCCTGTGTAATTACTAAGATATCCAAAATCCCAAAAATCATGATTCCCTGCTATATAATAAATTTTTATATTATTATTATATAAATCTTTTAATGCATTTAAAATACTATCATAACCCGATGGAATTTGATTTTTATATTCAAACCAATAATCAAAGAAATCACCTCCAATGATAAGAGAGCCCTTCTTTTTTATCTTGATTTTATTAAATATTTTAAAAAGTTTTTCTCTTCTAACAGCTTCTTTTGAATCATTATTCATTGAAAAATGATTATCAGAAACGATGTAATATGGTCCATTCATAATATAGAATAATTGAATTAAATTATATACAAGTACAAATGTAAATTAACAAGAAAATGAAAAAATATAAATATATATTATTAATAAATTTATTATTTACAATTCTTCTTCCGCAATATGGGAAAAATATTGTTCAATATGAAGATTTTGATTGGCACTTTATTCAAACCAATAATTTTGATATTTACTACTATGGGAAAGGAGAAAATCAATTAGATATCATTGCAAAATATTGCCAAGATGCAAATGATAAAATTTCTATATACATGGGCTGGGAACTAAAAGAACGTAGCTCCATTGTAGTATATAATTCTCATAATGATTTTCAACAAACAAATGTAGTTGATAGCTATTTACAAGAAGGTATTGGCGGTGTAACAGAACTTTTAAAAAATAGAGTTGTTATACCTTATGATGGTTCCCTTAAAGAATTTAAACATGTTATTTATCATGAATTAGTTCATGTTTTTATTAATGATTATATCTATGGAGGTTCCTTAAAAAATTTAATAAACACAAATAGTGTGTTTATACCTTTATGGATGAATGAAGGTCTTGCTGAATATTTATCAAGTAAATGGGATGCCAATTCTGATATGTGGGTAAGGGATTTAGCAATTAATTATGATCAACTACCAACGATAAATGATCTAAATGGCTATTTATCTTACAGAGGAGGACAATCTGTATGGCGATTTATTACAAACAAGTGGGGAGAAGAATCAATAGCAGAAATTTTCTTTCATATAGATAATAAAAAAAATGTCAATCAAGGACTTGAAAATGCAATAGGCATTAATCTAAAAGAATTAAATAACCAATGGCAAAAATATTTAAAAAAAGAATATTGGCCTGATGTTAAATATAGAGATGATATCAGAGATATTTCCAGACAACTTACTAATCATATTGATCTATATAATAGTTATAATATAGCACCCTCTCCATCACCAAATGGTTTTGAGGTTGCTATGTACTCAAATAAAAATGGTGAAATGGGTATATATATAATTTCTATGATTGATGGCAAATTCATTAAGAGAATTATTAATGGAAATAAAACATCAGAATTTGAAGAATTGCATATATTAAAACCAGGAATTTCATGGTCTCCTGATGGAAATAAAATTGTTTTTGCAGCTAAATCAGGCAAATCAGATGCCTTATTTATATTTGACTTAAATAATTCAAAAAATAATTTAAAGAAAGTATTTAATCTAGAAGGAATCTTTAGGCCTATCTGGAATCCTAAATATAATAAGATTGCTTTTGTTGGTAATAATGGTATGTCTAGTGATATTTATATTTATGATATAGAAAATGATAGTCTGAATAACATAACAAATGATTGGTTTAGTGATGTTCAAGTATCCTGGCATCCTGATGGGGATAAACTGTTAATTATTTCAGATAGAGGAAATCATTTAAAAACTGGCTATATGAGTAATTCTTTAAGTTTTTTAGATCATAATGTGGAAAATTTAGATATATACGAACTAAATATTTCTAATGAAAATATAATTAGATTAACAAATACAGATGAAAATGAAACATATGCATGTTATTCTCCAGACAATAGTAAAATAGCATTTATTTCAGATAAATCAGGTGTAAATAATATTTACATATCAGAGGACGGGGGGACGTCTGCTAAGCCTGTAACAAATATTATGACAGGGGTAACGCAATTAAATTGGATTTCTAATAACCAATTAATTTATACAGGTTTTTATAAAGGGGGATATGATATATTTATTTTATCAAATATTGAAAGATTGTTAAATGATAATCTAAATATCAATCTTTCTAATTGGAAAAATGATAAAAATATTTCATTACTAAGAAAATCAAATACATTTAATAATAAAAAAAATAACTATCAAAATTTTGTTTTTGATGGAAGAACAAAAAAAGGAAATACTGTAAATAAACTTGATGAAACTCTTCTTAGAGATAATGATAACGATTATATAAAAAATAAATATAATACTCGATTTACTTTAGATTATGCACAAGCATATTACAGCTATGATTCTTACTATGGATCTCAGGCAATGGCAATGTTTTTATTCAGTGACATATTAGGTGATCATAGAATAGGCCTTAGCACAGAAATGCAAATTGATTTTAAAGAATCTGATTATTATTTATCATATAGATATTTAAAAAATAAAATCAATCATGATATAACATTTTATCACCAGGCATATAAAACAGATATTTATGCATCTAATAATTCAACATATCAATATACTTTAAATAGGAATATTGGATTAAATTATTTATTCTTCTTACCCTTTTCAAGATTTGATAGATTAGAGGGCGGCCTTAGCTATAATCATATAATAAAAGAAGAATCTGAAATCAATACTTTGTCTGGTAATGAATCTACACTAGAATATGACTCATTTAATATTTTTAAACCACATTTAAAATATGTTTGGGATAATACAAGATGGTTTTATTTATATCCTGTAAGTGGGACAAGATCTTATCTAAAATATGAATTAGTACCTCAATCCACCCTAAATGATTATATATTTGAAACTATAACATTTGATCATAGAACTTATTTTGAATTATCATTCAAAAATAAAATAAGCTTTGCCAGTAGACTGTTCCTTGGTTCAAGCTGGGGAAAAGATCAAAGATTATTTGGGGTTGGGGGTGGACCGTGGATTTTTTCTGATACAAATAATATGGTTAATTCAGATTATGAAGATGCTCTTCCCTTTGATGATTTTTACTTTATGAATAATTTTGTTTTCCCTGTTAGAGGTTTCCCAATGGCTGAAAAATATGGTAGAAAAGCCTTATTAATGAATTATGAATTGAGATTTCCATTCTTAATGTATTATTTCCCTTCAATTAAATTTTTAGGACAATTATTTGGAGTAGCTTTTGTAGATATGGGAGTAGCATGGAATGATAAATTCCCAAAATTCCGAGACAGAGAAAATTGGGAAACAAATTTAAACCCAAGCAATATTGGCCAAGTTGATGAATGTGGTATAGATGATGGTAACAACTCATGTCATGGATGGATTATGTCCTATGGCTTTGGTCCACGATTTATATTTCTTAATATGGCATGGAAACTCGACTATGCAAGACAATATAATCCGATTAACGGAGATAGGTCTAATAGATTTTGGTACCTCACAATAGGGTATGATTTTTAAATTATAAATATGAATAATATGATATATATATATACTGATGGTGCATGTAAGGGTAATCCTGGTCCAGGTGGATGGGGAGCACTTCTAAAATATAATGAACATGAAAAAGAGATAAATGGCTTTTCATTAGAGACTACGAATAATATTATGGAGTTAACAGCAGTTATTGAAGCTTTATCAATTATTAAAAAAAAATCTGAAATTACAATTATCACTGATTCAAACTACGTAAAAGACGGTATAACAAAATGGATTGATAATTGGAAGAAAAAAGGTTGGAAAACAGCTAACAAAAAGCCAGTTAAAAATAAAAATCTTTGGGAAAAGTTAGACAAACTTACAAATAATCATAACATTACATGGAAGTGGGTCAGAGGTCATACTGGTAATCCTGGAAATGAAAAAGCTGATGCTTTAGCTAACGAAGCAATTATTAATAATTTATCCTAAAATTAAATTAATAAGCAAAATAATATCCTGTACATTAATCGTATTATCTTGATTTAAATCTGCAGCTTCATTTGATGAATTAGTAAGAATCATATTTACTAATTGAACAACATCTAATACATTTATTAATGAGTCAGAATTTATATCACCTAAAGTCACCTGATTTTCTATTACTGATAATACAATTGGAAAGGATTGAGTGTAAGAAATGTAACCACTTTGATTAGAAAGTATATTTAATGTAAAAATAACATCTGACTCAATAATACTAGAATCAAATAATATTTCAAAAGGCTCTTCAATATTAATGCCAACGTCTCCAGAATTTATGTGTCCAATAAAGATGTTTTGATTTAAAATTTCAACATTAGCATCTGATTCTAATACTAATGAAACATTTGTAGCATTTCCCCAGTCAGCATTATTGAATAATATTACAGATAAATTAATTTGTTCACCTGGATTAATTGTACCATCAGTATCGTTAAGAATAATAATATCTTCTCCAGAATATTCAAGCTTTGGAAATAAAGGAGTAGTCATAGCATTCAGAGCATCTACTTTACCTCTACCTAACATTCCCTGAAGATAAGTTTCAGTATTAATATCATAAATAACTGGGTTAGCTGTCTTTAATACCATAGTCTGAATCATTTCATTATTCCAATCCATATTATATGATTTTAATAATCCAAACACACTTGCTGCAACTGGTGAAGCCATAGATGAACCATCCCAACTTTGATAGCTGCTATTCCCTGTACAACTTCTAATGCTCTCTCCAGGAGATGCCAAATCAACAGTTAAGCCATAAGTAGCCCAATGATTCCATGAATTATTTGTACCGATAGGGCATACAGAAACAACATTATCGTAACCCGATGGATAATGAGATGAATTAGATTCACCTGAGCTACTATTCCAATCACCTCCATTACCTCCAGCACAAACAATAATTGTATTATACTGATTAAAACATGTATTAATAACACTTTGCTCATATTGACTATATCCCAAGCCTCCCCAGCTATTATTAACTATTGAAAAGCCTTTAGAAAAATATCCTGCTTTAGAAGCATATAATATTCCATCAAATCCATCAGTTATATATATATCATTTTGTTGGTTCTCAGTTGATACTTTCACAGACATAATGCTACAATTAAATGCTGTTGATGAAATACCCGTTGAATTATCAGTTGTTGCTGATAAAAGTCCTGCAACATGAGTGCCATGAGACCATCCACCTGAATTTGGAGGGTCCGGGTCATTGTCATCCATACCACTAATACCTGATGGATCCCAACCAATTAAATCATCTATATATGTACTTGAATTATTATCCCAATCATCATCATCAATTCCATTTAAATCACCTGGATCTAAATACCAATTATTACCAGAGCCCTCGATTGTACGCCCATCACCATCAGCATCTTCACCCAAATTTTGCCATAAATTATTACGCAAATCAGGATGACTCCAATTAACACCGAGATCAACCGATGCTAAAATCACATCTCTATCTCCAGGTATTAGCCCATTATCAGTCCATAAATCCCAGGCTAAGTTTGAGTTAATATCAGGTAAAAACCATTGATTATTATAATATTGATCATTTGGAGTGAATAATGGTTTTCTATAATATTCATATTCAACAGAATGAATAAAATTAAGAGATTCTAAAGCCTGCTTAATTTTATTAATATAATCAATATTATTTTCTGAAATAGTAATTCTATAAATTCTATTTAAATATATATCATTATCAAAATCATCTTCAGTCGCTCCATTTAGCCACTGCTCAATTAATAAAATATCAAAATCATCTAAGGTATGATTTAATTCATTATTATCTATAATGTTTTTTTCTTTAATTATAAGTGGAGCAACTTCTTTTTTAAGGCAAAATAATAATTTGTTTTCCCAAACATTATTAGAAAATAATAGATTAAAAAAAAGGGGTAAAATAATAACAGCTAAATTTCGCATATTAATTTTCAAGTATTATACTAACTAAAAGAACAATATCTGATACATTTACTACTCCATTAGAATTTAAATCTGCAAAATAATTATATTCTGAATTTAATACTAAATTAACAGCTACTACTACATCTGATACATTTATATTACTATCATTATTTATATCTCCTAGAACAAAAGAATTTATAAAAGCAGGAGGAAATGTTATATTATCAATCCACGCAGAATCTTCACCTTCATTTACACCTCCATCTTTATTGTATCTCCATAAAAATGTATGATTTCCTTGGTTTACAGGGAATGTGTTTTCTGACCAATCAATCTCTCCTGCCCACTTCCCCTGCTCAATTCCATCAATATAAAAGGCTAAATAATCATAATAATTTCCACTCCAATTACCTACATTTTCACATGAAACCTTTTTATCAAATGAAATTATTCCATCCTCTTCAACATACATCTCTAATATTAAATCGGAAGTCATATTTTCAGAAATAGAACCTGATTTAGCGCTAACATAATCTGTTTCATTTAATATAGGAGTATAATCTATTTCCCAATTACTATTTCCTGAAAAACTCCAAGGTAGAAATAGAAAATCACCTGATTCAAAATTTTCTATTAAAAATTCAATATTTAGTGGATAATCATAAGAATATTCATTATCATTGGCATTTAATAATAAATTAATATTAAAAGAATGTCCATTTGGAGCCATCGAATCTACATTAATTTCAAATGTTATATTTTCAATATCTCCTTCATTTAAAATGCTTAATTCTTGATTACTATTTAATATTAAAACATAAGGACTTAAACTAGTTTCATTTAATTGCATAATTATATTATTAGCTGGCTCAGTACCCAAATTTTCGAGATATAAATTAAAAATTATATTTTCTCCTATTGATATTAAATCATCATTACCCAAATCTATAATAACATTATTCATTGCAACATATGGACCATCAGGAGCTGATAAAATTATATTTGAAAAATATGGTTGTAAATTTTGTCCAGTAACTGTAAGCAGTATTTCTCCAGGATTACTAGTATTAATTAAATCAATATTTCCAATTCCAAATTCATTAATTATACCTGAGCCAATTAATTGATTTCCCATTGATAAACCAACATAGGAAAAAGGTTCAGCATTAATAGTAATTTGATTAGCTCCTGGAGATAAAAATACAGGGTGGTCAACATCATTAATTTCTGGAACCTTTAAATATGTTGAAACTGAGGGGTCCCCCATTAAATGATATATTTCCCAATAATAATCATCCATACCATTAGCCTGAACAACTGCTAAATTACCAAGCATAATGATTGCATGATTTACTATTGCCCAATTATTCTCATTATTTTCATGAAACATACCATCATATGCTCCCTCACCTGTTGAATTATAACTTGGGCTAGAACTCACACTTCCTGAACCTACACCAAACCAAAAATCTTCATCCCAATAAGTATAATCAGATCCTCCAATATATCCTATTGCTCCAGCATTATCCTTTCTTAATAGTGCTTCTCCAAAACACTCTCCTGAATCAAAAGCATTTGTCAGGCAAGTATTACCCATCATTGTTCCATATTTTTCATAATTAGACATATTATTAACATCGTTAACAGAAAAAGAAGGGTCTGCCCAGCCAGATTCATATCCGTGTGCTGTATAATTTATAAAACCTGCTCCTTGACTAGCTAAATTTAATATTTGTGAACCTGAATTTCCTGATGCAGGATATAAAAATGTATTTGAATTAATTCCATGATTGTTATTAAAATAATAATCATTTCCATAATTAATTTGACCATTACCATAAGTTGGTGCATAATTTGAATCTACACCTGAAATTAAAATAACATCTCCTAAATAAGATGGATCTGACATCTCATATTTTTCATACATAATCGTTTTATCAATTTGACTAAGCAATTGATTTGGTGTTTGAGCAGAAAACCTTCCACATAAAATATCAGGAATATTATCATTTGTCATGTCACAATAATCTAAATCAGAAACATGTTCCGAAGTAGAATAAGATGGTGGTATCTGCTGAGTATCACCTACTAATAAGACAAAAGAAATTGGAGGTAAATTATTAGCAGGATTAATATATTGTTCATTAATATATGCCTTAATTGATGAAGCAGAGGAACCTATTTCATCTGTATAAACAACAATAACATTAAATCCTTTCTGAGTCTTCCAATTAATAAAATCATCTAAATAGCCTTCAAACACTTGGTTTGCTATTATTAAATAAGATACTTTTTCTTCAATAAAATTATTGTTTCGAGATCTATATTGATTATAATTAATTAAAGTCTTTGAATAAATAGGTTCAAAATATTGAGAATAATATTTTGATTTATTATAGCTGTCTAGCTCAGAGTTTATATTATCAAAATGAACTATAAATTCAATATTATTATAAATAATTAATTCATTTTTAACCGGATTATATTTAATTGGATTTATAGATAAATTTGATATATTAGTTCCTCTCATTTCACCCTTGCTAATAACTTCAATTAGATTATGAGTATTAGAGTCATTAATATAATCTTGTTTATTAATTTTAAATGAATTATCAAAATCAGAAGTAATAGTTTTAGGCCTTGAACCCTGATAAGGCATAATTTTAATATTAGAATTAATAGTATTTAAATCAATAATAGTTTGACTTTTATTAATAATTTCTACTCGAGCATTTGCTCCACTTGGAATACTAATTAAATTATTAATTTGAGGTAAGGAAGGAGAGCCTATTTTATTTGATGAATAAGCACCCTCTATATTTAAATTTAAAAAAAAATCATTATTCTTATTAAGAATATCATAATTTATTTCATCAATAACAATTGTTCCATATAATTCAGATGGATTATCAGCATTAAAATCAATTATTTTATCTTGATTTAAAATTATTTTATTGCTCGCGAAAATCATATTAGATAAAAGTATAATATAAAGCATTGCAAATTTATTCATAAATCTCCTTTGTAGATTCAAATTTTTAAAAATTATTGCTTATTTATTTACAATAATAATAATTAATGTTTACAGAATGTAACATTAATAAAAATAAACTAAGCTTTGTATATTAATATATAATTATTAAGGGAAACTTTATTAGTTATAAAATGTAAAAAGTTATAAATATAATTTTATTAATGAATTACAAGCTAAATCTCTGTCTCTTTCTATTCTGTTCAATTATTTTTTCAAATAATAATTTGAAATTTTCTGCAGATTATTTAGAAAATATTATTGAAAATGATATTGAAAAAAGAATTTTTAATGATAATGTAGTCATTAATAATAAGACTATGGTTCTATATACATCTCAAGCAATTTACGAACCTAATTTACAAAAAGTCACATTAATAGGTGACGTTAAAATGTATGATCAAGGTGATTCTTTATCTTGTGATAAATTAATTCTATATGATCAACAATATAAAAACTTTGAATCAATTGGTAATGTAAATTTTTATAAGGGGAAACAAAATATTAAATGTGAACATTTATTATATAATGAATTTTCAATTAATAATGATGTTCAAATAAAATTATTTAATTCAGCTGAAATTATTGATTCAACTAGAAAAGTACTCGGAGATACTCTAATTATTAATTACCAAGATTCTTTAATCAAAGATATTAAAATAAATTCTAATGCTCAATTCTATAATTATAGAACTGCAAAATTTAAAAAAACACAAAATTATCAAAAAATTGAAGATAAGATGTCTAGTAAAAAAATGTTTGTTAATTTTAATGACGGTGAAGTGAATAATATGTATTTATCTGGAATGGCATCAACAACCTTTAATGTGATTGAAGATACACTCGTATCTGGAGTTAACTTTTCATCTGGAGATTCTATCTCAATTGAACTTGAAAATAATAATATAGATAGAATGAAAATGTTTGGAGGAGTCAAAGGTAAATTTGAACCGGAATTAAATAATTCTAGAGTAGATTCAACTGTATTATATCAAGCTGACTTTATTGATTATCAATTAAGTAATGATGTAAGCTATTTATATGATAACTCCCTAGTTAATTATGATAATAATGAATTAAAAGCTGGAGAAATATTTATTGACTGGAATGAAAATAAATTAGAAGCAAGAATTAAAGATTCAATCTATCCATCTATAAATGGTTTTGGTGAAAGTCCTATTTTTGGAGAAAAAATGGAATTTGATTTAATAAGTAAAAAAGGTAAAATAACACAGGGAGAAACAAACTTTAATCAAAGCTTTTATAAAGGCGAAACATTGACTAAAGATAAAAATGAACTTTTTTATATTAATAATAGCCTTTTTACTACTTGCGAACTAGATCATCCACATTATTATTTTTATAGTGATGAAATGAAAATGATTCCAAATGATCGCGTTATTGCTAAACCAATGACTTTATATATTAGAGAATTACCAATTTTTTATCTTCCATTTGCTGTTTTCCCCAATAAAAATGGGAATAGAATTAGTGGGTGGATTATGCCAACTTTTGGACACAGGTCATCAACAGGTACATATTTAGATAATCTAGGATATTATTATGTAATAAATAACTACTCTGATTATACTTTTTTATTTGATATCCAAGATAAAAAGGGGATTATTTCTAATCATGAATATAGATATAAAATTAGATCCGGGGAGTCATGGTATAATTACATATTGGAAGGCTATATGAAATATGAAACAAAAAATTATTTAGCAGAAGGAGATGAAGATATTTCAAATTTATTTTCTGATAATTCTCAAAAAATTAAAAATATTACCTTCTATCATAAACAGTCATTTGATCCAACTCAAAATATAATTATTAACTATAAATATAAATCATCATTAGACCCCGAAGAAATAAATTTAAATTCAAGATTAGATCAAAATAAATTATCTTCATTATCATATCAAAAACGATGGGAAAAAAATTCATTATCAATAGGTTTTGAGGAATACGAAGACCTATACATATCTGCACCTACTCAGAACGATCAAATTAATTCTTACAAATGGCTTACAGGGCCTAAAATGTCATTTTCATTTCCTCAGAGGAAACTACTTGGAAATGGAGATAGGTGGTTTAATGATATTTATTTATCATACAATTTATCCTATGATCATGGTAAAGAAACTTATATAAAAAATTCATGTATTGATAATAATCAAGATGAAGAATGTGATATAATAAGTAGTGATTATGAAATACAAGCATCTGATCAAATTGTTTGGAGTAATAATGATGAAATTAATTTGATAAAAGGTGGAGCTAAAAATATTATACAATTATCTATGAATTCAAATATTAATTGGTTGTCGATTACACCAAGGGTTTCTATTACAGAAGATTGGTTGTGGCAATCTAGAGATTATAATCAACCTAATGATGAAGATGATTTTACTACTATTTCAGATTTTAATAGAAGATTAACATGGAATGCATCTGTTAACTTAAACACAAAAATTTATGGGATATTACCAATCAATATAGGTAATTTAATTTCTCTTAGACATAAAATGAGTCCACAGATTATATTTAATTATATTCCAAATTTAAAAAGTGCATATAGGAACCAATTTCAAGAATTCGAAGAATTAGATGGACAAATCATAGAAAAAGATATATTAGATGGTACCTATGCTAACTCTTTATATGAAGAAAGTCAAAAAATTAGATTGTCTTTATCAAATGCTTTTCAAATAAAAACAAAAAATGATGATGGCATATCAAACAAAAGAGATTTATTAAATATCGACATGACAGCTGATTATGATAACAATTTAGAAAATAAATTATCATTAATTGATTCAAGATGGAGTTTTAAAAAAGAAAATGGTGGAGAATTATTTTTTATTCATATGCAACATAATATATATGATGAAATATTAAATGATGATGGAACTATCTCATATAATAATTTATTATCCAGGGGACGTGGCCCTAAACTGGAATTTCTAAAAGCTCAAATGTCAACCAGATTTTCTTTAAGAGGAACCTCAAATAATATATATGATGAAATCCCTATAAGCTCTACCACGAGCGATACCACTAATTTTAATTCTATTTTAGCTATGGATCAATTTAAACCTAAAATAAATACTGATGAAGTCTGGCACTCTGATATTAATCTCTCAATTCAAGGAGAGTATGATCTAGATGAAAATAAATGGGATTTTAATTATTTTAATTTAGATTCTTATAATACAATTCATTTAACAAAAAATTGGCTTTTTACATATATATCGGGAATCAATTTAATTGATATGAAAATTAACTCTCAAAGTCTTAAATTTTACAGAGAGTTACATTGCTGGGAATTTATGTTTACTTGGTGGCCGAATGGTTTTAGTAAAGGATTTCAACTAAGTATTAATGTTAAACATCCAGATTTACAAGATGTAAGAGTCAGATCTTCATCTTCTAATAGACAATTTAATATAAATTAAATATTTATGAATTTAATAGATAAACTAGATAAAAATACAATTGTATTCCCACTGACAAGCACTAATAAGTCAGATACTGTACAAATATTATTAACTCAATTATTAAATCAAAAAATATTAACAGCAACAGTTAAGCTTTTTACATTTATCAATGAGCATGAAAAAATTATGAATCCAGCGATTGGCAGAGGCGTTGCTTTCCATTATTCAAGCTCAATAGAAGTTAAAGAATTAACAGCAATATTAGGAATATCAGTTGATGGAATTGATTATCAATCACCTGATCAACAAAAAGTACATTTTATTTTATTAATTTTAGATGCAGTGGATAATCCGGTTTTACATAGAAAATTAATTAATAGATTTCAAAAGTTTATTAATACAATTAATATAAAAAGTGAATTATTAGACTGCAAGTCAAATACTGAAATACTCAATTTAATGACAAATTGGGAAAATCAATATTTATCCAAAGAGAGCTTATAATTATGTCTGAATCACTAAAAAATATTAAAGGAACTCAAGATATTTTATTTGATGATAATAATATTTGGCAATATTTAGAATCTAATATACACAACTTTTTAAATAAATATGGGTTTTCACAAATTCGTACTCCTATATTTGAAAATACAAATTTATTTTCTAAATCTATTGGATTACAAACTGATATTGTATCAAAAGAAATGTATAGTTGGACAGATCAAGGGGGAAATAATCTCACATTAAAGCCAGAAGTTACCGCCTCAGTTGTAAGAGCATATATACAACACAATCTAGGTAAAAAAAATCCAATCAATAAACTCTACTATATCGATACATTATTTAGAAGAGAAAGACCACAAAAAGGTAGATACAGACAATTCAATCAATTTGGGGTTGAGGCAATTGGTTCTGCACATCCAGAACAAGACGCTGAAATTATTGCATTAGCTTATAATTTTTACAAATCATTAAATATTAAAAATTTAACCTTAAAAATCAATAGTATAGGTTCTGAAGAGGGAAGAAATAAATATAAAGTAGCATTAAAAAAATATTTAACTCCTTATAAAAATAAATTGAGTGCTCTCAGTCAAAAAAGATTAGAAACCAATCCCCTTAGAATATTAGATACAAAAATTGATTTTGAGATTAAAATAATCAATAGTGCTCCACATATAATTGATTTTTTAAACAAAGAAGATAAAGAACATTTTTCTAAGGTTTTAAGTTTATTAGATTCTTTATCTATTAAATATGATATTGATCATAAACTAGTTAGAGGATTAGATTATTATTGTCGTACTGTATTTGAAATTCAAAATAGTAAACTTGGTTCACAAGACGCTCTTTGTGGAGGCGGTCGTTATGATTACTTGGTTGAAGAATTAGGCGGAAAGCCAACACCAGCCATAGGGTTTGCAGCTGGAATTGAAAGACTTATACTGTCTCTGAATAAAGATGAATTATCAATCTTTAAACGACCTAATATCTATATTATAAATACAGAAGAAAAATATTTAGAAAGTAGTTTCAAAATTACTGAATCACTAAGGAATAATAATTTTATAGTTATTAACGATACGCTTAGAAGAAGTCTTAAATCCCAAATGAAAGATGCCAATAGATTAAATGCATTATACACTATTATTATTGGAGAAGATGAAATAAAAAATAATAAAGTAACAATAAAAAATATGGATAAAGGGACTCAAGATTATATATCATTTGATAAAATAAACTCATATTTTTTAAAAAAATAATGACCTCCAGTTTTAGTTATTCCGTTTTAATACATTATAGTGAAATAGCTTTAAAAAAAAATAATCGACGTTTTTTTGAAAATATATTTTTACAAAATATAAAAATACATCTCAAAAATATATCTTATAAATCTATCAAATTAATTAATGCGAGGGTTTTAGTTTATAATATTCAATTATCAGATTGGAATAATATTAAAATCAAATTATCGCATGTTATGGGATTGAAAAATTATATGTTAGTTATTAAAACAAATTCTAATATTGATTCTATTAATATTGCAGCAAAACATATAATTAAAGATAAAAAATTTAAAAGCTATAGTATCCATACCAAGAGAAGCAATAAAGCGTTTAGTTTAAATTCACAAGAAGTAAATACATTAATTGGTCAAAATATAAAAGACATTACTAATAAAAAAGTCGATTTAACAAATCCTGAAATTACAGTTTATATTGAAATTCTATTGAATTGTTCTTTCGTTGGCATAGAAAAAATAAATGGATTTTCAGGATTGCCAGCAAACTGTCAAGAAAAAGCTCTTAGCCTTATTTCATCAGGGATAGACTCTCCTGTTTCTTCATTTGAAGTAATTAAAAGAGGCGTCAACTTAGATTATATACATTTTCACAGTTATCCAGCAACAAATAAACAATCAATTAATAATGTTAAAAAAATTATTAATGAATTAACGAAATATCAATTAAATACAACTTTATACCTTGTTCCTCTATTGAAAATTCAAGAGAAAATTATGGAGCAAGTTCCTGAAAAGTTTTGGGTTGTTTTCTTTAGAAGATACATGATGATGATTGCAAATGATGTAGCTAAAAAAATAAATGCCCTGGCTCTGATTACTGGTGATAGTATAGGACAAGTATCATCACAAACGTTATCAAATATATATGTAGTATCTGAAGCAAGTGAGCTTCCAATTATTAGGCCATTAGCTGGAATGAATAAAGAAGAAATTATAAATAAAGCTAAAAAAATAAATACATATGATTTATCCATTGAACCATATGAGGATTGCTGTTCATTTTTTGTCCCTGCTCATCCTTCAACTAAATCAAAATTATTTGATATAAATCGTATAAACAAAAAATTAGATTTAAATAAATTATATATTGAAACTACAAAAAATATTGAAATTATTAAATTAAATATAGGAGATAGTTAAATTGAAATTTATATCATGGAACGTTAATGGAATTAGGGCAGTAATCAAAAAAGGCTTTTATGATTTTATAAGTGAATATAATCCTGATATTATTTGTATTCAAGAAACAAAGGCTCATAAAGAACAAGTAGATTTAATACTCCCAGATTATCCTTATCAATATTGGAATTCGGCAGTAAAAAAAGGCTATTCAAGCACAGCTATTTTTTCTAAAAAGGAACCACTAAATATAATCAATGATATGGGTATTGAAGAACATGACCAAGAAGGAAGAATAATTGCTTTAGAATTTGAAGAATACTATTTAATTACTGTTTATACCCCAAACTCAAAACGAGAATTATTACGACTTGATTATAGAAAAATATGGGATAAAGACTTTTTAACATATATGAAAAAACTGGAAGAAGTAAAACCTGTTATATTCTGTGGTGACTTAAATGTTGCACATACAGAAATTGACTTGAAAAATCCAAAAACAAATCATTCCAATCCTGGATTTACAGATGAAGAAAGAGACGGTTTTACAAACATTGTAAACAGTGGTTTTATTGATACGTTCAGAGAATTTAATAAAGAAGGTGGCTATTATACTTGGTGGAGCTATATGTTTCAAGCTAGGGCAAGGGATATTGGATGGAGAATTGATTATTTTTGTATTTCACAATCCCTAAAATCCAAATTAAAAAACTCTTATATTTTGAAAAATGTCATGGGATCAGATCATGCCCCTATAGTTATGGAGTTTAAGTGATAGGACAAAATACCATAAAATTCATTAAATCATTAAACTTAAAAAAAAATCGACAATTAAATGCAAAGGTTATCCTGGAAGGATATAGGTTAATTGTTGAATCTATTAATGCAGGGACTAAAATAGATTACATAGTAATCAATGAGAACTTTCAAAGAAAATTATTAAATCTAAAAGAATTTAAAAATCAAATTATTAAATCTTCTAGTATAAGTAATTTTAATAAAATATCAAATACCAAAAACTCACAAGGTATTATAGCAGTAGCAGATATTAAAAAATATTTCAATCAATCATTGCAGAATATCAATAATGAAAATATAATTATATTAGATGGAATTCAAGACCCTGGAAATCTAGGAACAATTTTTAGAACATGTATTTGGTATGGAATTAAATCAATTATATTAACTACAAATACAATAGATCCCTTTAACTTAAAATGTATACGCTCTGGAATGGGTGCACACTTTTATTTAAATAATATTATCCAAGATAATCATATCAATGTTTTAAAATATTTAAAGAATCATTATAAAACAATCTATGTAGCTGATATGAAAGGAAACAATTTAGAAAAGATAAAATCTAGTAATAATTGGGCATTAATATTGGGGTCTGAAGCGCATGGTATTAATAGTGATTTCAAACAGTTTGATCAAATTACTATTAGTAAAATTGGGAAACTAGAAAGTCTTAATGTCTCTGTAGCTGCAGGAATTATAATAAATAAATTAACAAATGATTAACAATTATTATGGAAAATGAAAAATTGACTTTAATACAAATTCCTGATTCTGATGATGCTCTTTTATTAGAATGTAAAGTAGAAACATTTCGTTCGGGTGGCAAAGGAGGACAACATGCAAATAAAACAGAATCAGCAGTACGCTTAACACATACTAAATCAGGCATACAAGTAATGTGCCAAGATGAGAGGAGTCAATATTTAAATAAAACTAAGTGTATCAAAGAACTTAGACTTCGTATAGAAAAAAAAAATTATATACCACCTAAAAGAATAAGAACTAAACCTACTAGAGGATCTGTAGAAAGACGTTTATTAAATAAAAAACACAAATCAGAAAAAAAGAATAATAGAAAGAAATCTGATATTAATAATTATTAAGCACTCAAAAAATTGATTTCATTATTATTTGATACTTGAAATCTAACATGCCCATCATAATGTAATTCTAAAATATCAGTCTCAACAATATTAAGCTGAATATGCATAAAATTTTTATATCCTTGTTCACTATCTTCTTTAGTTGGATCTCTATCAATATATTGCAAAGGAACATTGGGATGCCATTTGTTTAATATAGAGCTAGGATTATATGGACCCATATAACATTTTCGACTTTGCAATGGAGTATTATTCCAAACTTTTTTAGTCACATCATTATTATAATGAATATCAATTAAACATTTCATCCTCATTTGTATTCTCCTGCTTTGATCATAAAAAAGAGTACTGCAAAATTTATTATCTTTCAATTGCTTTGACTTAGGACTCCTAGCATCTAAATTAAAAAACAATTGAAAAGGAGATTCGTTAACTTTTCGTAATACAACCATTCTTGATTCAGGTTGTTTATTATTTATAGTAGATAATGAAAAGATATGATAAGGAGAATTACCTTCAATTACAGCGCTTATTAAATGTTTTTTCTCCCTTTTATATATTTCTAACAAATCTGATTTTTGAATTTTTTTAATGGTCATATGAAATAACATTTCCTCTGTTTAATAAAAAATTAGGATCTAATTTTGATTTTAGATTTGAAATCATTTGAACAGCTTTTTCTCCATAACATTTTTTAAAGTCTAGTCTTTTTCGTTTACCAGTGCCATGCTCTGCTGAATAAACTCCTCCTAATTCTGATGCATAATCAATTAAAAGATTATATATACTAATAGCTTTTTTCTCTTGATTTTTTTCTGGAATCAAATGAAAATGTAAATGGCAATCTCCCAAATGCCCAAAAAGCAAATATTCAATTTCTTCACTTTCTAACAAATGATGAACTTTAGATAAATATTGTTTATAATTTTCTGGTGGTACAATTGTATCTGTAATAATACTAATACCACCTAATTCCTTAGTTTTTATAAGTGTATTGTCAGGGATAGAATGTCTTGCTTCAAAAAATAATTCCATATTTTTTTTATCATTTAAAACTATAACATCTTCAGGTTTAATATTACTATTAAATGATTCTAATATTTTAAACCACTCAAAACTTTTATCATTAATAGTGCTATTATAAATGGGCACTTTAATATATAAGCCCACTTGATTATGAGAAGTAAATAAAAAATCTTTATGATTCATATATTTTTGACAATTATACCCAAAATATTCTAAAGCAAATACTTTACTCATATCTTTATCAAATTGATTATATAAATAATAATATAAATCAATAGCCTGATTTTCAGATTCTAATTTAAGAAATAAATCTAAATATTTTTTTGGCCTATCTAATAGTTTTAATTTACAAGATGCAATCAAACCAAATATTCCTTCACTACCAATAATTAAATCAATTAAATCAATATCTCCATCATTACTAGAAAATGGACCACTTGCATTTTTTATTTTAGGTCTCTTATAAGTAGGAACTGGAAGTTCAATTATATTATTCTTATCTTCTAAAAAAAATTTAGATTTAACTGAAATATATTGTCCCCTTTTGATAGATAAATAATTTCCATTAGGTAATAAGAACTCTATTTCTTTAACCCAATATCTAGTTGCACCCTTATCTCCAGGAATAAAGCCTGATGCATTACAACTTAACGTACCTCCAACAAATGCATCATTTCTACTTGTAGGATTAACAGGATAAAATAAATTATTATTTGATAATTCTAAAATTTTATTTCGTAATACCTCTAGAGGGATTCCTATTGAAGATAAAACATGCTTACTTTTTATATCTAATTCAATTTCTGGAACTGTTAATAATACTGTGGATAATATTAAACCTTCTTCAGGTGTTGCACTGCCTGTTAAATTTGTTCTCCCCGCTGAAACTGTAATTGGAATTTTACATTTATAACATGTTTTTAAAATAATTGAACACTCTTTAATACTTTTAGGTCTTGTCAAAATAGAAGCATTAGCAGGTAAATTAGACCAATCAAATTTATATGAATCAATAATATCTCGATCTATGGTACTGCTAATATTAAACTTATTATTAAAAAATTCTGATAAACTTGTATATCTACTATCCCAATTTCTAACAAAATCAGTAATTATATCTAAATAATCAGTAATGATATTTTTTGATTTTATATTTTGATTCATGATATTTATAATTTAATTAATATTAGTCATACTTTATTTATTTATTGTTAATCATATATTAAGCTCTTTAAATTTTAGCATAAGTTATGGCCCGTTCGTCTAGTGGTTAGGACTCATGGTTTTCATCCATGCAACAGGAGTTCGATTCTCCTACGGGCTACAAACCTTCTTTATAATGATTAATCTTATAAAATCATATTATAAATCAACTAAATATATATTAAATCTTGTTCAGTTTAATGAGGACAAAATAGAATCTATCAATTATAAAGATGAATATTATTTAGGGCTTAATTCAGAAAAAATACCTGTTAGAATTTTTTATTCAAAAAATAAAAAAGCTCAATCTGTATTTATATTTCCAGGTGCATCCCCCTATGCAGAGAAACACCCCGGAATGATTATGCTTGCAAATGCACTAAGGAATGTTGGCTACAATGTTTTTTTACCTAGAATACCTAATTTAAAAAACCTATTAATTGTAAAAGAAAATGTTGAATGGTTTTCTCACTGCTATCAAGAACTATTAAAACATCCTAATGCTAGTGATAAAGTTATGGTAGTTGGAATGAGTTATGGTGGAGCAAATTTACTAAAAGCTAGTTTTGAAAAAAGATTTATTGATAATCCTCCAAAGTCTATTCTATCATATGGTACTTATTATTCAATAGAAACTGCTTTAAACTTTTTTTTAACAGGCGAAATAAACTATAAAAATAAAACATCTAAAATCACTCCACATGAATGGGGGACAATCGTGATTTTTTATAATTTTTTTAAAACTACAGAAACAAATCTTAATAAAGAAAAAATAACATTATTATTAAAATGTAGAATCGAAGATAAAGATGATGAAGTTGAAAAAATTAAAAATGATTTAAATGATGATGAAAAAGATTTAATTGATAAAATTCTTAATGGTGATATTGATAAAAAAATCAAAAATATGATTTTAGAAATGATAGAAAAAAATAAAAATCTATTAAATTATCTTTCTCCAGAAAATTGGGCTGAAAATATTAATGTTAAAACTTTTATTATGCATGGCGCTAATGATTCAATGGTTCCTTTTACTGAATCCACAATGCTTGCTTCTAAAATAAAAAATAGTAAAATACTTATTTCTTTTTTATATGAACATAGAGAAATATCAAATGATAGAGGAGTGTTTTTTAAAGTTAAAGAAATTATAAAAATGATTAATTTCTTTGCATTATATTTCAAATTTAATAAATGAAAATTAAATCATTCGAAGGCGGGTATGATAAAAACTTTTCATATTTAATATGGTGTGGGGCAACAAATACTGCTTCAATAATAGACCCCTCAGTTAATATTGATAATATACTTATTGAGATAAAGAAAAATAATCTAAAATTAAATAGTATTTTTATTACACATTCGCATCACGATCATATTTCATATTTAAATAATTTTATAAAAAATTATCCTAATATTAGTATCTATATAAATATTAATTCTGAATTTAGTCACCCAAATATAAAACAAATTAGAAATAATCAAAAAATTAAAATAGGTAATTCAACTATAAATTGTATAAGTACACCTGGTCATTTTTATGATTCAATGTGTTTCTGGAATCAAAAAGATAAAATGCTATTTACCGGAGATACCATTTTTGTTGGAAGAACTGGAAGAGTAGTTAGTCATAGAAGCAATATTAAAGATTTATATAATAGTGTATATAAAATAATTTTAAAACTTCCCCTTAACACTATGATATATCCAGGGCATAACTATGGATTTAAAAAACAGATCTCAATTAATGAAAATATTACTATTTCAAATTTCTTTCAAGCAAACAGTTTACAAGAATTTACTAAGACAATGGAAAAATTTGAAAAAAACCGTATAAAAGCATAAAAAACGGTACTTTTTTTAGGTTTTTTTAAAAAAAGAATAAAAATCATTTGGTTTTTAGAAGAGAAATACATATTTTTTGAAGCGAATTTTATATAAATTAAAATATAATTTAACGAAGGAGATAAAATCATGGCTGAAAAAGTAGCGAAATGTGGAGTACAAAAAGAAAAAGGTCACTTATACTATCTAGGTAAAGATGGTAACGTTTGGGCATCTAAAATGGCTAGAGGTAGCGATAAAGGTGGAAACGCAAAAAAAGTTGCTGATACAAATGTAACTAGAGAAAAAGGTTGGTTATACTTTGTAGATAAAGATGGAGATGTTTCTAAAGCTCCAATGGCAAGAGGTAGAAAATAAGTCTTTTTCAATTCTTATAATTAAAAAGCCTTCTTTTTAGAAGGCTTTTTTTTTATATATTATTTTTTAAACCACATTATTTTTTTAAATTGATTTTCTTCACCTTGTAACATTCTATATATATTAGATCGATGAGTAAAAATAACAAACAATGCCATGAAAATAGAAAAATATCCAAATGGTGTATTAATTAATCCCTGTTGTATAGCCACTAATACAACGGCTAATCCTGAAACCATAGTTCCTAAACCTACATATCCAGTTAATACTAAAACTAAAAACCAACTTAGTAATGCAAAAGGAATACAAAATGGAAATAAAACTCCTAATACGCCTATTAAAGTTCCTGCGCCTTTGCCACCTTTAAAATTATAATATACAGGGTAAACATGACCCATAACAGCTGCACCGCCACATAATACATATATATAATTCAAAATATTTTCATCTATCATTCCATAAAAAGATAAATTACTTATCAATACAACAGATATTACCCCTTTAGTAATATCAATTAAAACAACACCTAAAGCAAATAGAGAACCTACTGTTCTAAATGCATTTGTACCACCTGCATTGCCACTGCCCATAGTTCGAATATCTATACCACGTATTTTACCTAACACCATGCTTCCTGATATTGATCCAATTAAATAACTTAAAATTATATTAATAATAGATTGCATTTTACTCTCTTTCTTGAATTCCTATTGCAAGCCCACCTGGACCAGCATGTGCACCTAATCCACCACCTAATTCAACTAAGTAATGCTTAGTAATATTTCTATGTTTTGTTAATAAAAGATTTAACAGTTTTTCTCCATTTTTGAGGTCATTAGCATGAGCTATCATTATATGATATTTTTTATCTTCTTTAATTTTGGATCCTAAAAATTTAACCATTTTTTCAACCCTTTTTTTCTTTCCAAACAAGACGCCTCTTGCTGATATTTTACCTTTTTTATTACCTAAAACGGGAGTTAATCTAAATAAATTTGCAATTGTTTTAATTTCACTTGGTAATCTTCCACCACGTGCAATATAAGTTAAATCATTTAAAAGTAAAAATAGTTGGATATTATCTTTCTCTACTTCAACAGCTTTAACAATTTGATTATATGACTTCCCGCTTTGCTTCAGGTCAACCGCATATATTGCCAAAAGACCTAATCCAACAGATGCACTATATGAATCAATAACTTTTATATTTTTAATTTTTATATTTTTAGAGGCATTCAATCCTGATTGAAATGTTCCACTAATTTTTTTTGATAAATGTATTGAGATAATTGAATTGTAATGAGATGAAATAAAATTATATATTTTTTTGAAATCACCTGGTGTTGGTTGTGATGTTTTGGGATGATTTGAATCAATTTTCATCTGTTGATAAAATTCTTTTGTTGTTTGGGTTACTTTATCTATGTGTTGCTGATTACCAAAACTATATCTTACGGGAACAACTTGAATTTCATTTTCATATTCAATTGGAATATCTGCACCAGAGTCAACAACAATTGCAATTCCACTAGCACCAGTATGATGAACTACCTTCTCCTGTTTAGTCATATCATCAACTTTCCGATCAACAACTTTCCCATATGCTCCACATATTTTAAAAAATTTTGTGGGAGTATTAGTATGTATATGAATTTTTACACGTTTTTTTGTCCCTGCCAAAACCATACTATCACCTAAAGATTTGAGGGTTTCTTTTAATTCCCCTTTATCTATATCATCACTCTCTATAGCACATTCTGTACAAAATTTGTTTTTAATAGTAAAATCAATATCTTTTTTTAATGATTCTATTTTCTCATAATCATAAGAAATGTTTAAATGCTGAGATTGAATCTTTGTATTTTTTTGAACACTATTTAGCCATCCCTGCATTAATAATACAAACCCTAAAGCTCCAGCATCTACAACGTCAGATTTTCTTAAGATTTTTAAAACATTTTTTGTTTTTTCTAAAGAAATAACAGCTTCTTGATAACATTTATCTAAAAAAGTTTCGAAAGGAATTTCTTCATATAAGCATAATTCTTTAGATTTTTCTGCAACTTCCCTCATTACAGTAATAATTGTTCCTTCTTCAGGTTTCATTAATGATTCTATTGCATTCTCATATCCTGAAATCAATGCTTTAGAAAAATCATTAATATTAATTATGTCTTTATTTTTAAAAGATTTTCTTACTCCATGTAAAAACTGTGCAATAATTGTTCCAGAATTACCACGAGCAGACTCTAATGCTAAATCTGCAATAATATCTAATGATTCACCCACATTATCAGTAATTCGATTATTGCCTTCTTCAATAATAGGTAACAATGTAAAACACATGTTGGTTCCTGTATCACCATCTGGCACAGGGAAAACATTGATTTCATCTAATTTAGTTTTATAATTTAATAAATTATTAATACCAGCAGATAAACCTATATAAAACTCTATTCCATTCATATTAAACAATATTTTTATTTAAAAATTTTAACAATTGCATAATTTTCAAAGCATCAAACCATTGATGAAAAAAAACCATGAATTGTTTTTTTGTTTTTGCATTATTATTAATCTTATTCCATATCTTTTTAAGATTTTGATTATGAAGAAAATTACAAATTTTATCATCAAAATTCTTATTTAATTCTTTCAAAAAGATATTATAAGATATTTCATAATTCTTTTCAGCAAATATTATGATTTTTTTAATTGTATTAAAACAATTATCAGAAAAATTTAAATCTAAAAAAAAATTATTTTTTTCATATTGCAATAATCTAAACCCAGTACCTAGATATACTCGCATTTCCAGTCTTGATGATGGATATACTAAATAATCATCAATGAAATGGATTGAATTGTATTTTGCTAAAGATTGCATAAAATAAAAGTCCTCTGCTGCAGATTTTTTAGACATTCCTCCTACAGAGATATAAGCTTTTACTTTACAAATAATTGTTGATCCCATGCTTACATACCCATATGGAGATTCACACTTTCTAATTTGATTTGCAATGCTGTATAATGTTTGTTCATACAATCGAATTGCTTTCTCTATTTTTGGATTAGATGATTTTTGATGTAAAAATTTTATAACACATGTATTAAAATCTGTTTGATTATAACATTTAATTATTTGAGTTAAATATTTTTTTGAAATTAATGTGTCTGCATCTAAACAAAATAATAAACTATCTTGATTTGAATATTTTAAACAATAATCCATCCCGATTTTCCTAGCTTCTCCTACACCTCCTTTTTTATTAGGAAGTTCATTACCTTTTGAATAATAATCTAAAACAATATATTCAAAATTAAATTTATAAGATTTAATCAACAAATGTGTAGATACATTATTATTTTTAATTGATTGACTTGAATTAATACTATTGTTTATCACAAGAATAACTAACGTATTATTTAAATAAATATTTTTTTGATTATTAATACTTTTTAATGTATTTAATAAATAATCATGCTCATTAAAAACCGGAATAATAATAAAATAATTGTAATGTTTTTGGTCTGGGATAGGATGGCGATCTAAAGCTGGATAAATTGATTTTTTTATATATTTATTAAAAGTATGATTAAAATTCATTTTATAAACAATCTTTAATATATTGCTTTGCTATAGACAAATCATTATTATTAATCCATTTAATTTGTATTCCTCGTTTTTCCATTCTTCTAAAAAATGTCATTTGTCTTTTTGAAAAACGATTGATTGCTACATTTAATTTATTCACCATTTCTTCAAATGAAATATTATCAAATAAATATTCTCCTAAAAATTTATATTCTAATCCAAAATATTTTAAACGATCCAGTGTTATCCCATTTTTAATTAAATTCTCAACCTCTTCTATCATTCCATTATTTAATCTTTCATCTAATCTTTTCTTTATTTTTTTCAATAGTATCTCTCTGTCTGTTAGAATACCCAATACACAATAATTATTAATAGGAGGATGTAAGATAATTTTATTATTTATATTATTTTGATTAAACACTTCAATGGTTCTTATAATTCTACGTTTTGTAATATGATATTTAGAATCATAAATACTGCTATCTATTTTTTTTAACTTATTTTTCAATATCTCTAAACTCTGCTTTTGAAGTTTTTCTCTTAAATTGTTATCAGGAGGGACATTAGGAATTTGGTAATTTAATAAAATTGATTCTAAATATAATCCTGAGCCACCACATAAGATTGAAAATTTATTTTTATTTATTATTTTATTATATGCACGATAAAAATCTTCTCTAAATTGATGGATACTATAATCTTGTTCTGGATTTAAAATATCAATTAAATGATAAGGGATTTTTTTATTATTAATCTGATATTCACATAAATCTTTACCGGTCCCAATATCCATGCCTTTATAAATCTGCCTTGAATCTCCAGATATAATTTCTGTATCAAAGGAATCTGCTAATTTTACAGCAAGGTTAGTTTTCCCAGATGCAGTGGGACCTAAAATAACAACAAGGTTTAACATTTTAATTTAATTAATTTGAATTTTTGGATCTAAAACTGCTTCTATCAATTTAGAACAATATTCTTGATGAGATTTTGTATAATAATCAACATCACTATTAACCATGGATAAATAAATATCTTTTAATATTCCGCTTAAACTACTTCTTGCAAACGCAATAGCATCAGCCGGCATCGAATCAGTATTATATAAAATATTAGATAGCATAGTAATATGCATTATTTGTAATTCTCTTTTATAACTATTAATATTTTCTTTATGTTCTAATTCTTGCCAAATCACATCATTAACTTTTGTAAATAATTCTTCCATTCTAAAAATATCACTAGTATTATTTTTTAATTCATTATCTTTAACTCTAGATAAACGCCTAGGATGATACAATGAATACAATGGGTACATTTGCATTCTTTTAACAACTGAATGAATAGGATAATCAGGCCTATCTAATGTCCATACATAATCTCTAAAATCTTCATTTCTTTCAGGTGCTAATTTATTAAGTAATTCAGGGCTAAAATTAAAAGCATTCTTATCAAAATAATTTATTAAAATAAAATCTAATGCTTCTCTTTGACTCCTTGAATCAATAATAGTAAACGGACTTTGTTGTGAAAAATCTCCAATATGATTTCTACTAAAATTAATTCCTCCAATAAATTTAGTAGCAGATCTTCCTGCATACATATATTCTCCAATTCCTTGTGAAAAAACACTCCTTATTTTTTGATAGGTTTCACCTGGAACTTCAAATTTTTTTAATAAATTATCCCATAAATAATTTACTCCTTTTAATTCATCTTTATAAAATTCAATTGGGTTGTTGCTCATATCCCAAACATTACATAATGGATCGATTCCTTTTGATGAGGTCCCAAAAGAATCTTCATCTGTACCATAAACAAGTAGCGGATGATTAGATTGAGATGCAATATTTTCTAAATTCGTAATCAAATCATTTGAATGGAATTGTTCATAACCATATTGAATTGCCCACATATCATAAGGTCCTGGCTTTGTTTGAAATAATGTGTGTCCTCCATCTAATAGACAAACAGGATGATAATCCATTACGGAGCCACTAATCCCATATTTTTGAGTGAAATTTTTATCGCTTAATTGTTCTACTGAATATATTGAGCTCCCTTTAAAATTGTGACGTAATCCTAGTGTATGCCCAACTTCATGTAAAACCAAATCAACTAATCCTTGATGAACATATCTTTCTAAATCTTCTTGAGTACCAGATAGTCCACCATTAATAATTAATTGATTCCACCCATAGGCCATTTCTCTTTTTAAATTCTCAGAATAATTACACAGTTCTCCTTCATCATGATTATGGTTGTCATGCCATAAGCTTGCTATTTCATCTTCAGTGATAGGTACTACATATTCATCAAATTCTTTATAAAAACTAGTAACAAAATCAGCACTTATTCGTATATCTGCATCATATAGTTGTCCATTATATGGGTTTGCCCTACTTGGACCAACTGCATAACCAGAACCTGGTTGAATAAACCATCTAATAGTATTATATCGAATATCTGCTGGATTCCATGTAGCATCATCAGGCATTTGCTTTGCTATAATTGCATTTTTAAATCCAATTGCTTCAAATGCAATATTCCATGATTCTATGCCTTCCTTAATTGCATCTCTAAATTCTTCAGGTACAGTATTTTCAATCCAATATACAATAGGTTCAACTGGTTCGGATAATTTGCTATATGATTCTTTTTTAACTAAATTCCATTTTTGAATATATCTAACATATTGAGATTCTTGAAGAGTATTAGAATAGTCTTGATATATTGTAGAAAAATATCCTATTCTGTCATCTACGGGCCTTGGAATAAAATCATTTTCTAATAATTCCATAATACTGATATGATACTTCATCTCCATACTTCTAGAATTTGGCAAAGTATAAGAGTCTGTATACTTACTGCTAATGTAATGTGCTGAAATTTCAAGTTCAATATTCTTTTCAAAAGATTCAATATCAATAAATGAGCTGTTTTTTAAGTCAAATTTATATTTTCCTTTAGCTCTTTGAGAAATATAAGATATATCTCTAATAAATAATTTATTTGCATCAACTAAAATAGCTTTTGTAGAATCATGTTCCTTAGAAATTATTTTTGTTGTAGCTATGATTGAATTTGAAAAATCATTTTCTACAGCTTTAGAAATTGACTTCTCCTTATCTGCTCTAAATAAAACATTTACATGAATCATTTGGATGTTTTCACCTACTTGTTTAAATATAAACGGAAACTCATTTAGCATTGCTGAACTTCCATAATAGTAGGCATCTCCAGATTGCCTGGTAATGTTCATCATATACTCTGATTCAAAGTGCTTAGGCTCTAATGAAAGTAATAATTTATTTTTATTTTCATCATAATAAAAACTCCATAAACCAGAAATTTTGTTATAATCTTTAATAGCATCAAGATACTTTGGTAGTGAATTTTTAGATTTCTTATTAACAGGTTTATTTTTCTGAATATTTTTTTTGTTTGAGATTTTTAAAAAATCAATATCCAATTGTTCATAGGGATCACAAATAAGAGCGTTGGAAATTATAAATATTAAACAAAATGTTTTTAAATATATGGCCATGGTTTAAATTAATACAAGACAGTTGATTTTCATAATTATTGTAAATTTAATATCTGATGCCTTTTAGGTCCTATAGAAATAATTTCAATAGGAACGCCAATTTTAACTGATAAAAACTCAATATATACCTTTGCTTCCTTTGGTAAATCATCAAAAGAGCTAGTACTTTCTATAGAGCAATTCCAACCTTTAAATTCCTTATAAATAGGGGTAACTTCATCTAAATAATTTAAAACACTGCTCATCTCTATAATTTTTTTATTTCTAAATTCATAATGAGTACAAACATAAATCGTTTTAAAATTGTCTAAAATATCTAATTTAGTTAATGCAATTCCTGTTAAGCCATTAATCGATGCACTATATTTTGCAGCCACAATATCAAACCAACCGCAACGCCTTACTCTTCCTGTGGTTGCCCCCAATTCTTTACCAATAGATTGTAATTTTTTACCATCAGCGTCAAATAGTTCTGTTGGAAAAGGTCCTCCTCCAACACGCGTAACATATGCCTTAAATATTCCAATAATATTATTCAATTTATTTCCGGGTATCCCAAGACCTGTGCTAATTCCCCCTGAAGAACAATTAGAAGATGTAACATAAGGGAATGTACCATGATCTATATCTAATAGCGTACCCTGTGCTCCTTCAATCAATATATTACCAACATTTTTGTTAAATAAAATTGGGAATGAATCTTGAATAAAACTTTTAATTATTTTACATGAATTATAATAATCAGTTAAATTTATATTTAGTAAATCATCAGATGAAATTTCATTTTTATCTAATGCTATTTTAATACGCTTTTCTAATTTATTTTTTAATAATGATAAATCTAATAAATCTATTGCTCGAATACCTATCCTTTGATATTTATCTTGATAGGTTGGTCCTATTCCTTTACAAGTAGTCCCAATCTTTGATCCTGATTTTTCTTCGTTGATTTGATCTATTAATTTATGTAATGGAGTGACTATATGTGCGTAATAATCAATAATAATTCTATTAGCATAATCAATCTTATTATTATTTAAGCATTCAATTTCTTCAACTATTCCATCGGGATCGACAACCATTCCTTTGCCTAATATACATATATTATTTTCTCTTAATATTCCAGTTGGGATCTGATGTAAAACAATTTTTTTATCATTATGATAAACGGTGTGTCCTGCATTACTACCACCCTGATATCTTGCAACTACATTTGCCTCCTTGCTCAATAAATCAACAATTTTTCCCTTTCCTTCATCTCCCCATTGTCCTCCTACAATCACATTTATAGACATAATATTAATCTTCCTCCGTTTCTATATTATACTTTTCTTCTAAGAATAATGTTACTGGGCTCGCGATAAATATAGATGAATATGTCCCCAATATAACTCCAATAATTAATGCTATTGCAAATGGTTTTAATACATTCCCTCCATAAAAATACAATACAATAACAACTATTAATGTTGTCAATGATGTTACTAATGTTCTATTTAAAGTTTGATTTAAAGAAGTATTAAAAATCTTTTTCTTATCACGATATGGATTTAAAGACATGTTTTCTCTAATTCTATCATAAATTACAATTGTATCATTCAGTGAGTATCCTACAATTGTTAATAACGCAGCTATAATAGATATGCTAATTTCCATATTCATAAAAATAAAAATTCCTAAGGTAATAAATACATCGTGTAAAAGAGCAAATAAACTCCCAATTGCATAATATCCATCAAATCTTATACTTATATATAACCCAATCAGCAACAAAGATGCGATAATAGCATTACGTGCATTTATCTTTAATTCATCTCCTAGTTTTGGCCCAATTGATTCTATTTGATTAATTACATAATTATTACCATAAACTGTCTCTAATAAATCATTAATAATTTTTTCATCAGACAAATAACTCATTTTTAACAAAATATATGATTCTTCATCAGATTTAACTTCTACAACATTAATAGATTGATTCAAATTTTCTTCTAATACTTTTCGTAAATTGCTTAAATCAATCGTACCATCAACTGCAACATTAATAATAGTTCCACCTGTAAAATCAATAGAACTTTTAATGCCTAAAATAAATAATGATAATACACTTATAATAAATGCTGCTGAAGATATAATAAACATAGTCTTAAAATATTTCACAAAGCTAAATTTAAAATTCTGGATCATATGCTTAAATTCTTAATTTTATTAATCTTAAATAATGTTAAAAAAATTGTTTTAGTAAAAAATATCGCCGTAAACATTGAACATAAAATACCCACGCTCAATGTAGTCGCAAATCCTACAATTGGGCCAGAGCCAAGAAATGATAAAATAAAAGCTGTTAAAAGTGTTGTAATATTTGCATCAAGAATAGTTGCAAATGCCTTATTATATCCATTTTTAATGGCAGCATAATTTGGAGTTTTTGAATTAATTTCTTCTCTAATTCGTTCAAAAATAATGACATTAGCATCAACTGACATTCCTATTGTTAATAACAACCCTGCAATTCCTGGTAATGTTAAAACAGCATTCATTGTATATAAAACTGCAAATACAATAATAATATTACAAATAACTGCCAAATTTGCAATGAGACCAGAGCCCTTATAATATAGTAACATAAATATAAGAACTAAGAATAAGCCTATAATCATAGATTTCCCACCGTCATTAATGGAATCTTTACCTAACGATGGACCGACATAATTTGTTTGTACAATAGATATAGGAGCGGGCAACTCCCCAGCCTTTAATACACTTGCAATATCTTTAGCTTCTTCCATGCTTTCAAATCCACTAATCTGAGTACTTCCAGAAGATATTTTATCTCTAATAAATGGTGCCATAAAAACCAAATCATCTAATATAATAGCAACCTGCCTATTAATATTTGCTCCTGTAAATTTACTCCAT
>Ga0066867_10000117_pt1 | contig 35079 bp, 35 predicted proteins | sample ETN01SmetaG_4_FD_65606 | JGI IMG/M metagenome (GOLD analysis project Ga0066867, IMG submission 65606) | Marine microbial and viral communities from oxygen minimum zone, Eastern Pacific Ocean - ETNP2014F12-01SV261 | ecosystem: Environmental > Aquatic > Marine > Oceanic ... | reverse complement strand
GGTTCAAACCAATAATAAGTTACAATTCCTGGAACTGCATCCATTTTTGCTCTGAATTGAGGAACATACCAGTTATGAAGAACATCAACTGATCTTAATAATATTTTTACGGGCTTGTTATTTTCTAAGTTTATTACATCGCCTTGTATCAATAAATCATCTTTTCCATAAGGATCATCTAAATTAATTCCAAAAGGATTATTGTCATTTATATTCGTTACATGAGTAGTTCCTAGTTTTCCATCTTCTCCGGGTAATCTATATTGCCATCCCCATTGCCAAGCCATTACATCAATTTCAAGTGCATTTTTTGGAACGTTAACATACTGATTCCAAATCATAAGTCCTGGCGCTAACAACGCTACTACTCCTAAAGTTGTTACGATTGTCAGTATTTTTTCTAATTTGTTATCTTCAGGTTTATATTCTGCTCTTCGATCTTTTTTATAAGAAAATTTAAAAACACAATAGATCATGAAAAGAGACACTGCTAAAAAAACTATTCCCGTAACCCAAAATGTTAGAGTGAGTGTGTCATCCATTCCTTTCCAATTTGATGCAATGTCAGTCGTATACCATGGAGAAAAAATATGGAACAATAATGACCCAACTACTACTGCCAAAAAGACAAATCCAATATGCATAGAACCAGACTTATAAAAGAAATGTATATATAATCTAGAGACAAAATGTCTTAATAAAACATCAAATAAGCGTGTATATTCAACATTATATGCTTGGTAAATTTGGAATTTTGGTAGCCATACTAATTATGGTCTTGCTTTTCTATTTTGTTATATCTTTTGGGGCAGGATTCTTTTCAAAGGGTGAACGAAAACCAGAAATTAAAAAATATTTAAGGTCAGTAAATATATTATTAGTTTTAATTGCAGTTGTTGGAGTTGTTCTCGTTCTTTTTATGTAAGCAAAGCTTTACACCAAGCAATAACGGTATCGTTGAACACGTAGATAGTTAAGAAAAAAATTAACCAAACAATTAATAAAAACGTCCAGTACAAAGATAATGCCGATATATTTTTCTCTTGGCTAATAATTTCATTTTCTTTTAATCTAAGAGTTTTTGAACATACTTTTCCCCAAAAAAACAAACCACCTAAAAGATGTAATCCATGTAACGCAGTAAAAAAATAGAATGAAGAAAAATAAGTATTAGTAGAAACAATTTTTTCATCTTGCATTAATTGATACCAAAAAAATATTTGACCAAATAAAAATAAATAGCTCAATCCCCCTACTAAAATTAAATTTTTTTTAATCTTAGTTGTGTCATTTTTTTTTAAATCTTTTGTGATTTTGCCAAAAAAATAGGTTACAAAAAACAAAACGATTGTATTTATCCATAAGAAGTTTGGTTTAAATAAAAATTTTGTATCTTGTTCTGGGGGTATTGTATAAAGATAACCAGTAAGAATTAAGCTAAACAATACTGTACTTACACCAAAAATAACTATAACTGCTGAAGTTTGCTTTGATAAATTAAAAGTTTTTCCTGAATGATAAGTGTCAATAGCTGCTTGTTCTTTTTCCCAAGGTTTTTGAGCTAATGTGCCAAAAATTTTCTTAATAAAGCTAGACATAAATTATATAATAATAAGAATATAAACTTTAAATTATGAAATTAAAGACTTCATTAACAATAATAGCTGGATGTTTTGGTATTTTTTTATTTATTATGCTGCCAATTTTTTTATCTATTCAGAGTGATAAAGAAAAAAATATCATATCTTTTAAAGGATCAAAATTTTCTCTTAAAGACATGAATAATAATGTAATTACAGATGAGTCCTTTCAAGGTCCTCTTACGGCAATTTTCTTTGGTTTTACAAATTGCCCGGATATTTGTCCGATGACACTAAATAAAATGGATATAGTTTTAAATAAACTTAAAAAAGAAAACAAATCATTAAAGTTATTTTTCATTAGTGTTGACCCAGAGAGAGATACGTCAGAAGTTGTTAAAGATTATTTAAATTCTTTTGAAAGTAATTTTATTGGAATCACCGGAAAACCTGAAAAAATATATTTGCTCTCACAGTCTTGGGGAATTTTTAGTCAAAAAATATTTAAAGATGATGGAAAATATAATGTGGATCATAGTTCTCCGGTAATACTTCTAAAAGATGGTAAGTATGTTGCAAGAATTTCTCATAAAGATGATATTAAAAAATCAATTAAAATAATTAAAAAATATTTATAAATTTGAAAAATAATTAACTATAGATATTGCAGATATTGCTGCTGTTTCAGATCTTAAAATATTTTCATTAATTTTAATAGAATTAACTTCCTCATAAGAAAGAATATTTCCTCTTTCGGATTCTGAAAAATCTCCCTCGGGTCCAATCATTATACATATTGGCTTATTTGTTAATTTATTTAGGTCTAGTTTTTTATTTTTAGAATTTAAATCTGTAAATATTAAATTAATTTTATCTTTATTCTTACTTAAAAAACTTTTTAAGTTTTGAGGTTTTTCTAATACGGGAATATTAATTCGATTTGATTGTTCTGCAGCCTCAATAATTATTTTTTCTAATCTTTGTTTATTTATCTTTCTAATAATAGTTCTATCAAAAATAATAGGTAAAAATTTAGTTATGCCTAACTCAGTTGATTTCTGTATCATAAAATTAAAATAATTTGATTTTATTGGCGAAAAAGCCAACCAAACTTCTTTTGGATTTTCTTTAGATCTTAAATATTTCATTACAGTAAATTCAACTATCCCTTTTGAAATTCCATTAATTTTTACTTCCCATTCACCGCTTCTATTAAATAATGAAAAAGTTTCACTAACTTTAACTCTCATAACTTTATTTATGTAATGAGATTGAAATTTATCAAGTTTAGAACTTAAATTAAGAGATAAACTCTCAGAAAAAAATAATCTAATATTGCTCATATTTATTAAGTTAATTTATAAACCAGTTGCTTGATATAGTTTAGTAAATAATATAACTAGACATTTGCAAAAAAAATGAAAACAGTAAAAATTCAAAAAACTGGTGGACCTGAAATGCTGGAGTTACAAAATATAACTCTAAGAAAACCTATAAATGATGAAGTCTTAATTGAACATACTGCTATTGGATTAAATTATATAGATACTTACCATAGATCAGGCTTGTATCCTCTTACATTACCTTCTGAACTTGGCATGGAAGCTTCTGGAATTATTAAAGAAGTAGGACCGGATGTATCAAACTTTTCTGTTGGAGATAAAGTAGCTTATGCAGCATTACCTTTGGGTGCCTACTCTACACACAGAATTTTTAAAACAAATAATTTAGTCAAAGTACCAGATGACATTGATTTAACCTTAGCAGCAACTCTAATGACTAAAGGTTTAACAACTTTTTATTTATTACACAAAACATATCCCGTCACTTCTGGTGAAACTATATTATTTCATGCTGCAGCAGGAGGTGTTGGACAAATATTTTGTCAGTGGGCAAAAAGTTTAGGATGTAAAGTTATTGGTACTGTTGGAAATGATGAAAAAGCTAGTTTAGCCAAAAAAAATGGTTGCGATGAAGTTATAAATTATTCTAAAGAAGATTTTTCAAAAAAAGTTATGGAATTAACTGATGGAAAAGGACTTCCAGTAGTTTATGATGGTGTTGGAAAATCAACATTTGAAAAATCAGTTAAATGTTTAAAAACAAGAGGGTTGATGATTTCATTTGGAAATGCATCGGGCTCACTAAATCCAATAGATGTAACAAAAACTTTACAACCAAAAGGATTATTTTTTGTAAGACCTTCACTGGGACAATATTTAACTTCTAGGGAAGAATTAAATGAAGCTTCAAAAGTATTGTTTGAAAAAATAAGTTCTGGAAAAGTTAAAGTGGAGATATTTAAAAAATATAAGTTGGAAGACGTTCGGCAAGCTCACCTTGACCTGGAAGCAAGAAAAATTACTGGTCCAGCAATAATTGTTCCTTAGTCTAAATCTATTTTCATATCTGAGAGATGAAGTTTTAATGTTTCTGTAGAAACAAATATATCTCTGATAAAAAAAATAACTGAAATTATCATTACCAAACAACAAGATCCAAAAATAATCCTAGCAATAAAAATTCTATCCAAATATAGAGCAAAGACAGTCGTCATATTAAATAAAAATCCAAAGCTTGCGCAAGCAAGTGTATATTTCATCCATCTAACTCTCTCGTTCAAATTAATAAGCTGTTTTTCCCATTCTTGTGGTATATGTTTTTCCCAAACATATTCATCATGAATTTTTCTTATTAGATTGCTTAAAGTATGAAATCGATTACCATAAACACTCATTAAAAGTGGAATGGCAGGAAACATTAGTGCTGTTACGGTATAATCTACATTCATATCGAATCAATTTGATTATGAATCTAGGCTTTGTTATTTACAAGTAAATTTTAATGAAACATTTAAATCTATTTATTGAATTAACGAGATTAAAGAAACCAATTGGATATATGTTACTATTTTGGCCATGCCTATGGGGTTTAACTTTAGTTTACGATTTTAATAACGAAATTTATACTTATGCAAGGTATCTTGTTTTCTTTCTACTTGGTTCAATATTGATGAGGTCTGCAGGTTGTATTGTAAATGACATTGTTGATAAAAAATTTGATAAAAAAGTTGAAAGAACAAAAAATAGACCGATAGCATCTGAACAGGTTTCTACAAGCTTAGCATTGTTTTACACTTTTGTATTATGTTTTTTTGCTTTTTTAGTTTTAATAAATTTTAATTTGTTAACAATTATTTTAGCTCTTGCTTCAATACCATTTGCTTTTGCATATCCTTTAATGAAAAGATTTACGTACTGGCCACAACTTTTTTTAGGAATAACATTTAACTACGGATTAATTTTAGCTTGGACCTCAATAAATAACGATATAAGTATAATCCCAATACTGTTTTATTTTGGAGCCATATTTTGGACACTTGGTTACGACACTATATATGGATATCAAGACATTAAAGATGATGAAATCATAGGAGTTAAATCAACCTCTATAAAATTTAAGAATAACCCAAAAAGCTTTTTAATACTATGCTATTCAATTTTTTTCATCTCACTTATATTAGTTGGAGTTTTAGTGAAATTTAGTAATATATTTTATTTAACTCTTGCAATTACATTCTTGCATCTATTTTTTTATCAAATTAAATTTTTAAATACTAAAATTCCTGAAAATTGTATGAAAATTTTTAAAAGCAATAATGTTTTGGGATTAATGGTTTTATCAAACATTATCTTTGGAAAATTATTTTAATAATGAACAATAAACAAATACTTGGTCGTCTTTATAATAATTACACTAAAAAATTTTTAAGTAAAATTATTATTGCAGCTTTTTTTTCCGTATTAGTTGCTGGAAGCACTTCTTCTATCGCGTGGTTATTAGATCCAGCAATTGAAAAAATATTTTTAGAAAAAGATCAAACGTTAATATTTATAATTCCTATACTAATAATTATTGCTTTCACAACTAAAGGTATTTCTCTTTACTTAGCAAAAGCAACTATGATTGGGGTTGGCGAAGAAGTAAAAAAAATGCTCCAACAAGATATGCTTAAATCTTTTATTCAGGCCGACACTCAATTTATTGAAAATAAACATACAGGAAAATATATTTCAAATCTTACTTTTGATGTTAGTATGATTACTAATTTATTAACCACTGCGCTTCTGAATTTTTTTAAAGATGGTCTTACATTGATTGGTTTGCTATTTGTGATGTTTTATCAAAATTGGAAACTTTCATTAGTAGCAATTATAATGATTCCTTTGGCATCGGTTATGGCTCGATCTCTCGGAAAAAGAATCCGTAAAGTAACAACAGAAGCAACTGAAAAATCTGGTTTATTAACAACTTATTTGATTGAAATTTTTAAAAACCATAAATTGATAAAAATTTTTCAAACAGAAGAATATGAAAATAATAGAGCAAAAAAATATATTGATGAACTTAAAGAAAAATCAAAAAAAATTGGAATAGTTTTTATTAGAGCAACACCAATAATGGAGACGTTAACAGGAATTATGATAGCAATTTTAATTTTTTATACTGGAAAACTAATTTTAAAAAATGAAATAGATATCAATAGCTTTTTTTCATTCTTGGCCGCTATGATGTTGGCCTATCAACCAGTAAGAACACTTGCAACTTTAAATATTGGTATTAACCAAGGAATAGCTGCTGCAAAAAGGATCTTACCAATAGTTGATAATGAAAATGAAATTAAAGATAAAAATAACGTCGAAGATCTTCAATTAACAAAAGGAACTATAAAATTTAATGAAGTTAGTTTTAAATATAATAAAAATATGCAAGGACCAATTTTAAAATCTGTAAACTTAACAATTGAAGGTGGAAAAATGACAGCTTTAGTAGGTCATAGTGGTGCTGGAAAATCAACAATAATGAACTTAATTCCTAGATTTTATGATTGTATTGACGGTGATATAATTATTGATGAAAGCTCAATTTATAAAACAAAAATTTTATCTTTAAGAAAAAATATTTCTCTTGTTAGTCAAGATACTACTTTATTTGATGATACAATAAAAAATAATATTGCTTATGCAAATCAAAATGTGAATGAACAAGATATATTTGAGGCTGCAAAACTCTCTTTTGCAGAAGAGTTTATAAATAAGTTTCCAGATAAGTATGATACAATTATTGGTGAAAATGGTGTTAGACTTTCTGGTGGAGAAAAACAACGTTTATCCATTGCTAGAGCAATGCTAAAAGATAGCAAAATTATTCTTTTAGACGAAGCAACTTCATCTCTAGACGCTGAAACAGAAAATAAGATTCAAAAAGCTATTAATTTTTTAACCAAGAATAGAACAACTTTGGTAATCGCTCATAGATTATCAACAATATTAAATTCAGACAGAATTTATGTAGTAGATAATGGTTCTATAGTAGATGAAGGAAAGCATGATGATTTGATAAAAAACTCAAAAATTTATAAAAATTTTTACGAAAAACAACTTCGAAAAGATTAATGCTTTTTATCTATAGAATATTAATTAATCTAATAATATTATTTTCACCATTAATCATCTTGGTAAGAGTTATAAAAAACAAAGAAGATAAATTTAGATTTAAAGAAAAGTTTTGTTTTTTTTCAAAAAAAAGAGGCAATGGCAAATTAATATGGTTTCACGGTTCAAGTGTTGGGGAAATATTAAGTGTAATTCCTTTAATAGAAAAATTAGAAAAGAAAAAAAGAATAAATAAAATTTTGCTTACTTCTTCTACTCTTAGTTCTTCAAAAATTTTATCAAAATTTAAATTAAAAAAAACAATCCATCAATTTTTTCCAATAGATTCTGATTTATTGACAAAAAAATTTTTAAGTTACTGGAAGCCTTCTACGGCAATTTTTATTGAATCTGAAATTTGGCCAAATATGCTGATAAATGTCAAAAAAAAAAAAATACCTCTTATACTTTTAAATGCAAGGATTACGGTAAATTCATACAATAAATGGAAAGTTATTCCTTATACGGCAAAAAAGTTGTTTCAAAGTTTTGATATATGCTTTAGTCAAAATCAAGAAACTAGAAAATATCTTAAGAACTTAGGTGCAAAAAAAATTAAATTTTTAGGAAATTTAAAATTTTCAGAAAGCAAAAGTCAAAAAAATTGTAATTTTCATAATAAGTTAAAAAAAATATTTAAATATAAAAGAATATGGTGTGCCGCCAGTACTCATAATGCTGAAGAAAAAATTTGTGCCTTAGCCCACAAAAAACTAAAAATTAAGTATAAAAATTTATTAACTATAATTATCCCAAGACATATACACAGATCAAATAACATCATTAATGAAATTAAAGATTTAGATCTTAAAGTGCAAATAAGAAGCACAGATAATAAAATTAGTGAAAATACTGATATTTATCTTGTAGATAGTTTTGGAGAAACCAATTCTTTTTATAAAATATGCGAAACAGTTTTTTTGGGAGGCTCCCTTATAAATCATGGTGGACAAAATCCTTTAGAACCAGCAAGATTTGGTTGTAAAATTCTACATGGCCCTTATGTTCAAAACTTTAGAGAAGTGTACAATTTTTTAGAAAAAAACAATTTATCTTCTAAATTTTATAATGCCAAACAACTGGCCAATTCAGTTAAAAAATCATTTTCTACAAAAGCAAATTTTACTAATAAAACTATTAAGTTAAAAAAAATGGGCTCACATATATTAAATAAAACCTTTACCGATATTAATAATTATTTATAAAATAATGAAATTTAAAAAACCTAATTTTTGGGATTATAAAAAACCTAATTTATTTGCTTATATTTTATTGCCTTTTGCTTACATAATAAAATTAATTAACTTTATTAGTAAAAAAGAAAAAATAATAACCGAAAAAATAAAAACAATTTGTATTGGAAATATTTATTTAGGCGGAACCGGAAAAACCCCAATTACAATTAAAATTAACCAAATATTAAACAAATTAAACTTTAAAACTGCATTCGTAAAAAAAAAATATCACGATCAAGAAGATGAACAAAAAATGTTATCATCTTATGGAAAATTATTTTGTAAAAATAATAGAATTGATGCCTTAAAAGATGCAATAAATGAATATATTGATGTTGCAATTTTTGATGATGGGTTACAAGATAAAATATTCGATTACAATATAACTTTTGTATGTTTTAATGCACAAACATGGATAGGAAATAGTTTTTGTATACCTTCCGGACCTCTTAGAGAAGATTTGAAAAGTATTAAAAAATATGATGCAGTTTTCTTAAATGGAAATGGTGAAAACACTATTGAAATAGAAGATGTTTTAAAAAATATAAAACCTGATTTAAAGATATTTAATGCAGAATACATGCCTTTAAACATAAAAGAACTAGATATTAATCAAAATTATTTAGCTTTTTCTGGCATTGGAAATCCTGACACTTTTTTAAAAACTCTTAAAAAAAATAATTTTAAAATTATAAAAACTATAAATTTTCCTGATCATTACAAATATTCTAATAGAGACATAACAAAAATTAAAGAGACAGCAAAAAATCTTAAAGCTAAAATAGTAACTACTGAAAAAGATTATTATCGTTTAAACAAATTAAATACAGAAGGTATAGACTTTTTAAAAATTGAATTAAAAATTACAAATGAAAACCAATTAATAAATTTTTTAAATAAAAAATTATGAAAATAATTAAATATTTTATAGAATTTTTATTTATTGTTATTCTTTTTATTATATTTAAATTGCTAGGATTAAAGCTTGCTTCAAAGTTTGGCTCATTTATTGGTGGACTATTAGGACCTTTTTTTCGATCAAAAGAAAAAATAATTTTAAATATTAAAAAAGCTTTACCTGACATAGGGGAAAAAAATATTGATATAATTTCAAAAAAAATGTGGAAAAACTATGGAAGAATTTTATCTGAATACATATATATAAAAAAATTTCGGAATTCAAAAAATAAAAAAACTATTTCTGTGGAAGGTCAAGAAATCTTGGACGAAATAAAAAATACTAAAGAACCTGTAGTTTTTATTTCAGGTCATTTTAACAATTTTGAACTAATGGCAATGCAAATAGAAAAATCTGGGATCAACTTGGCTGCAATTTATAGACCTTTAAATAATATTTTCCTTAATAAAATTATGGAAAGATTAAGAATTAAATATATTTGCAAAAAGCAAATTAAAAAAGGTAGAAGTGGTACTAGAGATTTAGTTGAATCGTTTAAAAAAAAATATTCTATTGCATTAATGATAGATCAAAGAGTAAGTGAAGGAATTAAATGCAGTCTTTTTGGTCAACCAGCTTTAACTACAACAATACCTGCTCAACTTTTTAAAAAATTTGGATGTAAAATTGTACCTGTTTATATTGAACGAATTAACGATATTTTTTTTAAAATAACAGTTAGTAAACCAATTATCTACAGCAAAGAAACTTCTATTGAAGAAATAACATTGGATCTAAACAAATGGCTTGAAAGAAAAATATTAAATAACCCAACACAATGGATTTGGAGCCATGATCGATGGAAATAATTTATTTTTTATTTTCACTTGTAATTGATTCTTTTTTTAAAAAAGCCTCCTTATAAGAAAAATAAGCTTCTTGTAGTTCAACATTCCAATATATGAGTTGATCAAGCAAAATTTTTTTTCCTGAAACAGCACAAATTACATGATCTCCATCTTCAACTACTTTAAAGTTATTAGGTAAATATTTTAATTTGGCTAATTTATTTTTCATATTTAAGATATATATTAGATATATATGATTATTGGAATTATAGGAAGCGGCGGGAGAGAACATGCTATTTGCGCCAAAATTTTAGAATCAAAAAAAGTTGATAGAGTGTATTGTTTCCCTGGAAATGCCGGAACTAATTTAATAGCTACAAATATAGAAATAAAAGTTAATGAATTTGAAAAAATTAAGGACTTTGTTCTTAGTAATAAAATCGATTTTTTAGTAGTCGGTCCCGAAAAACCTCTGGTAGATGGAATTGTTAATTATTTTCAAAAAAATAATATTAAAATATTTGGACCAGAAAAGCTTGCATCACAACTTGAAGGATCAAAAATATTTACAAAAAAACTTTGCAAAAAATACAATATACCTACTGCAAAATTTGGTATTTTTGAAAAAATAAAAGAAGCTAACTTATTTTTAAAAAATAGTAAATTTCCAATAGTTGTCAAAGCAGATGGCTTAGCAGCAGGAAAAGGTGTTTATATCTGTGAAGATATAAAAGAAGCAATTAAAGCTGTTGATGAAATATTTAATGGAAAATTTGGTATGGCAAAAAATATTTTGATTGAAGAATTTTTAAGTGGTGAAGAAATGAGTTATTTCATTATAAGTGATGGAAAAAATTATAAAAAATTTCAGACTGCACAAGATCATAAAAGAGTACTAGAGGGTGACAAGGGAAAAAATACTGGTGGAATGGGTGCTTATTCACCGTCAAGATTAATAAATAAAGATCTGGACGAAAAAATTATAAAAAAGATCATTGAACCAACGATAAAAGGTTTAAAAGAAATGAACACTAAATTTATAGGATTTCTTTATGCCGGTTTAATGATAATCAATAATGAGCCATATTTAATTGAATATAATGTAAGAATGGGCGATCCAGAATGCCAAACTATTCTACCAAAACTCAAAACCGAGCTAGTCGACATATTTGCGGCATGTTGTGAGGGCAAACTTGATTCAATAAATATAGAATGGCATGATGAAAAAAGCTTATGTATAGTATTATGTTCCAAAGGTTACCCAGATAAATATGAAAATAATCTACCATTAAGTAACCTTAATAAAATTCACTTAAAAAATAATGAATTTATTTACCATGCAGGAACAAAGACAATAAAAAACGAAGTTTATTCTAATGGAGGAAGAGTTCTCAATTTTGTAGTACTTTCTAATAACTTTAAAAACTCAAAAGATAAAGCCATTCAATTAATAAAAAAATTGGACTGGCATAACAGTTATTATAGAAGAGACATTGGTTTTAAAGTTATTGAGTGATGAGAATTATTTCTGGAAATTTAAAAGGAAGAAAAATTGCACAACCTAATAGTAATAATACAAGACCACTAAAGGATTTAACCAAAGAGTCTATATTTAACATTATGGAACACTCTAATTTATTAAAATTTAGTTTTGAAAAATCTTCAATTTTAGATCTTTTCTCTGGGGTTGGTTCATTTGGTCTAGAATGTATTTCAAGAGGGGCTAAGAAAGTTGTTTTTTTTGAAAACTATCCTGAAACAGTAAAAATACTTAAAAAAAATATTTATGATTTAAATTGTGAAAAAAAAACTCAAATTATTGAGGATGATATTTTTAAAATAAAAAGTTTAAATTCTTTAAATAAAGAAAAATTCGAAGTCATTTTTTTGGATCCTCCGTATAAAGAAAAAAAACTAAACAATCTATTGGGGGATATTATTTTTCTTAAATTATTAAAAAAGAATGGCATCATTATTATGCACAGAAATAAAAAAGATAATGAATTCTATCCTAAAAAATTTAAGATTTTAAAAACTAAAATTTATGGAATTTCTAAAATAATTTTTGGATTAATTTCTTAATAATATTTTCTTTGTTTCTTCTTTTATAAGTTCGACTGATGGTTGGTCAAAAGGATTAACATTTAGTGCTCTTCCGAGAAGAATAGTTTCTAGAATAAAAAAACAAAATATTTCACCAAGACTTTCTTCGTTTCTTTCTAAAATTTCAAAACTTCTAAAAGGTATTTTCTTTCTATTAAAAATATTTTTTGTAGCCCTAATTTGAGATGTAATAATTTTAGTTAATTTTTTATTTCTTAAATAATAATGAGATTTTAATAAATATTTATTATTAATTTTAATTGTGTTTTTTTCTAAAACAGAAAAAAACGTGTAAAAGCTATTTTTTGGTCCATCCAAATATAACTGCATTAGACTATGATTGTCTTTGGGCATCGTTGAAACCAAAGGAATTATTCCTTTCGATTTTTTTCCTAGGCTCTCTGCAATTAATTGTTGATACCAACTAAATAAATTTTCAGATTTGTGATCATAATTTAATATAACCGATATATACTTTTTGCTATTAACTAAGCTAAGAGTGCTGTCAACATTTTTTACTAAATTTTTTATAAATTGTTTATCATTAATTAAATAGTTTAATCTTTTAAATTTTTTTTCATTTAATCCCATCAGCTCCGCAGGTAGCATGCCGACCTCTGACAATACAGAATATCTTCCACCAATATAATTTTTGTGCTCAATTATGTCGGCCTTCAAACGGTTTGCTAAAATATTTAAATAATTATTTTTGTTCTCAACAATAAAAATATTTTTATCATTATTTATTAATATATTTGAATTAGAAATGGTTTCTAATGTGTTGCCTGATTTAGAAATTATTAAATTAACAATCTTTTTTTTTTTATGAAGATCTAAAGTTGCTTGTAAATTATCAACAAAAAAAAAATTTTTTTTTATTTTGTGTTTTAAAAATTGATAGATTGCTTTAGGTCCTAAAATTGAACCGCCTATTCCAATAACTCTATAATTTTGAGAATTTTTATATTTATAAACTATTTTTTTACTATAATTATATTTATAGCTGTGAGATAAACTTAGTAATATTTTTAATTTTTTTTTTAAATAATCATTTTTTAAAATCTTAAAACTTCTATCAACACTAAAACTTTTTGATTTTTTTAAAAAATTTTTAAACTTAATATTTTTTGATAACATTAATTTTTTTTAATTTTTTTTAGAATAGACTGCTCCAATGATTTATCATTTCCAACTTCAAAACTCTCGTTATTTTCCTTTTTTTTTATATTCAACAAATCTTCAATACTTTCGTTATATGCAGATGGTTTTTCTTCATTTTCTTTATTTTGTTCTGGCGAAGGCATTTCTTCAAAATCTGGCGGAACCACTAGGGGTTTTTTTTTATGTACGAAAAATTCATCGCTACTTTTTGATCTTTTTGAACCAGTCATTCCTTCTGAAAATTTTTGACATGAACTCAATATAATTACTAAACTTAATAAAATTATGTAAAATTTATGTTTTTTCATTATTTGGTTTTTTGTTATTTAAAATAAATTCAACAATAATAAGGCAAACTATCCCTATTGTAACAAATATATCAGCTACATTGAAAACAAACCAATGAAAATTATCATAATGAAAATCAATAAAATCAGGTACAGCTCTATAATAAAGTCGATCGAACAAATTACCAAATGATCCTCCTAAAATCATAAGAAGAAAAAAAATTTTGTAGTCATCATATTTAATTATCATCGCTAAAATGATGACATTTATTAAAATAATTAAAATAGTAATTAAGTTATAATAAAATTTTGTTTCTAAAGACAATAATCCAAAACCTATTCCTGTATTCCAAATCAAATGAAAATTTAAGAATGAATTAAAATAAATATCAAGATAATTTTCTGTTTCAGCCAAATTTAAAATATATAGTTTTGAAACTCTATCAAAAAAAAAAATTATAATTATAATTAAAAAACTTAAAAAAAATTTTTTTGAATTATTTTTTAACATTAATAAATCTTTTTTAAGGAAAATGTCTTTCGCACGGTTCTATATTTATCTTCCAGCAAACTGGGCATTTTTGCCCTTCTGCTTTAACTGTTTTAACAATAATTTTTTCAGGATCGCTTTCATTAATTTTTTCTATTTTAGCCCCAGAGGTAATACATAGCTCTGAAAAATCTGTTCCTTTTGCTAATTCAATTAACTTTTTATTCAAATGAATTGTCAAGTTGGCTTCTAAACTTGAACCAATTTCCTTTGAAGCTCTTTTAAGTTCTATGCTGCTATTACATTCTTCTCTAATTTTTATAAGTTCATCCCATTTATCACACAAATCTTTGTTATTCCATTTTGTTGGTATCACCGGAAATTTTTCAAGATGAATACTTCCTTTTGAATCAATTTTTAATAGAGTATAAATTTCTTCAGTTGTGAAAGATAATACAGGAGCAAACCAGTTCATTAATATTTCAAGAACGGTATTTAAAAATTTTATTGCTGATTTTCTTTTTTTACTCTCTATAGAATCGCAATATAAAACATCTTTCCTAATATCAAAATAAAACGCAGATAAATCAGAAGTGCAAAAATTTAATAATTCTTTGTACAAAGTATGAAAATTATATTTTTCGAAATTTTTCTTAAACATAGAGTTAAGATTATAAATTTTATGCAACATATATTGTTCAAGTTCTGGCATCTCTTTAATATTAATTTTTTCAAAATCTGTTTTTTCAAATTTGTCATTTAAATTTCCAAGAATATACCTAAATGTATTTCTAATTTTTCTATAAGATTCTGCATGCTGCTCTAAAATGGAATAATCTATCCTTAAATCTTCCGCATAATCAGATGCTGCTACCCAAATTCTTAAAATATCAGCTCCATATTTTTTTAAAATATCTTCTGGCGAAATGATGTTTCCAAGTGATTTAGACATTTTTAAACCTTTTCCATCAACAACAAATCCGTGTGAAAGAATAGAATCAAATGGAGCTCTTCCTCTAGTTCCACATGATTCTAATAATGAAGAATGGAACCACCCTCTATGTTGATCTGAACCCTCAAGATACATTGAGGCAGGCCATTTTAGGTCTTTTCTTTTTTCGAGAACATAAGAATGCGTTGATCCACTATCAAACCAAACTTCAACTATATCAGTCATTTTTTTATATTCTTCACTTTTGTATTTTTTTCCTAAAAATCTTTGTGTATCTCCTTCAAACCAACAATCGGCACCTTCTTTTTCAAAAATATTTGCAATATTTTTTGTAATTTCTTCATCAAGTAAAACCTCATTTGTTTTTTTTGATAGAAAAACAGGAATAGGTACTCCCCACACTCTTTGTCTTGAAACACACCAGTCAGGTCTTAATTCAATCATTGATTTTAATCTTTCTTTCCCTTTGTTCGGGTAAAATTTAGTTTCATCAATTGCCTTTAAAGCTTTATTTCTCAAACCATGACTTTCCATCGAAATAAACCATTGTGGTGTTGCTCTATGAACCAAGGGTGCTTTTGAACGCCAAGAATGAGGGTATTGATGCACCAATTCTCCACTGGCTAGTAATTTCTTTTGCTCTCTTAATTTTTCAATAATTATTTTATTGGCCTTAAAAATATGTGTTCCTTCAAATAATGGAACATGCTTGGTATAATTTCCGTCATCATCAACTGTTTCCTCGGCTTTAATATTATTTTTTAAACATAAATTAAAATCGTCAGGACCATGACTTGGTGCACAATGAACTATTCCTGTGCCTTCTTCTTTTGTTACAAAGCTTGCTTCTAACATTGGAATATCGTAGTCAAATCCAATTTCTGAAAATGGATGGCTACATATAGTTCCTCCAAAATCTTTTCCTGAGAAAGTTAAAACTTTATTGAACTTTTTAATTTTACAATTCTCTAAAATAGATTTTAGTAAATCTTCTGCTACAACAATTTGTTTGTCTTTAAAATCTGTTTGGTCTTCTATATTAATGATCGCATATTTTAAGTTTTCATTATAGGCCAAAGCTCGATTAGCTGGTATTGTCCAAGGAGTTGTTGTCCAAATAATAATTTCACTATTATTTAATTTATCAATTTTAGATTTTTTAACTTGGAAAGCTGTAAAAATTGTATCTGATTTATGATCTAAATATTCTACTTCAGCATCAGCTAAAGCTGTCTTTTCTACTGTTGACCAAAGTACAGGTTTATAACCTCTATATAAACTTCCTTCCTTTAAAAATTTTCCTAACTCTCTTACTATTTGAGCTTCAGCATCAAAGCTCATTGTAGAATAATAATTTTCCCAATCACCAACTACACCTAATCTTTTAAATTGTTTTTTATGTACACCAATCCACTTGGTCGCAAAGTCTCTACATTCTTTTCTAAATTCATTTATAGGGACTTCATTTTTATTTTTTTTATTTTTTTTATACTGTTCTTCAATTTTCCATTCGATTGGCAATCCATGACAATCCCAACCTGGCACGTAAACTGAATCTTCGCCATTCATCTGATGAAACTTTACTATTAGATCTTTAAGAATTTTATTTAATGCTGTACCCATGTGTATATCTCCATTTGCATAAGGTGGGCCATCATGCAGAACAAACTTTTTCTTTCCATTGCTTGAAGATCTTAATTTTTTATACAAATCAATTTTCTCCCAATAATCAATTATGCCTGGTTCTTTATTTTGTAAATTAGCTTTCATCGAAAAAGCTGTTTTGGGTAAATTGATATTATTTTTATTCATTATTTTAATTTTTTTTTTGCTATTTTGAGATCTAAATTAATTTGTTTTTTTAATTGATTTATATTTTTAAATTTCTTTTCTTTTCTTATAAAGTTTATGAATTCAATAGTTAAGTACTTATTGTAAAGATTTTCATGAAAATTAAATATATGAACCTCTAAAAGTATTTTTTTTTGGTTAAAAGTAGGTCTATAACCTAGATTAGCTATTCCTTTTAAAGAAAAATTTTTATTTTTTCGATAAATTTTTACAGCATAAACTCCTGGCTTAGCTAACACGTAATCTTTTATGTCTATGTTGCATGTTGGAAAACCAATCTTCTTTCCTAATTGTCTTCCTTTTTCTACTTTTCCATCAATGCTCCAATTTCTATTGAGTAGTTTATTTACAAATTCTATTTTGCCATTTGATAATAATTTTCTAATTAGTGTTGAAGAAATAATTTTATTTTTTAATTTTAATGGTTGGGGTTTTATTATTTTATAATTGTAATTTTTTTCATTATTAATTAATTGATTTACGTTGCCTTCTCGTTTATTACCAAATCTAAAATTGTTACTAACAAATATATATTTAGCATTTAATTTTTTATATAACACTTCTTTGATAAAACTATGAGATTTCATATTTGAAAATTTCTTGTCAAATTTTTTAGTTATTAAAAAATCTAATCCAAACTTTTCCAAAATTTTTATTTTTTGTGATATACTTGAAATTCTAAAATTTGTTAATTTTGAATTAAAATACATTTTAGGAATTGGTTCAAAAGTAACTAGACCAATTTTCAACTTAAAATTTTTTTTGTATTTTTTTGCAAGATTAAATAATTTTTGATGTCCAATATGAAGCCCATCAAAATTTCCAACTAATAAGATTGAATTCTTATGAATATTAGAAATTTTAAAGTTATTATAAAATTTTATTTTTTTTACCATTTTAATATGCTTTGAGAAAAAGTTGCTTTAACATTATAATTTTTTGATACTCTTTCGATACCTTCTTTTTCAAATTCTTTATTATGAACTCCACTAGTAATTACTAAAGAATCATAATTCATATTATTTGCACCTTTTATATCTGTTCTTAAATTATCACCTATAGCGATAATTTTTTTTTTATTACTGCTGGTTGCCTGATTATAAACTTCTGGGTAAGGTTTTCCAAAATAAATAACTTCTCCACCAATTTTTTCGAAAATCATTGCTACTGATCCTGCGCAATATTCTCTTTTTTTTCCTCTATCAACTATGAGATCTGGATTCGTGCAAACCATTTTTTTCGAGATAAAATTTTTAAGAAGTTCTTTATAATAATTTAAATCTTGGTCGTGTTGATCATATAATCCTGTACATAATAAATAATCACTTTTATCTATATCTTCAACTTTTTCATTTTTAATATCAGTAAATAAATCATAGTCTCTTGGTGGTCCAATATGGTAAAATTTCTGACCTATGTAATTTTTTTTTAAATATCCTAAAGCTGCCTCGCCAGATGTAAACACATTCTCTCTTATGCTTTTATCTAAACCTAATTTTTCCAAAAAAATTTTTACAATTTTGTTTGGTCTTGGCGCATTAGTAAGAAGTATATAATTTTTTTTTGCCTCTGTAATTTTAGATAGTGTATGGATAGCATCTTCATGAAGTTCTATGCCATTATGCACCACTCCCCACAAATCTATAAAAAATAACTCATAATTTTCAAAAACAGATCTAAAACCTTCGATATCTAAATTTTTAGTCATTAAATGAGATATAACGTAAAAAAGTTACAATTTCTCTGGTTTTTTGCTCTGGTTATTTTTATCTGATTACCTTGAAATAATCCAAGAACGTAGCTATATGACTCGCATATTATAGGAGAATTTATGAAATTTAAACCGTTACACGACAGAGTTTTGATAGAAGTTTTAGATAGCAGTGAAAAAACTGCTGGAGGAATAATCATCCCAGATACAGCTCAAGAAAAACCGCAAGAAGGAAAAGTTGTTGCTATTGGTGGTGGTGCAAAAACAGAAGATGGTAAAATAATTCCAATGGATGTTAAGGTTGGTGATAAAGTCCTGTTTGGCAAATGGTCAGGGACTGAAGTCAAAATTGACGGCAAAGAATATAGCATAATGAAAGAGTCAGACATTATGGGAATTTCAAGTAAATAATTTTAATAAAGGAGAAAAAAAATGGCAAAAATTATAAAATTCGACTCTGAAGCAAGAGCAGCAATGATTAAAGGAGTAGATATTCTTGCAAACACAATCAAAGTAACACTAGGGCCTAAAGGACGAAATGTTGTGCTTGATAAGTCGTACGGCGCACCAAGAACAACTAAAGATGGAGTTACAGTTGCTAAAGAAATAGACCTTGAAGATAAATTTGAGAACATGGGTGCTCAAATGGTTAAAGAAGTGGCAAGTAAAACTAATGATGAAGCTGGAGATGGAACAACTACTGCGACTATTTTAGCCCAAGCTATCATAAAAGAAGGCTGTAAGTATGTTACTGCTGGAATGAATCCAATGGATGTTAAAAGAGGTATCGATGCAGCTGTACAACATGTTAAAGAAAAATTAATTGCTTCAGCCAAAAAAGTTAAAGCAAGTGATGAAATTGCTCAAATAGGAACTATTTCCGCAAATGGCGAAAAAGAAATTGGCGAAATGATTTCAAAAGCTATGCAAAAAGTTGGCAATGAAGGTGTTATTACTGTTGAAGAGGCAAAATCAATAGAAACAGAACTTGATGTAGTTGAGGGTATGCAGTTTGACAGAGGTTATTTATCACCATACTTTATAACAGATACAAATAAAATGGTTACAGACCTTGAAAATCCTTACATTTTATTACATGAAAAAAAATTAACCAACTTACAACCAATGGTGCCATTGTTAGAAGCTGTTGTTCAGGCTGGAAGACCTTTGATGATAATCTCAGAAGATGTAGAAGGTGAAGCGCTTGCAACTTTAGTTGTAAATAAACTTAGAGGTGGTTTAAAAGTTGTTGCCGTAAAAGCTCCTGGTTTTGGCGATAGAAGAAAGGCAATGCTTGAAGATATTGGTATCTTAACTGGAGGAAATGTAATTTCCGAAGATTTAGGTGTTAAATTAGAAAATGTTAAACTTACTGATCTTGGTTCTTGCAAAAGAGTTAAAGTCGACAAAGAAAATAGTACAATCATAAGTGGTTCGGGTAAAAAAGCTGATATTGAAGCAAGATGTACTCAAATAAGACAACAAGCCGATGAAACTACTTCTGATTATGATAAAGAAAAACTTCAAGAAAGATTAGCTAAACTTGCTGGAGGTGTTGCTGTTATAAAAGTAGGCGGTGCTACTGAAGTAGAAGTAAAAGAGAAGAAAGATAGAGTAGAAGATGCTTTAAATGCGACTAGAGCTGCTGTTGAAGAAGGAATAGTAGTTGGTGGTGGTTGTGCTCTTCTTTATGCTGCTCAGGACCTAGATAAAGTTAAAACTAAAGGTGATGACCAAAAGGCTGGAGTAGACTTAGTTAAAAAAGCTTTAGAAACTCCTATTAGACAAATTATAAAAAATGCAGGAATTGATAGTTCTGTTGTGGTTGGAAAACTTTTGGAGAAAAATAAGACCTCTCAAGGGTACGATGCTCAAAATGAAGAGTATTGTGATATGTTTGAAAAAGGAATTATAGACCCTGTAAAAGTTGTTAGAACAGCATTACAAGACGCAGCTTCTATAGCAGGTTTACTTGTAACAACTGAAGCTATGGTTGCTGATAAACCTGAAGAAAAAGATTCTGGCCCCGCTGGAATGCCTGGCGGCATGGGCGGCATGGGCGGCATGGGCGGCATGGGCGGCATGGGCATGTAATCGTTCCAACCCAAAACAAAATTCAAAAAGGGCAGTTTTTACTGCCCTTTTTTTATGCCTGTCGTAAAAATCTTCAATGAACTTTTCAATGAATGTTCAATGAACTTTTAAGACGATTAGAGGAGTTTTTTTAATTAATAATAGAATCAAGATCTCTAATTTCCCCAATTTTAAATATTATTGCATCATCTATTCGATATCCATATTGGTTTGAAGCATTTTTAAAACGTTTTGGTGGATCAAATATTGGTTCAAGAGATAATACTACTGTACCCCAGTGCATGCCTAAAATTTTTTTACTTTTTAAATCTCGACCAATGTTTAATGCCTCTTCAGGATTTGCATGATAAATAGACTTGTCTTTCCTTGATGACATTGGGTAAAAATTATAGGCTCCTATATTAATAAAAGTTAAGTCAATAGGACCATATTTTTTTCCAAGCTCCTCATAAATATTTCCATACCCTGTGTCACAAGCAAAAAATATTTTTTTATTTTTATATTCAATTAAAAAACTTCCCCACAAAGTTTTATTTGTGTCCCATAAACTTCTTTTAGACCAATGAACTGCTGGTACCATAGTAATTTTTAAATCATTTACTTTTATTTCATCATACCAATCCATTTCGTTTACATCTGAGAAACCATTTCTTGTAAAATATTTTGCAAGTTTGAGGGGAGCTAAAATTTTGGCTTTTTTGTAGGGAAATCGTTGAATAGTTCTAGTGCTTAAGTGATCGTAATGATTATGTGTTAATAGAAATAAATTTATCTCAGGTATCTCACTAAGATTAATTGCAGGATCTACATATCTTTTAGGACCAAAAATTAAAGGCCCCATATTTTTTTCAAAAACAGGATCAGTAATGATAGTAGTATTCCCGAGCTTAATTAAAAATGTAGCGTGTCCTATCCAAGCCACATAATCATTATTTTTATATTTTTTAAGATTTTCAAAAACTTCTTTTTTATTTATAACATGGCCCGGTGGAACATCTGTATTAATCTTCTTTTTTTCTTCATTGAATACCTTAAAACTCCATTTAAAAGAAAAATCCCCTATCTTAGGAGAACCTTCGGGGTTTCTAAATGAAATTATGTTTCCTTTTTCATCAGTAACGTGGTGATAAGGTTTTTCTATAGCTTGAGACATTGTATTGAAAATATTAAAAAAAAATATTATTACATATATATATTTAATATTCATCTTCATTGTTTACTTGGAATTAAAAAATTTACCTACAATGTAAAGACCTAAAGCAACAGCAGGCCCTACTCCAAAAGCAAATAGCAAAGTTCCTATACCAACAGTTCCTCCTAAATGCCAGCCAATAGCAACAACTGTAATTTCAAGAAAAGCTCTGACTGAAGCTATCGGAAGATTAATTTTTTTTTGTATGCCGGTCATCAAACCATCTCTCGGTCCTGGACCTAAATTTGCAATTAAATAAAAACCACTACCCAAACCAACAAATAAAACGGCAATAACTGCCATTAAAATTTGGAAAAAATAATTATCGGGTGTTCCAATAAATGCTATTGATATATCGATCATAAAAGCAATTATGATTGCATTTAGTATTGTTCCAATGCCTGGTTTTTGATCTAAAAAGATCCAAAGAAAAATTACGAACAAGCTTATAAAAAGAGTTATGACACCAACAGATAGATCAATATGCAAAGATATTCCTTGTGCCAATACACTCCAAGGTGAAGCTCCAGTAAGTGATACAAGCAATAAACCCTCTCCTAAACCAAATAAAGTTAATCCAAAACATAAAAATAAGAATGTGGATAGTTTTGGTTTAAAGTTTAAAGGTTTTTTAGAACTCCAAGGAACTTTGGGTATATTTTTAATAGAAAGAAACATGTTTTATTATTAGTATAATTAATCTAGTTTTTCTATTTATAATTTTATGAAAAAATACATTTATATTTTGCTTTTAATTTTTTTATCGTCTTCAGCTCAAGCTCACACTTCTCATTACGAAGGTATAATAAAAATTGAGATGGAAATATTCAGAAATAATGAAGCCATTGGTTACAGTAATTATTTTTTTGAACACAAAGATAACACCATGTCTGTCAAAAACTATACGCAGTTTAAAGTTAAATTGTTTGGTGCAACTATTTTTTCCATATCTAGTGAGGGCATAGAAAAATATAAAAAAAATAAATTAATTTATTTTAAATCAATTACATTTCAGAATGATAAAGAAAAGTATGTCAATTTAGGTTACGATGACTCAAAAAAAAAGTTTATTATAGATGGATCTTCATACAAAGGGGAAGCAAATCTAGATTGTGTTATTGGAAATTGGTGGAATCACAAAATATTAAAAGCTAACCAGCAAATTAGTCCGCTATCAGGTAGTATAAAAGATCAAGTAGTTAAATTTATTGGTGATGAAAATATTACTATATATGGAAAAAATTATTCAGTAGCTCATTACAAATTAAAATCTAGAGACGATAGCTTACCAAATGATAAAAAGTTAGATTTTGATATTTGGCTAGATAAAAAAAATAATTTAATTTTAAAAGTTGCATACAAAAGAATGGGGGATTGGGAATATAGATTAAAAAGTTTTCAGTGATGAGCTTGTAACTTTTAATATCTGAATTATATTCGTTTTAGTTTATGTCTATCTGGGGAAGTTTAATTGGTGGAATGGTTGGTTTTTCATTAGGAGGACCTTTTGGAATGTTATTGGGTTCTTTAATTGGAGGAAAAATTTCAAGAGCTAGATCTGGTGCAACTGGAAATTTTGGTACATTTGCACAGCCTCAACAAATTTTTGCATTATCTTTAATAGTTTTATCTGCAAAACTTAGTAAAGCAGATGGCCAAGTAAGCAAAGAAGAGCTTGTCGCTGTGAGAGATAAATTAAAAATTCCAGAAAATGAAATAGATAAAGTTGGAAAAATATTTAATAAAGCTAAAGAAGAAAGTACCGGTTATGAACCATATGCACAGCAAATAGCACAAATTTATAGAAATAATCCAAATGTATTAGAAGAGGTAATTAATATTTTATTTTATATTGCTGAAGCAGACGGAAATGTAAGTCAGTCAGAACTTAATATGATCCAGCATATAGCTCAAATTTTTAATCTAAACCAGTCCCAATTTAATTCTATTAAAGAAAGTAGAAAAAGTTCAGATAAATTAAACCCATACATTGTACTAGAAAGCAAACCAGAAGAAAATCTTCAAACAATAAGAAAAAAATATCTTAAATTAAGCAAAGAACATCATCCAGATGTATTAATGAGTAAGGGTGTTCCTCAGGAAGTTATTGAAGAAAGCAAAAAGAAAATGAGAGCAATAAATCTAGCCTGGGATCAAATTCAACAGCTTAAATCTAACTAAAACTGTTCAGATTCTGTTGAATCTTTCATCGCGGTAGTAGAACTTTTTCCTGAACTTATAGTATTTGATACTGCATCAAAATAAGATGTTCCTACTTCTCTTTGGTGTTTAACGCTAGTGTATCCATCTTTTTCTCTTGCGAATTCTTGTTGTTGAATTTTTGAGTAAGCAGTCATACCTTGAGATTTATATTTTTCTGCTAATTCAAATATCGCTATATTTTGTGTATGAAAACCAGCAAGAGTAATAAATTGAAATTTATAACCCATCTCTGCAATTTTTACTTGGAAAGAAGCAATCTCTTCATCTGATAAATGTTTATTCCAATTAAAAGATGGCGAACAGTTGTAAGCAAGAAGTTTTCCAGGAAATTTAGAATGAATAGCATTAGCAAATTTTTTAGCTTCTTCAATATTAGGTGTTGCCGTTTCACACCATATTAAATCTGAATAAGGAGCGTAAGCTAAACCTCTCGAAATTGCCTGATCGATACCATGCTTAACATAAAAGAAACCTTCTGGAGATCTTTCTCCAGTTAAAAAAGGTTTGTCATTTTTATCATGATCACTTGTAATTAATTTTGCTGCATTAGCATCTGTCCTGGCTAAAATAATTAATGGAACATCGGCTATATCTGCTGCAAGTCTAACGGCTTTTAAATTTTTTATCATTGTGCTAGTAGGAACTAATACTTTTCCTCCCATGTGTCCGCACTTCTTCTCACTAGCAAGCTGATCTTCGAAATGAACTCCTGCAGCTCCTGCTTTAATAAATTTTTTTGCTAGTTCAAAAACATTTAATGGTCCACCAAATCCTGCTTCACCGTCTGCAATAATAGGTAGCATATAATCAACTCTATCTTTTGCTTTCATATCGCCATCTGTAATTTCCATGTGTTGAATTTGATCGGCTCTAATTAAAGCATTGTTCATAGCATCAACTAATTTTGGAGCGCTATCAAAAGGATATAGAGATTGATCGGGATACATTTCACGAGCACTATTTGCATCAGCAGCTACCTGCCAACCACTTAAATAAATTGCTTTTAATCCTGCTTTGGCATGTTGAACAGCATGATTTCCTGATAAAGAACCAAGGGTATTAACATAAGGCTCTGTATTTAAAAGATCCCAAAGCTTTTTAGATTGATTTTTACACATTGAGTATTCAATTTTTATTGAACCTCTTAATCTTTCTACTTCTTCAGATGTGTAGTCCCTTCTTATTCCAGAAAATCTTTTAAGATCATATGATACTTTAGCTTCTGAACTCATTACAATTTATCTCCGCTATATTTATATTTGAAATTTAATTAAATCTTACTTGCTTTTACTATACTCGTTTGTGAATTCGTTCATTCCACTTGAGCCCCAATCACAATGGTCATCTCTCACATAAACACCTTTATCGTAATAATTTTGTGCGTCCTCATCCTGAGTTATTTGGTGCTTAACGTTTGGTTTTTTTTGTTCGTTGTTCATGTCAACTTTATATTTTACAAAATTTACAATTTCTACAAAAATAGAAATAATGCTTGTAAAATATGATAATATTTTGTAAATTATAATTTACAAAATTTACAAATAGAAAATATGAGTCAATTAGATCTGAAAATTGGACCAAAAATTAAGACTTTTAGAAGACAATTTGGCATGCAAGCAAACAAATTAGCTGAGAAACTAAATATTTCCCCTAGTTATTTAACCTTAATTGAAGGTGGAAAAAGAAAGATTGACGCTGGTTTGCTTTTAAGAATTTGTCAAGAACTAAAAATTGAAGTTTCTGATCTAACCAACAAATCTGATGTTAACTTAGCAAATAACATATCAGAGTTGCTTGATGATAAATTATTTGAAGATTTAGACATCTTGGGTCCTGAGGTAAAAGATCTAGCGAACACTAATCCAAAAATTGGCAAAGCTTTAATCAGACTTGGAGATATTTTAAAAAAAAAGGATCACGAGCTAATTAATAAAATAGAAAAATTATCTGGAAAGATTGTAGATAGTAGGAAAAGTTCTTTTCCTGGAGAAGTTATAGCTGACTTTTTGCAAGAAAATAAAAACTATTTTCCAAAGTTAGAAGATTTTGCAAATAAAATATTTGATAAACTAAAAGAAAACAATAGAACAAGATACATATCACTTTGTAATTTTTTAAAGTCAGAATATGGCATAACTGTTATAGATATAATTCCCGAAGAAGGAAAGACATTCTCAAAAATTTTTAACAAAAAAAATAAAGAACTTATATTATCAGATTATATTTCTCTAGAAACAAAAAAATTATATGCAGCTTCACAAATTGCGCAAGAAGGTGCGGTCGATGAAATTAATAGGCTTATTGAAACTTTTAATTTTCCTTCAGAGGAGTCTAAAAAATTAACCAAAGTTGCTTTACTTAATTACTGTGGTGCAGCAATTCTAATGCCCTATAAACTTTTTCATGCTGAATGTAAAAAACTAAAATATGACTTGGAACTGCTTCAAAATATTTTTGCAACTTCATTTGAGCAAGTTACACATAGAGTTACCTGTCTTAATGATCCAAATTTACCAGGAGTTCCTTTTCATTTTTTAAGAGTTGATGTTGCTGGTAATATATCAAAAAGATTATCATTATCAGGAATTGAAATACCAAGATATGGTGGAGCTTGTCCAAGATGGAATGTTTACTCTGCTTTTTCAAGACCAGGGGTGATTCAGGCTGCTGTAAGTAAAATGTCAAATGGTGAAAAATATGTTTGCATTGCGCGTACTGTTGAAAAAGGTATTGGAAGATATGGACAAAAAAAAAGTATTTTATCAATTGGTCTTGGTTGTGAAGCTAAATACGCTAAAGATTTTGTGTATACAGAAAATTTAGATATTAATGATAGAAAATCTGAAATACCAGTAGGAGTTTCTTGCAGAACTTGTGATAGACTAGATTGCTCTCAACGTGCTTTTCCACCTCTACACAAAAAATTCGATGTAGATATAAATTCAAGAGGTGTTTCTGTATATGTTAGTGAATAAAAAAATTATTGATTTTCTTTACTTTTCTTTCTTTCTCTAGCTAAAAGTTGTGTTAAGGAATCTACCATTAAATCAGATGCATTGAATATTTCATTGGTTTTAAGCTCATGCGTTATATTTTTTTCGGGATTACTTTTATCCTCTATAATAATTCCTTCATCTGGAGAGTTATTTTTTATATAAATTAATAACAACCAATCCTCATCAATAGCCTCGTCCCATTTAATAAATATTTCTCCAGTTTCAAATCTTCTATCCACACATCTAAAGATAGACATATGTCTTGTTATATGTCGCTTGTTAAGCTGAAATACTAAACTACTTGCGCTTCTATAAAAACTTTCAAGGCAGTTTTCAATTTTTTGCCTTTCTAATAAATACTCTTTTTCTTTCTGTAAAAGTATTTCTCTATCATCTTCTTCTTGAACTTTAACTCCTAAAGCTTCTACCCTTTCTCTAATTTTTTGATCTCTAATAATTCTGTATTTTTCTTTTAATTTATTAATTCTTTCTTGTAATCCTGCATAATCTTCTCTTTGTTCTTTTAATGAAATTTTTTCTAATCTTTCTAGCTCTTTGATTTCTCGAATTCTAAATTTTTCGATCTGTCTCTCAATTTTAAGTTCTTCAAGAAATTTTCTTTGTCTTCCCGCTTGTTCTTTTCTAATAGTTGCCTGTTCTTTTCTAAGAAATAATTTTATGTCTTTTGCTCTTTCTTTTTCGAGTCTTTTTTCTTCTTGAAGTTCTTTTTTTTTTTCTTCAAGCTTCTGTTTTTTTTGAAATCTGTATTCTTTTTCAGAAGCTATTTTTTCTTGCTGCATTTTTTTATTTTCTTCTAATTGTTTTCTTCTTTTTTCTTCAGCTTTAATAAACTTATACTCATATACTTTGTCAGCAATTTTCTGAAAAAAACCTTGAATAACCTTTTGGAAACTAAAGTTAAACCTAAACTTAAATTTTGGTTTTAATTTTTCTTCAAGTCTAATAATCTTTAAAATCAGTCTTTTAGTGCTAGATTTAATTTTTATTTGTTTTTTTTTATAATTTTTTTTTTTTCTTTTTTTATTATTAATTTTACTTGAAGATTTTAAAGGTGTTCTTTTTAATTTTTTAATTTTAGTTCTTCTTTTAAGTCTTCTTTTTATAGGCTTTCTTTTTATTATTATTTTTTTACTTCTTGATTTTTTTTTTCTTTTTTTTTTCATAAAAAACTAATTAGTTTAGACTTACCAAGAAAATATTAATAAATATAGTCCCTTGTGATGGGCACGGTAGTTTGATCTTTTGCTAATTGAAATTGAAATACAACTTGATCTCCCCACTTAAATGCCAATTCACATGATGTTAAATAAAACTCCCACATTCGGAAAAATTTTTCATCAAACATTTCTAAAATCTTAGATTTGTTACTTATGCATCTTTCTTTCCAATTTCTTAATGTAAGAGAGTAATGTTTCCTTAACACTTCTAAATCTGATATAATAAGTCCCGACTTCTCAATTGGTACAGCAAGTTCACTTATACTAGGAGTATATCCACCAGGAAAAATATATTTTGTAATCCAAGGTTGAGGGTCTCTTGGACCAACAACGGAACCTATTGTATGAATTAAAGCCAAACCATCATCATTAAGCAAATTATTTACTTGTCTAAAAAAAGTTTTATAAAATTTTCTGCCAACATGTTCGAACATTCCTACGCTAACTATTCTATCAAATTTTTCTGTTAAATTTCTGTAATCGGCAAGCTTAAATTGAACTTGGTTTTCTAAATTATTTTCTTTAGCCTTGCTCAAGCTATATTTATATTGATTTTCTGATAATGTAATACCTATAACTTCACATTTTGTTTTTTTTGCTATCTCGATAGCAAGCGAACCCCAGCCACTTCCAATATCTAGTATTTTTTGGTTAGATTTAAAATTTAATTTTTTGATTAAATGATCTATTTTATTATTTTGTGCACTTTCCAAACTTTCATTTTCACTTTTAAAATATGCACAAGAATATTGTCTCTTTGAATCAAGAAATAAATCGTAAAGATTTTCTGAAATATCATAGTGATGGGCCACATTGTCTCTAGATTTTTCTTCTATATTAAAGCTGGTTAAATATCTATAGGTTCCTCTTATTTTTTTTAGTATTTTTCCAAATATATTAATTTCATTTATTCCTATATTTTTCATAGTCATTTCTAAAAAATCTGTTAAAGATCCGTTTTTAATTTCAAGAGTTCCATCTGTGTAAGCTTCTCCAAAATATAAATCAGGATAAAGCAATAGTTTGTAGTGAAGTTTTTTATCTAATAATATTAGTTTAATAGGTTCTTTTTTTTTTGGATTTCCAATAATATATTTTTTTGAATTTGCATCTATTAAGATAAATCCATCCTCTTTAAACAATTCATTTAAAAAACTAACTAATTGCATTTTAAGCCGCTTTTGTTTTCTTTAAATTAAAATCTAATTTCTTTAAATCTTCAAATAATTTTTTTCTATCACTGCTATTTAAAAGACTTAATGGTGGTAAAATATTTTTATATACTTCATTTTCGTTCATAAAAAAAGTATGTAAGCTGGAAATCAAGTTAAATCGATCAAAAGCTTTTCTCACATTGCAAAGCTTTTCATTGTATTTTTGTTCTTTTTTTGCAAAAAAATCATCATAAACTTTTCTTGCTAAAGTTGCGGTAACATTGCAGGTGGCTGTTATGATTCCTGAACAACCTAGCTGTAAACCTTTTAATAATTTTAACTCAGAACCAGGCAGTACAGAAAAATTTTCTATTTTTAAATTTTCATATAAATTATAAGAACTATCTTTAACTCCTACTATTTGGTTGGGAAATTTTTTAACTAATTCTTCAACACATTCTACGCTAAATTTATATCCACATAATTTTTCAAAATTATAAAGAATTATTTTTGCTTCAGGAATTTTTTCTATAATTTTTGAATAAAAATTAATTGTTCCTATATCCCCATATTTGTAATAAGCAGGTGGCATAATTAAAAATTTATTAAAACCTAAGGAGATCGAAATTCTCATTAAATTTATTATTTCGCCTAATGAATTTAATCCACCACCTATCAGATATTTGTCTTTGTATTTGTTTGTGGATAATTTTTTTAATAAATTTATTTTTTCACTTATTTGTATTAATTGTGCTTGGCCAGTACTTCCAAAAATTGCAACCCCATGGCAACCTTGGTTAATCAAATTTTCCGCATGAATTATGGTTTTGTTTGCATCTAACGTCAGATTCTCATTTAAAATCGACATAGAAGCTGCAAAAATACCTTTAATTTGGTTCATGATAAAAATTTTATTTTTAATAAAAGTAATATAATTATTTTTAAAATGAAAGTTTTAGTTGTTCAAAATCGGATGGGAATTGGCGATATGGTTATTTTTCTACCCTATATCGAAGCAATATCTAAACATTTTAACGTACCAGTAAGCTTGCTAGTTAAAGAAAATACCAAATGCTCAGAGTACCTATCCGATAATCCTAATATAGATAATATAATTACATTAGATAGAGATGATAAAAAAAAATTTGGTAAGCATTATGGGCTTAAAGGCATATTTAATTTAGCTTTTGAAATAAAAAAATATAATTTTGATAAAATTTTTATCTTTAATTCATCATTTAGATACACAATAGTTGCTAAATTAGCAAAAATAAAAAATGTTTATCAATACAAATTATTTAGTAAGAAAAATCAAAATATAGTTGAAACTGCTAAAATTTTTTTAAAAAAAAATCTCAATATTGAAGTTGATAGTAATCCGATAATATCAGTAAACTCTGAAATAGTTAAAAAAGCAAAAAATAGCTTCAAAATAGTAGATAGTGAAACAAATATAATGTTAGGAGTTGGTGGATCTGGTCCTACTAAAAGAGTTTCTCCAGAAAAATTTATCCAATTAATGAAACTTTGTTCTAATAAATTTAAATGTAAATTTTTTATAGCAGCTGGTTCAAACGAAACAGAAGAACAAATAGTTAATAAAATATTGAATTCTGAACACAAAGATAAATGTGTAACGCTAAATAAATTAAGAATTTCTGAAACTCTACCAATAATTAAAAATTGTAATATCTCTATATGCAATGATACTAGCTTTAGTCATTTATCTGCTGCCTTAGGAGTAGAAACAATTGTACTGATGACAGACACTCCTTTGCTTTACGGCAGCTATAGTCCTAGGATGCATCCAATATTACCAGACGGGGAAAAAATTGTGACTCATGATACTCTAGGAAAAGATAAAATTAATTCCGAAAAAATTTTTAGTAAAGTAAAAAATATTTTAAACTTAAATTAAATTTTTTAAAACTACCTCTTTGGCTTCGTTAACAATTGCTGCAAGTCTTGTAAGCTCTGGACTTATATCGGGATGTATTTTTTTCATTATTTTTTTATAAGAGTTTAAAACTTCATCTTTCGTATATTTCTTTTTTGGATCTAAATTTAAAATTCTATATGCTTCTTCAATCGAAATACTTTGCATATTCAAATTTTGATTAATATTATTAAAATTAAATCTTCCAGAATTTTTTAGTACTCTCAATAAACTCCAGATTCTTAAAAGTTGAAATAAAGATAATCCTGCTTTCGTTTTTATTAATGGCAATATCATTAAAACAAATGGAAGAGAAAATATAAATCTTCCTGCATATACCATTACAAGAGCTAAAATTGCAGCTAAAATTATGATAATAGATCTAATACCTTTGGAAATTTTTTTACTTGATGTTTTGGCAAACCAGTTAAGTAACAAATAAACTAGGACGAAAATAATAAGTGTAACCAAAAAAATATTCATGTATTAGATTATATTTATATGAAAATACCACAGCTAGAGAAAAAACCAGAGATAAAATCTTGTCACGATATAAAATGGAAAGATAATTATAGCTGGATACACCAAAAAAATATTCTTGAAGTACTAAAAGATGCATCTAAACTTCTCCCTGAGGTTAAAAAATACCTAGAAGAAGAAAATGCTTATACTGAACATAATTTAAAAAACACAAAAAAATTACAAAAAGAACTTTTTAAAGAAATCAAAGGAAGGATCAAACTGGATGATGAGTCTTTACCTTTCAAAGACTATGATTATGAATATTGGACTAAAACAACTACCAAAGGCAACTACTCAATTAAATTAAGAAAAAAAATTGGTTCAAATAAAATAGAAGAAATATGGAATGGTGACAAAGAAAAAGAAAAGTTAAACACAGAATACTTTGGTGTGGGCGATTTAGAAGTAAGCTGGAATGATAAATATTTAGGTTACTCATTAGATTTAAAGGGATCGGAATATTACATTATTTATATTAGAAATATTGAGTCTGGAAAGTTAATAACCGAAAAAATTGAAGAAACAAGTGGAGGAGTTACTTTTAGCTTAGATAATAAATTTATTTATTATGCAAAATTAGATGAACATCATAGACCAAGAAAAATATTTAAACATAAAATAGGTACGACTGTTAAAGAAGATGCTTTAATTTTTGAGGAAAAAAGTGAGGCCTTTACAGTTGGCATTGGATTAAGCTCTGATGAAAAATATTATTTTATTGCAAGCTCAGACCATAATACTTCGGAGCAATATTATTTTTCAGTGGATGAAGAAAATCCAAAACCAAAATTAATTAAAAAAAGAAAAAAAGGAATAATTTATTCTGTCAGTTCTTGGAATGGATACTTTTATAATCATACAAATGAAAATGCTGAGGATTTTAGAATTGAAAGATGTAAAGATTTATCTAATCAAAAATGGGAAACTTACATTGAAGCTAAAGATGAAGTTTTAATAGGTGGATTAGTTTTTTTAAATGATTGGATCATTAGATCTGAAACTTCTAATGCTCTCGGAAAAATTTTTGTAAAAAATGTAAAGACCAATATAGAAGAAGAAATTAAATTTGCTGCTGAAAAAGTAATTGTTCCTGGAGTTTCTTTGGTTCAAAGAGAAAGAAACACTGATCAATTGTATTTGGGTTACTCATCGCCAAAAACTCAATCGAGAACTTATTTGTATAATTTAAAAAACAAAGAAAAAAAACTTGTTAAAGAACAAGAAATACCTTCTGGACATAATCCGGAAGATTACATTGTAGAACGTTTAGAATGTAAGTCTTACGATGGAAGATTGGTACCAATAACAATTACTAGGCATAAAAAAACTAGAATTGATGGTTCTGCTAATTTGCTGCTTTACGGCTATGGTTCTTATGGAAACTCAATGAGTCCTGACTTTTCTTCTACTAGATTAAGTTTGATAAATAGAGATATCATTTGGGTAACTGCTCACATCAGAGGTGGCATGGAAAGAGGCATGAAATGGTGGAAAGAGGGAAAATTATTAAACAAAAAAAACACTTTTGAAGATTATATTGCAGTTGGAAAATTTTTAATTGAAAAAAAATATACTTCAGAAAAAAAAATTATTGGCATGGGTGGTTCAGCTGGAGGGCTGCTTATGGGAGCAGTTGTGAATCAAGCCCCAGAATTATTTTTAGGAATTATTATGTCGGTTCCTTTTGTAGATTCATTAACAACCAATTTAGATCATTCTTTGCCATTAACTGTTGGAGAATTTGATGAGTTTGGAAATGCTAAAGAAAATAAAGAACATTTTGAATATATTTTTTCTTATGCTCCTTATAACAACATTAAAAAAATGGATTACCCTCATATGCTTATTACGACTAGCTTAAGCGACAATAGAGTTTTATTTGATGAGCCTGCAAAATTTACTGCAAAGTTAAGAGATTATAAAACAGATGAAAATCTTTTACTCTTAAAAACAGAAATGAATGCTGGACATGGTGGAAAATCTGGAAGAGATGGTGCTATTGAGGAGATAGCTATAGATTATGCTTTTGCACTAAAAATTTGCAAAAAAAATTAAGCTTATCATATTGAAATTAAATAAGTATCAGCCTTATTTGTGGGGACTTTGTCCCCACAAGTTTCTAAAATTATTTATTTTTTTGAAAGTGTTGCGTTTAAAATAAATGCTAACATGCCTGCAGGAATTAATCCTGTAGTTAATAATAGTTTTAAACTTATACCAAAATCAGGAATGTGAGCCACAAACTGAGGTAGTAAAGACATACCAATACCAAAAGAAAGTGACAGTCCTAAAATTAGTAAGTTTCTTTGATTCATTTCTGATTGAGCAACTAGCTTAATGCCTGCAGATGTAATTAGGCCAAACATAATAATCGCTGCACCACCAATAACAGATTCGGGCATTGCTGCAATTATTCCACCAAGTTTAGGGAATAAACCCATAAGAATTAAAATAACACCAGCGACAGTTCCTACATGTCTACTTATTACTCCCGTAAAAGCAACTAAGCCTGCATTTTGAGAATAAGAAGTATTTGGCATTGCATTAAATAATGACCCAAAAGCTGTACCTAATCCATCAGCCATGATACCACCTGACAATTCTTTATCAGTTGCTTCTCTATTAGCTCCCCCCATAGTAGTAGCACTTATATCCCCTATTGTTTCAATAGTAGTTACTATCGCCATGAACAACATTAATATAATTGCACCAGGAAGAAATTCTATTCCATATTGAAGAGGCATTGGAAATGCAAACCAATCTGCGCCTGCAATTTTTCCATAATTTACCATGCCCATCATCATTGCCACTATATATCCAGCAATCATTCCAATTAGAATTGAAGCTGAAGAAACCATTCCTTTACCTTTTTGATTTGCCCAAACAGCAACTATTAAAACAGTAAATGATATAATTAAGTGATTAGAATTTCCGAATACTTCAGGCTTATTGTTCAATAACCATCCGCCGCCGCCTGCATACATAAAACCAACTTTAAGCAAGCTTACTCCAATCATTAATACAACAATTCCCGTAACTAACGGTGGAAATAAGTGTCGAATAGGTTTTAATATTCTACCAATCCACATTTGAAAAATTCCTCCAATAAAAGC
>Ga0066867_10000116_pt1 | contig 35726 bp, 39 predicted proteins | sample ETN01SmetaG_4_FD_65606 | JGI IMG/M metagenome (GOLD analysis project Ga0066867, IMG submission 65606) | Marine microbial and viral communities from oxygen minimum zone, Eastern Pacific Ocean - ETNP2014F12-01SV261 | ecosystem: Environmental > Aquatic > Marine > Oceanic ... | reverse complement strand
ATATGGAATTCAATTTCATATAGAAGTTAAAGATACTACTGTGAATGACTGGGGCTGTGTGGTTGAATACAAAAAAGCTTTAGAAGAACAATTGGGGCAAGGAGCTTTAGAAAAATTTGACAAAGAGGCAAAATCTAATATGTTTGAAATGAACAATTGTTCTAAAATACTATATTCTAATTTCAAAAAAATTATAAAATAATTTATTATATAAATAATATAAATGGAATCAGAACTTAAAAAAGCTGTAAATTTATATGAAAAAGGCCAACTTAATAGTGCAAAAAAAATAGCACTATATATTTATAGTAGCAAACCTGATTGTTTTGACAATTTACGTCTATTGAATCTTATTCATTATCAAAATGGTGATTTTATTGATGCAATTAAAATTATAAATAAAGCAATTAAAATAAATCCTAATTATGCTGAGATTTACAATGAAAAAGCAAATGCTTTAAATCAATTAAAAAAACAAGAAGAATCAATTGAGAACTATGATAAAGCAATAAAAATAGATCCAAACTATGCTGATGCTTATTATAATAAGGGTACTGTTTTGCATCAATTAAATAAATTTGAACCAGCAATTGAGAACTATGATAAAGCAATTAAAATAAACCCTAATTATGCTGCTGCCTATAATAATAAAGGATATGCACTTCAAAAAATTAAAAAATTAGATGAATCTATAAAAAATTTTTCTAATACTTTAAAAATTAACCCTAATTTTGATTTTTTATTTGGAGAATTAATTCATGCAAAAAAGAAAATTTGCGATTGGAAAACTCTTGATCAAGATTTAATATTATTAAATAGTCAAATATTAAAAAAAAAAAAAATAACTACTCCTTTCCCAACGCTTCAATTGTTTGATTCTGCTTTAATACAAAAAATTTCTGCTGAAATATGGGCTAAGGAAAAATGTTCAAATATAAAAAATAAAAAAAAAATTCAAAAAATAGCTGGTAATAAAAAAATTCGAGTTGGGTATTATTCGCCTGATTTTTACAATCACGCTATGTCATACTTATTATCTGGATTATTTGAATCACATGATAAATCAAAATTTGAACTCTTCGGATTTTCATTTGGCCCAGAAAAAAATGATGAAATGAGCAGAAGAATTCCAAAGGCCTTTGATAAATTTATAAAAATTCATTCTAAGAGTGACTCGGAAGTAGCACTTCTATCAAATGAACTTAAAATAGATATAGCAATTGATTTATCATGCTTCACAGCAGGTAATAGAATAGGAATTTTTTCAGAAAGATGTGCTCCAATACAAATTAATTATTTAGGTTATCCAGGCACCTCAGGAACAGACTTTATTGAATATATAATTGCTGATAAAATTTTAATTCCAAAAGAAAATCAAAAATATTACTCTGAAAAAATAATTTATGTACCAGACACTTATCAAGTAAGAGATTCTTCTCAAAAAATATCAAAAAAAGAATTTACAAGAAATGAATTAGGTCTTCCCAAAAAAGGGATTGTTTTATGTTGCTTTAACCAAAGTTATAAAATAACACCTAAAGTATTTAAAATATGGATAAGATTGTTAAAAAACATAAAAGGAAGCGTTCTATGGTTATTAGAAGACAACCCAACAGCAACAAAAAATTTGAAAAATGAAGCTGAGTTAAGAGGAGTTAAATCTGAAAGAATTATTTTTGCAAAACGTTTGCCACAACCTGACCATTTGGCTAGACATAAAGTTGCTGGCCTATTTATTGATACTTTTCCCTATACTGCTCATACAACTTGTAGTGACGCGTTATGGTCTGGTTTACCAGTGATTACAAGAATGGGAGAATCGTTTGCAAGCAGGGTAGCCGGCAGCCTATTAAGCGCAATAGATTTAAAAGAATTAATTACACAAACCGAAGATGAATACGAAAAGTTAATATATCAATATGCTACAAATCCTACAAAATTAGAAAAAATAAAAAAAAAATTAGAAAAAAATATAGTTACAAAACCACTATTTAATACAAAACTATTTACAAAAAATATAGAAACTGCTTATAAAATAATTTATAAAAATTATCATTCCAATCTTCCTATTAAAAATATTGAAATAAAATAACATGATAATTTGGTTAGCATCATATCCAAAGAGTGGCAATACTTGGCTGAGATTATTTTTATGTTCATATTTATTTTTAGACTCAAAAACAAAATCTTTTTCACTCGACCTAATTAAGAATATTCCTTCATTTCCAAATAAGAAATTATTTGCTGCTCATGGCATAAAACCAAAAAACTTCGAAGATGTGGCTAAATCCTGGCTAATAATCCAAAAAAAAATTAACTCAAACAATAAGGTAAATTTTTTAAAAACACATCATTCTTATGTAACACTGAATCAATACTCTTTTACAAACAAAGAAAATACCATTGGTGCTATTCATTTAGTAAGAGATCCAAGAGATGTCTTAATTTCTTACTCTAAACATATGAATAAAACAGTAGATGAAACACTAAAATTAATTACAGCAAATAATCATGTTGGATATTTAGACGATACTAATATTACAGGAGATATACGTGGAAGTTGGTCACTACATTATAACACATGGAAAAATTTTAATTTAAAAGAAAAAATAATTATTAGATATGAAGATTTGATTAATAAACCTTATGAAAATTTTCATAAAATTATTCTTTATTTAAATAAGTTAATCAAAATTAAAATAGATGAAAAAAAAATAAAAAGATGCATAGAATTAACCAATTTTGAAAATCTTAAAAAAATTGAGAATTTAAATGGTTTTGTTGAAGGCAATAATAAAAATGTACCTTTTTTTAATACTGGAAAATATGAACAATGGAAAAACTGTCTTGATAAAAAAATTATAAGTAAAATTAACAGAGAATTTGAAAATGAAATGAGGGAACTAAAGTATATTTAATTATGCTGGTTTATTCATTGAACTAAAGAATTCATTATTACTTTTAGTATTCTTTAGTTTTGACATTATAAATTCAATGGCATCCATAGTTCCCATGGGAGCTATAATTCTTCTTAAAACATTCATTTTTTGGAGGTCATCTTTATTAAAAATTAGTTCCTCTCTTCTAGTGCCTGATTTAGTTATATCAATTGCAGGAAAAATTCTTTTGTCTGAAATTTTTCTATCAAGAATTGTTTCACTATTACCTGTTCCTTTAAATTCTTCAAAAATTACTTCGTCCATTCTGCTCCCAGTATCTATTAGTGCTGTTGAAATAATAGTTAATGAACCTCCTTCTTCTATATTCCTGGCTGCTCCAAAAAATCTTTTAGGTCTTTGAAGGGCATTTGCATCAACGCCGCCCGTAAGTACTTTTCCAGAACTTGGAACAACAGCATTATAAGCTCTTCCAAGTCTGGTTATAGAATCTAGTAATATAACAACATCTTTTTTATGTTCGGTTAGTCTTTTTGCTTTTTCAATAACCATTTCAGCTACAGCAACGTGTCTTTGTGCGGGTTCATCAAATGTGGAACTAATAACTTCTCCTTTAACTGTTCTTTGCATATCTGTTACTTCCTCGGGTCTTTCATCAATAAGTAGTACCATCAAGTAACATTCTGGATGATTGGCTGTTATAGAATTAGCTATACTTTGTAAAATCATTGTTTTGCCAGCTTTTGGTGGAGAAATAATTAAAGATCTCTGTCCCTTTCCAATAGGACTAACTAGGTCAATTAATCTTGGTGTTAAATCGGGGTGTTTTGTAATCTTGTTACTTTCTATTTCCATAACCAGCTGTTTGTTGGGATAAAGCGGTGTAAGGTTATCAAATGCAATTTTATGTCTTGCCTTTTCTGGTTCTTCAAAATTAATTTTGCTGCCCTGTAATAATGCAAAATATCTTTCACCTTCTCTGGGAGCTCTTATAGGTCCTTCTACGGTATCTCCAGTCCTTAAACCAAACCTTCTAATTTGACTTGGACTAACATAAATATCATCAGGTCCTGGCAAATAATTTGATTCCATGGCTCTTAAAAAGCCAAAACCATCCTGTAAAAGCTGAAGAACGCCACCCCCCGTAATTTCTTCACCTTTTTCGGCTAATTTTTTTAGTATAGCAAATAAAATTTCTTGTTTTCTTAATGTGCTAGCATTTTCAACGCCTAGTTCTTCGGCTTGCGTAATAAGTGTTTCCGAATTTTTTTTCTTTAACTCTTGTATATTCATCTTGTGGGATTTTATTAGTTAGACATGCTTAATATATATGCTCTTAATTATTTTTCAAGAGCTAGGTGGGTTTAAAAACTACAATAAAAACTATAATAATTAACAAAATTGTAGGTACTTCATTAATAATTCTATAAAATTTTGAAGAATTTTTGTTTTGGTTATTAGCAAAACAACTAACACAGTTACCTAAATAGAAATGATAAATTGTTAATACAATTACCAAAATTAACTTAATTTGCATCCATAATTCATTAATAACAGTAAAATCCAATATTGAAATTAACATAAATCCAAAAATCCACGACAAAATCATTGCCGGCATCATAATGTAATAATATAATTTTTTTTCCATAGTTTTGAAAATATTAGATGTGTTTATATCTTGTAGGCTTTCTGTATGATAAACAAAAATCCTAGGCAAATATAACAAACCTGCCATCCAAGAAATAACAGTGACCAAATGTAGGCTTTTAAATAATAAATAAGTATTCATGTTTTTATCTTTGGCGAGGACATTTTATAAAATTTGTAGGACATTTGTTAATTGGTGATAAGTTTTTTCCATTAATTAGATTAGAAAGACTTTCAATAAAAATATCGCTAACTCCTAATGCTGGAACTCTAATATATTTGGTACATCCATTGTCTAAAGCTAATTTTTTATATTCAATATCTAATTCTACTAAAGTTTCTGAATGTTCAGATACGAAAGCCACAGGCACTATAATAAGATGTTTCTCTAGTTTAGAGTTCTCTATAATTACATTATCAGTTGATGGTCCAATCCATTTTAATGATCCCACTTGACTTTGATAACTTAAAATCCAATCTAAGTTCTTAATGTTTAAATATTTTACTATTTCATGCACAGTTTGCTCAACTTGCCATTGATAAGGATCGCCTTTTTTAATATTTTTTTCTGGCAATCCATGAGCTGAAAAAATCAATTTATAATTATCTATCCCATTTATCTTTTTATTTATTTCCAGCGCATGAGCTTTAATAAAATTATCATCTGTTGGGTAACAACAAATAATGCTTGTTTTAATTTTATAATTATTAATTTTACAAATATCTTCCCATTCTTTAATAGAAGAAGCTGATGTTGAGGCTGAAAATTGAGGATATAAAGGTAATAGAATAATTTCCTCAGGGTTAAATGATTTAACTTCTTGAATAACATTTCTAGCTCTCGGGTGCCAACATCTCATTACTATAAAACATTTATATTCATCCAAATTGTTTTTTTTATTTAATTTTTTTTCTAACTTTTTTGATTGATTAATTGTTAGTTTTAAAATAGGGGAAGATCCTCCTAACCGTTCATAAATTTTTTTTGCCACAGGCGTTCTTCTATTAGCAATAAACTTTGCTAGAGGATATCTAATGATTCCTGGAAGATTTAGAATTGCTGGATCGTTAAATAAATTAAAAAGAAATGGTTCAACATTTTCTAATTTATCAGGACCTCCTAAATTAAATAATATTACTGCTTTTTTCATTTAATAATCATTTACAAATTTTACTAAATAATCAATCATCATGGGATTGGTCTCTGGTAAAACTCCATGGCCTAAATTAAAAATATATGGATGATCTTTAAATATATCCAAATATTTTAAAGCTTCTTTTTTAACATTTTCTTTACTTGATAATAGTACATTGGGATTCAATCCTCCTTGGATTGGTATTTTTATTTCTTTTTTTATAATATTAGGATCAATTTGATAGTCTATACTAATGGCATCAGGTTTAATATTTTCTACATATTCTTTATAATTTTTTATTTCCCGTGGAAAACATATTACAGGAATTTTTTTTGATTTAACAAAATTTACAAGTTTTAAGGTTGGTTCATAAACATATTTTGGAAGATCTTTTTTATTAACCAAACCAGCCCAACTATCAAAAATTTGTATTACATCGGCTCCATTATCAATCTGGTTTTCTATATGAATTATTAAAAATTTTTCTAATTTTTTTAAAATTTTATCTATTAAATTTTTATTATTAAAAAAACTACTATCAATTTTTTTTTGGGGAGATTTTTTATTAAGCATATAAACTAATAATGTCCAAGGAGCGCCTATAAAACCAATCAAATTTCTATTTTTTATTAAATAATTTGACTTAACTTTATTAATACAATTATAAATAGGTTTTAATTCTTTTATAAATTCTTCTTCACTTACATTTTTTAAATTTATATTTCCTAGTTGCGGGCCAAAATTTTTTTTAAAATTTACTTTTTGTTTTAAGCCATGAGGAACCATTAAGATATCAGAAAAAATAATAGCAGCACTTAAATTAAATCTTTTTAATGGTTGAAGAGTTATTTTACTACATAAATTATTATTTAAACATAACTTTATAAAATTTGGATTTAATTTTCTAATTTTCCTAAATTCAGGCAGGTATCTTCCCGCTTGTCTCATGAACCAGATGGGTTTTGTTGATGTTTTTTTATTTATCAAACATTCATGTATGGGTTTAGTCATATTAAATAATAAATATAAGAATCTAGTTTTAGTAGTAGGTAATATGAATAAGGAAGATTATTATTTATATACATTTTATTAAACCTTTATCCACACTTATTAACTTATATAAATAAAAGTAAATTCATATATTATTGATTATATTTTTTACTTAGTTAATAAACTGTATATTAATTATTAACATGTATAATATTGTTGATAAATCAAGCTTTTTAACACAAAAAAATAATGAAATTTAAATTTAACTGTATGAGTATAATGATCTTAAAGTTATAAACAGTTTATTCATGAGTAATACATACGAAATTTATTTGGTTTCAGACTCAACCGGAGAGACATTAGACAGGATATTTTTAGCGTTAAAGGCTCAATTTAGTAAAATTGAATATAAAACACACCAATTTTCTTTTACAAGAACTGAAAACCAAGTTTTAAAGATAGTTGATATTTGTAAAAAAAAAAAAAATTGTATTATTTTATATACAATTGTTGATATAAAACTTGCAAAATTTTTGGCATCAAAAAGTGAAAAAGTAAAAATCCCTTGTTTCAGTGTTTTGGGTGATTTAATTTTATCCTTTTCAAAATTACTTAATCAAAAAGCATCCCATGTTCCTAGCGGACAACACGTACTTGATGAAGAATACTATAATAGAATTGAAGCAATACAATTTACAATGAATCATGATGATGGAAAAAAAATAGAGGACATAAATATATCAGATGTTGTTTTATTAGGTGTAAGTCGTACAAGCAAAACTCCAACATCTATATATTTAGCAAATAGAGGTTATAAAACTTCAAATATACCTTTAGTTAATAAAGAATCTTTACCCAATATTCTCAAAACAAAACCAAAATTAACTTGTATTGTTGGTTTAACTGCTGACCCGGAAAGATTAGTAGATATTAGACGGAATAGAATGACTTCATTACAAGAAAAAGAAAGTACAAGTTATACAAATTTAGAAAAAATATCCAAAGAAGTTAATGAAGCAAAAAAAATTTTTAAAAAATATGATTGGCCAACTGTGGACGTTACTAGAAAATCAGTTGAAGAAACTGCTGCGTCCGTAATAAAAATATATGAAATCAAAAAAGAAAATAGTTAAAAGAATAATTCTTGCGTCAAAAAGTAAAGTTAGAAAAAAAATATTAGAAGAAAATGGGATTAATTGTTTAGTAAAACCCGCTAATGTAGATGAAGACCTGGCAAAGAAAAATTTGTTAAAAAAAAAGGCAACTCCCCTGATAATTTCTAAAAATTTAGCAGAATTAAAAGCAAATAAAATTAGTCAAAAATCTAATGGAGAAATGGTTTTAGGCGCGGATAGTATTATTGAGTTAAATGAAACAATTATTTCAAAACCTTTTAATAGAGACGAAGCATTGAAAATACTTCAAAAATTAAATGGTAAAAAACATCATTTAATAAGCTCTGTTTGTATATCAAAGAATGGATCTATGATTTGGAATTACACAGATAAAGCAGCCTTAACAATGAAAAAAATGACCATAGAAGAACTAAAGGTTTATTTGGCTAAAATTAAAGATGAGGCTTTATATGCTTATAATGTTTATCAAATAGAAGGCGAGGGAAGATCTTTATTTTCAAAAATAGAAGGAAACGAAGATACAATTATGGGATTACCCATTAAACAAATTAAGAAATATTTGAATATGTTATGATAAAAAAATATTTAGTTATAGGAAATCCAATAGAACATTCATTGTCACCTAAACTGCACAATTATTGGTTTAACAAAAATAATATTAAAGCAGTTTATGATAAAAAAAAACTTAATGAAACTGATATAAAAGAAATAATATCTGAAGTAAGAAACGGGAAAATTAATGGAATAAATGTAACGGTTCCATTTAAACAATCAGTTATTCCGTTTATTGATGAATTAAGTTATGAAGCAAAAGAATCTCAGTCAGTAAATACTATCTATAAAGAAAATGATAAAATTTTAGCGCACAACACTGATATTAGTGGATTTGAGTTAGCCATAAGAAAAAAAAACTATGATATAAAAAATAAAAAAGTATTTATTTTGGGCGCCGGAGGAGTTGTTCCTTCTATCATTTTAGCTTTAAGAAAAATGGGAGCAGCTAAAATTATTATAAGCAATAGAACAAAAAAAAAAGCGGAAGAGCTTAAAAAAATTTTTTCAAATTTAGAAATTGTTGATTGGGGAAAAATACCAAAATTTCATATGATAATTAATGCAACAAGTCTTGGTCTTAATAAAGATGATGAAATTAAATTAGATTATGCGAAAATAGGACCAAATAAATTATTTTATGATGTTATTTATAATCCCAAACAAACAAAATTTCTTTCAAAAGCAAGACAATTTGGGAATCAAACTGAAAATGGAAAAATGATGTTTATTTATCAAGCACACCAAGCATTTACCATTTGGCATAAAATTATGCCAAAAATAGACGATGAAACAATCAGGCTATTGGATTTATGATTAGAATAGGAATTGTTGGTGATATAGGCTCTGGTAAAAGTTATGTGGCAAAAAAATTTAATTTACCAGTTTTTGATGCAGATTTTGAAGTTAGTAAAATTTATAAAAAAAGTAGAAAATGTTTTAATAAATTAAAAAAAATATTTCCAAAAAATATATTTTCATTTCCCATTAAAAGAAAAGAACTTTCTTCCCTTGTAGCAGAAGATAAAAATAATGTTAAAAAAATTAACAAAATTGTTCATCTAGAAGTTCGTCTAAGAATGAATAAATTTATTAATAAAAATAAGAAAAAAAAAGCTGTTATATTAGACATACCTCTTTTGTTGGAAAGTAAGATAAATAATAAAAAAGATATTTTGATATTTGTTGAAGCGAAAAAAAAAGAAATAAATAGAAGATTAAAAAAAAGAAGTAATTTTAATTTAAAAATTTTAAAAAAGTTAAAAAAATTACAACTTCCTTTAGAAATTAAGAAAAAAAAATCAAACTTTATATTAAAAAATAATTTTAAAAGTTTTTCTGTTAAGAAAAATGTTAAAATATTAAAAAATAAAATTTTTAAAAATGAAAGAAGTAGTACTTGATACAGAAACAACTGGACTTAACATAGAAGATGGCCATAGAATTGTGGAAATTGGTTGTATTGAATTAGAAAATCAAATTCAAACTTCAAAAAAATTTCATTGTTATTTGAATCCTGAAAGAAAAGTTTCTGAGAAAGCATTTGAAATTCATGGTTATAGTGATGATTTTTTAAAGTCCCAAAAAAAATTTAAAGATATATGTGATGATTTTTTAAATTTTATAAAGAACAAAAAGTTAATTATACATAATGCTGAATTTGATATAGCGCATTTAAACAACGAACTTTCTTTAATTGGTAAAAATAAAATAGATAAAAAAAATATTATAGATACTTTAGATTTAGCAAGAGATAAATTTCCTGGTTCTCAAATAAATCTTAATGCTCTCTGTAAACGTTTTCGTATTGATAATTCTAGAAGAGATAAACATACTGCTTTATTAGACTGTGAATTATTGTCAAAAGTTTATATTAATTTAATAGACCAAAAAGAACCAACTTTGGATTTTAAATCATTTGAAAAAGAAAAAGCAGACATTGATATAAGTAATTTATTGTATTGTAAAAAGATAATCTATCCAACTAAAGACGAAATAGAAAATCATAAAAAATATTTAAAATCCAAAGTTAGTAAAAATTTCTTTTAATTAAATCTTGAATTAAAAAGTTTTTCAAAGTCTATATTTTTTATAGATACATCCTTAAATCCAGAATTAGTTATTAAATCTGTGAATGATTTTTCTAATTTTGGTTGAATATCTTTTTGAACGTCACATAATAAAATTTTTTCGATTTTTTTCTTTTCTTTTACACTATCATCGAGCTTAACAATGGTTACATAAACAAGTTCAAAATAAGATTTTTTTTCATTATTTTCTTTGTCTTCAAATTTCATTGTTGTACTAATTTCTATCAATTTATTTTTAGTTGGTTTTGAATTTATATCGATAGTTAATTGATATTTGGGAATATAATCTTTAACAAATAGGTAAGTTTGTACATCTTTAGTTTCACTAGAAATATCTTTTATAAATTCAGCTAATATTTTATAATTTTTCATCTTTGTTTTTTTCTATTTTTCTCTCTTCTATATCTTCGTATTCACCTTCAATAAAGTTTTTTTTTCTTTCTGGATAATTTTTTTTCACAGGCTTAAAAAATAATTTTCTTGTAGGAGGAAAAATAATTAACAATCCAATTAAATCTGTAATAAACCCAGGTAAAATTAATAAGAAAGCAGCAAATGCCAAAGCTGCTCCTGAAATAATTTCATATGCTGGCGTCTCATCATTTTTTAATTGTTTGATTGCTGATTTTAGAGTGTTTAAACCTTCATATCTTGCATAAGAGACGCCTACTATGGCTGTAAATAAAATTAAATAAATGGTATTTAATGCACCTACCTGGTATCCAATTTTTATCAAAAGATAAACTTCTACCAACGGAACTAGTACAATTAATAATAAAACTGTGTTCATTTACTTATAATCTAAATTGCCAGTTGAAATTAAGCAATATACTAATTACATTTACTTATATGAATTATAGTTTTGAATACATTGATATTATACTTTTGGCAATGATTGCTGGTTTTATTTTCCTTAGATTAAGAGGAATTCTTGGGAGAAAAACAGGCCACAAAGAAAATGTAGATTCAAGTTTTTCACACGATTTTCTAACAAAAAAAAAATTAAAAAATAAATCAGATAAAACAGATTTTGATGAAAAAGCAAAAGAAGATTTTTTAAAAGGAGCAAAGATAGCTTACGAAACTATCATAACAAATTTTGCGACTGGAAATTTAAAAGGTATTAAATTTCTATTAGACAAAAAAATTTTTGATCAATTTAACGAAGCTTTTAAAGAAAGAAAGAATAAAGGCCATGTATCTGAAACAACTTTTATAGGCATTGATTCAGCGTCAATCAAAGAACATAATAAAATAAATAACATCTTAGAGGTGACTGTTGATTTTGTAAGTGAAATTATTTCCTGTGTAAAAGACAGAGACAATAAAATATTGTCTGGAGATCCTGAAAAGGTAAAAAAAGTTTATGATACATGGAAATTTACTAAAGATCCAAGATCAAACAATCCAAATTGGTTGTTAATAGATACTCAAATATAATTGAAAAGAAAAATTTCAGATAAAGATAAAAAGGATTGGCAAAATTTTATTTCCAGTAAAGAAAAATTATCTAATAAAGATTTATATTTAAGTAATAATGATATTAAAAAAAAAATTATAAAAACCATAGATTTTCATGGGTTTTCTTTAGAAAATGCTAATAATGTTATTGGAGAATTTATAATTCAGTGTTTTAAAAAAAATGTAAATAAAATTATTGTAATTACAGGAAAAGGCTTAAGATCAAAAACTATTGAAAATCCTTATGTATCTAAAGATTTAAGCATTTTAAAAAATTCTGTCCCAAATTTTATAAAATCAAAACCTAATTTAATGAAAATGATTAAAAAAATAGAAGAGGCCAATATGGAAGATGGCGGACAAGGAGCTTTTTATATTTTTTTAAAAAAATTTAAAGAATAAAAAAAATGGATAATTCCAAAATAAATAAAGCTGCAGATATTTTATATAATTCTAGAATAAATCTCAAAAGAATTAAAGAACTACCAAAAGACTGTGCGCCAAAATCTATCCAAGAAGCTTATGCTATACAAGATGAGTTAACTAAAAGATATCTTTCAGAAAAAGAAAAAACTTTAATAATTGGAAAAAAAATAGGTTGTACAAACATTGCTGCAAAAATTCAATTAAATATTAAAGAATCATTTTTTGGCAATATGTTTTCTAATAATATATCTAAGTCTAATACTATAATTAAACCAAGCAAATATTTTAGTCCATTTGTTGAACCCGAATTTTCATTTGTGATGAAAGATGAACTTGATGTTTCAAAGGCACCTTATAACCCTAATACTGTTTATGAGTCTATTTTAGCAGTTTTACCTTCTATGGAATTAGTTGATTCTAGATATGAAGACTGGACAAGCATTGGTGTAAATAATTTAATAGCAGATAATGCTGTTCATGCGCATTGGATTTATGGCGTTGAAAAAAAAGAATTAAATTTTTTTAATTTTAATAACCATTCTGTTGATCTTTTTATTAATGAACAATTTATTGAGAAAGGAAATGCAAGTAATGTTATGGGGAATCCTATTAATTCTTTAACTTGGTTAATAAATAATTTAGCTACTGTTGGTAGGGTTTTACCTAAAAATTATTATATTAGTACTGGCACTTGTACAAAAGCTATTCCAATTTTTAAAGGAGATAAAGTTACTGCAGATTTTGGAAAGCTTGGCACTGTTAGCTTTGATTTTAAAGAATAAATTTTGATAAATCAGTATCTTTTACTAACTCACCTAAATTTTTCTTAACATAATTTGAGTCAATAATTAATTTTTCACCACTTCTGTCTGTTGCGGTAAAACTGATTTCATCTAATACTTTTTCAATAATTGTATGAAGTCTTCTTGCTCCAATATTTTCAACACTAGAATTTACTTCTGTAGCAAGATTGGCAATTGTATTAATTCCATCCTCAGAAAATTCTAAATCTACATTTTCAGTTCTGAGTAATGCTTTATATTGTTTTATCAAACTATTGTCTGGTTCTTTAAGAATTCTTTTAAAGTCTTCGCTTGTTAAAGCTTCTAGCTCTACTCTTATTGGAAGTCTTCCTTGTAGTTCGGGCAACAAATCAGAAGGTTTTGCAAGTTGAAAAGCTCCAGAAGCAATAAATAAAATATGATCCGTTTTTATTGGTCCATATTTTGTACTAACGGTTGTTCCTTCAATTAATGGCAAAAGGTCACGTTGCACGCCCTCTCTTGACACATCACCTCCAACACGATCTGTTCTTGCAGAAATCTTATCTATTTCATCTAAAAAAACTATACCATTGTTTTCTGTAGAATTTTTGGCTGATTTTATAATATTATCTTCTTCAATTAATTTATCTGATTCTTCATTAATGAGTATTTCATGAGATTCTTTTACTGTCATTTTTTTCTTTTTTGCTTTAGTTCCCATAGACTTACCAAGCATATCACTAATGTTAATCATTCCTACATTTGCCCCTGGCATGCCAGGTATTTCAAATGAAGGTAGATTACTACTTTCAGTAACAGCTATCTCAATTTCATTGTTATCTAAATCGCCATTTCTAAGTCTTTTTCTAAAACTTTCTCTAGTCGCAACACTTGCTTTATTTCCTACCAAAGCATCCAATACTCTTTCTTCTGCAAGTTTTTGTGCCTTTGCAAAAACTTCTTTTCTTTTTTTTATTTTTTCCATTGCGATTGCAATTTCTAAAAGATCTCTTACTATTTGTTCAACATCTCTTCCAACATATCCAACCTCAGTAAAACGAGTTGCTTCAACTTTTACAAATGGTGCTTCTGCCAGTTTAGATAAACGTCTTGATATTTCTGTTTTACCAACTCCTGTTGGACCAATCATTAAAATATTTTTTGGCAATACTTCATCTTTCATATCACCTTTTAAAGCTTGTCTTCTCCATCTATTTCTTAAGGCAATAGCAACTGCTCTTTTAGCTTTATTTTGTCCTACTACATATCTGTCTAGTTCAGAAACTATCTCCCTAGGAGATAAAGAACTAATGAAAGAATTTTTTTCATCTCTTTTTTTATCCTTGGGAACAAGTGAAGTTACGTTTGATTTTTCCATTAAATTTTTTCAATTTTTACATTATTATTAGTATAAACACATATATCCGAGGCAACTTTAATTGCTTTTCTTGCAACCTCTTCTGCTGACATGTCTGTTTCCATTAAAACTTTAGCAGCAGCAAGAGCATAATTTCCTCCAGAACCTATACCAATTAGATTATCTTCTGGTTCTAAGACATCTCCCGTTCCTGAAATTATAAAACTTTTTTCTTTATCTCCTATTGCCATTAATGCTTCTAATCTTCTAAGATATTTGTCTGTCCGCCAATCCTTTGCTAATTCAACAGCAGCTCTAGTTAAATTTCCAGCATGTTTTTCTAATTTTGCTTCAAGTCTTTCAAACAATGTTAATGCATCAGCAGTTGAACCTGCAAATCCTGCGATCACATTTCTTTTCTCAATCTTTCTAACTTTTGTAGCAGTACTTTTAACTACGGTGTTGCCCATACTTACTTGCCCATCACCAGCAACAACAACCTCATTATTCTTTCTTACTAGAATGATTGTAGTTCCATGCCATTTAACATTATCAGTCATTGTTTATATAGATGGATACAAATTTAAATACTTCAAGGGGCCAATCAGAATTATTGATATAACTAATTAATATCTATATACCTACAAAATTATAATGAGCAGAAAAGCAAAAATATCTAGAAAAACAAAAGAAACCAATATTAATGTTGATTTGAATATTGATGGAAAAGGAAAATATAAAATTGATACAGGTATAGGATTTCTTAACCATATGCTTGAACAATTATCAAGACATTCTTCTATTGATTTAAATGTAAAAGCAAAAGGCGACACTCATATTGATCTTCATCATACAACCGAAGACACGGGCATTGCTATTGGAGAATGTTTAAAAAAAGCATCAAAAAAATTTGTTGGAATTAAAAGATATGCTCACGCAATGATCCCAATGGATGAAACTTTGACAAGAGTTGCAATAGATGTATCAAATAGGCCTTATCTAATTTGGAATGTTAATTTGAAAATTGAAAAATTAGGTGAAATGGATACGGAATTATTTAAGGAATGGTTTCAAGCATTTTCACAGTCAGCAGGAATCACACTTCATGTGGAAAATATTTATGGGAATAATAGTCATCATATAATTGAATCATGTTATAAAGGTTTGGCAAGATCTTTGAGAACAGCACTTGAAATAGATCCAAAAAATAAAAAGGTAATACCTTCCACCAAAGGTTCTTTATAAGAAAGAATTAATGAACATAACAATTGTTGACTATAGTTCTGGCAACATTAGTTCCGTTATTAATTCTTTTAAGGAAGTGTGCAAAAACAAATGTAAAATTAATGTTTCATCTGATTTAAAAATAATATTAAGTTCAGATAAAATTATACTTCCTGGACAAGGTTCGTTTAAGAGTTGTATGGAAGCACTAAATAAAATCAAAGGTCTTAACGAAACATTAAATCAGTTTGTATTTGACCAAAAAAAACTTCTTCTTGGTATTTGTGTTGGCATGCAAATGTTTGCAGACGTAGGTTACGAGGGAACCGAAACAAAAGGTTTAGGATGGATTTCAGGTAAAGTTTCTAAAATAGATAATCAAAATGGTAAATTTAAACTTCCTCATATTGGATGGAATGAAATTATAATTACAAAAGAAAGTAATATTTTTAATAATATAGAGAATAAATCTCATATGTATTTTGTACATAGTTATGAATTTATTCCAAAAGAAAAAAATGTAATTTCAAGCACAACTGATTATTCGACAAATATTGTTTGTTCGGTTGAAAAAGAAAATATTTTTGGAACACAATTTCATCCTGAAAAAAGTGATAAATTAGGACTCAAATTTATAGAAAATTTTATATCAATTTAATTTAATGAAAATTTTTCCAGCTATAGATATTAAAGATAAAAAGTGTGTTAGATTATTAAAGGGAAACTTTGATAACAAAAAAGTTTATAATGTTGCTCCATTAGATCAGGCAAAAAAATACAAAGATTTTGGTTTCAATTATTTACATATAGTTGATTTAGATGGGGCTCTAACAGGAGAGACAGTTAATCTTAATATTATTAAGGAAATAATTAATAAACTTAATATTAAAATCGAAATAGGTGGCGGAATAAGATCTTTAGATAAAATTCAAAATTATATCGATATCGGTGCCGATAAAGTTATTCTTGGAAGCGCAGCCTTTAAAGATAAAAATTTTTTAAAAGAAGCTTGTAGATTGTATAAAAATCAAATTGCTCTTGGATTAGATGCAAAAAAAGGTTTTATTGCTATATCTGGTTGGAAAGAAGAAACAAATTTAAATGCTTTGGAATTTTTAAAAGATGTTAATAATTTTGGTATAAGCAGATTAATTTATACAGATATTGAAAGAGATGGAACAAAAACAAATCCAAATTTAGAAGAAACTGTTAAAGTGGCCGAAATATCAAATTCACCGGTAATTGTTTCTGGCGGCGTTTCATCTATTAATGATATTGAAAATATAAAAAGTTTAAATAGTGAAAATATCGAAGGAGCAATTGTTGGAAAAGCAATTTATGATGGAGATATTAATTTAAAGGAACTCTCAAGATTTTTATATGCTTAAAAATAGAATTATACCTTGTTTGGATGTTAAAAATGGAAGAGTGGTAAAAGGTATTAATTTTATAAATTTAAAAGATGCTGGAGATCCAGCCGAACAAGCAAAAGTTTACAGTGACGGAGGAGCAGATGAAATTTGTTTTTTAGATATCACCGCATCTAACGAAAATAGAGAAACAATTTTTGATGTTGTAAAAGAAACATCAAAAAAATGCTTTGTTCCGTTAACAGTCGGCGGTGGTATTAGAAGTGTAGATGATATTAATAAGTTGTTAAATTGTGGTGCGGATAAAGTGTCAATAAATACTGCTGCAGTTCAAAATCCAAAAGTGGTTTTTGAAAGTTCAAAAAAATTTGGTTCTCAATGTGTTGTTGTCGCAATAGATGCTAAGAAAAAAAATGATTCATGGAAAATTTTTACTCATGGTGGTAGAAATGAAACTGAAATTAATGCAATTGATTTTGCAAAACAAATGGAAGATAGCGGAGCAGGAGAATTGCTAGTAACCTCAATGGACAGAGATGGAACACAAATAGGTTATGATATTGAATTAATGAGCAAAATATCTTCAATAGTGAACATTCCGATAATTGCATCCGGAGGAGTTGGAAATTTAGATCATTTAGTGGATGGAATAAAAATGGGAAATGCAAATGCCGTATTAGCAGCTTCAATATTCCATTACGGTAAATATTCAGTGCAAGAGGCAAAGCAATATTTGGAGTCCAAAGGAATACCTGTTAGAATTTGAAATGATTAATGAATTAGTTAAAATAATAAGAGAAAGAAAAAATTCAAATCCTGATAAGTCATATACCTCATCATTACTATCAGGTGGATTAGACAAGTGTATTGATAAGCTCGAGGAAGAATTTGGAGAACTAAAAGAATCTTTAAATAAAAAAAAAAACGAAGTTCATGAAACAGCAGATTTATTATATCACCTTCTAGTTGCTTTAGAGGCTGCTGATGTTAAATTTGAGGACGTTTTAAAAGAACTTGAAAAAAGAAAAGAACAATCAGGTTTAGAGGAAAAGAATAATAGATCATGACTTATGATGAAAATAACATTTTTGCAAAAATTTTGAGAGGTGAAATATCTTGTAAAAAAATTTATGAAGATGAATGTGTTTTATCATTTTACGATATTAATCCTCAAAAAAAAATTCATGCTTTAGTTATACCAAAAGGAGAATATGTTGATTTAGACGACTTTAATGCCAGAGCATCCGATAAAGAAATTGTTGGGTTATTAAAAGGAATTTCAGTAGTAGCAAAGAAATTAGGCATATCAGCAGATACAGGCAAAGGTTATAGAGTCCTATCAAATTTAAGTGAAGATGGAGGTCAAGAGGTTTCTCATTTACATTTTCATTTATTTGGAGGTGAGAGAGTAGGCAAAATGGTTCAATAATGGAGAGAATCATTAGGAATTTTTTAGAAATAAGATATTTGGATGAAATGATACAGGCAAAAAAACCTAATAGTAAATTCACTGTGGGGAAAGTTTTTGTAAATGATTTTCAATTAAATAAATTTTTTTATAAACAAATTGGTCAAAGCTATCAGTGGAACGATAGATTAATTTGGAATGATGAAAAATGGATAAATTATGTTTCCAATCCAAATGTACTTACATTTTTTTTAAAAGATAATAAAAATAAAGCTGGTTTTTTTGAACTTATTTATCATAAAGACAAACGTGAAATGGAAATTGCTTATTTTGGTTTATTAAGAGATTACGTAGCTAAAAAATTGGGTGGTTATATGTTAACCGAAGCAATTAAAATTTCTTTTTCTTATAACGTTAAAAGAGTTTGGGTTCACACTTGTTCATTAGATCACAAAAATGCTTTAAAAAACTATTTGGCCAGAGGCATGAAAATTTATAATACCGAAACAACAAACGCTAAATCAGCTTAATTCATTTCAGGTAATTTAAATAAGTTTTTATTAATTTTTTGGTTATATTGGATTTTATAAATATATGTAATTACTAAATTTTGATAGATATCTTCTGTTTGCCATCCAATTAAATCTAAAGTTTTTTTATCAAAAAATATATTAATTTTATTGTTATTTTTAATTATAGTAAAATTAATATATTTATTATTTACAGTTCTGCCCTGTGATTCTTTGATTTGATTTATCAAAAAATTTTTATCTAAAATTAATTCTAAAGGAGTTTTTTTTAATGGGTATAAATAATATTGATTACTAACTTGATTTTTAATTGCTAAAGATCTTCCATTAGAAACCATAATTTTTTTATTATAGTTGTTATATAAACAAAAAATTTTTTTTGGGTATTCAATTATACATTTTCCTTCTTCAGTTTTTTCATTAATTGTTTGTTTAAAATTAAAAGTTAGGTTATCTGTTTTTATTAAATTTTTGATTATTTTATCCTCAATTGAAGCATATAAAGGTTTAATTAAAATAAATAAGAAAAAAAATATTAAAATAATTTTTTTTAACATTAAAGAATATCTCTTTTGCCAACATGATTTGCTTTACTAATTATTCCTTCAGTTTCCATCATATCAATAATTCTTGCAGCGCGATTATAACCAATCTGTAATTTTCTTTGTAAAAAAGAGGTAGATGCTTTACCTTCTGATTTTATAATTTCTAAAGCTTTTTCATATAATTCATCTTTGTTTTCGCTAGTTAAAAAATTTTCACCTATTTCTTTTTCATCAGCAAAATTTAAAATTTCATCTACATAATCAGGTTCAGACTGCGATCTTAAAAAATTATTAATTTTTTCAATTTCGTTTTCCGATACATATGGGGCGTGAATTCTTACTATTTTATTAGCAGAAGACATATAAAGCATATCACCTTTTCCTAATAATTGTTCTGCTCCTTGTTCACCTATAACTGTTCTACTGTCTATTTTAGAACTTACTTGAAATGAAATTCTTGTTGGGAAATTTGCTTTTATCGTTCCAGTAATTACATCAACACTAGGTCTTTGGGTTGCCATTATTATGTGAATTCCAGCCGCTCGTGCCATCTGAGAAAGTTTTTGAACATAATTTTCAATTTCTTTACCAGCCACTAACATTAAATCAGACATTTCATCAACAATTACAACAATGTAGGGCATCGGCAATTTATGTTTATTATTATATCCATCTATATTTCTAACACCCTCTTTCGTCATTAGTCTGTATCGACTTTCCATTTCTTTAACAACCCAACCAAGAACAGAGGCCGCTTTTTTTGCTTCAGTTATAACAGGACATAACAAATGTGGAATTGCTTCGTATGTAGAAAGTTCTAGCATTTTTGGATCAATCAAAATAAATTTACATTTCTCCGGAGTGTGTTTATAAAGCAAAGACAATATTATTGTGTTAATACAAATAGACTTACCAGACCCTGTTGTTCCAGCAATTAGCAGATGAGGCATCGAAGATAAATCTCCAGTGACTGGCGATCCAGAGATATCTTTTCCTAAAGCTATAGGCAACTTAATATCTCTATTTTTAAAATTAATGTCAGAAATTATTTCACTTAAATAAACATTTTCCCTTGTGGATTTTGGTAATTCAATACCTACAGTATTTTTTCCTGGAATTGTATCAATACGAGCAGATTCTGAACTGGTATTACGAGCGATATCTTCTGCTAAATTAATTACTTTTGAAACTTTAATTCCTGGAGCAGGTTCAAATTCATTTAAACTTACAACGGGCCCATGACTTATTTTTTTTATTTTACCCTCTACTCCAAAGTCTAAAAGAATTTTTTCTAAAAAATCTTTATCAATATTATCTTCACTTAAATTATTTTTTCTTTCTGCTTTGGTAGGAAATTTTAAAAAGTCAATTGATGGTAGTTTAAATTTTACTTTAGCAGCATTTTCACTACTAGTAAAAGGCAGATCTTCTTGTACTGGTTTATTAAAAATTGGTGACAAATTTTTAATTTCATTGTCAATGTTTTTATCAGAGGTCAAAATATTTTCATTTTTTGAAAATAATTTGAAAATAATTTTTTTTATTAGGTTAAAAAACCAATAAATATTAAAATTTATACTTATAAGAAATATTATGAAAATAATTATAACAAATAAATAATAAAAAATTTGTTTATTTAGATTGATTATAGGTATTAAGAAAGTTTCACTTAATAATTTTCCAACAAATCCTCCATTTCCATTTATTGTTAACCAAAAAGATTCAGGGTAATAAACTGTAAAAAACAATGATCCAATAATAGTATATAAAATTAAATAAAAAGAATTTTTTAATATAAGTAATATTTTTTTTGTTCTCATAATATTGATTCCAGTGATAAAAAGTGTAATAGGAATTAAGATTGAAATTAATCCTATAGATTGAAAAAATAGATCAGAAATAAAACTTCCTTTAAATCCTAGAATATTTTTAATTTCAGTATTGCCAGGAAATATAAAATTTGGGTCTTCAGGAGAATAACTTAGCAGAGATAGCAATAATAGTATTGATAATATTGAAATAAAAAAACCAAATACTTCAATAAATCTTTTAATGAAAAAATTTGATGTATTTTTTAATATTTTTTTAATTTCCATAAAGATGAATTAAATTTATTACTTTGTATCATTTAATAATTATTATTACTTGTACAAAAAAAATGTTTATTTATAATATCTTTTTTAATATGAGCGTTGCTTGGTATGTCAAAATCAATAAAAACAAAATTACACTACTGGTTACAGTTCAACGCAAAAAATTAAATTTTTATTATTGCTTGCAATAGAAAAAAGCTCTATTTATAATTGTTTTTTTATAAGCGGGCGTAGCTCAGTGGTAGAGCGTCTCGTTGCCAACGAGAAGGTCGTGGGTTCAAGTCCCATCGCCCGCTCCATTTGTTGAAATTGTTTGATACGAAAGACTTAAAAATCAACTTTAATATGTTTAATAATAAATTTAGATCCCTCTCTAAAATTTTCAAACTTAATTTCTTCCTTAATTTTTTGGTATTTTAAACTATTTAGACCATCTTTTTTATAATAATTTTTATTTTGCCAATTTTTTTTGAATATTTCATTGTTTTTTATATTGATAGGTGTTTTTATAACCTCTGTGTTCTTGGCAATATCCCAACCTAAATTGTCATGTAGGAGTGGTTGATATAAACCTTGTCTATAATGAATTTCATAATTATTAATAATTAATCTTTCTCTCATATCAGAATCTTCATAACCCCAGCCCCAGAAGTTGTTTGAATATCCATTAACTTTTTCAAAAATTTTTTTAGGTATTAATACCGATCCGTGAAAAATATATTTTATGTTAGGTTGTTTTAGTTTGTTAATATAATTACTTGATGGTTTTATTAGATGATTATCATATCCTTTTGATATTAAAACAGTTGGGTTATCAGAATAAGAATAATCTGCAAATACAGGAAGAAAATCAACATTATTAATGACAATATAATCAAGTTCATTTCTATTTTCTTCAAAACATATATTGTTTAATTTTCCTAGATTAAATGGTTTATTATTATTTTGCTCTGTAAATACTATGCTAACATTTAAATATTTATCTAATTTGTCATATTCAAAGTAAGCTTTTATATGTGAAAAAAATATTTTATAATGTTTTTCTCTGTCTCTATAAGGCACACAAATTACTAATTTTTTCTTATAATTTTCAACTTGACTCAATATCATTTCAAATTTTATTTAGTATTTTTTTATTATATTTATATTTTTAAGTAAATTTCTGTAATCATATATTGTGTTAGATTTTGTTTTTTTGTCTAATAAACGAATTAAATAATCTACAAAATCATAAGATTTATAGCTATAAAACATAATTAAAATTAATTTTTTTAATTTTTCCTCATCTAAATTATTTAAATTTTCAAATCTAGGAACAAAAACACAATCGAGTTGAAAAATTGTATGTAAACCATCGGAAGGATTTTTACCTATTACTGCTGGTTTAAATGTTTTGGTATTTATAGTTGAGAACATATTTAAATTAAAGCCCAATTCTTCTATCTGATTAAATACATATGACATTTTTTTTTCATTTTTATAAATAGGTATCGGAGATAATTCTAATTGTATAACTAAGCAATTTGATGTTGTTTTTTTCCCATTATCAATAATAACTGACTCATATCCTTGACTGTCTATTTTCAATAAGTCAATTTTGTTTTCAAAATTTATATCATCAAGTCTCTCAGTTTTAATTTTTTCTTTTTTTAAAATAATTGAATCATTTTCAAAGTTTGCAAAATTTTTTACATATTCTTTATCTGGTATTAAAAATGAACTCCATCCTGGGTAATTGCAAATATTAAATTCTTTTTCTGTTCCATCTCCTATTGCTTTATCAAAATATTTTCTTTTAGTACTATCTATTCCACTAATTAGTTTAAGATATTCATCTTTATTTGGTTCGAAACCATAAAGAAATGATTTTGTGTTATTTAATAAATTTTCCAGATGATTTGTAGGAACACAAGAACTTGCTCCTATATCGCAAATCAAAATTGGCTCTAAATTTTTAATAAAATCCATTATTAAATATTATAACATAATGTAATATATAAATAAAAAATAGTTCATTAATATAAAATTTATGAATGATTTAATTAATAAGAAATGTATACCTTGTGAAGGAAGCTTTCCACCCTTAGATCTTTCTGAAATACATAAATATCAAAAAAAAGTCGATGGTTGGGAGGTTAAGCCAAATGAAAAAAAAATATATTTTTTAGAAAAAAAATTTAAGTTTAAAAATTTTCTTGATAGTCAAAAATTTGTCAATGAAGTAGGAAAAATTTCTGAAAACGAAAGTCATCATCCAGATATTTTATTTGGATGGGGTTATGCAAAAATAAGAATAACAACACATGCAATTGAAGGTCTTTCTGAAAATGATTTTATTTTAGCAGCAAAAATAGATAAAATAGTTAATGTTTAAAATGTCTAGTTTTAGAAAAAACTAAAACTGTATTAGTTTGGTTAGCAAATCTTATTATTTCTTTATCCCTGATTGATCCATAGGGCTGTATAATTGCCGATATACCAGCTTGAACTAACTTTTCAATACCATCAACAAAAGGAAAAAAAGCATCAGAAGCTGCTACTGAATTTTCAAAATCATTTGGTCTAAATTTATTCATTTTCTCAATTGCTATATTACAACTATCTAACCTACTAGGTTGTCCAGAACCTATACCTAATGTTGATTGATAGTTAGCTATGACAATTGCATTAGATTTTACATGCCTACAAACATTAAATGCAAAAATTAAATTATTTAATTGCTCGGAACTTGGTTTTCTTTTTGAAACGGTTTTAAAATCATTTTTGTTAAATTTTTTTTTATCCAAAGATTGAATCAATATAGAATCAAAATTTGAAATATAACTATTTGTACTTTCTAAAAATAAATTGCATGAAACAATTAATCTCAAATTTTTCTTTTTTTTGAGCAATTTAAGAGCATCTTTTTCAAAACCATTTGCAATTATAACTTCTAAAAAAATTTTACTTAGTTCTATAGCTAATTTTTTATTAATTTTATAGTTACATGACACTATGCCACCATAAGCACTGACTGGGTCACAAGATAATGCCGATAAGTAACTATTTATTTGATTTTTTTTAATTGAAACTCCACATGGATTTGCATGTTTAATAATTACAGTTCCTACATTTTTTGGAAAAGATTTTGAAATAGTTAGTGCAGAAAAAATATCATTATAATTATTATAACTTAACTTTTTTCCATGAATTTGTTTAATGTCTAAATTTTTTTTTAAAGAATAAATTGCACTATCTTGATGAGGATTTTCACCGTATCTTAATTTTTCAATAAGATTACCGTAAATAGTTTTTTTTTGGGGAAATTGATTTTTATTATATTTATTAAAATAGTTTGAAATTAATGAATCATAATAAGCTGTTTCCGAAAAGGCTTGTTCAGACATTTTTTGTCTAAAGTTCAAAGTAGTTCTTCCTTTATTTACATTTAGCTCTTTGATTAAATCGTCATACTGATCAGAATTAGTAATTACAACAACATCATTATAATTTTTTGCTGCAGCTCTTACCATTGTAGGTCCGCCTATATCAATATTTTCAATTATTTTTGAATGACTATTTGATATATTCAAAGTTTTTTCAAATGGATAAAAATTTACGATAACTAAATCTATTTCATGAAAGTTATTTTTTAATAAATCTTTTTTATGAGATTTATTATTTCTTTTACTTAATATTCCACCATGTACTTTTGGATGTAAAGTTTTTACTCTTCCATTGAGTATTTCAGGTGAACCAGTATATTTAGAAACTTCAATACATTTAAATTTTAATTTTTTTATTTGTTTAAATGTACCTCCCGAACTAATTAATTCTATTTTGTGTTTAGAAAGTGTAGATAATAATTTTTTTAAATTATCTTTATTTGACAAAGAAATTAGTGCTCGTTTAATTTTTTTCATGCTATCTTTTCAAATTCCCATTTAATAAATTGATCTTCTTTTTGTGTGATACCTGAAATAAAAAGATTTTGATTTTCAATAAAAGAACTTTTTTTACCAAAATACAATCCCGTTTCTAAATCAATAGTATAACCTTGCGCACTAAATTTCCAACCTTCATTTTCAATGTCAATTAGTATTGATTTTCCATCCTGAGTTTTCATTACTTTTGTATTTGGTTCTAAATGGAAACGTATTTCAAAATTTGAACTTTTAAAATTTTTTTTCTTTATTAATTTATCTTGTCCAATAAATTTATTGTTTTCCGGAAAAAATTCTATTTGTCTTTCATGAATTACACCATATCTTTTACTATAACCATCGTGTGAAGCAGATATGTTCCAATAATTTTTCTCCATAACAAATTTTTTGTTTAAAATTTTTAAAGAATTTTCAATTTCCATTTTTGATTTATTAATTTTGCATGAAGAATGATTATCAATAATTAAAGTAGTATGATTTGCACTTGATTTAGATATATCATTTAACTTGTGTTTAGTTTTTTGAAAATATCCAGAATTGCAAATTAGTTTTTTTTTATTAGAAATTATTTCAAATGATAAAGCGCCACATTGATAGTTTTTTGAAAATTTTTTTTCAGGAGAAGGGCCAGCATCCATAATTAAGCTAATCTTTTTATTTTTCAAAACAATATATCCACCAGTTTCAGAAGAATTACTCTTAAATTTATATCCATGATTATTTAAATAACGATCAAAATCTTTATTATCAGTTTCGTGATTTCCATTAAAGAGTATTGCGTTGTTATTTCCTTGACATAAAATTGAATAAGATTTTCCAAGATAAAAAATAATTTCATCTAAATATTCTGGGATTTCTGATTGAGATTCTTTTAACCACTCTCTAATTAAAACAAAATGCTTTAGATAAAAGATTAGCTGTCTAATACTTCTTGATTTAGGAAAACTTTGATTATCAAATGAAAAGTTTATTATTTTTTCTAGTATAGAAAGACCAAAATTTAAGTATTTTTCTTTTTCATTTAACGAAAGACCAGTTAATATTATTGCTGCACAACTAATCATTTTATCATCAACCCATTTGGTTTTTTTAATTTCGTTCATTAGATGATTTATTTGTTTTTGAATAATTAAATTAAATTTATTTTTATATACCTCTTCACTATCTTCATAAGTTAATTTTGAATTGGAAATCCAAGCTATAATTCTTTTTGATAAAATATTAATTTCCCAATTACTTTTATTATAATTAATATTATCTTCTATCCAATTTAACAATACAGATTGAGTAATTTTTTTTGATGATTTTAAATCTAAACTGAACAACCAAAAAAAACTATGTAAATTTTTGTAGTCTTTTTCTGATAGATTTTTGTTTGTCCAAACTGAATTTAGATATAAATCTTCAATTTTAATTTTCTTTTTTTCATATTTTATTAAACAGTCTAACAAACTTGGACTTGGTTTATATTCAAAATTTTTTTTATAAATTTTAGAAATTTTTTTATTATAAATTTTAGAACTTAGATAAAAATTTCTAATTTGATTAGAAATGAAAAAAAAAAAATGATTAAAATAATTTAATGAATTCTTAAAAAGCATTTTAAATATTAAATTGATTTGAGTGTTTCAATATTTTTTTTAATATCTCCATTATTATTTTTAAAAATAGTTGTTCCAGAAACTAAAATATTTGCTCCAGCTTCAATAACTAATTTTGAATTATTAAAATCGATTCCACCATCAACTTCAATATCAAATTTTAAATTTTCCTTTAATTTTATATGTTTTAGTTTCTTAATTTTGCTTAAAATTTCAGGAATAAATTTTTGTCCTCCAAATCCAGGATGAACACTCATAATTAAGACCAGATCTATTTCTTTTAAAGATTTTTTTATGATATCTATTTTAGTTTCTGGATTTAAAGAAACGCCCACTTTTTTTCCCAATTCTTTAATGTGTTTGATTGAATCTTTTAAATTATCAGTTGTCTCTGGGTGTATTGTAATTATATCTGCCCCAGCATCTGCATAATTTTTAATATACTTATGTACAGGCTTTATCATTAAATGAACATCAAAAGGTAATTTTGTATAATTCCTTAAAGTTTTAATAACTGGAGGACCAATAGTTAAGTTAGGAACAAAATGACCATCCATAACATCAACGTGAATCATATCTGCCCCTCCTTCTTCTAATCTTTTAATTTCCTCTCTTAACTTGCTAAAATCTGCGGATAATATTGAAGGTGAAATTTGTATTTTTTTCATTGATTACTAGATTACTAGTATCAATTTTAAATAAAAATAAAATTATTTTTTACCAAATATATCGTATATTAATCTTGAAATTTCGCTATCTAGCGGAAAGGAAAGCATACCCATTTCTCCATAACCAAGCAAAACAGGCAATAAGTAAAACCTAATCATAAATATAAACCAGGCTATGTATAGTGGCACCACACCCCTAACAAGAAAGCTTGGGGTCATAAATTTAAATAAGTTCAATATTGGATTAGTTAGTTTTACAAACGCCTTCATAAAGAAAAAATCAGAGTCTTCTTTTTGGAAGATATTCATAGCTGATCTGCCGATCAGAGTGTACATTACAATACCTAGTACATAATCAATTACGTATATGTATAGAGGTATATCCATTTAATTTTTGGAAAGTTCTAAAGGGGCGAAAAATTCGCCCCTTTAAAAAAATTATTTAGTGTTGTTTACCAAGAATAGTTTTACCACTTGGAATTCTACATTCATCTATCAGCTTCTGAGTAGCACTGTCAGGTTCTGGCGTCATTAAACTAACAACAACCATAACAACTAGACATACACTAGCTCCGATAATACCGAATCTTAAGTGGTCAATTCCAATCCATGCAGGGTTACCCATAAACTTAGGATATACATAGATTAAATAAGCTGTTCCAGCACCAAGACCTGTAATCATTCCAGCAATTGCACCTTGTCTTGTTGCTCTCTTCCACCATACTCCAAGTACAAGTGGGAAGAACAATCCGGACATCGCAAAGTCGAAAGCCCAAGCAACTGCACCAAGGATACTAGTGATCCTCATTGATGCAATGTATGCTCCAAAGGCACCGATTATGACTAAAAGCGCACGAGCAACGATTAATCTTTTTCTTACGTCTGCTTTTGGATCAATGATTTTGAAATAAATATCATGTGATAAAGCATTTGCGATCGCAAGAACAAGACCATCTGCAGTTGACATCGCTGCGGCCATACCTCCGGCAGCAACTAGTCCTGAAATTACATAAGGTAATCCAGCTATTTCAGGCGTTGATAATACTACAACGTCACCTCTCATGAACCATTCATTTAACTGAAGAACTCCATCTCCGTTAAAGTCAGCAATGAAAGCTTGTTTTTGTGCAGTCCATGCAGAAACCCAATCAATGGACATAACTGCCGATATTTCTTTTCCAATAATACCAGTAGGTAAATTAGGATCCATTAATGAAAGTTTAGACAATGTTGCTAACATAGGCGCCGATGTGTAAAGCAATGCAATGAAGAATAGTGACCATGCCACTGATTTTCTAGCAGCTTTTACGCTAGGTGTTGTAAAATATCTCATTAAGATATGTGGTAAAGAAGCCGTTCCTACCATCATACAAAGTGTTAATGAAATAAATTTCCAAGCAGCCATTCCACCTGAAGGAACTTCAGAGTGTGGAAGTGCTATGGATTTTAATCCACCCGGAACGCCAGCAGCTTTAATATCTGCTGCAGCATTTTTCACTAAACCGAATTGAGCTTCTAGTTCACCTAACCTTGCAACTTCTTCTCCCAACATTAGATGTGGAAAGATTCCGTAGCCACCTTTGTTACTTATCCAGAAAATTGGAAGTAGATAAGCTATAATCAATACGATGTACTGAGCAACCTGTGTCCAAGTAACCGCTCTCATTCCACCTAACATTGAACATAACAATATACTTACTAATCCAACCCAGACTCCTAACTCAAATGGAATACCAAGCGCTCTAGCAGCAATAGTTCCTGTTGCGTTAATTTGTGCTGTCACGTATGTGAAAGACGCTAAAGTTAGAACAACCACAGCGCAGAATCTAGCTAGATTTCCGCCATATCTTGTTCCAATAAAGTCTGGCACAGTATAACAACCAAATTTTCTTAAATATGGAGCTAATAGTGAAGACACTAATATATAACCCCCAGTCCAACCGACTAAGAATCCCATATAAGTATAACCACCAAAGTAAATTCCACCCGCCATAGCAACGAACGAAGCACCTGACATCCAGTCAGCTGCAGTCGCCATACCATTAAAGACAGTTGGAACTTGACGTCCAGCAACATAGTATGCATCTACTTGTACGGTTCTAGACAACCACCCAATTAATGCGTAGATACAAACTGTAAAAGCTACAAACATAATACCTATTGTTTTAGCAGTCATGCCTGCTGATTCTGCAATAGCCATCAAGATGATGAATATTAAGAAACCACCAGTATATGTTCCGTAAATTTTAGGCAAGTTATCTATAAAACTTCCTTTGTTAATAAATTTAGTACGAGCCATTATGATTCCTCTCCGCCGGAAAAGCCAAATTCTTCATCAATTTTCTCTTGTTTGTTTGCAGACCAAAAAAGAATTATTACGAATGCAACAATAGATCCCTGAGCACACATATAGTATGCTAACGGGTAGCCAAGAAAACTAGCTGAATTAAGACTTTCACCAAACATAAAGATCACATAGCCGAAAAAGAACCAAAGAAGCATAGTAACTATCATCTGCGCTTTAGTTTTTTCCCAATGTTTTTTCTTGTTTGACATTATATTTCTCCCTTTAGTTTAAAGCGTTAGATAGCCTATTTTAAGATTTATTAAAAGTGTAAAAAAATCAATAATTTTAAGCTTTTTTAGTTAAAATGATTACAATAAACAGTAAATGGTAATTAAATATAAAATTAAACTTAAAGATTTAAAACTGGAATATTTGAAAGAGTATATATCTCCAATCTTTAATTTTTTAAAACCAAGACGAAAAATTACCAATATTTCTGAATTAAAAAATTTTATTCAGAAAAAATCAGCATGGGTTTCTCAAGAAACTTTATATGGCTATCTTAAAACTAGAATGGGAGCAAAATATGTTTTGATGTTTGAGGATGAAATTTTTCTTGGATCAATAAATAAAGCAAAGTGGAATATATATGCTATAGCTTTACAGGATCTTACTTTTTATAGCCTTTCTTATCTTAAAAATAATTCTAATTATGATCATACGTTAAGTGCAAAAGATATTTATGAGGAAATATTGAATGAAGAAATAAAAAATGAAATGCCAAATAATATTATAGAAAGTTCAATAAAAAAGTTTAAAGAAAGATTGGAAAAAATCAATTGGGAAAAATATTATTCTTCTTTACCATTTAATGAAAGTGCTTTGGCTTTATATGAATGGTCTCCAATTGCAGAGGAACTGAAGACTTTAGATAAAAAAATAGTTTTAAATTCTATGATACTTAAATGGGATAATGTAAAAAAAGAATTTTCTACTTTAATTAAGTTTTAAATATTTTTTCTATTCTCAACTAAACTTTCTACAACACTTGGATCAGCTAACGTTGTAGTGTCGCCTAATTGATTGTGCTCATTTGCTGCAATTTTTCTAAGAATTCTTCTCATAATTTTTCCTGATCTAGTTTTAGGTAACCCTGGTGTAAAATGGATAAAGTCTGGAGTAGCAACTGGACCAATTTGTTTTCTAACCCAAAGTTTTAATTCTCTTCCTAAGTCACCATCAGCTTTTTCGTTTAAATTTAAAGTTACGTAACAGTATAAACCGTTACCTTTTATATCATGTGGATAACCAACTACTGCAGCTTCAGCGACTTTTGGATGTGCAACAAATGCACTTTCAATTTCGGCTGTTCCCAAATTATGTCCAGAAACAATAATTACATCATCAACACGTCCTGTTATCCAATAATATCCATCCTTGTCTCTCCTACATCCATCTCCTGTAAAATACTTTCCATCAAATTGTGAAAAATAAGTATCAATGAATCTTTGGTGATCACCATAAACTGTTCTCATTTGACCAGGCCATGATTGAGCTATACATAATCCTCCTTGACATTCACCATTAAGTGTTTTTCCATTTTTGTCTACTATCACAGGTTTAATTCCATAAAATGGTTTTGTTGCTGATCCAGGTTTTAAATCAATAGCTCCTGTTTGTGGACTTATTAAAATTCCACCTGTTTCAGTCTGCCACCATGTATCTACAATTGGGCACTTAGAATCTCCAACAGTTTTATAATACCACATCCATGCTTCAGGATTTATAGGTTCTCCTACGGTTCCCAATAATTTTAGAGATTTTCTAGAAGTTTTTTTGACAGGATTTTCGCCTTCCCTCATTAATGCCCTTATTGCGGTTGGAGCAGTATAAAAAATATTTACTTTGTATTTGTCTACAATTTGCCACCATCTTGAAGTGTCTGGATATGTAGGAATACCTTCAAACATAATTGTTGTAGCTCCATTAGAAAGTGGTCCATAAATAATATAACTATGTCCAGTTATCCATCCTATATCTGCTGTGCACCAATAAATATCTTTTGGTTTATAATTAAAAATATATTGATGTGTCATGGAGGCATAAACCATATATCCGCCAGTTGTATGTAGAACTCCTTTTGGTTTACCAGTAGATCCTGATGTATATAGGATAAATAGAGGATCTTCAGCGCTCATTTCTTCTGGTTCACAATGTGTAGAAGTTTTTTTAATTATGTCTTCATACCAAACGTCACGATCATTAACCCAATTAATATAATTTCCTGTTCTTTTAACCACTATACATTTCTTAACATCCGGACATTTCATTAAAGCTTCATCTGTAATTGTTTTTAAAGGAATATTTTTTCCTCCTCTAACTCCCTCATCAGCGGTTATAATATAATGAGATTTGCAATCATTTATTCTTCCAGATATTGAATCTGGAGAAAATCCCCCAAATATTATTGAATGAATTGCACCAATTCTTGCACAAGCTAGCATTGTAATAGCTAGTTCAGGTATCATTGTTAGATAAATTGTTACTATATCTCCTTTTTGGATGCCCAAATTTTTTAAACCATTTGCTGCTTTGGAAACTTCCTTATGTAGTTGTTTATAAGATATTTTTTTTGTGTCTTTTGGGTTGTCGCCTACCCAAATAATTGCTGTCTTGTCTTTTTTATTTTTTAAATGTCTATCAATACAATTTGCCGAAGCATTAAGCGTTCCATCTTCATACCATTTTATTCTAACATCTGTTTTACTGTATTTAACATCTTTAATTTTTTTATATGGTTTTATCCAAGTAATTCTTTTGCCTTCTTTTTTCCAAAAAGCATCATTATTTTTAATTGAATCATTATATTTTTTTTCATATTTTTTTTTATTAATTAATCCTTTTCGAATCCAGTCTGATTTTGTTTTTATAATTAGTTCTTTTTTTGATTCTTTAAGATTTATTTTTTTTTTCATGTAATTTTATTTATTAATATTACTCATCTTAATTATAATTTTCCAGCTTTTTGAATCGATTTGCATCACAGATAGTCTATTTTGTTTTATAAGAGATAAGTGCTTCAGATCATTATTTTTTTTAATATTTTCAAGAGAAACGGGTTTTTTTAGCATTTTTTTAAACCTAACTTGGATAGCTAGAAATCTTTTTTTTCCATCTGTTGGATCAATAAAAGCTTTCTTTATTACTTCTACAATACCAACAATTTCTTTTCCTATATTTGAGTGATAAAAAAAACAAAGATCTCCTTTTTTCATTTTTTTAAGATTATTTGCAGCTTGATAGTTTCTCACGCCATCCCATAATGCACCTTTATTACCAGCAATTTTTTGCTGATTTATTGACCAAACATCTGGTTCTGATTTCATTAACCAGTACTTCATCTAATTGTTTTCCCAGTGTTTACTAGCTTATTTAACTTTAGTGTTTTCATTTTACGCCATTTTATTAAAACACGTACCATGCAATGTACCATACAAACCCAGAACCACGATCCCTAAAAGCTTTTTCATAAAAGTACTTTAGCATTTGACAGTACACACACTTTATTTGTTTGACTTTAAATTTAAATAAATGAATAATTTTGAATACTGAATTTGGTGGAAAATCAATGTGAAATTCATTAATTCTTCCTGGAACCGTTAAAGTCGGAGCACCACCCAGTATAGCCCGCTGTTGAACGAAGGCCAGGAAAAGTCTAGTTCTATTATGAAAAATTAGCAGTGGCATGAAATTTTATGCTTATGCTAAGAAAGATAATTAAAATATTAATAACTTTAGTTTTTTCAGTAAATAATCTTTTTGCTCAAGATATACCGATAATAGTTATCTCGCCTGGAAAGACAGTTCAATCGTTAAGTACAGTAGGAAGTACTATTGAAGTTTTTACCAGCGATACAATTAATAATTCATCGCATTTTTCTTTAGCAAATGTTATTGACGACAACTCAACAAGCACAAATTTATTTCAGATGGGTGGGTACGGCTCAAATATAGGAATTCAATTACGCGGTTTAGAGAAAAGATACTCCACAGTTTATATTGATGGAGTAAAGATGCTAGATCCTTCATCATCAGATGGTAGTTTTTATCTAGAAAATGTTATGAAAAATGGAATTGATAGAGTTGAAATATTAAAAGGAACTCAAAGTTCTCTATACGGAAGCAATGCTATTGGAGGAACAATAAATATATTTACCAAAAAAGGAAGAAAAGGAAAGCATTCAAATTTTGAGATTGAAACGGCTTCTCAAAACACAAAAAACATCTCGTATTCTATTGATGGTGCAGACGATAAATTTAATTACTATTTAGGGTTAAATAAATTTGTGACAGATGGAATTTCAGCAATGAACGATAATGATGAAAAAGATCAGTACAAAAACGATAACATTGTTGCAAATATTGGTTACAAAATTAATGAAAATTTTAAAATACAAAACTCATTCAGAATTGCAGATACGTTTTATGAATACGATGCGGTTGATAAAACTTATACTGACGTTAATGATAGTACTGATAATTTAGAAGCATCTTACAGTTTAAAATTAGTCCATAAAAAAAATAAATTTAAAAATACTTTTTCATATAACAAGCTTCTGATAGAAAGAGCTGCAACTGATTACGAAAAGACAAAAACAAATTATTTCGGTTATAGGGATGCTTTTAATTTTCTTGGAGAATTTAATTTTAATTTAGATAATAAGATTGTTTACGGAATTGATAGTGAGTTTGATGCTTCAAAGTATCCAAAAGATTATTCTGGTGGCGATATGAGAGAGCACGATGAAGGCATTATTTCTCAGTATTTTGATCTTCAGTTAAGGCCATTTGAAAAATTGTATTCAACTTTTGGCCTGCGAAGTGACGATCATACGACAGTTGGAAGAAAAACAAGTGGAAGAGTTACCGCAGCCTATATATTAGACGGAAATAGCAAGATCAGATCTTCTTTCGGAGCTGGTGTAAGATTCCCAGCAATGTATGATTATATTTATGGTTCTAGCACGATTGTTGATAAGGGTGGTACACTTGAAGAATTACAATCCGAGAGAGGTCTTAGTTTTGATCTAGGCTATGATACTTTCTTAAATAATTTAGATTTAGGATTAAATATAACATACTTTAAAACTGAACAAAAGAATCCACTTTTTAGTAACGCAAGAACCGACTGGGTAATGAGAAATGGTACTGGACGTAATACTAGCGAAGGTGTTGAATTTAATGCTAATTGGAAACCAACGAATAGTAAATTTGGTTTAAATTTTGGATATACGTTTACAGATTCTTACGATGCTAGTACCTGTGATCCTGATGAATTAGCTTCATACGCAGATAATGAGTGTCGTTTAACTGGAAATAAAGTTGCTAAAGCGAAAGTAAGGGTTCCTAGGCATGCTGTTAAAACTAATATTAGCTACTCAATGAATCAAAATTTAAATTTTTTTTTAAAAGGAACGTATATTGGCGAAACAAGAGACTTTGGAAACACGAATGATAGTTGGACAGATCAAATATTAACTGACTACTTGGTTTTTGATTTAGTTAATAGCTATAATTTATTCGATAATTATAAAATACAGATAGGTATTAATAATATACTT
>Ga0066867_10000103_pt1 | contig 38190 bp, 30 predicted proteins | sample ETN01SmetaG_4_FD_65606 | JGI IMG/M metagenome (GOLD analysis project Ga0066867, IMG submission 65606) | Marine microbial and viral communities from oxygen minimum zone, Eastern Pacific Ocean - ETNP2014F12-01SV261 | ecosystem: Environmental > Aquatic > Marine > Oceanic ... | reverse complement strand
ATTCCTGAATGTTATAAGCAACTCCTCCTCCAGAGCCACCAAGAGTAAAAGAGGGTCGAATGATACAAGGGAATCCAAACCCCTCTTGCACTGATATAGCCTCCTCCATTGAATGAGCAATTCCAGATCTAGGAGTTTCTATCCCAATACCTTTCATGGTTTTATCAAAAAGCTCTCTATCCTCTGCTTTATCTATAGCTTCTCTTGAGGCACCAATCAGCTCAACATTATATTTTTTTAAAACCCCTTCTTTTGCCAAGGTTAATGCTGTATTAAGTCCCGTTTGACCTCCCATAGTTGGGAGTAATGCATCGGGGCGCTCTTTAGCAATTATTTTTTCGATTGATTGCCAGTGAATAGGTTCAATATAGGTAGCGTCAGCAAGAAGAGGATCAGTCATAATTGTTGCTGGATTAGAGTTAACTAATATCACCCTAAAACCTTCAGCTTTAAGGGCTTTACAAGCTTGAGCGCCTGAGTAATCAAACTCGCAAGCTTGGCCTATAATTATTGGCCCAGCGCCAATAATCAAGACAGATTTAATATCAGTTCTTTTTGGCATTGTTCTCTATCATTAAATTAAATTTTTTAAAAAGCTCCTCAAGCTCATGTGGTCCAGGACTTGCCTCTGGATGCCCTTGAAAACTAAACGCTGGCTTATCCTTAAAAGCAATACCTTGCAAGCTTTTATCAAATAATGAAATATGAGTAGGCTCAATATTTTCAGGTAGACTAGATAAATCAACAGCGAAGCCATGATTTTGACTTGTGATATAAACTACTTTAGTTATGAGATCTTGCACAGGATGGTTGGCGCCATGATGGCCAAATTTCATCTTATAGGTTTTACATCCACCTGAGAGAGCAAGGAGCTGATGACCTAAACATATACCAAAAATCGGCATATTAATATTAAGCAGCTGCTGAATTAATTCGATTGCATAATTACAAGGCTCAGGATCTCCAGGTCCATTAGATAAAAATACCCCATCTGGTTTTAGCTTCATAAGCTCTTCAAAAGTTATTTCAGCATTTACTACTTCTACCTTTCCAACATTTTTTCTTAAGAGTCTTAAAATATTTTTTTTTACCCCAAAATCAACCGCAACAATCAGTTTATTATTTTTGACCTCTTGGTAATTTGGCCATGTACCCTCATCCCAAGAGAAAGAATTTTTAGTTGATACCTCCTTCGCAAGATCAAGTCCTTCTAATCCGCCAAATTGATTCAAAGCTTCTTGAGCTATTGATAAAGAATCTTTATCTCCGGGAGCAATGCATGCTTTTAATGATCCATGATCTCTTAACTTTGCTGTCAATGCCCTGGTATCAATATTTGAAATTCCAATTGTTTTCTTTGATTCTAGAAAACTATTAAGAGATTGTGTTGCTCGCCAATTACTAAAATGATCTGGTAAATCTTTAATCACGATTCCGGAAGCAAAAATGCTATCAGATTCATTATCCTCATCATTAATACCAGTATTCCCAATATGGGGATAGGTGAAAGCTATGATTTGCTTAGCATATGATGGATCGGTAATAATCTCTTGATAACCTGACATAGAAGTATTAAAAACAATTTCACCTACTGATGGATTTGTTACGCCAAAACCAATGCCTTCAATTACAGAACCATCTTCGAGAACTAAAATGGCTGGAAAAGACATTAACAATTTTCCTCAAATAAGGTAAAAAAGATAGCAAAAAATTGTGAAAATTGAGGATTTAATGAGCTAAAATTGTGCGCTGGCATTAAAAGGGTACTTTATATTGATAAGTCCTCAACGTCCATTAAATTTTAAAAATAATGAAGATAAATTTAAAAAATCAAGATCAAATATCCCAGATGAGAATTGCTGGCCAATTAGCAGCTGAGGTATTGGAAATGATTACGCCATTTGTTGTACCTGGAATTAGCACTGAAGAACTGGACAAAAGGTGTTATGAGTTTATTGTGAATGAGCAAAAGGCTATTCCTGCAAACGTGGGTTACAACGGTTTTGAAAAAACAATTTGTTCAAGTGTTAATCAAGTAATCTGCCATGGAATACCTTCAGATAAAAAAATACTTAAAGATGGAGATATTTTAAACATAGATGTCACGGTTATTCGTGATGGATGGCATGGTGATACCTCTAAAATGTTCTTGATTGGCAAGACGCAACCTCACAATGAAAGGCTTGTTAAAGTTACTCAAGAATGTTTATACAAGGCAATAGAAGTTGTAAAACCTGGAGCTCATCTAGGCGATATAGGCGCGGCTATTCAAGAGCATGCAGAAAAAAATCATTACTCGGTTGTTGAGGACTATTGCGGCCACGGAATTGGGCAGATGTACCATGAAGATCCTCAAGTACTCCATTATGGTAAAACTGGTAAAGGGCTCGAAATCAAAGAAGGTATGTGTTTTACGATTGAGCCAATGATCAATCAAGGATCAAAATATACAAAACTCTTAAGTGATGGATGGACTGTAGAAACTAAAGATGGAAGAAATTCAGCTCAATGGGAGCACACTCTTGCTGTGAATGTATCTGGCGTGGAAGTTCTGACTAAACGCAGTGAAGAATCCTTTTGATAGACGCATTAGAAAGCATTAATTTTAACTTTAAAAAAAGTTTTCACAGTGTATTTAAAAAACCTGAATTAATTCAATCATACCTGACTAAAAGATCAAAGAAATTTGATGAGATTATTAAAAAAGAGTTCTTAAGCAGAGAGCTTGAAACAGATTTTGCTATAGTCGCGCTTGGAGGCTATGGAAGACAAGAACTCTTCCCCTCCTCTGACATTGATCTATCTATTGTTCAATTTAATAAAAAGACAAAAAAAATTGAGGATATAAAAGATTTTATTGGATGGCTTTGGACTCTCAAGGTAAAGGTTGGGCATTCGGTTCGAACCATTAAAGATATTGAAAGCATTACTAAATCTGATTTAAAAGAATTTACCTCTTATCTTTCTCATAGAATTATTTTTTGCAAAAAAAACAAGGTTGCTAGCTTGAATCGTGATTTAGAAAAAATTTCAAGAAAATGGAGTAAAACTAAATTTTTTAAGGCAAAACGAAAAGAGCAGCATAATAGATTTAAATCTTTTGACTCTACTGAATTTAGTCTTGAGCCAGACCTTAAAGAGTCTCCTGGCTGCCTTAGAGATTTCCAAACTGGTTTATGGATATTGGAACATTGCTTTGAAATAAGAAAGTTACAAGATTCCGTAACTGCAAAACTTTTTACAAAAAAAGAAATCGCAAGCATTAATCAATCCTATGCCCATATGAAAGCTCTGAGATTTTTTCTTAACCTTGAAAGTAGTTCAAATCGTATCAGCTTCGAGAACCAGTTATTACTTGCTAAAAGATCTAAACTCAAAGCGTCTAAAAAATCTTCTGCTGTTGAGAGATTCATGAGAACCTTTTTTTTACATGCCTCTAACCTATCAGATTTTAATGAGTTTGTTTTTCAAGCATATGATGATCAATTAACTTCAATTATTAAAAGGTCTTATACAAAGAACTATTATATTTTCAAAGACCGTATTGGTATTGCAGAAAGTATTGATCTTGTAAAAAGACCTGAGCTAATTTTAGATAGCTTTATCCAGGTTGGAAAACTCAAAAGAATCAATGGATTAGATTTTAAGACCATTAAAAAAATAAAGGGCTCATTGCCTAAAATTGATTCTAAATATTTTTCATTACCTGAAGCAGGAGCTCAATTCTTGGAGATACTACGATCATCCACAAATCTTTCAACCATACTCAAAAAACTTAAACAACTGGGTTTAATGAGATTGTTAATCCCTGAATTTGGAGAAATTGAAGGCCAAATGCAATTTGATATGTTTCATGTGTACACCGTAGATGAGCATACTTTAAAAGTTGTAATGAAGATGAGGCAAATGCAACTTGGAAAAGTTGATCAATCAATGGAAATTGAACATGAGCTTATTAATAAGCTTCCAAAAATTGAGCTTTTATATCTTGCTGGAATTTTTCATGACCTTGGGAAAGGTAAAGGCGGGGATCATTCTGAGGTAGGAAAAAAGATAGTTGAGAGCTTCTGCAAAAGATTAAACTTTTCTATCCACGATACTGAGCTATTATCTTGGCTGGTTAAAAACCATCTAATAATGTCATCAATATCACAAAAAACTGATGTGCATGATCCTGAAACAATTATCAACTTTACTAAAAATGTTAATAGCATAGAGAAGCTTAACTACATCTATATGCTTACTATCAATGATATTAGAGGTACAAACCCAACCTTATGGAACTCTTGGAAGCATGACTTATTGAAACAACTCTTCATGTCATCAAGAAGAAAATTAAATCTTGAGGAAACGCAATCTAGTAAATCGATTGTTCAAGAAAGAAAGGCTGCGTCAATTAATGCAGCTAAACAAGGGCATGATTTCTTGAATGAAGTATGGGATCAATTGCCTGATGCTTATTTTGCAAAACATCAACTTGAACAACTTTCAAATCAAGCTAAAACTGTTGCTGAATCTAACAAAAAAACATCAGTCTTTGTAAGAAGTAGAAAAAATCTAATTGAAATCTTCATCTTCACACCAAATCAAGCCGGCTTATTTTTGAAGACTGTTAAAAGTTTTGAGCAACTCTCACTCAAAACTATTGATTCAGACATTCATACAACCAATGATGGAGAATTTGCAATCAATACTTTTATTTGTAGGCATAAAATCCTTGGGGGCAATTTAATTCAAAAAGATATTCAGAATATTGAACAGAAAATTATTGCTGCAATTTCTTCAGAAAACTCCAGAACTCTTATTAAGTCAAAAACTAGTTATACAAAAGTATTTGAATACCCTACCAGGGTGCACATTTCTCATACAAATAAAAAAGATGTCAGCTTAGTTACTTTGGAAACCTTGGATCAACCTAATTTACTCTCAAAAGTTGCGAACATATTTTTAGATCATGGGATTAGCATTGACTCAGCTAGAATTACAACCCTTGGTGAAAAAGTGGAGGATAATTTCACCGTGGTTGATGAGAAAACTAAATCATGCATTACTCAAAATAAAGCTAACAAGTTGCAAAAGAAGCTAAAGAATCTTTAAAAACTTCAATTAAGACTAAGACTACCTATAATAAGCATATGAAAGAATTCCCATTAATTGGCCTTGGTATTGCAACTAAAGGTACCTCAAGCAAAACGCTAGATACCTTTTTTCCATGCATTAGTTTTAAAAATGGTGAAGATGAATATAGTCAAAGCTATGAGAAATGGGATGCCTTAATGAGTGAGGGCGTAACTGAATTAAACGATGCTACCCATCTTGATCTTCAGAATGAGGATTTACAAAACACAATTAGCTCGCTTGATGAAAATAAAACTTTAGTTTTATGCAGAATTTTAGAGAATAAACCTATTGAAAGTACTGAAGAAGCCTATTTAAAGTTGCATCTAATTTCATATAAGTACTTTGCACCAAATTCGTTAAATCTTGAAAACCTATTTGACTCTCTTGTAAACGTTGCATGGACTAACCAGGGACCAATGGAGATTGAAGGGATTGATAAAAAAATTCTTTTATCAAAGACAAATAATGCCCTGCTTGAAATTAAGTCAGTCGACAAATTTCCCTGTTTAACAGACTATATTATTCCGCCAGGTGTTCGAATTGCGGATGCTAGCAGAGTTAGGCTAGGAGCATATCTCAGCGAAGGGACGACAGTTATGCATGAGGGCTTTGTGAACTTCAATGCTGGAACACTAGGATCGGCAATGATAGAGGGAAGAATCTCTGCAGGTGTTGTGGTTGGAAAGAACTCAGATTTAGGTGGAGGCTGCAGCACCATGGGAACTCTTTCAGGAGGCAATAATGTAAAAATATCGATTGGTGAAAATTGTCTTCTTGGAGCAAATTCTGGTTTAGGCATTCCACTGGGTGATAATTGCATTATTGAAGCAGGTCTCTATATAACTGGGGGGTCACAAGTTACCAAATTCAACTCTAAGAATGAGCCTGAGTCAGTTGTTAAAGCATCAGATCTGGCAGGACAAGATAATTTGCTATTTATTAGAAACTCTCAAAGTGGAGCTATTGAGGCAAAAAATAACCCCAAGTCTGTAGCGTTGAATGAAACTCTTCATAAAAACTAAAAATTTATGTCTGCACTAGAGCTAGCCCAATCACTTATTAAAATAAAATCGATTTCTCCAGAAGACGGCGGATGTTTTGACCTTATAGAGTCAGAGTTAATTCCATTAGGCTTTCGAATAGAAAGAATTCCTGAACTAAATTGTGAAACACTATTAGCTAAGTACGGTGATTCTGGAAAGGTGTTTTGTTATCTTGGGCATACTGATGTTGTGCCCTCTGGTCCAGAAGAAGAATGGACTTCGCATCCATTTGAAGCAAATATTATAGATGGAGAGCTAATTGGCAGAGGAGCGGCTGATATGAAAGGCAGTGTTGCTGTCTTTATCCACTCAATTAAAAATTTTTTAGTTGATAATCCAAAACCTAATTTTCAAATCTGGGTTATGTTGACAAGCAATGAGGAGGGCGAGCCAACTGATGGAAAAATTAATACTTTGATGGATACGCTGACCAGTCAAAATCAATTCATTGATTACTGCTTAGTTGGTGAAGCAAGCTCATCTGAGTCTGTTGGAGATGTGTTGAGAATTGGCAGACGAGGGTCTTTAAGTGGCAAGCTTAAATTGATAGGCAAGCAAGGTCATGTAGCATACCCGCATAAAGTTCTAAGCCCTATTTTAGAAGTCGGACCAATCATTAATGAGCTTAATCAAATAATCTGGGATAAAGGTAATAAGCATTTTGACCCAACATCATTTCAAATCTCAAATATTGATTCTGGAACAGGCGCTACAAATGTAGTTCCAGGACATTTAAATATGCTCTTTAACTTCAGATTTTCTCCAGAATCAACTCAGGAATCACTCAAAGAAAGGTTTACTCAGATTATAGAAAGCTCAAAATGCTCATTTGAAATAGATTGGACTTTGAATGCCCAGCCTTATTTAACAAAAAAAACAGATCTGCTGTCTATTATTCAGAAGGCTTTAAAAAAGATAAATGGCAAGGAAGCTATAATCGATAATGGTGGCGGCACATCTGATGGAAGATGGGTTTCTCCATCTGGCTCAGAGGTTATTGAGCTAGGCCCAAGAAATCAAACCATTCATAAAATAGATGAAAAAATCTCTTTAACTGACTTGGAAAGATTGCAAGAAATATACCAGCAAATACTTATTGAAACCAATAATCAAGTTAGCTAGCAAGCTCTAATCTTTTGCTGTTTTTACAACAAAAGATAATGCAATTAAAGCAACAGCAATAACTAAATAATACTGAATCATAAATTCAAAGACTGGTGAGATAGTCTCAAGCCCGCCATCTAAGGCCTCTCCCCCAAGCAGTCCTGCAAGGACGCCTCCAATTGCGCTGGCTAAGAACCACAAACCAAACATCTGACCCATATAACGCTTGGGACCGTAACGGGAAAATGCTGATAAGCCAATTGGTGATAAGGCTAATTCACCCCAGGTTTGAAAAAGGTAAGTTAAAAGAAGCCATTGCATGCCAACGGGGGATGATTCAAGAGCGATGTTGACAGCAACAATCATTACAAGAAAGCTCAATGCCATAAACAAAAGTCCAATTGCAAATTTAATTGGTAATGACGGATCTAAATTTTTTCTAGCTAATTGCGCCCAAACCCCTGCAAAGATTGGAGCAAATAAAACAACAATTACTGGATTTGCAAACTGAAGCCATCCAACGGGAATCTCATATCCTGCAATTGACAAATCTGTATAGTCTCTAGCAAAAATATTTAATGAGCCTGCTGATTGATCAAAACCTGACCAAAAAGCAGCAGCTCCTATAAAGAGCAGAAATAATAAAATTAAATTTTTTCTTTCAGCAGCACTTAGCCCAGCAAAAAGAAACAAATAAACAAAATACAAGCCAGCAATGATTGTAAGAAAATATGCAAATTGTTCAGCAAAAAATCTTGGATCAATAGTAAAGAAACCAAGGAGGCCAGCTCCGATGATCATAAACATTCCCACAAGGGATACTTTTAAATAGTTCGTAAGCTTGTTACGTTTATCATCTGACATTTCATTGGGATGCATGCCGGCATCTCCCAATAAATGCCTGTGCTTAATATATTGGATTACGCCAAAAGTCATTCCAATTCCAGCTGCACCAAATCCCCAATGCCATCCAATTTTTTCACCTAAGTATGAACAAATTAAAAACCCAAGAGTTGAGCCTATGTTGATGGACATATAAAAAATCGTGTAGCCAGAGTCTCTCTTATCATCTTGACCTTCATATAGCTGGCCAACAATAGTTGATATGTTTCCTTTAAGAAGACCCGTACCTAATACAACAAAAATCAGACCCAAGAAAAATGTCTGCTCAATAGGAATGGCTAAAGTAAAATGCCCTAAAGCTATAATTAAAGCCCCTATTAATACTGCTTTTTGATGTCCTAAAATATTATCTGCAATCCATCCTCCTGGAACGACCATAAAATAAACCATCCCAGAGTAAATACCATAAATTGCTTGAGACTCAATTTGTGACCAACCTAGGCCAGGATTGAAGCCAGTGACAGCGCCTGTCATATATAAAACTAATAAGGCTCGCATTCCATAATAAGACATGCGCTCCCACATTTCAGTTAAAAATAGTGTCCTTAATCCAATGGGGTGCCCAAAAAAAGTATTACTTGTATTCATATTATTTGAGTTATGATTTAGGAGAATACTATATCAAACTAATGGAAAAAACACCTTACGTTGGACCCTTTCTGAGAATCATAGCTTCAGTCTATGACTTCTTTTTACTGCTTGGTGTCTGGTTTCTAGTTGGCTCTTTAGCACTTTGGTTAAATGATGGTGAAATCTTGCATCCAGCCTTTGGAAGTGTGTTGGTCTTTGTAAGTGGATGGGTATTTTTTACATTTTTCTGGATCAAAAATGATCAAACTCTTGGAATGCAAGTTTGGAAATTTAAAATTGTTAATACAGATCCGAATAATGATCGAATTACCTTCAAGCAAACCTTTCTGAGATATTCGGTAAATTGTGGAATGCTTGCACTTCTAGGTATGCCGCTATTTCTTATTTACGCAGATTCAAAAAAACTTGCAGTAAATGACATTCTTTCAAAAACTAGATTGGAAAAAATTTAACTAGATTCTCTTAAACTTATAAGTTCCAATTCCAATTAGAATCATAATTGGCAACAGATGTGCAATTAATATTGGCCACTGATAAGTGAGGAATGATGCAACGCTCAAATCTTTGATTAAGTCATAAATAAGTCCAAGCGAAATGCCTATGATGATTTGTCGACCCACCCCCTCTGAACGCAGGTTATTAAACATTAAGCTACCTGCTAAAAAGATTATTGCAATAATGGAAACCGGTAATAGTGCTCTTGCATATATTAGTGTGTCGATTTTTTGCATATCTTTATCAGGAAGATAAGTTTTTTTTAAGCTCAGTAATGAATCCAAAGAAAGATTTTCTAAGATGTTGCTTGAGAGTAAAAATGATGAAGGAAACTCAAAGACTTGTTGAGTGTTTGAATCCGGTATAAGCAATTGGCCATTATCTAAGTTACCCTCTGGATAATTAGCGGAAGAGATAATTCTTTGTTGATCATTAAATTCTACAATTTGAATTGCCCGAGCCTCTTTATCATTCAAGCGTCTCAGGCCAATTAAATTTTTTTCTGCCATTTCCCATTGAATGACTTCAGCAGATTGAATCGGCTGATTAAGAGTTTTAGATTTTTTTGATAGATCTAAAAATAATGTTTCATCAAAAAAGATTAATGCCAATGACAATATCATTGGGCCTAAGCCTGATACTAATACAATTTTTAAGGGCGAAAACCCAGCTGAGCGTAAAAAAACTAAATTGCCCTGCTGATTAAATATCGTGAGTGCTATTAATGTGCCGATCAGCATAGAGCTCTCAAGGTATTGCATCCCCTTATGTAATTGATCATACAGAACAACATTAAAAATCATGGAAAGATTTTTGCCTTCTGATAAATTCTCAAGCTCCATAACTAAAGTAACTGAGAAATCAAGAAGCAGCATCACAATCCATACCAATGCTGAAATAAGAAAACTTCTTTTTATGAGGTGTCTTGAATAAGTATTGAAAATATTTTTAATCACGAGCTTAGCCAAACTAAAAGAAAGAATATTAAAAAGATAATTAAAATTGTTTTAATTCTTGAGTTAGAGAAAAGATTTTTGAATGAGATTCTCCCATCAAGCCAAAAAAGAAAGGCACCAAAAGTCAAAAAAACTAAATGAACAGGCCATAGGAAGTAATATAGGAGATTTAAGTTATCTGAATAACTTTCTCTAAATACCACTAAAAGACTTAGATAAAAGATATAAATTAATACGCCGGTAACGAGGCTACCTTCTCTGCCTGATCTAGGATTTTCTTTACCAAAAACAAAACTAAGCAACATTAACGCTACGAGCATAATTGGGATGCTGGCATTCCATTGATTCTGAATAAAATTAGATTGATTTTTAAAATCAAGCAATTTTGAAAGAGTGAGTGAATTGCTAGATGTTTGCCCAACCCCAATAGAGTGAGTTAACTCTTTGAACGAAGCATCTATTTGATTAGTGCTATTTAAGTCTGGATATATTGATCCATTCTTAAAATTTAAGATCATATTTTCATCCCGATTAGAAATTTCAAGTAGCTCGGCCTTAATGATTGCCAAAGCTGGATCATCTTGAATAAAAAATGTTACTCCGGTCATAAGTTTGCCATCATAAGATTCAAAAAAAAGATAACTTCCAAACTCATCAAGATTGATCAATGTTTCAGGCTGCAGCATTGAAAGCTTATCTTCATAGGATTGCTCAGCTATTAAGCTTTTAGAAAGAGCCTTTCCATAGGGGGCTAAATAGATACTTATTAACGAGCAAGCAATTAAAGTAATGAAAAAAAATGGTGTGATGTGTTTGATCAACCTTAGCCTCGATACCCCAGCAGAAAAATAAGCGTAGATTCCATTAGAGTTATAGAGCTCAGATATAACCAGCAATAGGCTCAAAAAAAATGCAAAAGGTATTAATAATGCTAAAAAATCAGGCAATCTAAGAAGCATTATGCTGAAGATAATATCTGGATTCAAAATGCCTGCTGCAGCTTGCTCAAAATAACCGACAAGCCTTGATGAAAAAATTAATGCCGTCAGGATAAATAAGATTGCAGAAAAGCCCTTAAAAATTTGAGAATTTAAATGAATTGCAAGAATATTCTTTTTATACATGCCTTTAGCGATCTTGATGCATTACAATAAATATCTTATCAGTAATTTTTATCAGGAGTATGGTTTATGGCTTACAAAGTCTTATCAAGTCTAACAGCAAACAATATTAATTCTGCAGATCTAATAAAAGTTAAAACAGATCTGTTAATTATTGCCGTTAATAAAAAAACATCAACGGCAACTGAGCTCAAAGGCCTGCAATCAAGCCCTCAATCATTGGTTAAAGAGTCGATCAAAGAAATTAACAGTGGGTCAAGAAAATCTATTTTCCTCCCTGCTCCAGCTAAGGTTGCAGCGAAAAATATTCTTCTTATTAAAGAGCCAGATCCAAAAGCAGCTAGCTTTTTAGTACTCCGTTATTATGAAGAGATTATGAGCTTGGTGAAATCCGCCAAAGCAAAGGATTTTGCATATCTAATGAGTTCAACCACTGCAAAAGATTTTGATGTAGCATGGGCTGCTGAAGTATCAGCTAGAACATTTGAGGCCGCAGCCTACACTTTTAATTCAACAAAAAATAAAACTGCCAAACCGGTTGCAGTTAAAAAAGGCACCCTTTTATTTGCCGGCTTAACTCCAGCAAAACTAAGATCAGTTAGATCTGCAGTAAAACTTGGTCATGCTGTTGGTGAGGGAATGAATGCTACAAAACATCTCGGCGATTTACCTGCAAACCATTGCACTCCAAGGATTATTGAACGCAAAACCAAAGCGCTTAAAAAAGATTTTCCAGCTTTAAAAATTTCTAGCCTAAATGAAAAAGATATGGCTAGATTGAAGATGGGATCATATTTATCTGTTGGTAAAGGTAGTGATGAGCCTTCCAGAATGATGACCATTGAATACAAAGGTGGAGCAAAAAATAAACAACCACTTGTTCTAGTTGGTAAAGGAATCACCTTTGATACTGGGGGTATATCACTTAAGCCTGGATCTGCTATGGACGAAATGAAGTGGGATATGTGCGGAGCTGCTTCTGTGTTTGGAATTATGCAAACACTGGCAAGACTAAAAGCTAAAGTAAATGTTGTAGGCTTGTTAGTTTGTGCCGAAAATATGCCATCTGCTCGTGCTACCAAACCTGGTGATGTTGTAACTTCTATGTCAGGTCAAACCATCGAGATTTTAAATACCGATGCTGAGGGTAGATTAGTTCTATGTGATGCGTTGACTTACTCAAAGAAATTTAAGCCAAGTCATGTAATTGATATGGCAACTCTAACTGGCGCTGTGGTTATTGCTCTTGGCAGTCCAGCTACTGGTGTTATGGCCAATAACCAACCTCTTGCTGATAAAATTCTAGCAGCCGGAGAAAAATCTGGTGATAGGGCTTGGCAATTACCTCTCTGGGAAGAATATGCCCATTGCACTAAAACAAACTTTGCAGATCTTGCAAATATTGGCGGCGGAAGAGAAGCAGGAACTATCCATGCAGCCTCATTCCTTTCTAACTTTACAAAAGATTTTAAATGGGCTCACATGGACATTGCTGCAAGTGCCTGGAATGGCGGTGCAAAAAAAGGTGGTACTGGTAGACCGGTTCCATTGTTAGCTGAATTAATTCTAAATGGAAATTTATAAGATTTTATTAAATCTTCTTAGTTAATGGATAAGAAGCCATACAACCCATCAGATATAGAGAAAAAACTCTATCAAGAATGGGAAAACTCTGGTTTATTTGAACCAGATAATAGCTCTAATTCTTATTCATTGGTCATTCCCCCTCCAAATGTTACTGGCACATTACATATGGGCCATGGATTCCAAAATGCCATCATGGATTGCCTAATACGCTACCATCGAATGTCTGGCAAAAACACCTTATGGCAAGTTGGGACTGATCATGCCGGCATTGCAACTGAAATGGTGGTTGAGCGACGCTTAAATGCTGAGGGGAAAACAAAAGATGACATTGGCAGAGAAGCGTTTGAAAAAGAAGTTTGGAAATGGAAGAAATACTCTGGCAATAAAATTACCTCTCAGCTCAGAAGATTGGGGTCAAGCTCAGACTGGAGCTCTGAAAGATTTACATTAGATGATGAATATCAACATGCAGTATTAACTGCATTTATACAATTATTTGATGAAGGTCTGATTTATCAGGGTAAACGTCTCGTAAATTGGGATCCTGTTCTTGAGACTTCTCTGTCAGACTTAGAAGTCATCAATAAAGATTTAACTATTAAAATCTGGGAAATTAAGTACCAAATTGAAGGAACTGATGAATTCATCACTGTTGCCACCACTAGACCAGAAACTCTCTTAGGAGATATGGCTCTGGCAGTGAACCCAAAAGATAAAAGGTTTAAAAATCTTGTTGGCAAGAATGCTGCTATACCCTTATGCAATAGAGTCATCCCCATTCTTGCAGATGAATATGTAGATCCAGAATTTGGTACAGGTGTTGTAAAGATAACTCCTGGCCATGATTTCAATGATTATGAAATAGGAAAAAGGCATGGTCTCCACATGGAAGGTAATGCAGAATGTCGAATTGGTAATGAAGCGGAGTTTAATCCTATCTCAATACTAAATAAAACTGTTGAGATAACTGGAGTAGCTCCAAAAAAATTCCATGGCATGGATAGGTTTGATGCTCGCAAAGCATTGCTAGAAGATCTTAAAAAAGAAAGACTTTTAGTATCTGAAAGTGAATATCAAAGCACTCTGCCCTACGGAGATAGATCTGATCAAATTCTAGAGCCACTGTTAACAGACCAATGGTATGTCAGTGCTAAAACTCTAGCCAAGCCAGCAATTGAAGCCGTTAAATCAAAAGAAATACAATTTGTTCCTGGCAACTGGGAAAAAACCTATTTCCAATGGATGGATAACATACAAGATTGGTGTATCAGCCGGCAGTTATGGTGGGGGCATAGAATTCCAATTTGGTACGATGAGTCTAATCAACCTTTTGCAGGATTTTCTGAAGAAGATGTTAGAAAGAAACATGATCTGAAAGGAGAGCTGCGTCAAGAGGAAGATGTTTTAGACACTTGGTTCTCATCAAGCTTATGGACATTCGCAACCATGGGATGGCCTGAAAAAAGTGAAAAATTAAAACTGTTTCACCCAACAAGCACTTTAGTCACTGGGTTTGATATTATCTTTTTTTGGGTTGCTAGAATGATCATGATGACCAAGCATTTCATGAAAGAAGTGCCATTTAAAGAAGTTTATATTACAGGTCTTATCAAAGATGAAAACGGCCAGAAAATGTCTAAATCAAAAGGAAATATTCTCGACCCAATTGATCTTATAGATGGGGTATCACTTGAAGAACTTATTGAAAAGAGAACTGAAGGTTTGATGCAACCCAAACTTAAAGAAAAGATTATTAAACAAACTAAAAAACAATTCCCTGATGGTATTGCAAGCTATGGAACCGATGCTTTGCGTTATACCTATTACTCTCTAGCTTCTCCAGGGAGAGATATCAATTTTGATATTGGTAGAATTAAGGGCTATAGAAATTTCTGTAATAAAATCTGGAATGCTTTTCGCTTTATTGAAATGCAAGCAACGAACCACGATTATCAATCTAGAGATTGCTCATCAGATATCTTATCCGATTGGATGGGGTCCAAAATCCAGCAGACTTCTGAGAATTGCAAAGCACATATGAAAAATTATCGATTTGATCTGGCGTCAGAAGAAATATATGAATTGGTTTGGTCAAATTTTTGTGATTGGTACATAGAATTTAACAAAGTCTCTATCCAGAAATCTGAGAACAACGATCAAACCAACAATTTAATAAGTAATTTGATAGAAAACTTTTATAGCATCCTAGAATTGTTACACCCTTTCATGCCATTCATTACAGAGGAGCTCTCTTCCAAGTTGGCTGCACTAGCTAAAAAAGAAAAATCAGGCTTTTTAGTTCAGAGTGGTTTTGCTCATGTGAGACCATTAAATAAAAAAACTGAAAAACAAGTAGATGAAATCATTAATATTATTTCTGCTCTAAGGGTCATAAGAGCAGAAAATTCAAGCATTAAAAATGAAGTCTTACATCTTATTATTTCAACTGATATGAGCCTTGGGATGCAATCTGTAGTTGCTGAACAAGAACTCATTATTGCAGGTATGACAAAGATAGATGGAATTGAATTTGCCGATGATATCCCAGCAGAGTCAATCGAAAAAACAATGAGTGGCTACAAGATCATTGTTCCGCTTAAGGGGTTAATTGACCCTGAAGAAGAATTAATGAGACTTCAAAAAGAGTTAGGAGATGTAGAAAATGATATTAAGGTTATTAGCTCAAAATTAGCAAATGATCAGTTTATTTCAAAAGCTCCTACTGCAGTTATAGAAAAAGAAAAGGTCAAAATAAAAGAAGCTGAAAATAAAAAAGTAATGATAGAAGAAAGTATTGCCAAGCTTTAGTCTTAATCTCCTTTAATTAAAAAATCACGGATAGCTGCGCCAACCAATGAAGGCTCAGCGTAAGTAATGTCATGCTTACCTCCCTCGATAACAAGTAACTCTGATTGAGGAATATAAAGCATTAGCTCTTCGCTGCCTTTAAAAGGAACAACGCCGTCATCAGTTCCCCAAATAGTCAGGGTTGGCTTATTTAAATTCCCAACTTCGCCAAACATTTCTTGGGTGCTAAATAAATTGAAATTGCGAGCTGTTGATAGCAAAGCATGAATGAAGCCCTTGTATTGCATTTGTATTCCTGCTTTTTTAATAAAATCTTTTTTTGATAAAGCCAATGGGTCTTCTCTGGGCGGCTCATCATTCTCTTCATTGCCTTGAAATACCACTCTAGTTCCAAAAACATTCAAAAACCATTCTCCTATTAAGGGCTTCATGATCCACCAATCTTTAGTAGGGTTTTCATCCATAAACCCTCCTGGAGCAATCAATGACATGCTTTTAACCTTGTCTGGAAACTCTTTGGTGAAATGACCTACTACAGGACCGCCCATTGAATAACCAACTAAATGTACCTGATCATAGATTTGTTGAGAATCCAGCAATCCCTTGAGAGATTGAACAAAAACATCTTTGGTATATTTAATCCTTGGTCTCTCAGAGTATCCTCGGCCATAGTGATCAAATACAAGGACTGAATAGCCTGCATCCAATAAAAAGCCTTTCATTCCATCCCAAACAAAATGAGGAGTTGAAAATCCATGCACCAATACAACTGTTTCATTGTTTGCAACTTGTTCCTCTGGATAATACCAGCGGTAATATAGATTGCCTTGTTCCAGTGATGCCCAAGCGCCCTCAGTCGGAAGATCTGATGTGGTTAAAGTTTTAAGGTTATATGTTTGAACAAAGTAAGGAACCCATAAGGGTAAAAGAATGATTGAAAGAGCTGTAAGAATGTTCTTCATAAATTTCCTTGCGCAGATTGAAAGGCTTTTAGCACAGTATTTCTTGTTTCTACTGGATCAATAACGGCATCAATTTCTAGAAAAGATGCGGCTTCAATTGCCTGGCCAACCTCATACATTTTAGCGACAAGCTTATCAAAGAGTTCTTGACGCTTATCAAGATCTTCAAGGCTCTCTAGTTCTTTTTTGTATCCCAGCTTAACAGCACCTTCAATTCCCATGCCGCCAAATTCTCCTGTTGGCCATGCTGCTGTGTAGACAGGGTTATGAAGGCTGCCTCCAACTAAAGCTTGTGCTCCTAACCCATATCCTTTACGAAGAAAGATAGCTACAAGGGGAACCTTGATGTTTGCTCCTTGTTTGAATAGAGACGCCATTCTTCTCACGGCTCCACTCTCTTCACTTGCCGGACCAACCATGAATCCTGGAGTATCGGCAAGAACAAGAATAGAAAGATCGTGATCATTACAAATAGATATAAACTCTGCAGCTTTTTCAGCAGACTCAGAATCGATTGCGCCTCCAAGCTTTTGACAATCACTTGCAAGGAGAGCAAAAGGCTTACCCTCTATCCTGATAAAACCTGTGACAATGCTTTGACCATAGTTTTTTTTAAGTTCTAAAAAACTATCTTCATCGGCTACTGTATTAATAATATCTCGAACCTCATAGGTATAACGTCTGTCCTCAGGCATGATATTTCGAAGAATTTCTTGATCATTAACAGAAAATTCACTGACAGGGCCTTGAAAATAAGAAAGGAGTTTTTTTGCAATTAAGGTTGCCTGTTCTTCATTTTCAGCTACATAGTCTACGACTCCATTTTTCTCATGCACTGAAACAGGGCCAATGTCAGTTGGCTCAAACAAACCCAGCCCACCCCCTTCTATCATCGCTGGACCAGCCATACCAATCCATGAAGTTTTGGTTGCAATCCTAAAATCTGAACAGCCAAATAATGCAGCATTGCCAGCAAAACAATAACCATTATTCACTGCAATTTTTAAAGAGCTTCCAGACAATTGAGCCCAAGTAGAAAAAGATGGTATGTGTAATCCAGCCATCTGAACTAACACATCAGTATCTCCGGGCCTGCCGCCACCTCCTTCTGTAAAAATTACAATCGGGAGCTCAAATTTTTTAGCTTGATCGCATATTCGATCCAGCTTCAAGTGATGAAAAGCGCCCTGGGTTCCAGCCAGAACAGAATAGTCATAAATAATTGCGACAGCTTGAGAACTTTCTGATCCAACTAATTCTGAATTGACAGAACAAAAACCAGTAATAATGCCGTCGGCATTGGTCTTATCTTGAAGCTCTTCATAGTCTCGACGACTGCGTTGGGCTGCGACTGCAAATTGACCGAACTCTAAAAAACTATCTTCATCCACTAAATGAACGAGGTTTTCTCGAGCAGTTCTATATTGTTTAGAATGTCTTTTTTCAGTTGAAGATGCGCGAAATTCATCAGAGCTTTTTTCAACTCTACGAATGAATTTTTCAAATTCTGGTCGGTTTTTAATAGCCATGGTCTCCTATGCTACTAAAAAAATATCCTTTCGGGTAAAACTAACTTGCAGTATGTTTTTTAAAGGCATCGCCAGTAAATTTTAAGACTTTTGCTCTGGATAAAATTCTTGGCAAAAATGCAAACTTAGAATTGCCTTTGCCAGGCACTATGTAGTGTTTATTTTGTAAAAAAGCATCCAAGGTTTCTTGGGATACTCTTTCACATGTATCTCCGACCTGGCCAGCTCCCTTCAATTTACTAATTCTTTGCTTAAGTCGATCGGATGATTTCTCCGAAGCGGTGTTTCTGAAGTTTGAATCAGTGGCTCCAGGACATGAGGCCATCACTCGAACATTACTTTGTGCATACTCATATCGCAAAGCTTCAGACAGCATTAAAACATATGCTTTAGTGGAAGAATAAACAGTTGCATATGGAACTGGCAAAAATGAGGCGGAAGATCCTATATTGATTACTCCACCCTCACCTTTGTCTACCATAGCCGGCATAAATAAATGACAAAGATCTGTCAGAGAAGTTATGTTTAGTTGAATCATGGCTGCATAATCATCTCTTTGGAACTCTCCAAATTGGCCCCATCTACCATAACCTGCATTATTAATTAATAAATCTACATGAAGACCTGCAGCAAGGACTTGTTGATGCAATCTTTCACCTGAACCCGGTTGAGCCAAGTCTTCAACAAAAACATGCGTCTTTCCTCCCTTTCCTTGGATCTCCTGTGCTAAAGCATCTAATTGCTCTTTAGAGCGAGCGGTTAAAATTAACTCAGCTCCTTGTGCTGCAAGATCAATGGCCATGGCTCTGCCAATTCCAGTTGACGCACCAGTTACTAGCGCTATTTTATTTTTATATGTATCCATCAATCACTCCTTCAAATATTAACCTTTAAGGCAATTTTCAATCTGTTGAATCTCACTATCAGATAGAAGATCTTTTGCCTCAGCCTCAATACATTCTTTTAACTCAATTCTATTTTTAACTCCCAAAATTACAGATGAAACTCCTTTAGTGCTTAAAGCATACCTGTGAGCTAAACTCGCGGGCGATTCGCCCCAATCAATCGCAAGATCCCTAAAAGGTTGGGCTTTATCAAAATCATCAAAATCACTTTTATCAAAACCAGACTCATGGGGAGACCTATCCATTGAAGAGGTTAAAGCCCCAGCCTGAACTGCTCTGATTGCTAAAATTGGAATATCCAGCTGTTGGCACTCAGATAAAATTGCTTGAGGATTAAAGGTCTCTGAAACATAGCCAATAGCTCCGGCAGAATTTAATGGATTAATTACACATTGAACTGCACTAGGTGCTTGGGAATGGTTCAGAGCTTGAATAATTGCCTCCTCTTGTCCAAGCCCACCAATGCCCCAATGATCAATCTTTCCCTCTCTCTTTAGTCGCTCAAAAGCTGGAACAGCTGCATTAAAAAAACAGCTTAGGGTGGTTGCACTTTTTTCCCGCATCTCATCAAACTTAAACAACTTGAAGTTATCGTCGATTAATTGAGAATGAAGTAAAAATAAATTTATCTTTTCTAATTTCATTTTATCCAAGCTTCTAGTGAGGGAATGATTTAACTTATCGTAGACTTCGGTATCAGGTAGGGTTCCTAATTGGCACTTGGTGGTAAAAAATAAATTATCTGTATCCAATCCACTTAAAGATTTACCGATGATTCTCTCAGCCTCCCCTTTTCCATACATGGGTGCGACATCAAAGTGATTAATGCCATGATCTAGGGCAGCATGGACTGTTTGAATCGCCTCTTCAGATGTTGTCTCGCCCCACACCTGACCGATACCGCCACCGCCAAGTGTTAAAGAGCTGACCTTTGAATAGGGTTTGAAATCTCTATAGTTCATAGCTAGATTTTCATATCAATCTTAGCTTCAACCATTTTTAAAAGATTGCAAAGCTACCAGAGGCTTTGGCAATAAGCTCCTTGTTTGAAAGAATCTCACTTTCAAGAAAGGCAACTCTCCGACCTTTCTTTATAACTTGAGTATGACAAATAAGATCGAAGTGACCAGCGGGTTTTAGATACATTATTTTTATTTCAAGAGTAGCGCAAAACTCTCCGTCTTCCAGGGTTGAGAAAACAGCAGCTCCCATGCCAGTATCAGCTATTGAGTATATAACTCCGCCATGGACAACATCATTTGGATTTAATAAGTCTTTTTTAAAAGGTATTTTGCAAATACTCATACCTGATTCGATTGATTGAATTTCTAAACCTATTAGGTCTGCATATGGGAAATCCTTTCTATATTGCATTGTTTGTTAACCTTTAATTAATAATAACTCATGAGATCAATTGGTAATTGACCTTATGGCCTCATAGCTGGGCTTTAGTTGACCATACATCTTTTTATAGACTTTGTGATACAGATCATTATAGATTTCTTGATTGGCATCTATAGGATCAAATCTGTCACCTTGATGAGTCATCTTATCAACTGCAGAAGAAAAATCTGGATAAAGACCAATTCCAACAGCGCTTGCGATAGCAGCACCCAAAGAAGATGTCTCAAAAGTGTGTGGTCGAAAAACACTCATGCCAAAGATATCAGCGGTGATTTGCATGATCTCATCACTTTGAGATCCACCACCAGATACGACCAACTGAGAAATAGATTTTCGACTTCTTTTTTCTAAAAGCTCTTTACTCTCTCTTAAAGCGTAAGTAAGTCCCTCTATCATTGCGCGATAAAGATGTGCCCTTGTATGATCTTCGTTAAAACCAATAATAGCACCACGGGTTTCTGGTCCGTCACCATTAGAGGGTGACCAATAAGGTTGTAGCATTAATCCTTCCGAGCCCGCAGGAACTTTAGCAAGCAACTTATCAAATAATTGTTCAGTCTGTTGGTCATATTTTGCTGCTAGTTGCTCCTCTTGAAGCCCAAACTCCTTTTTAAACCAACTCACCATCCAATATCCACGCTGCACCATCATCTCAATATTAAATGTATTAGGAATAACACCGGGATAAGCTGGATAAAAAGGGATTGCCTCAAGATATTTATCAGAGGTAATATTCAGTGTGGCTAAGCTACCATAGCTTAAGCTTCCTGTTTCATTATCAATACAACCAGTTCCTAAGACCTCACAGGCTTTATCCGAACCACTGGCAACCAACGGCAATCCTTCAGGTATGCCTGTTGCATCTGCAGCTGCTGCAGTAATTTCTCCTAGCAATGACCCCGCTGGAAAAACCTTCGGCAACATTTCTGGTCGAATGGGCATAGCCCGCCACTTCCAGTCTTTTTTATCAGCCCACTGTTGGGTTTTATATTCAAATGGAACAAATCCAACAGTACTAGCAATGGCATCATTATATTGACCAGTGAGTTTGTAATTATGATAACCAGATAGAAGTAAGAATTTGTGAACTTGCTTCCAGATCTCAGGCTCATTTTGCTCAATCCAATTAGCCTCAGCTTCAGCATGCATTAAATCTACCAATGGCTTGGCTCTGATCAAGCTCATTAAAGCTGATTCTAGTTTTCCTAATTTAGGTTTTGTTTCTACTTGTCGCTGATCCAGCCAACTAATAGCGGGACGCAATGGTTGATTATCTCCTCCCATTGGAACCACCGTAGCACGCTGCGTGGTTACTGAAACAGCTGCAATCAACTCCTTGGGTATAGATAGCTTTGGCCACAATCCTTGGCAAGCTTGACAAAGTGAATCCCAGAAATAGTCTGCATTTTGCTCTGCCCATCCTTTCTGAGTAGAGAAATAAGGCTCAATCTCAACTTTGCTTTTTGCAATAAGCTGGCCCTCTCCATCAAAAACCATGGCTCGGACACTCTGAGTTCCGTTATCAATACTCAGAAAATACTTTTCGTTTTTCATAACAACCCCATCTTAAGCATTACTAGGAAGACTGTAATACTTTTTCCAAATTGTTTCATAGCGAGTGACTTCTTCTTGCCATCGTTCATCGTCCCAGTTGTGATTGGATAAAAATAGTTCTTTTAAAGCAGGATAGAGATTGCTGCCACCATTGGGTAGACACATACCTAGACGGGTTCTTCTAAGTAAAAGATCATCGAGATGCTTTACAGCTTCATACGTTATCGCCCACCGGCATTCGGCTAAAGAGAATTCAGTTGCATCAAGATTATGCTGTTCATCTGGTGAACTTTCATTCAGAAGGTCAACAGCTTTATCGCCATATCGACCGAGCAAACGTTGAGCCCAGCTAGAATTTTCAGGTGACAGCGACTGGGCAGTTATTTTTGGAGTTAAGAAGACCCGATCATCAATAATTTCTTTAGCTGTTGGAAGATTATCTTTGGCTGCTGCTAGCGCATCTAATGCGATCAATCGAAAAGTTGTGAGTTTGCCACCGGTAACAGTAATTAATCCGTTATCGGACCAAACAGCATGATCTCGACGTTCCTTCGAAGGATCTTTACTTTTTTCCGCACCAATCACGGGGCGAACACCAGCCCAAGTCGATAATACATCACTGCGATTTAGCGTCTTACTTGGAAATTGACTATTAAAAGCCTTTAATAAGTAATCTACTTCTTGATCAGAGATTCCAGCCTCAATATCTATATCTTCATCATGATCTATATCTGTAGTACCAATAACTGTTGTTCCCTCCCACGGATAAACAAACACACCTCGTTTATCATCTACATGCAGAAAAGTCATAACATCAGAGATTGGAAATAAGGATTTAGCAATAATGATATGACTACCACGCAATGGCCTGATACGAGTCTCACTATTAACAACATTTCGAAGTCTATCTGCCCAGGCACCGGTAGCGTTAATAACAACTGGAGCATTTAACTGAATCGAGCCAGAATGATTGCTGTCTTGAATGCTCACACCAGAAACTTGACCATCTGTTAACAATAGATCATCAACTTTTGTGTAATTTAGCGCATAACCACCATCATCAATACTGTCTTGTAATACACGAAGAACCAAGCGAGAGTCATCCACCATGGCATCTGTATAGCAACTGGCTCCTTGAAGTTTGTTGTCATCCAGGCCCTTAAAACGCTCCAGCAATTCCTTGTTGTTGCAGTATCTATTATCTTGAGCGCCAGCAAAAAAATCATAGATGGTTAAAATGATCTTCATGGCTATTCGGCCAGGAAATTTACCCTTTCTGAAAGTGAAGTAAAAAGAAATGGGGTCAACTAATCCTGGGGCTTCTGCTAATAATCGCTGTCTCTCTTGAACTGATTCTTTGGTAAGTTTTAGATCGCCTGCAGCAAGATATCGCAAACCTCCATGAACCATCTTAGATGATCGACTTGAGGTGCCCCATGAGAAATCTTGTTGCTCAACTAACAATGCCTTGTAACCTTGACGTCGTGCTTCACGAAGAACCCCGGCACCAGTGATACCACCACCAATAACAATAATATCCCAATCCAAATGCTCACCATTGCGCATTTTAGATAGGAGTTGTTCGCGATTAGTAAATCCCGTCATGATGGGTTACATCTCATTATCAGGGAGTAATTTTCCTGGATTCATTTGACCATTAGGATCAAATTGCTCACACAAGCTATTAATTGCAGCGATGCCAAGCTCACCTTTTTCGGCAGTTAAATAGTTCTTATGATCACTACCAACACCATGCTGGTGACTGATAGTGCCGCCATGAGCAACAATCTGCTCAGCACCAGATTTTTTTAACTTCATCCATCGATTCATTCCCTGTTCATAGCTTTCGCCTATGCGAAACAAATAAGTAGTATAAATACTAGATCCCTGACCATAGACATGAGATAAATGAGTATAAGCATGAACTTGCTCATCCTCATCATCCAAAGCTGTTCGTATTGCTTGTTCTATATTTTCTGCAGCTTCAGAAACTTTTGACCAATCAACAGCTGTCTCCATGGTATCTACAACATAGCCTTCTGCGCCTAACGGATCGCGAAGATATGGAGCGCGGAATCGACCATGAGCCCAGCTCTCTCCAAGACCAGATTCATCTGCAACACCGCCAAGATCAGAGCAGTGATCAAGCGCTAATTGATAGGCAGCATCACAATGACGAGCAGAGCCAGTGACTCCAAATGTCATCATCACTTTACCTTCGCCAATGCCTTTTTCAGATAATGATTCCTCTAACGAAACAACTCCGCTATTGTCACTGCCCGCGCCCATGTATAAAAGACTAGTTGTCTCAAGCGGGTTGCTTAATCGCACCATAGAAAGAGCAACTCGCTGCTGAATCAGCTCTCTTGCAGCACTAATCCCAATTTCCCAAGAAGGGAAAAAGACGACTTGAAATTTTTCTTTCTCCGGCAGAGGAGTTATCCGCACAGTAACTTCAGTAATAATGCCTATACGACCTTCAGAGCCCAGAATCATCTCACGAATATCGGGGCCGGCTGAAGAGGCTGGAATAGTTGGAATTGTCATGGTGCCATTAAGAGTTTCAATCCTGCCCCCAGCAAACATATTTTCTATGCGTCCATAATGAAGTGATTGTTGTCCACTTGATCGACTTGCCACCCATCCACCTAAGGTAGATAGCTCCCAAGATTGGGGAAAGTGCCCTAATGTGTAGCCATGTTTTTTGAGCTCTTCTTCCACAATAGGACCCGGGGTGCCAGCGCCAAAGGTAGCTAATTGACTTTCAGTATCAATACTCAACATAGAATTCATTTTTCCCATATCTATTGTCAATAGCGGCTTTTCGCTTGTCTCGGGATTAATATGACCCACCACTGATGTTCCTCCACCGTAGGGAATAACCACTAAATGATTTTCTTTGGCATGAGCCAGAAGCTCTCTCACCTGCTCTGATGATTCTGGAAATGCAACACCATCTGGAAATGTATCAACATTGCCGCTATGCATTTCTAACCAATCTGGCAAACTTTGACCACGAGCATGCCGGACTCGTGTTTCTGGATCAGTTATTATTAATGGATGGGCATCAAGACGAGTGTTTGGTACTTTAGAAATCACATCATTTAGGGTTGCCTGAGCAAGCGCGGTGCCTGGTCCAACAAGGGCTTCTAATAGTGCACGAAGACCATCGCTAAGTTCCATCGTCAGATCACTATCTTCATTCCCCCAACCATTCCATAAACGCATTGATTTCACCTGGTAATAATTTGAATTTATTAACGCTTCAGCGCTGTACTTTTTAATACAAGTATAGCCTTTTTCATAGTTAAAAAATCAAGGTTGAATGGGGAATTATTAAGATATAGTGGCAATCACTTGCCTAGCAAACCTTGCTCCTGAGCCCATTGATGAGTTGCTTTCATACCATCCTCAAATGAAACCTCAGGCCTCCATCCAAGAATACGCTCTGCTTTTTGGATAGAAAACCAACTCTTAGTTGAAAGCTGCATGACGGTTGATGGCGAGGCTTCGTTTAGATTACCCATAAGATCTGCTACTTTTGATGCAATCGCAGATACCCTAAGAGCCAATTTGGTGGATACTAGTATGGGTCCTTTTTTCCCAAGCCATTTGTAATGAGGAGCAAAGTATTCTTTAGTTAACATATAGCCCTCACAGGATAAGTTAAAAATTTCACCGCCCGCATCTGGGTGACTTGTTGCCAAAGCAATACCGCGAACCAAGTCGTCAATGAAAATAGGTCTAAAGAAACCTTCACCTTTTGCTGGCAGCATAAACTGATTTTTAGCAATTGCCTCTAATGGCGCAATAATCCAAGGACGGCTACCTGGACCATAAGCATCTCCAGGGCGCAGAATCACTACCTCAATATCGTGATTTGCCTGCTCACTCAATACAACATGTTCTGAAGCAAGTTTTGTTAGTACATAGCTTCCTCCGTCAGCATGAACGGGATGGTTTTCATCTAACTCGCCCTCTGCTGAATTCCCATACGCAACGATTGATGAGATTTGTACAAAACGCCTTACTTTATGTTCTTTTGCTGCATGAATTAAGTTACGAGTTGCCAGAACATTGACACGCCACATATCGGAATCTTGCATTGCATTGGATACCAGAGCAGCAGTATGAATAATCACATCGCATTCCTGTAACAGCTGACTGATCGTATCAGGTTGAGATATATCACCCTCAACAATATCATGACCATTTCCAACAAGATCAACACCTACAACATCTTGGCCCTGATTTTGGTAATAACGCATCAATGTTCCGCCTATGAAACCATTAGCACCGGTAATAAGTATTTTATTAATAACTTGTTCGCTCATAAGAAAACCTTAGCAAAATAATTCTAACTTTTCAGTCCATATTTTTTCGATAAAAAGAACCGAAAACCTTTGTTAATAATGACTTTGAAAAGAGATGCGTAATGATTGTGGTGAACTTGTTAGCGAGACCTGGAACTACAATATCTTTCCCAGCAAGACATGCCTTTATACCAATTTCTGCAACATCTCTAGGAGACATCATCATGTTGGATGGAATACGAAGAGTAGAACCTTGATCTGGGTTATCCATCATTTTTGTAGCTGTATAGCCAGGACATAATGCAGTTATCTGAACCCCGCTATTCGCAGCGGTCATTTCATTTGATAAAGCTTGAGAAAAGGACACAACATAGGCTTTTGAAGCAGCGTAAACATTCTGATTTGGAATGGCCATCCATCCAGCTAAAGAGGCAACGTTGAGTATATGTCCTCCTCCTCTATTTGCCATATTATTAGCATAAAGATGCGTTAAACTTGTAAGAGCTAGGATATTGACTGCAATCATTTTCTCCTGCTTAGCAAGATTGAGCTCAGTAAAGAAACCATTATGTAAAAGACCTGCATTATTAACTAAAAAATCTACTTGCAGTCCTTTTCCCTCTACGTTATGAAAAATGTCCTGAGCTGCGTTTGGCTCTGATAGATCAGCAACAATAACAGTGCACTCAACCTCAAACTCACTACTTACCTTGTCGGCTACCTGATAAAGTTTATCCTCACTGCGAGCAACAAGGATTAAATCATAGCCACGACTTGCAAGATTTTTGATAAATTCAGTGCCTATTCCATCAGAAGCACCGGTAACTAATGCAGTTTGATTTTTGCCTGTGCTCATTATTTACAGAACTTTATTTAACCAAATTGGAGAAGACCAGGCTCTTTCTTGAATTGTAGTTGGTATATCCGATCTAGGCTCTTCACCTGTCCTAATTGCATCCCATGTAGACCATCTACATACTGGATTCTCAAGAACTCTGGAATAATAAAATGCATCCTGATCAACTTGAAAATCAGGATCTTGCCATAAAACTTTCATTTCCCTGGCTCCTGAATCTGCACTAATCGAACAATCGCTTAAATCAACCCAGGCTTTGTTATCAGGGCAACGAAGAGTTTCTGGATCAACTTTTAACCCATCAGAACAAACTACATCATAAACTTTTTCTTTGTGCTCCCCATCTTCCAACCAACCTTTAATAATTTGCGTTCTTTGCAAGGGTGTCCCAATTGGATCAGCAATTGCCCATACTAGAAAAGTTGGGTTTTTATTTTCCTCGATATTTAACGTCCCTCCCATCGGAATGCTTCTTGCATATGCATCTTGAATGAGGGAAAGATCATCTAGTTCTGAGTTCTCTAGATCGTACCCAGCAAAAAATCTCACTTTAATTCTTGGGCCGCTTGTTGCAAATGTTTCCTTGCGTCTAAAGGCATCATAAATAGCTTCTCTGGTATTCTCTTTGGCCCAAACTCCAGCAAGACCAGAGGATGAAAAATGAATAAGGCGAGTGCTAGCGGCGAAATAATTTTTTCCATCAACTTCTTTGAACATTTCTGGCCTTACAAGTTTTAGGAATGTTCCATAGGATCGATTAAAGGGAATTGAACCTCTTAAGTCTGGCTTACCATCCAAAAGCCCTGCTTTTGAAAAAAATAATTCCTCACTTTCAGATGGACCTGAAACATGTGTATCGCTAGATCCAATAACACCAAATTTAAAAGGGTTGCCAATACCTTTTTTTTTCAAACTTAAACCTCGCAAGTATGCATCCCTTACATAACTGCCTCTTAAATTGCTAAGAAGCTCTTCATCTTTTACACCAGTTTTTGCTTCAAATGCAGCCCATTCATCATTCTTAGATAGTAAGGGGTGAGTTTCTGAGGTTCCTTTAACTTGCGTTATTTCTACCAATGGCTCATTTAAAGCTCTCTTTTTCACATACTCTTGATCTATTGGACCTCCGTTATAATCATTTTTAGAAAATGCAACTCCGCCTGACATATTAGTATTGTGAGGTATTGCTAAACTCTCAATTCCATCCCTTCTCAACCTATCCATCCAATCCCACAATTTTTCTGGATCTGGATCTTCTCTTGAAAAGAGCGTAGTTGGAAGATTTTGAGTCTCTCGAAAAATAACATTTCGATGTAAATAATTATTATAAATACCTGTACCAGAAGTATATTCATAACCAGCAAAAGTAGTGAAAATTCCTGGATTATAGGCATTATCTGCTGCGTTTATTGTTTCTTGCCATACACTTCTACCAATATCTGATACCAAAGATCCATCAATCTCTCCATTCTCAATACCATCCACAATAGATCTAGTTAGAGGCCTAAAAAAATTGGCTCTTTTCATAAGTGATATGAACCCAGTGCCAGCTGGATTATTAAGGTTATGTATAGGTTTTGAAATCTCATAACGTGAAAATTTAGAATTTGTGTCGGCAGCCTCATTAAGTAAGCCCAAAAAGTATGCATGATCTGTGACTGCATAAAAATCTAATGGTCTTGAGAGTTGAATTTGATATCCTGATGGATGCAAAATTGCACCTCCTTGTGCATACCTGTAGGCATCTGCCGGAGAGGTAATTGTTCCAAATGTATAAGCATCTATAGAATTAGCTGTATGAACATGCAAATCACCAAAATATGCATTTTTATCTGGATTAGCTTGTGGCCTTGATTGAAGTTGGGATACTTTTAAAGGTTCATCTTTAAGTGCATCCTTGAAATGCTCGAACTCATTTGGATCTGAGCATGCAGCAAAGGATAAAATAATTACTAAATATAAATAATTCTTAATTTTCATAAATTGTCTCTAAACGTTTATAAATCTCTTCCTTTAAAAGCCACATTCTGTCTTGTCCCCAAACATAAAAAGGATTGCTGCCATCTAAGTCAGTAATTTTAAAACTGGGTACTCCCCAGCAATTTCCAGTATACATATCATCAACATTATCATTGAGAATTTTTTTCCAGTGTTTGGTATTAAGATCTTTTTTTATTATCGTCCAATCAAGCCCAAGATCCGTTACCAAGTCTTTTAAAAAACCCTCGTCTCCAATATTAATTCCATCCTGGAATGATGCCTTTAATAATGCTTCGATGTATTCAAAGCCCTTGCCTGCTTTATCAATAATTGGAAACAGCGAATATGATTTCCTTGCTGGCTTACCAATTGGCGAATAAATTGATTTCATCTCATGGCCATGCTTGCGGCCCTCTCTTGCTGCATCTGAAATAATATATTTTGCTTTAAATTTTGGGATAGTCATCATGCGCATAAGCATAGGAAGAACAGGCTTAGTTATAAGGTTTACTGGATAGTCTTTCATAATTTGACGCACTCTTTTGGTACTTACAAAAGTATAGGGACTATTTAGAGATGGGTAGTAATATAAATTTACTTTCGTGTCAGATGCAAAATGCATCGGAGCTTTTAATTCCAGTGAGCAAATGCTCTCATTTGCATGAGGATGCTTTGCTCCTAACTCAGAAAGCCTATTCTCTAAATGAGATAAACGATCAACACCCCAATACAACTCTTTTTCATAATAAAACGCGGATCCAAAATAGTAGCCTTTTGAGTCTCTAATTTTATTACCCTGAGTTAAGTGTTCTTTAATCTCTCTCTTAGTTGAAAAATAAGAAGAGGATAATCCATCAAGTATATTTTCATCTCCTTTCCATAAAGCATCGCTGACTTTAATTGCTATTTCAAAAAACTTTTCTGCTGTAACTGCAGTTAAAATTGAATTAGCTTTTTCTACCATCTCTCTAGCAGGATATTCTGTTGCTGTGAAATCAATATTGTAAAAAGGCGCTATTCGTCTTACATCGTTTATACAATATGCCCCATAAAGAGAGGGTTCATGCACGGCTTCATTATTCTCCTCTCCAACCAATATAGGTTTAAGCAAAATATCAAATGAAGATTGAAATTTTTTAAAACATTGAATAGTAAGGTGAGAATATGGATCATCGACTTTGTGAAAGTAAAATACTTCATGAGGTCTATTTTCTTCCTTTCTGGCTGCCTCAGCCTTCGAGCGCACTTCCTTAAAAACCTCAAAACTGGAAAAAGTATTCATGGTTTTATTTCTTACCTTGGCGATAATGGTTCGCCTTGACATAAAATTTCTAAAAGCTTTTTTAAACATAAAGTTTCTTATAAGTATTTCTCTCTTTATATAGTATTGTCATATATTGTGTCAATTGATCAAAATGACCTTAATAAGTTAAGATGATGCATTAAATTCAATTTAGGGGAATGAAATGAAGACAAGCAAATCTTTTATTGGGTTGATTATTATTTCAACAATATTTGTACTTTATGCAACTGGTTTTTACAAAAACTTTCAAAGCAACTCAGCTCTAGAAATTATAGATTTCTCGATTAAGGAGACTGAAAAGAAAAATATCCCTTCAAATCCAAACAGGATTCCACTTTATGGTGACTTGCATGTCCACACAAAGTATTCTTTTGATGCATATATTTTTGGAGTGACTGCTACTCCATATGATGCATACAAATATGCAACTGGTGAGGCCATTAAGCATCCCTTGGGATTTGATATGAAATTAAAAGAACCTTTGGATTTTTATGCAGTTACTGATCATGGTTTTTATATGGGAATGATAGAAAATTATGCTGATACTTCCTCAAAGATGTCTAAAAATGAATGGACCAAGCCAATGCATAATCTTAATAGACCTGAAAATGTTACAGTTGAATCTCTTGGCGAAAGAGCCGATCTCTTTAGCTCTGTGTTAACTCAAGCAATTATCCAACCCTATCCATATTGGCATCCAAAAGTTTGGAAAGCTTGGTTTACTAAAAATATTCAAGTAGCCCTCCAGTCATTTGATTATGATGTACATAAATCAGCATGGGCAGACGTTGCAAATACGGCTGAAGAATTCAATGAGCCAGGGAAATTCACTACATTTATTGGCTATGAATTTACAACCTCAACAGAAGTTGAGGGTGGTAATTTACATAGAAATGTTATTTTTAACTCCTCAAAAGCACCAATTAGACCTTGGACCAGAATTGATTCCCTAAATCCAGAAGACCTTTGGACTTGGATGGATGGTTTAAGAGATAAGGGGGTTGACTCTCTAGCTATGCCTCACAATAGTAATGGCTCTAATGGTCAAATGTTTGAAGTAGAAACATTTAGAGGAAATCCAATCAGCATAGAATATTCTGAAAAGCGTATGAGAAATGAACCTGTTGTTGAAATTACACAGGTTAAAGGCACATCTGACACTCATCCACTTCTGTCTCCAGATGACGAATGGGCAGATTTTGAAATCATGGATAAAAGAGTTGGGAGTAGACCGCCAACATACAGCATGCCTCAAGGAGGCTATGTCAGAGATGCTTATTTAAGGGGTCTAACTTTAGAATGGGGAGGTCAAGGCAACCCATATAAATTTGGTCTAATAGGTTCAAGTGATACTCATACTGGCGCAGGAAGTTTTGATGAGAATAATTATTGGTCAAAAGTTGGAGTGCTGGATGGAATGGATATGAGCAGAGGAAGCGTACCGCTTACACAAGATCGAATTGATCAACTTAATGAATATGCTGAAATTTATGATCAACCTATAAGCAATAAAGAATTAGATGGCAGGACCTATGCAGATGTTGGATTTGATCAATGGAGCGCATCCGGCTTAGCAGTAGCTTGGGCAGAAAAAAATACTCGGGATGCTATTTTTCAGGCCTTCAAAAGAAAAGAAACATTTGCAACAACTGGTACTAGAATGGCAGTACGGTTCTTCGCTGGCTTTGACATGGAGTCAATTGATTTAAATTCTGAGGATATGGTGCAGAATGCCTATGCAAAAGGTGTCACCATGGGTGCTGACCTATTTAGTGAGGACAATCAAACTCCACAATTTTTAGTTTGGGCTCAACGCGATAAATTAGGCGCCCCTCTTCAAAGAGTACAAATTATTAAAGGCTGGGTTGAAAATGCATCCGGAACTCCAAAAGAGGAAGTTTATGATGTTGCATGTTCAGATGGTCTATTAGTAGATCCTGTAACCAATCGCTGTCCTGATAATGGTGCTCGTGTAAATATTAATGATTGCTCCATTTCAAATGATGTTGGAGCTGGAGAGTTAAAAACCACATGGGTAGATCCTGATTTTGATCCAACCGTCAAAGCTTTTTACTATGTTCGAGTTTTAGAAAATCCAACATGTCGATGGTCTACATGGGATGCTGTAAAGGCAGGAGTCTCGCCAAGACCTGACCTGCATAAGACAATTCAAGAACGCGCATGGTCCTCTCCTATTTGGTACATACCAGAGTCGAGTGAGTTAGACATTATTCCGTTATAAATTTTAGGAAGTGAAGTGAGCCTTAGAATACTTGTATTTTTTGTAATTGGGTTATTCATTTTTATTCTTGATATTGGGTTTAATTCTAAACAAGACTCAAAGGATATTTATATTTCAGATCAAGAGTTAACTAGCCTGCTTTCTGCATGGCAATCTCAAGTTGGCAGACCTCCAAGCGATGAAGAGATAGTTAATATCATTAATAACTTTGTACAAGAAGAGATTTTATATAGAGAAGCATTACTTTTAGATTTGGACCAAGAAGATCGAATTATAAAAAGGAGATTGGCACAAAAAATTACTTTCTTAAAACAAGAAACCATTCCAGATGATCCCTCTCAAGAGGAGTTAGAAAAATTTTTTGAGCAAAATAAAAATAATTACTATGTTCCAGCGACCTACTCTTTCTCTCACCACTATTTTTCAAAGGAATCTAGCGCCAAAGAAAAAGCAGCCAGAGCTTTCAATGATTATCAAACTAATGGAACTGAATTAAAAGGTGATCCCTTTTTTCTAGGAAAAAACTTTTATCAAAATAGCGCAGATGAAATTAAAAAAAATTTTGGTGAGTTATTCTTTTTAGCTATTGAAAACCTTGCTTTAAATAAGTGGTCTGGGCCTCATGAATCAGCTTTTGGGGAGCACATCATTTTGTTAAAAGAAGTTACAGCTGGCTTTTCTCCTCCGCTTGAAAAAGTACTTCTAAGGGTGCAACAAGACTATCTTTTGCAAGCTCAAGATAAGGCTATTACTGAATATATTAATAAAATCAGATCTCAATACAGAGTCATAATCAATCCAGATTATCAGTTCTGATGAGTTGCAAGCTTGCTAAAACATTAGTATTACTTTTTTGTTCAACTACTTTATTCTCTCATGAGTTTAATCCGGCTCACCTGGTTGTAGATGAGCTTGCTGAAAAAGAATACCAAGTTAGCTGGATGTATCCTATTAAAAATATTGGCGCTAGAGCTGAAGTTTTTTTTCCAGATAATTGTGCAAGAGAGGGTCAATTACCAAGCCAAAAAGGAAAATATCTGGTTGAAAAAATATCATTAACTTGCGAAACCTCTCTAAAAGGCCAAATCATTTCAGTAAATAATCTCAGTGTGCTCACCGATGCATTGGTAACAATAACTCATTCCAATGGAGAAGTGTTTGAAGGTTTGATGAACCTTAAGAGATCATCAATAGAGATCCCATTTAAAGAGCAGGTTTATCCAACTGGGTATTTCACCTTAGGTATAGATCATTTATTAAGTGGTAATGACCATATTCTCTTTATCCTTGGATTACTTTTTTTAATTTCTGGATTTTTTAATGCAGTTAAAACAATTACAGCTTTCACTCTTGCTCACAGTATTACCTTGGGCTTATCAGTATTTGAGTTAGTATCACTACCTCAAGCTACTGTAGAGGCTATTATTGCACTTACTATTATTTACCTTGCATTAGAGGTAAGTGAAAGTAAAAAATATAAAGCTACGCCTTGGCTCATTGCATTTGGCTTTGGATTGCTGCATGGATTAGGTTTTGCTAATGCTCTCACGGGAATTGGTATTGGGAATGAGCAGCTGCTACTTTCTTTGCTGTTCTTTAACCTGGGGATTGAAGCTGGTCAGCTTATGTTGGTCCCAATATTTGGATCAGTAATATGGCTTGCTCACAAATTTAACTTGTATAAACAATCTGCCACCCTCACCTCATTGATTTTGGGTGGCATGGGTTTTTTCTGGCTTATCGACAGAGTAACTGGAATCTTGGGGTAAAACCCAAATTGCAGAATTAGAAATTACCTAATCTCTTTCCAATAATTGCATCCGCTTCGTTCATGATCCCATCGATTAACTCTTTTACTGTTGGAATATCGTTGACCAATCCAGCAACCATTCCGCAAGACCAAGCTCCAACTTCCATTGTGCCCTCATGCATGATTTTTGGATAAACACCGGCAACCTCATCAGCTATATCTTGAAAAGTTAATTGATCCCCTAATGCAGCTTCTTTTTCCATAAGGCGCTCTACAGCTTCATTGTTTAATACTCTTTCAGTATTTCTCAGAGAGCGCATAATTAATCTCGTATCTAATTCAGATGCATTCACAATTGAATCCTTAACATTTTGATGCACAGGAGCTTCTTGAGTAGCTATAAATCTCGTGCCCATATTCATACCCTCTGCTCCAAGAGCCATGGCTGCTACTAAACTTCTTGCATCAGCCATGCCACCCGAGGCAACAAATGGAATTTCAAGCTCATCAGCAGCTCTTGGTAAAAGAATAAAATTAGGTATGTCATCTTCACCAGGATGCCCACCACATTCAAAACCATCCACTGACACTGCATCACATCCAATGGATTGAGCTTTTAAAGAATGTCTTACTGAGGTGCATTTATGAATTACCTTGATACCAGCTTCTTTAAGAGCTGGTAAATACTCAGCAGGATTTCTACCTGCTGTCTCAACAATTGGAACATCTCCACCAATAATTACATCTACCAATCCTGGATAATCTGGAGGAGTTAAGGAAGGTAAAAAAGTTAGATTTACAGCAAAAGGCTTATCGGTCATCTCCTTACAACGAGCTATCTCATTAGCAAGCTTTTCAGGCGTGCCTTGAGTTAAACCAGTAATTGTTCCAAGACCACCTGCATTTGATACAGCAGCAGCCAGTTCTGCAAAACCAACATGATGCATACCACCTTGAATAATAGGATGTTCAATTCCGAATAGTTCTGTAATTTTAGTTTTCATACTTTCTCCTTTTTACTTCATATCTACTGGTGTTAAAAAATCTTCATATTGCTTTTGAAGTCTCTGCATTCCTGATATCCACCTATCTCTGTCATTACCCTTTCTTGAAACATACTCAGCTACTTCTGTATGAGGTAATACTAAAAATTTTTCTTCAGCAATGCATTTTAAAACTTCTTGCGCAACCACGTCTGGCTCCATCATTCCATCTACACCTGCAACGCCTGGGCCCTGAGCAGTCATAGCTGTTCTTACAGCTTGAGGACACAAACATGAAACACCAATACCCTTTTCACCATAGGTAATTTTGACCCATTCAGCAAAACTTACGGCAGCTGCTTTAGTAACTGAATAGCCTGCTGCTCCTAACTGAGTCAAAAGCCCTGCTGCTGATGAAGTATTAACTAAATAGCCTTCTCCTCTTTCAATCATCTGAGGTAGAACATGTTTAGCCGCAAAGATATGAGATTGAACATTCACATCCCAAATATTCTGCCAATCCGATGCTTCAACTTCAAAAAACCCTGGTACACCTCCAATCCCCGCATTGGAACAAAAAATATCTGTGCCACCAACATGTTCATCTGCCTTTTGGATCACAGTTATAATGTCCTCTTCATTACCAACATTTGCCAGAACAGCAACACCATTAACTGAATCAGCTGTTTCTTGCGCTCCCTCAAGATTCATATCTACAGCAATAACTGATTGAGCTTCAGCTTGGTGGAAAGCCTCACAAAGGGCCCTTCCAATTCCACTAGCAGCACCAGTAACTACAACTCTCTTGTTTTTGACATCCATTAATTGATCTCAGTAATTATTATTTCATCTGAGTCTAATGGCAAAACGACCATAGTGCCATCTTTAGAAGAGCTCCAATCTTTTCTAACATCACTAACTCCACGAAAAAACATTCTCTCCATTAAATTATTTCGTGGCGCTGGAGTTAGATGATAAAACATTAAATGATCAACATTTGCTAAATTAGCAGCTTGAGCGGCTTCGATGGGTGTTGCATGATAGGTCTCAATATCATTTAAAATCGTTACTAACCCTTTTTGATCTGCTAAAGCATTCCTCATAATGGCTAATTGATGATTTGCTTGGGCCTCATGAAATAACACATCGGCATCTTTAGAATGTCTAATTAAATTTTCACTATAAGCTGTGTCACCGCTTATCACAATTGACCTGCCCTTGTAGTCAAATCTATAACCTAAAGCTGGTTCAACTGGGTCATGAGGCACCCTAAAAGCTGTAACCTTTAAGCCGCCTTGATCAATAATGACAGGGTTTGATAAATCTATTGGAAAAGGATTAAACCCAGCAATATCTTTTGGTGCTATTTCATCGCCGTGATGCTCATGTCTAAATTGATAATCAAGTTGATACGCATCTTCAAAACCCTGAGTTACTAGCTCAACACCCTCTGGGCCATAAACATCCAAAGGTTTTGTGTGAGAGGAATTAATCCATGTCATTAAATGAAGATCTGCAAGATCTGATATGTGATCTGAGTGAAGATGAGTTAACAAAGTAGCGCGAATCTTATTAGTATCTATCCTCCAATTATTAAGATTTGTTGCACTCCCATCTCCAATATCAACAACATAATAATTTCCACCTGCATTAACCAAGATACATGTTTGTGCTCTTCCTGGGGATGGAAGTGGCGATCTTGAACCACACACAACAGCAGATAATGAATTATCATTTAGATCAGCAGTTGAGCTGCCCAACGTTTGGACAAATCTAAGCATAAGGCGATCTTGAACAGCTGGAACTCTTGTCAAAACCAACACCAAAAAAATGCCAATTACAGCAATAATTAAGATGTATTTAATCAGTTTCATTATTTTAATCCTTGGTTTCGATCCTTGAACCAGCAAATATCAAAAAGAGGCCTACGCTTACTTCAAAAACAATCGCAGACATTACAAATGGAGCACCATGTAGCAAAGTTGAAAGGGTTCTATATAAAGCTGCTACTAATAAAAGCATAGATGGTGCATAGAACCAATGACGAGTTGTTGTAATCGCACCAATTAATGTCATGGCACCTACAGTTATAAAGAAACTTCCAAGATCTCCTATCTGTGTACTACGACCTACTTCCTCTAACAACGGCATGCCTAAAGACTCTGCAACGTTTGCTGGGCTGATGATCCACTGGAGTCCGATGAAAAAAAACAAAATACCAACAAGACCAGCTACTATTCTTAATACATTTTTCATTTATTTCTCCTTTTGATTGGTAAGGTTAACGATGATTCCTTCCTTTGGATTAATTTTTCCATCAACCATTTCTTCATAAGTGCTGGTAAAGTTTTCTAAACCATGAATCTCTTTGACTTGCATCCAATTTTTACTTTGAAGTGCTCTAGCAGTCATGAACGAATTTGTTTTTTCAGCATAACCATCATGCCCCCAGTCCCCAATTCGCTTTTGGATGTGAGCTGGAGCAAAAAAGAATTCTGTTCGATCTCGAAGCATTGCCTGCCCTAATGCATCTTCAGCAGTAGTTTCATTATCCCAATGCGTCATACCAACAGTTAGACACTTAAGCATGTTATCTCCTAGCTCCCCATGGAGGGTTCCAAGAATTTCTCGATTACCAGCCATATCAACCATCACAGAACCCACTGAATAATCTACATTA
>Ga0066867_10000101_pt1 | contig 38529 bp, 35 predicted proteins | sample ETN01SmetaG_4_FD_65606 | JGI IMG/M metagenome (GOLD analysis project Ga0066867, IMG submission 65606) | Marine microbial and viral communities from oxygen minimum zone, Eastern Pacific Ocean - ETNP2014F12-01SV261 | ecosystem: Environmental > Aquatic > Marine > Oceanic ... | reverse complement strand
TCCCTGCAAGATTATCAATTTTCTCAAGAAGTTGATTACCTAATGGTACCTCATGTATTCTTCTTGATTTTCTAATAAGGCTTACAATTACTTTTCTTTTTGTATCTAGATTACCAATCTTGCATAATCTTATTTGCTTCGAACAATAGATTTGAAGTCATTTCCTGAAGGATTTTGAAACACTTTTAAATCAAACTCAGATACTATTGCCATTAAATGATCAAAAATATCCGATTGAATAGATTCATACCTTATCCAATCTGTATCATTGGTAAATACATAAATTTCCATGGGAAGACCTTTTTCTCCTGGTGGTAATTGTCTAATTAGAAAAGTCATTTCATCATGTATATCACTATGATTTTTTAGGTACACTTTTATATAAGCACGAAACGTTCCAATGTTTGTAAATCGCCTTTCATTTACCATTTGACCTAAATTTTCTCCAACTGTCTGATTAGAATTATCAACTTCCTTTAATTTTGATTCAAAATAATCTTGAAGTAAATCAAACTGCTGAAATCGTCTCAGCAGTTCTTCATCCCAAAATCTAATAGTGGATATATCAATATGTATAGATCGTTTAATTCTTCGCCCACCGCTATCTGTCATACCTCGCCAATTTTTGAAAGATGAATCAATCAATTTATGGGTTGGGATAACAGTAATAGTTTTGTCCCAATTCTGAATTTTTACTGTATGAAGCGCAATATCAACCACATCACCGTCTGCACCAAATTGAGGTGCCTCAACCCAGTCACCAATTTTAAATAAATCATTGGAATTAATTTGAATAGTTGCAACAAATGATAAGATTGTATCTTTAAAAACCAGCATCAAAACCGCCGTTAATGCGCCAATTCCACTCAATAAATAAACAGGGGATTGCCCTGTTAAGATTGTTATGATCCCCAGAGTTCCCACAATGAATAAAATTAATTTTATAACTTGGAGATATCCTTTGATATGCATCCTTTTTGAAAACCGGCTTCTATCATAGACATCACCAAAAGCTGATAATAAAACATTGATGCAAATAAGAATAATTAGAACAAAGATTGAATTCAATATTCTGTGAATAAAAATTGAATACTGATTAAATATCCCCTCTAAATTGTACAAAATTAAAAGGGGAAATAAATATATTAGTCGATTGAAAAAACCGCTTTGTAAGAATACATCATCTAATTTTGTCTTTGTTTTTCTAAACCATGAATTTATCGGTTTTAGGATAATGATCTTTGAAGCAAGGAAAGATATGTAACTACCGATACATACAAGACCTGCCTGAAGATATATATTTTGTTTAATCGTAGTTAGAAATTCCAAAGAATTATAATTCCATGTTAAATAGACTGAATTTTAAAATAACCGGTATATAAAGAAATAAACATAATCTCAATTTTAGAATATCTTTTAATTTTTAGTTTTCAAGTAACGGTGTGACTAATTATTATATAAATACTTTTCATGTATTAAGATTTCATTTGACTCTTTGTTCCAATAAACATTCATTGCTCACCATCTTTTTTGGTCATTTAGTAACTGAATTCTACTAATACCTCTTGTGTAAGGTTCAGAAAAATTTGATCCATTAGATTTCAAAAGTCTTATTATTTCTATTTACGTTTCAATTATTTAAGTATTCTTAAAAAGTGAATTCTATCCCATTATTTAGTTGGATATATGAATTGACCGTACCACCATGAGGATCATTATCATAGCGATAATTGAGCTCTATAAAGAACGATAGATTTTCATCCATTGAGAAGTCAATGCTTCCATCATAAAGCAAGCGATAATCATTTATATCTGAAGAAGAAAACTGATAATAAACTGTATTATTAAATTTTGTATTTTCAGTAAATTTTATATTCCAACTCAAATAATTGGTGGATCGCAAAAGCTTTTTTTCAGGTTCAATAACCAGATCATAGATTTCATTTTCTTGCATAAGACCAATACCCAAAAATGTATTAATCTTATCATTGGAACCAATTTTATAACGCAATCCACTTCCTGCCAGATTCCTGTCCTTCATCAAGAGGAAATTATTAAATCCAAATTGAGAAAAAATCTCGAAAAATAATGTAGATGAGATCATTTTTGTCATTCGTAAATGACTAAATCCTTTGTTTACGACCTGATTTATATCTAAACCCTCTTCCTGTTCATATCCATTCTTATAATTAAGGATTAAAAAAATGTGCACCCCAGAGAGATTAAAATAATCTACTCGATAGGATACTGCTAAATCTATAACCTCTGCATCTGCTTTTTCAATCCCGAAATCAACATTAACTTTGTTGATAAATCCATCATTAAAATTTTCAGACCTCATTGATTCTGTATTAATCTGAGCATGAATTGACCCTATAATCAAAATGATAATTATTAAATATTTCATCTCTTCAATTTACCCCATCCCCACTTTTTTACAAAGAGGTGGAGTGCTTCCAATATTTACCCAGAGGAATCAATTTAGAAAACATTGCTTAATATGAGTAATAGCATATTGATTATGTTAATTTTTGTTTACTTATTAAGTATTTGTAAGATAGGTAAAGGAGATACTCCAAAAAGACCATACTGCTTTTCCACTTTATCATCAAAAAATACTTTTTCATATGTCAATAACCCAAATGCTCCCACCCAATATTTATTTTTTTTGAAAGACTCTCCCTTGCTGTTAATCAATTTTCCAATTCCTATTCCACCTAGCATAAAAGAAATTTGTGTATCATAATATTTATATACGACTACAGGTTTTTCTTTTTGATAATATCGTCTTACTCCAAAAGTTCTCCCTAATAATAAAGGGGCAGTATCTTCGAAGTGGTCTCCCGTATTTTTTAACCCAACACCGATAGTTAACTGATAAGATAAAAAAAATGTTTTGCTATCATTGTATCCAATTTGAATGCCAGGACTAATATATGGAGTGAAAGGTATATGCTGTCTATTGTGTCCCCAAGCCAACCCAACCAACAATGCTATAAATAAGAGTCTTTTCATCTTTTCAATTTACCCCATCCACACTTTTTTGCAAAGAGGTGGGGCTTGTCTATTGAAATATCTTTTATTTATGAATGATCGACCATTGTGACCAGCAAAGCACCAAATATTGCCAATAATACACCAATTATCTTTCTAGCATTTAAAGATTCACCTAGGAATAATCTTGCAAATATAACAATGAGCACAGTAGAGAGTTGATTATAGATAGCCGCTCGACCTGCAAGCGTATATTTAAATCCTGCTAGCCATAGAATCACAGACAGATAGGTTCCTAGAATAGAACCTAATACTAAATGGAAGTTTCTAAAACCATTTTTAAAATTCTGAATAAGATCATTAAAACCATATTTTATAAGGCAAATTATTATGGAACCGAAAAGCCCAACACTGAATCTGTAAAGGGCAATATATAAGATTGGGTGTTCTACAAGAATCGGTTTTACAGTTAATACTGAATATGCAGTGAAAATTTGTGCTAATATACCAAGACAAATACCAATGTAGAGATTTTTTCTAGTTATGTTCTTAGGTACTTTGTATATCGTAATTGCAATACCACTGATGACAATAAAACCACCCAAGTATGATTGAGCAGCAATAGTTTCATTGAATAAAATAAATGCTAGAATAAAGATTGATGGTGTATATATTGTGGAGACCAATCCAGAGATACTTGACCCCATTCTTTTCAAAGATTCTAAGAACAATACGTCTGCAATGGTTATGCCCAAAAACCCGCTAATTATAAGTACTGTTAATTCATTTGAGGAAAATTTTGGAATGGGTATTGAAAAAGCTATTATAGTAATAAAGAACCCACACACACCAATCAAATTCTTGATTGTGTTGAGTTGCAAGGCTTCAAATTTCTTTGATGAAATATCAAAGAGAATAACAGCAGAAGACCAGCAAAGAGCAGTTAATATAGCATAAATATCACCCATAACAGAATCTACCCATCATTCCACAAGTAAAATATTCAATATACCCCATTCCCACTTTTTTAAAAAGAGGTGGGTAGTTTAATTTCCTATTAAGGTAATAGAACCAAAACCATTGGTCCTAACCCAATATCCTTTCCCCGGTTCTATATTTTCTGTATTTGAGTATCCACCAGAAGTAAATCCATAAATCGTACCCAAAATGATAATTCCATCTGGGTCTTGAATATCAGAAATAATCATAGGAGTACTTATTCCCGAAATGAGATTCCATCCTTCATTCAGACTAATAGCAAGTTCATTAATTGGGGTGCCCGAAATAGTGGTATTTCCTTCTTCATTGAATCTCAACCAGTATCCCTCGCCAAAAATTAGTGTTAGTTCTGTCGTGTAAGTATCATCAAAGGAAAAAAGTGTGTTCTCAATGGCATTTGGAAATATCGTTAGGTAATATGGGTCTTCTACTTCAATAGGTAAACCAACCAAATTCCAGTCTGTTTGAATTTCCATATTAAATTCTTCCTGACTATTTTGCATAACTACTCTAAATCCCATATGATCTGTAGTTACAAAGGGTGGTGTATCAGTACGACTACTGCTCATTGCAACGAATCCTGGATAAGTATGATTCCCTCCTCTAAGTACTTTTTTCTCATTATCTTCGGAGATGTTATCATTAATAGGATTTAAATAAATATTATTATCAACACAAAACTGATAGAAATTTTCATCATACCAATCTAAGCACCATTCCGAAACATTCCCTGCCATATTATATAGTCCAAATGGATTAGGTGGATATAATTCACCTACAGGGGTCAGATAGGTTTCACCACTCGGTCCTCCGAAACCTGTACCATAATTAGCTTGACTATAACTTAGGTTTCCATCGTTAGTAGGATATTCTAACTGCTGACCAGCCCTTGCAGCATATTCCCATTCGGCTTCAGTTGGTAGAGTTAAGCTATAATAGTCAACATACATCATTGCTCCATACCAACTAACCCAAGAAGCTGGCCAATTCTCATAGCCTTCTACGACGCTAAATGTATATGAAGTTGTATCCACTTCAATCCAACATCTATTTAATGGATGCTGCCCTCCACCGGCAATATCACTTAACTTAATTAGGACTTCCCCAGACCATACGTCAGATAGGGTACTATCTGCCATTATACTCCAAGCATGGCCATTAGCTATCTCTTCAGGTGTACTTGACCAATCCCCTGGAATCCCCTCTTCAATAATTAGATTCCCAAGATTTACCATATCATTAAGAAAAATAACATAATATTCATTGGGAACTTCAGTTTGACCCATTTTAAAATTATCTACAGTCACACTATGTTCAGGATCTTGGTCATTGAACATAGGTGGCTGGTTATTATTCCCCATAATAAAACTACCACCGGTAATTTCTATCATAGTTCCGGGGTACGTTTGACAAAAAGAGATTGTTATTGAAAAAATAAATAATATAAATATATTTTTCATTTTATTTAATTCTTCTACAGTATTATATTTTTTCTTATAGCTTCTATCAAGATAACCCATCCTCACTTCTATAAAGAGGTGAGAAACAAAAAACCCCACAAATGTGAGATAGTTTAGTCAACATAATTTAATGAGTATCCTTTATCATATTTTTGAACAGCCTTTAATACATCACGGCGGCTCACTTGGCCAACAAGATTTCCATTATCTACCACTGGAAATCGCCTATAGTGAGTTTCTAAAAATAGTTCGGCAATAGCCATGATACCCATTGATGAATTGATAGTTGTAATATCGGTAGACATAACATCACCTACTACACCACCCAACTCATTTAAATATGCTGACTGAACAAACATGCGCATACAGTCAATTTCAGAAATAATTCCTAGCAATTGACCATCATTGCCAATAACTGGTGCACCAGAAATATGATTTAAAATCAATGATTCAATTGTGCTTAATACCTGATCCTCAGGAAAAAATGTTATCAATTGTGTTGTCATAATATTAGAAGCATTCATTATTTTTTTCATCTTAACTTTCCTTATCTACATAATAATTGAGTCGGCCTGCAATCTCCCCCCATCAATTTTTTTTAAAAAGAGATGGGAAATTTTGTTTTAAATCGGGATAAATAGTCTAATCCCTTATACAACGTACAGAAAACCCATATTTCTTATCACCGTATTCCCGGGTGATAAGTGAGTTATAGTCACTCAGTCTCCGTTCCCAGGCTTTGTAATTATCTTTTGCTGTAGATGACCAAAAGTAGCCCTGGTTGTCCATTCCTGAGTAATCAAGACCTCCGTCGCAGCAACTGCGCTCACCACCTGGCAGTGCAGTGAATCCGCTTTCATTAGTCCCATTCCAATTTACATTGTCTTTTATCCTTAATCCTGCGTATTCCCATCCACCTAAATAGTTAGTTAATGCTGTATATTCTTCATCTGTTGGTACGTGCCAGTCCTCAGGACAAACTCCTCTTTCATCATCTACTGCATACCAATTAAAAAGATTGCCATATACATCTGCATTGCTTTCATTGCCACCATAAACTGCATAAGCTCCTGTTTCTGTTTCATTTAAGTGAGTCCATTCTGTACTACTGTATCCTGTGGGTATCTCATCTCCATTTCTGTAATGAGTGACTTTAAGATTTTCTTTCATCCATATTTGTCCACCAATTAGAATGGTTTCGTATTGGGTACCATCATTATCTATACAAATATAACAATAATCTTCATCAAATCCAGTTGAGCCACCTACGCATCCACATTCATTCTCAAATGCAGTACCACCTTCAACACCAGCACAATCTAAAGGTAATAGGTCATCCTTCTTATCCTCACAAGCCCAGAACAACACTAATGCTATAAGTAAAAGGCCTTTCATCGGCCCAAATTTACACTTATTTGGCGTTTTCTTTAAAATCGTGACTATTTCCTCATGTTTGATGTGAGAGGTCGTAATATCTAAAACAAAAGTTGGAAATCAAAAGCCATACGAATGTGGGAGTGGATTTGAAAATTGGACATATTATTTTAAATAATCTAGATATGGACTCTGTAAATTCAAAATAGTCTTTATCATATTTTCTGCTGAATCAATATTATTATCCATAACAGACAGGGATGGACCAGACTGAATATATGCCACAACTGTGTTAGCATGAGAATTTATTCTTACTGGTTCAGAAAATGAAGATCCCTCATCAATAGATTTGGTATAGTACACATCTTTATGCCGATTACCATCATTTACCCAGACCAAGTGAAGAATACCATTTGATTCGAGGATCCATTAGGAAATTTTGGTCAATATTATCTTCCGATAGTATATGATAATTCTTCCCAAATTCAGTAGAAGGTTAAGCAGTAAGAAAAACCGCTATAAGAAAAATATATGTGCGTTTGAATTTTATTTTTTCAGAATATTGAAATATGAATTGTAAAATGATATGATTAATTACTTCAAAAAAGTAATTTTTTTCATTTGGTGACTAAAAAGACCTTGGATATTCAAGAAATACTCTCCTGATGGAACTGAATAACCATTAACCAGTTTCCCATCCCATATAAAATTATGTTTTCCCTCAATTAAAATTCCATCATTTAGAGTTTGAATCCATTGCCCATTTAGATTATAAATCGAAACTAAAACATGTGAAGATTCTGCTAAATCAAATTCTATCTTAATTTGGGAGTTAAATGGGTTTGGAAAAGTGGAAATGTTTTGTATATAATTTGAATTTCCATTTTCTGGTTGTAGTGTGTTAATCGCTTTTTGATCTGGATCAATATCTAAAATAATATTAAAAATTCCTGTAAGGCCATTTTCCGTTTCATTGAGAGGAATTATTCTATCTACAGCGCCTGGGTCAGATGAACCAGCATCTTCATCTAAATAATCATCTCCTTCAAAATAGAGCTGAGTTACAATGGGGTCTCCTGCTGGTGGAGTTATCATAAAATGAATGTGACTGGGACGGAATCGATCTAACCCTAATGGATAAGGTCCAGGCTTAATTGTTTCAATGAAATATTGTCCATAAGGACCAGATAGGACCCTACCACGGAGATTTAATTCATCATTTTCAGGATTACCAGTTTCGCAGGCTTGAAATACAGAATAGCATCCGTCATTATTAGCTTGCCAGGCATCAATGACCACATTTGGAATGGGAGTTTCACAATCATTAGCTGTGACCACTCCCATTAGGATCAGACGAATTCCAGGTTCATTTTGTGTCGTAAGAAAACTTCGGAAAGGAGAAGATGGTTCCCAATAGGGACCTAGTCCCATTACATCAGCTGTGGATGGATCACAGGTCAATCCCTCCAATCGTTTTGGAATAACCAATCCCGCTGCGGTAATTCCACTTAATTGCAAAAATCGTCTGCGTGATATCATTTTAACATAAGATATATTATATCTGCTAATGTTGCGGAGAGGGAGAGATTCGAACTCTCGAACCGGGTTATCCCCAGTTACTCACTTAGCAGGCGAGCGCCTTCAGCCAGCTCGGCCACCTCTCCAAAATATTTAACCGATTAAAACAGGTCGAGAAATTACCTCAGAGTTTTTCGTTATCAAAGCAGTTGGTGTCCACAGAACGGAAATATGGTGTTTACTCTTTAACTATTGAATAACTTCATTATTATTCATCTAAATAAAACGTTAAAGAGTTAACCAGGGATTGCAATCCATCTCCTGATATTGAAGATATTTTATCATAATCTGGTAAAGCCTTTTGATCCTCGTGTGCTATCGTATCACTTTTTGTCAAAACAATAATTCTTGGTTTTTTCAAAATATCCAAATTATAATTTTCAATTTCTTTAATGAGAATATTTAGAGATTCATTTGGGTCCGTATCATTAACATCAATGAGAAATAAAAGTACTCTGGTCCTCTCTATGTGTTTTAAAAATTGATGACCGAGCCCTTTTCCTGATCCTGCACCTTCAATTAATCCTGGAATATCTGCCATAACAAAAGATCTATATTCACTGAATTTAACCAAACCTAAATTGGGATTGATCGTTGTAAATGGATAGTTCCCAATTTTTGGATTCGCATTAGACAATACTGATAGTAGAGTAGATTTCCCTGAGTTGGGTAATCCAACCAATCCCACATCTGCAAGTAATTTCAACTCAATTTGATATATACCCTTATCCCCATTTTTTCCCGGTTGTGCTTTCCGGGGTGATTGATTTCGAGATGATTTGAAATGACTGTTGCCCTTACCTCCTATCCCCCCCATACATGCAATAAACTCATCACCATCTTTTACTAAATCTGCTAAAACAGTATTAGAATTTGTATTTTTGATGATTGTCCCAGGTGGCACAGAAATTTTACAGTTCTCACCATTTTTCCCGTGTCTGTTATTTTTTCCGCCAGGCCCTCCCCTTCCTGCTTTATAAATTGCACGATATCTAATATCGGCTAAGGTCCTTAGGTTTGGATTTACAACAAAAATACAACTACCACCATCACCACCGTCTCCACCATCAGGGCCTCCTTTAGGAATAAATTTCTCCCTGCGAAATGATACAGCGCCACGTCCACCATCTCCTGCCCATAATTCGATAGTAGTAATATCAATAAACATGGTTCAGATTTAAGACTGAATTATTCTCAAAATAATTTACATATTTTGAATTATTCTTTCTCCAAATTCAGAACATGATAGTTTCTCTGCATTCTCCATCAATCGATGAAAATCATAGGTAACTTGTTTTGACTTGATTGTCTTTGCCATTCCCTTTTTGATAACATCGGCTACATCATTCCACCCTAAATATTCAAACATCATAGCACCCGAAAGGATAACAGAAGAGGGGTTTACCTTATCCATACCAGCATATTTTGGAGCTGTACCATGGGTGGCTTCAAAAATAGCATGACCTGTTTCATAGTTAATATTTGCACCCGGTGCAATTCCGATTCCACCTACCATCGCTGCAAGAGCATCTGAAATATAATCACCATTTAGATTTAATGTCGCAACAACATCATACTCGTTTGGTCGTGTGAGAATTTGCTGTAAAAATGCATCTGCGATCATATCTTTGATAATTATTTTTCCACTATCTATAGCAGTTGACTGAATTTCATTTGCTTTTTCTTTTCCTTCTTCCTCCGCTATTTTATCATATTGCCGCCAAGTGAATACGTGCTCGCTAAAATTATTTTCTGCGAAAGCATATCCCCAGTTTTTAAAAGCTCCTTCAGTAAACTTCATAATATTTCCCTTATGAACCAAAGTGACTGATTTCCGCTTATGGTCAACAGCATATTGTATTGCTGCAGAAACCAATCTTTCGGTACCTTCTCTGGAGACAGGTTTTATTCCGATAGAAGATGACTCTGGAAAGCGTATTTTATTGACATCCATTTCATCTTTTAAAAAGGCTATTACCTTTTTTACTTCATCAGAATAAGCCATCCACTCAATGCCGGCATATATATCTTCTGTGTTTTCTCTAAATATAACCATATCAACCCAATCAGGATGAATAACCGGAGACGGGACCCCCTGATACCATGTAACAGGTCGCACACAAGCATAAAGATCTAGCTTCTGTCTCAATGCTACATTCAACGAACGTATGCCACCTCCTACAGGTGTAGTTAAAGGACCTTTTATTGCAACATGGTATTCACTTATTGTATCTAAGGTCTCTTCAGGCAACCATGAATTAAACTTTTTATATGCTTTTTCTCCTGCAAATATTTCCGTCCACTGTACCTTTCGTTTTCTGTTATAAACAAGATCAACCGCTGCATCAAAAACTTTTTGAGCTGTTTTCCATATATCTATTCCGATCCCATCTCCTTCTATATATGGGATGACAGGATTGGAAGGTGTTTGTACTACACCATTTTTAATTATTATCTTTTCCGGCATTTCAGTATCTACTCACTTTTTTTATTAACAGTTTTCTTTTCTTTTGATTTATCAGTTTTAGTTGATTTCTTTTCTTTTCCGTTCTGCTCATCAGATTTTTTCTTTTGACCCTTTCCGTAATCAGTCAGATAAAATCCGGATCCCTTAAAGATGAGACCTGATCCACCGCCCACTAAACGGCGGACAGCGCCATCGCATTCTGGACATTTTTTAATGTGGCTTTCTGACATAGATTGAAACATCTCAAAGTCATGTCCACATTGGGTGCACTTATAATCGTATGTTGGCATTTAATATAAATTTTAGATGAAAAAAGGTGTAAAATTTATAAAATATTTATTGCTTAAACTTAATGTTTAAACACTCACCGACAACTTTTGGTACATAGTGTGAGATATCACCTCCCAGCTCTGCCACTTCTTTTACTACTGTGGAATTTAGGTGGATATATTTTTCATCCGGAATCATAAGCATTGTAGAAATATCAGGATTTAAATGATAATTCATTAATGCCATCTGAAACTCAAATTCAAAATCGCTCACATGTCGCAAACCACGAATAATAGCTACAGCAGTTTCTCCAAGCGCAAATTCTACAACAAGTTTTTCCGTTGATTTTACTTTTATATTTGGTATGTCATTAACGGACTTTTCAACAAGCATTTTTCTTTCTTTTGTTGTAAAAAGTGGTTTTTTTCGCGGATTCTCCGCTATCACAAATATTAATTCATCAAAAATAATAGAGGCCCGTTTAGCAATATCCACATGACCATTGTGAATGGGATCAAATGTACCAGGATATATTATTTTTTTCATTCCTTTTTCCCCACACATACTTTTGTTTCACCAAATACCTTTGTCTTTATAGGATAAGATATGTCAATTCTATAAGGACATTCAAAAACAAATCTACCCTGAAAATTCATTTTATCCAACATCATATCAATAAATAAATCTACATCTATTCCAGAGTTTCTGATAAAATAATTATACGGAGGATCGGCAAATATTAAATCAAAAGGTTGAGTGTTCTTCAGGAATCTAATTGCATCATTTCTTTTTATTTCAAAATTTCCATTGGAAAACAAGGTCGCGTTTTTTTTTAACATTTTATAAATAGATAGATTTTTCTCAACAAATACTACGGACGATGCTCCTCGGCTAGCAGACTCAAAACCTAGGATACCAGTTCCAGAAAATAAATCTAAAACAGAGAAATTCTCCAAAGACCCCAAAGAATCAAAAATGCTCTTCCTTACTTTGGACTGTGTAGGTCTATAATTTTGTCTTGAAGATGTTTTAATGGAAATTCCTTTATAAATACCACTGAGTATTTTCATTTATTCTAAATCCACTTTGATTACAGAAAGATAAATTGTCAATTTGGAAATTTTAATTTTATTCATCGATGGTGTATATTCAATTTTTCGTACAAGTACATTTCCTCCCAATTCTTTTATGTAGTGTAAGATATTTAAAGGGGAATCGAAATTTGTAAAACCTAGAATAAGAGGATCGTAAATAAATTTATTACTTTCTTTTTCTTCCAATTTTCTGTGAGAACTCAATGTCTGGGTATTTGCAAAAACTGAGAGAACCTCTTCAACATTTTGAATAAATGCATTAGGAATGAATTCTTCTGTTTTTAGAGTTAAGTCAATTTGATATTGATTGTCTTTAAGTTCTATTTCATTATCTATAACACCTATTGAAGTGAATAAAGAAAAATTTGTATCAACTGGACTGACCAATGTATATCGGTTATCTGACGATGATAAAAATGTAATATTTTCAAGAGGTATATTTTCGAAAGAGTAAACTGTAACATTTAGAATTGCCTGAGAAAGATTATACTCATCATACGGTTCAAATTGAAAGGACATTGAATTATCTGATACCTGGGTAATTGATATTTCGGAATTATTTGACTGATCAAATATTTGAATAAACTCGCTCTTCCAATATTCTATATCACCATTCTTTAATAGTATTAATCCGGACAGAGTGATTAACAAAAAGAATGAAATCCATATTGATAATTGTTCTTTTTTATTCTTATTTCTATGTTGAACCTTTTTGTCAATTATCGAGTCATTTTCTAATAAGAAAGCAGACCTTTTCTCAATAAATTTATCGTGATTCATAATATTTATGAATGGATTTAAATAATAATTGATATTACTCCATTCTGAATGTTTGTCAATTGACCGACCCAGTGTATTTAAGATTCGATCTGGAATGTCCATTTTCAGATTAACACTGTCGGTAGTAATATTTCGAAACGGATTTGTTTGATAAATTTGTTTTCTTTTTAATAATTGTTGCGTAGTCTTGACCTTTTCTGCCCTCAATATATCAAAATCTTTATCATCAATTTTGGACTTAATCTTATCGATTTTTCCAATAGTATCTGTAAATAAAATTCTATTTTTTTTCTTTGAAATTTTACATGACATTATACCAATTTCAGTAAAACAGAACAGAGATTCAGATTGTCCAACATTAAATAATACACCATTTTCCCTTTTTTCTAATTGATAAAATAATTCGATAGGCTTATAAGAAACATTAACCAATCCAAATTCATTTAAAACAATACTTAATTGATTTAAAAATATTCGTGGAAATGCAAAATAAAAATAATGTAGAGTTCCCGGAATAAAGGAAAATGATAGATGATTGACCTGTATCCCCCACCGTTTCTTTAATGTCCATAAAAGAAAATTTTCTATCTCATTCTTGTTAGATAATTCTCCAATATTGATTGAACCTTTTTCTGTGAGTGATCGATCAAGAATTACACATCCAGTCGCTCTCTGGACAACATTAAAATCATCTATCTGGGAGATAGCTGTTCTTATTGTATTTTGAATCCCGTCAGGGTCAGACCTTATTGTGGATAAAGCTGAATGAAATTTAACCTTTACAAGTGAGAATAGAACCGGTTTATTCTCCTGATAATCCCACTGTGCACAATAGAGGGATGAATCAGTTATTAAAAGATTTAACAATAAATAGTACTACTTAGACCAACTCAGAATTCCATCTTCAATATAACCGTGGTTTTGCGCTTTTAAAGAGAAAATAAGAAATCTAGGTTTTTTATAAATATCCTCAATAGGAGATTCTATTCTTAATTTATCTTCAATAAATTCTATACTATAGGGTTGTGAAGTTAAAGGACAATAAAACATAGATGTGTCTGGCATATATGTATCATAATAATCAATCGACTCAACCCGTTTTACAGATTCTTCACTCAATATATTACGAAATTTTTCAGAAGATAGCATTTCAGATAGATTTTTTTTCTGAATATAAACAGTGTCATTTCTGGATAATTGTTCTGAAAATGTTAAGATTTTTACTGTAGTATCCATAATGGTATCTTTTCGAAATTTCTGGAAACCAAATGTTGTATCAAATTCCACATCAAACCCTTTAGCTATGTTCAGGTTAATTTTATTCCTATGTAATCCCAATAATTGCTTATCAAGATATGTTGAATCTGCTGTAAGTGAATCTCTAACCGCATTAACGACATTCATGGCCCAAAGGCCATCAGTGGCGTAGTCTCCTGTCAAGTTCTTATAAAATTCCTGAATATTATAAATTGTATTCATCCTGAAATGACTAATATTTTCATATTGGTCTTCTTCTTCCCAAATTGATACAGGGACATATATAGCAAAAAGGATAAATATTAATCCCAAAACAATTATTAATTCTATAAGGTCATTTAGTTTTTTATTCATTTACTTTTTTTAGGTTTAATTGTAATTAAGGAGTGTTTTTGCAAATATATTATTCCCAATACCATTCATATTTTTTAGGTCGGCCACCGCTGAAATTTACCATGATCATCCCCATATCTTATAATTCTTTCAGCGCTTAGAAGGGATATTTCATAAAAAGTAATAATTTCATCTTTATCCATGTTAATTATATAAATATTTTCTTGTTGCATTGAGATAGATTTGCTGAATTCTGTTTCCATTTTGTATCATACATTAACTTTATTTATCTATTAGGTGTCACCTTAAGGATTAAAATTTAACCTTTGCAAAGGATGCTTTGTCTTCCCCATTAATATCTGCTAATTTTCTAAATATTTCCTTTTCATTCTTTTTAAGAGATTGAGGAGTTTTAAGTTGAATATGTACTAGCTGATCACCACGATTACCTCCCCGCAACTGAGGAAAACCCTTTCTTTTCATTCTCAATATCTGGCCAGATTGTATTCCTAGCGGAATGGTTAGCGATGCCTTACCTTCCAAGGTAGGAATTTGTATTTTATCTCCGAGGGCTGCCTGAGAAAAAGATAGCCGAACTTCAATAAAAACATCCTTGTCATTTCGGGTAAAATATTTATGTGGTATTTCATCAAAAAAAATAATCAAATCTCCAGGGTTAACTCCCCCATGACCAAAATGTCCTTTCCCATTGAAAGTCATATAGTTACCATCTTCAATACCAGGAGGAATCTTTATTAAAATAGTTTTTTCATCCAAAATTAATCCATCTGGACCTGCATTTTTTGATCGCGTCCCAACTTGCTTACCTGTTCCATTACAATGGGGACAGACTGCTGTGCTCCTCATGTGCCCAAGAAAAGATTGGGTGACCCGAGTGACCTGCCCCGATCCACCACAATGCTTGCAGTTTATAAATGTTGTTTCTGGATCAGGAATTCTGCGTTTGTATTTAACTTTTTTCTCAATTCCTTTCAATATCTCTTCAAATGTGACTTTTAATTTTATTTTAATATCTGCGCCGCCTGATCTAGAACGTCTTTGTTGCCCACCTCCAAAAAAAGATTCGAAAGGGCTACCGCCAAAAATATCACCAAATTGATCAAAAATATCATCCATAGACATATGAATTCCACCGAATCCTTGTGCTCCTCCCTGATCTCCCATTCCTACTCCTGCGTGCCCAAATTGATCGTATTGTGCTTTTTTTTGGTCATCCCCAAGTACAGAGTAAGCTTCAGCTGCTTCCTTGAAATTTTGTTCTGCTTCCTTGTTCTCCGGATTTTTATCGGGATGATATTTCATAGCTACTTTTCTGTAGGCTTTTTTAATCTCATCTTTCGAAGCAGATTTACTGACTCCGATTATATCATAAAGATCCTTCATGTTTTATTCACGATAACTTTTGCATGACGAATTACTTTTTCCTTATAACAATACCCTTTTTCAAATACTTCCAATATTTCACCATCATTCTTCTTTTTATCCGATTTTGTCATCATGGCATCATGTAAATTTGCATCCAAAATATCACCTGGCTCTCCAAATGATTTTACCTTTGTATCATCGAGTAGTTTGATTAATTTATTAAATACAAGCTCTGCTCCCTCTTTTATAGAAGCGTGATTCATATTTTTCGAAGATGTTCCGGTTGCGCTAAGCATTCGGTTAAAATCATCAACAATGGGCAAGAGTTTTTCTACTATTCTTAATCCGTCATATTCTAAATATCGAATAATTTCTTTTTCTTTTCTTCTTCTAAAATTTTCAAATTCAGCCTTCAGTCTAAGATGTTTGTCCTCAAGTGTGGAGAGCTGTCCCTGAATTTCTGCTAATTTATCTTTTTTCTTTAATTTTGGCTTGATGGATCTTTTTTTCTTAGGTTTGTTGTTTTGAGCCACCGTGCCTTCCTGTCCATTTTTAACTTTATCAGCACACACAGGATATTACCTCCGCTAAATAGTTTAGTGTATTTTTAATTTTATGATATGGTATACGAGTTGGACCAACTATCGCTAATTGCCCCATTAGCTGCTCACCCTTAAAAGGAGATGAAACAATCGAGCAATGATCCATTAAATCAAATTCATGTTCATCACCGATGAGCGTGATTCCATTCTCATCATTAAATGATGAGAAACAAGATTGAAATTGTTTTGAATCCAGCGCTTCTAGGGTTTTTCGGATAACTGATGCTTCTTGGAACTCTGGTTGTTTGAGTAACTCATGAATATGGGAAGTATAAATAGCAGGTTTCTCTATCTTTGTTTCGTTGATTGAAGGATGCTCAATTAGTATTTGAACAATCTCATGATGAAAAATATCTGACTCTTTCAATCTCCCTTTTATAGTATTATTAATATCATTTAAAGTCAGACCAAGTAATTTATCTTTTAATAAATTGGTGATCTTATTAAAGTCCCTCTTCTTGATATCACATTTTAGATTTAATACTATATTTTTTATAAGGCCCGATTCAAGTACTAAAATAACCAATACCCTATCCGAAGAAATATGAACTAATTCGATATCGATAAGGATACTTTTTTCATATCCAGAGATCATGACCAATCCGAATAACTTGGTAAGTTTTGACAAAAGGGTTGCAGTTGATTCCATTAATAATTCTACGTTGGAAGAGATGGACTCTAAATTCTTAAAATGACTTTTATATTCTTGAATAAGATGTGAAGATAATTCCGAATCAAATCTATCTACATAATAACGATACCCCTGGTTAGTTGGTGTCCTTCCAGAAGAAGTATATATATGAGTCAATAAATTATAAGATTCTAACTTTGATAAAATTTTTCTAATGGTTGCAGGACTAAACTTAAAAGTATACTGTTCTTTTAATAATTTTGAACCTACAGGCTGGTTTGATGTGATAAACTCGTCAATTGTTGCCTTCAGCACGTTTTTATCCCGCTGGGTTAAACTGTATTTTTTATGTTTAATCATAACCTAAAACTTAGTCAGGTCATTATTCTATTGTCAAGGAAGTAGGTATCTCATTTTATATAATTTTCGAAACCGCTTTCCCACTTCCAATAAAACCAATAGTTATAGATACGATCATTAACCAAAACGGTAATGACCCGTCAATATCTAATTGAAAAGATAGCAAATCATTCAATATATTGTTTAGACCGTTAAGCATAAGGATCAATAGTCCATATGCAATACATGCTCCAACGATTGACTGAATCAGACCTTCGATAAAAAACGGTATTTTTATGAAGATATTTGTTGCTCCAATCAATTTTAAGTTTTGAATTAATTCTGACCGATTATATATAGTTAATTTTACTGTGTTTGTTATAAAAATAATGGATATTACTAATACAATAACAACTAGGACTTTAATTGATAGTAAAAAATATTTATATAGCGTTTCCAGTTTTGATATTAAACCACCCTGATAATAAATGGATGATACTCCTTTAATTTTCTTTATTTTCTCTATGAGAGATGCTGCTTGTGTTACCGAAAAATTTATCTCATTTAATTTAATGATACAACTAGGTGGAAAGGGGTTATCCCCCAACATTTCTAATACATTTTCTCCAAACTCATCTTGGTAGATTTGGAGTGCATCTTCTTTTGTTACCAAAGTTGCATTTTTTACCATTAATTGTGATTCTATTTGATGAATAATATTCTTAGCGCCTTTATTAGTTACTTTTTCCTTAAAAAATACTTCCACCTTATATTTTGACCGGAATAATTGAGGGAGATTATCTGAATTTTCATTAATAATAAACAAGACACCCAAAAATGTAAGTGAAAGACATATAGTTATAACTGAGGTAAAAGCTGTTCCCTTATGTCTCCATAAATTTGTTATTCCCTCAACTATCAAAAATACAGTTTTATCCATCACTGTACCATATATCCATTCTCTATATTAAATATTCTGTAGTCCCAATCTTTTATTAAATCAAAATAGAAATGTTGCCACTGATGGGTTGCCATCAAAACAAGCGTCCCTCTTGAATGAATATCTTTTAACAACTCTAACAAATCCCCAGCGGCATCTGGGTCCAAATTTGCCGAAGGCTCATCAGCTAAAATGATTTTCGGCTCTTTCACAAGTGCTCTTGCAATACAGGCTTTCTGTTGTTCTCCACCGGAAAGTTCATTTGGCTTTCTTTTTTCTTTCCCATTTAATCCCACATCAATTATCACATTATTAACCCGTTCATAAACCTCTTTTCGTCCGTAACCCATTACATGAAGAGGTAAGGCAATATTTTCAAAGATATTTCTGTCTTTTAATAATCTGTAATCTTGAAATATCATACCTATCTTTCTCCGAAGAAATGAGATCTTTCTTTTTTTTATTTTTTTCGATGAATACTTTAGTATATCTACAGTACCACTATCTGGAAATAATTCCATATAAATCAATTTAAGGATAGTTGATTTTCCCGCACCTGTTGGACCTATTAAAAAAGCAAACTCACTTGGGTTAACTTGAAAGTTTATATCATAGATACCGGCATCAGCTTCATATTGAAGTGATACATTTTGAAACGATATCATATTATGTCAATCGTTAAGTGAAAAGAATACAAATGAATACGGAATAACCAAACAGCATTGAAAGGGATATTACTTTTGAAATTGGTCTTTGTCGTAAACTAATAGGAATTAATAACAGACCTGCAGCTATCATAATTGGGATTTCAAACCTGAAAATACTGCTTTCAACAGATAAAGGTTTTATAATTGATACTAATCCCAATACAGATAATATATTAAATAAATTTGAACCTATAATATTACCTACCGAAATAGAGTGTTCTTTTTTAACAGCAGCAAACACTGAGGTTACAAGTTCCGGCAAGGATGTTCCCAAAGCGACAACAGACATTCCAATTATTAAATCGCTAACTCCTATAATCTTTGCAAAGTCGACGGCACCTTTTATAAAAGATTCAGACCCAATGTAGAGGAGAATAATACCAAGTACTAAAAATATAATTGTCCTGCGCCAAGTAGAAAATAGGTCTTCAAAATCTTCATCATGGGATTTATCGGTAACAAAAGAATGAATAGTGTAAAATATGATACCTGTAAACAGAAGAACACCTTCCCACCGTTCCAATATTCCATTCTGCAAAAGAAAAACTAATAAAATACAGACAAACAAATATATCAAAATATCTTTTTTAATTTTACTGAATGATATCAAAATTGGATTGAACATAGAAGAGAGACCTAGTACCAGAAGGACATTGGTTATATTTGACCCTATTATATTCCCAATTGCTATATCTGATTTATTAAATAATGCTGCCTTTAAACTCACACCCAGTTCTGGTAGAGAGGTTCCAAATGCCACAATGGTAAGTCCAATCACAAATCTGGAAATATTTAGTTTGGAGGCAATGTGGACGGATGATTTTATCATCCAGTCTGCGCCAAAATATAACAATACAGAGCCAATAAGCAGATATAGAATACTAATAATCATCAAGAGTACAAATTGTACTTATTTATTATTTTCCATACTGGGAGCGTTACCATGTATCGTATTGTTTTGTTTTCCTTCCACCGTTGACGAATATTAGAACTTGAAATTTCAAATCTTGGGATGTTCGCAAATTGAATATTAGGTAAGACCCAATTGGGAATATTACTCGGATTAAATCCAGGTCGAACAGCAACCAGAACTGAACATTCATTTACAATAGTTTTTGGCTCTTTCCACGAATCAAATTGTGCCAATGTATCACTGCCTATAAGATAATATAAGTTATTTTTTGTTAATTGATATTCATATTTGAACTCACTGATTGTGTCCAAGGAATATGATATTCCACCTCGTTGTATTTCCATATGTGAAATTTCAAATTTGGGGTTATCTAATATGGCAGACTCAAGCATCTCCAGTCGTAACGAGACCGGAGTTATATTGTCCAGATCTTTGTTGGGTGGATTAAACGCAGGAATAAATATAATTTTATCAAAATCTTCTGATTCACAAACTGTTTGTGCTATCAATAAATGACCTAAATGAGGAGGATCAAATGTTCCCCCAAATAAACATATATTCATTAAATTTTTTTTGACATTCTTTTTTTCAGTTCACTAATAATTTTATTGGCTTTCTCAGATATATCCTCAGGTAATATATGTTTATATGATTGATAATATTCTTCTACTTTATTTACATTTTTCATACCGCTGTATGATCGAATAATTCCAAGGTGAGCTTGAGGAACAAATTCTGTATCATAATAATTTTCAAGCATCTGCTCAAATGCAAGTATTGCGGAATCATAGGCACCTAACTTTATATATAAAATGCCAGTTTCATATGCTTTTTCGCCTAGTTTATTTCGCATTTCCTGAACAGTGTTATTTGCAAATTCCTTTTTATCAGAAAAAGGATAATCTTCCAAAAATTCCTGAATCTTTTCAATAGCTTTTTCCGATGATATTTGATCTAAATAATATTTAGGAGACATGGCAACATAACATTCACAGGTTCTCCATCGCGCCTTTTCAATCAGTGGGCTGTATCCCATTCTTCGGATCAGTTTATCATATTCAATTATAGCTAATTGATATTCCTCATTTAAAAAATAAGACTCACCTAAATGATACTGAATATTATCACCTATGTCTGTATGGGAAGCTCGAATCGCCAGTGTATTTAATATATCCTGTGCACTGATAAATTTTTCTTTTTCTAACAGGCGGACTGCCTCCTTAAACTGAGAGCTATAGTTATCATCATCCTTAATATTTCCTGCACACCCTACCCAAATTAATGGGAATATTATTATCCAAAATTTATTATAATTCATTTATTTTATTAAAACCTAATTGAAAAAGAAATTCCACCTATCCCGTAATCGGCATATTTATTGTAGATAAGTTTTGCTGAAGTTTCTATTGTTTCTTTATTTCTTGATTTACTTGTGGATGACCACACAGCTTCAAACGCACTAAAGATGTGATTAAACATAACTGCACTAACAGAGTAGGTTGCCATATTTAAATAATTATTACTGTTCTCTCTTTGGTTTAAATAATCATTCTTCAGAGGACTGGATATGATGATCTCAGTTGTATCACCTACATCTTTAAATTGAATAATATAATTCTCCAATATACCATCCCATCCACCGACGAATTGATCATATTTTCCAATATTTTCGTAATAATCCCTATCTTTTATTACTGAAATTGAATCCGGATCATTTTCTGAATCCATATTTAATAGACCTACGATCCAAGTATTATATACACTAGCTGGAGGATCACCTTCAATACCAGGGAGAAGACATTGTTCGTCATCGAAAAAAGATTCTTCTTCCATATATAAACAATCAGATGAAAATAATTGATTATTATAGACAATATCTAAATGGTGTGTACCAATTATTTGCACATCGGTATTCCACTCTTCTCCTAGTTCATTTTTAATTAGTGTTTGTAGAGCACTAGTGTTCGTGAACCAATTATAGAGGCTCCAATGTTCATCAGCAAATTTTTCATAGTCCAATCGTAACTTTTCCGCTTTATTGTTCCACTGGTACCACGCTGAAATTCCAGCAATCTCAATTCCTGCAAATAACACAGGTTTCCACCATGGTGATTTATTATAAATCTGCCCCCAACCTGGAAATATCAAAGATCGAACCAATGACCGGGCTGGATATAAGTGTTCTGATTCAACTGACTCTTCAGGCGTCGTTATATATGTGGTGTCACCAAACCAATAATTTGACTCAAAGCGTCCATCGTAATTATCGAGCAGGTTATCTCCAAAAGTGATGGAAATCCCTAAGAGTGCTGACAATGAAAATTGATACATGTTATAATTCTCCGAAACCACTTAATTGTTAAAACCGAATAAAATTGATAAATAGAACTGATTTTCACCACCGAATTTAAGAGTTTCACCACCAATCTCATTGGTAAATGAATTCAATCCTCTATGAACTTCCATACTAATTGCTGTGGGATAATTGTAAAAGGAAAACCCATTGAACCTGAGTTCAACACCAGCCGATTTTTTCCAATCAATTTCATCTTCCCTCCGCCAGGCATCACCGATACTGTATATACACCCCAGTGAACTATTTTGAAAGGTAAATACACCAATGGGAATGTTATAATTTTTCAATATTGGAATTCTAAGTGAGATAGTTTCAATTCCTTTTATTGTTCCCTCAATACTATAAAATGGATATCCCTTCATCCCCGGGAACCCTCCACCAAAAAAATGGAAAAATGAATCCACTTTAGAATTAGAGAGATAGCCAATAGTTGTATTTGTGGATAGCATCCATCCATCCGTTTTAGGAATTTCAAGATTGTAAGTTCCGTTCAATTCAACTTTTCCTGTATGATTCGGTGAAAACTCCTCTAGTAGAGTTCCTGAATCAGATAGATTCAATCCAGTAATAAAATTATTATGTTCATAACTTAAGTGTAGTTCTAGGTTAAATCCAGACGATGGAAGATATCCAAACCCTGCTCTCCGCTTTAAGCTCTTTGTATTCCAATAAATACCCGCAGTTAATCCACGGAAATAATCATATGCAGCGCCCCCTTGAAGATTTTCAAGGGGGATAGTCCTTTTGAAAAAAGCCCTATATCTTTGCCATGTTACATAAGATTCAATAGAATGAACACCTTTAATAGGAATTTTTGTTCCAAATCTGAATTGGATCATTCGAAATTTTAAATCATCTTCATAGTTATAAATATCAGCAGTTTTTTCATATTTATTCCTTGTTAGATAAAATACCTCTGCAAACAGTGTTGGATAAAATCGCTTAAACTCTAATGAGAAATGTAAATCTATATCTCTATCAATATTTAATGAGGCACCACCAAAAATAGATAACCTATCTAAAATTTCACTGGAATAAAAATAAAACCCCGGTTTTATGGTTTTATAGTCACTCATTATTTTGGGGAGGATAAACATTGGAGGAAACTGGTCTGTGTATCTTTGTTTCTCTCCAGAGATTCCAATTTCAATTGGAGGAGCTAACGTCAACAATCTATCCCTCAAGATGGGAGGGTCAGTTTCGTACATAGAATCTAAAAGCGCAATAGAATATTTACCATTCTCAAACAGTGAATAAAGAATTTGCCCCCTTGAATTAACATCAGGCATGAACGCACCACCGGTTACATTAGTGATAAATTTCTTTTCATCAGGTTCCTGAGTAACAGAGACTAAATTAAATATCCCGGTTTTATCATCTGAATAAATCAAATTGTTATGATTTTGTACAACAGACCTCTCATCCCACGGATTTGAGATCATTTTGCTTAATCTATCAGCGTTAATATCATAATAACCAATGTCCCGAAAATGATTAAACGTATAATCAAAAACAATCCGCTCATCTTTATTATTATAATAAAGAGAATGAATGATTCTCATATCCGTAAACTCACTAATCTTTGTTGTATTTTTTGAATTGAGATTCAATATATAAATATTTTGGAGACCCCCAAACGTAGCAATGTATGCTATAGTAGTATCCGAAATAAATATCGGAGAAAATCCTCTGGAATCATGTGTCAGCCTTGACTCCTCTTTCGCATTGAAGTCATATTGATATAGATCAAAATATCTTGAGCCATTTTTATTAGGATATTTTGATTTTTTTGAATAAAATATTTTAGATCCATCTGCATTCCATGCTGCCTTGCTTTGTACTCCATTGGCTATCAGCGTGTCTTTATTAGTATGCAAATTATACAGGTAGAGTGAGGTTTGACTAAAAAAATCACTTTTCTTGTTCGACAGATATCCAAATTGCTTTTCATCAGGGGCCCAAACTGGGTGAAGATTTGCTGTTCCTTTTGATAAAACGATTCTCCCCTTTACTTCATTTCTCAGAATTTTGTTAGAAATATCTGAATAGTTTGCCCGGAGACTTTCCTTAAAATTTTGATATAATACTTCACTGTTTATCTGGGTTACTTTTTCAAGAGATTTATCTATAGAAAACACGAATGGTTTAGATAGTTCATCCATAATCTGTTTCAAAGATTCACTTCCATAGTTTTCTGCTATAAATCGGCATAATGCATATCCAGAATTATATGTGGATTCATTACCGATTCCCGTCTTACCAAAAGTATTCATTTCATCGAGTGTTAACAGATTATCATTCAAAAACCTGTCTCGCAATATCATATCTCTATGAGTATCCCAAGTATCCCAGTCTGCACTGTCGTACATATATTGAGCAGACCCTTCTGCGAGCCAGGGTGGAACAACAGTTCCGGGTATTGGATAACTGATTAATACATTAGGATATCCATAAAGTACATCTTTCCGTTTGGTATCTTCATATCCCATGAATTGTACATAACCTCCTGGAATATTTTGTCCATATTTCATCGCTTTTTGAATGGAGACAATATGGGTGAATTCATGGGTGATGACATTTTGTAGCCATCGATGGCTTCCCCGAAGATCAAAATCAAGGGGTGATGTCCATATCACGATTTTATTGTCATAGTAATAGGCTGCTCCGTTAGAAATATCATCTACATCAGTGAAAATAATGTGTGTTTTTTGTTGAGGTTCATAATCATACAATTCAGTTATAATTGGATAAACCCGTTCCGCCACTTTCGCACCCTCTCGGGCAGATTGCTCTGTTACATCATAAAAATGAATATTAAAATAATCTGTCTCAAGTGTCTGCCAGTTAATTTCTGGGTGGTTGTATTGGGCTTGTCCATATAAAATTGAAATAAGGTGTAGCACAACCGTACAAACGATGTTTTTCTTCACGAGTTGAAAAATCAATTGAATTTAGTGAACAATGCCCGCCCTGATCAGTTTTGATTGAGTTTTACTATTTCTCTTCGCAGTAATATCAATATAGTAAATACCGGACTCCACATCAGATACGTTCCAGATCATTTCATTTGGCATTCCCTGAATTGGGTTACTCAAAACTAATTTGTCAATATAAAAACCCGCCAAATCGTATATCTTACACTCTATATGATTCGCTGACTCAACCTGAACTCTGATCTTTAAATGATTGTCTTTTGCAGGATTTGGATATGCATATGTGCGTGATTTGTCCATAAGGATCTGGCCTAGAGCTCGAGGAGCTATTGTTAATTGTAGTGTTCTCGCATTTCCGGGGTCCTGATGCGTAAAATCCCATGAATTCCCAGTTGTATTATCTGTGGCATCAAATAGCCATATTGATGATTCTGTTACAATGGAATTTTTTCCATCAAATTCCCCCAGAAAAAGTAGAGGTCCATAATTTGCTAATCGAAACTCTACTTGACCCATCCAGTTTAATATTGTAACAACGCCACCTTCATTTTGTACAATAATTTCAGGGTGTTCATCACCATACAAATCCCTCATTAGAACACAACTATTTCCGCTTGCTATTCCATATATCGGAAATCCGGGGATAGTCAATCCATTTTCATCCTTTACCATTAAATCTACTGTATCTTCTACTGACAGCCATTCTCCTCTACCATCCAAGTCCAAGTCGCATACTGAAACCCAATTGCCATAGCTTATTGACTCCTCAGTTTCATCAAACTGAATTATGGTAGTTAATAATTGGGTTTCATCAGGATTAAGATATTGATGATTTTGTTCTGAATCATTCACAAATAAAATATTTTTTGATTGAAAAACTGTATCTTTTTGAAATATAAAATTTAGAGAATTAAAATTCCATTTAAAGAAAGAGATGACGGTAGTAGTATCTGTAGCATCGATTTTCCTTTCGTTAATGACTAACCACGGAATTTCTTCCTCAAAATCACCAACCGACCAATCATAGACCTCTCCGAATGGAGTATAGAAATAGGATTTATTTTCCAAACTATTTTCTTCTGCTACCCAAAGGGAATCTTTTCCTCCCATAACTTCCTGTACACCATCCTCATCAAAATCATATATAAGTCCAAGATGAAGGGAAAATTCAGGGAATCCCTCTGCCATAATTGCATCGGTAGTTGTAACAAAAAATGTCATCGTATCATTTGGAGCACTAATATTTTTTATGTTTAAAAATGTAGATGCTCCATCGTTTGATTGAGTATTAGGATATGTATACGGACCAAACTCAGGGAATTCCAATCCATTATTTATTCTATCGTATTCAGGATTTCCATCGAACCATATATCACCGAAATACCCACTGGATGGATCTGAGAATAGATGTATATTTGGATAACCAATGTCCTGTGCGCCATCGGCCTCCTCCAAATCAACACCTCTTAAATTCCTGTCAGAATTAATACTGTAATCACCTATTCCACTGTTGATTATCTCCTCATCAATATGCCAAATGAGCAGGCCGGAAGAAGGAAGACCTAAATCATAATTAGGAATCGATGTAATAACACCATTTTCGTCTTTACCCGTGTTGACTGAATCCATCAATATCTCAATGAGCGGAGGATATCTTTCCGTCTCTTCCCATATCGAATATCTTAATGAATCTATGCTAACATTCTTGTATATTGTATTTCTACGGTTTTCAATTAAAAAATATTCAGAATCAGTTATGGGGACCTTAATAAGATTATTTTCAGACCTAGAAGGTAAAGAAACTAGATTGCTCGGATTAACTATTTCAGCGGTTTCCCAACCAGCAAATATTCTTGTCCAAGCATCGGGTGGCGATGGAATGAGTCCCCGTCCATTATTGGAGCCCTGATCCATTAATCCAAAAATACCAATTCGGCTTTCACCAGTCTCCAAATCCCATAACGGGGGTAAATTAGAAGCAAATCCCACCATTAAAGCGATAACCCCTGTCAAACCATATTGAAAATCACAGGGTTGTGATACCTGATCAAACAGAATGTTACCTTCTTCAAATAAAAGATGATTTTCAGTTTCAGGAAGAATTATCCCATGTTCAACACCCCGAAATGGTTCACCTAACATATCACGGTCAACGTAGGTGCTAGGAATATCTTCAGGGGTTGGATCAAGATATGGCAAACTAAAATCTTGTCCAATACCTGCGTGAAATACAATTACAAAATCAAAATCCTCAAATGGAATTGAATCTATTGAGTCAGCAACAAAAATTGCATCCTTAAACAATGTGACCAATCTTTCTTCTTTTAACGTACCCGAAATTCCATATGGATTATAATAATCCATAGAGTTTGGTAATGTATAGACCTGATCATTTGTTTCAGGAAATATCTCGGACTGACCCAGATCAATACCGAAATTTTGATAAGATACATTTCGGAAATAATTATCAACCGCAATTAAATGTGATTGAAAATATGCTCTATCATGAGGAGGAGGATCAATGATATAAGTACCACAGGTTGTATCTGGATTCATTAAAAAGTGCCCATCGCCTGTAGTACCCGATGATTCACTCTCCTGAAACTCTACCCTAAGACAAATCACTTTTTTTTGTCCAATCACATTACTTGAAATATAATTTAGTGAGAGGAGCAGGATGGAGATAGATATCCTGCAAATTCTATTATACATTAAATCCGCTATGTATTAAAATTCCCAGTTAAGGGAAAAGCGCATTGTATTTGTAAGCGGGTGTCCTGGCTCACCTGAAGTGTATCCAAAATCAAACCCATAACCAGAAAATCGAAGTCCCACTCCAAATGTGGGATTTGATATTTTTCCAGATTGGTCCAAATAATAACCTGCCCTAAGTGCAAAGTATTCAGAATACCAATATTCCATTCCAAAATTGTGAACCAGTTTATTCAATTCATCTTTAATACCTCTTGATTCACCTGTCCCAACTTCCTTAACTAAATTTTCTTCGGAACAAATATTCTCAGATTCTTCACAACCATATTGACCATATCCTGGTTGACCGAAAGAAATTGTATCCGTGGGCATTCCTTCCGAATCATATCCACCAATTTTTCCATCTCCACTGAAATCAGTATCACCACCTAATAGCCAATCATCAATCCATGAGGTAAAAATTGCAATGTAAACCGGATCTGTGTGAGCTGTTTCTTTATCACCATCTTGATTATATTCGCCATTTCCAGGAGTGCCTGAGCAATGCCCTTCGTCATCACATCCTCCTATAATACCATCTCCATCCCAATCCATATCAGGATAGGATGCAACTAGCAATTTGTTTACATCATAAACGATAGATAATTTATTGAATTCGTCGTCAATTACCTTGTATTTCAAACCTAAAGCAAGATTTGTAGGTTGTGGATCCGCCTGAGCGGGATCTATAAATGAAACTTTAGGACCAATATTTGTAATAGCCAAGCCAAAATCTAATCTAGGAGTAAAAATTTCTTTTCGTAAGTATCCAAGGTCAAACCCAAAATCTAGAGAGGTCCCTTTCCCCTTTTCTGCACCTGCTCCTAAATCAACTAAATGCTGGTATGAGATTTTTGCATTAATCCCAAATGAAGAATATTGTGTTAATAAGGAACTGTAAGATACAGTAGTTGCCATCATAAAACTTGTAAATGTACCCAAATAATCTTCCGGTCCCTCCCCCATGCGAATTTGCTCACCGAGGCTTAGGTAAATCAGATGCCCTCCAAAAGTACCTAAATTTGGGACATGTCTTCTGAATGCAAAAAAATCATAGTAAAGGTCGTCAGCAAGATTAGGCAACCAATTCACATGCATCATGGCAAGTTCTGATCCCTCTAAAAACCCTAATCCGGCTGGATTCCAATAACTGGCATAGGCATCATCGGCCACTGCAACATTTGCCTCTCCCATTCCACCTGCTCTAGCTCCCGGTGAGATAAGTAAAAATATTGCACCTGCTTCACTTCCAATTGCGGGAGTGAGACAACCTATTACCATCAAAGATATTAATGTAAAACGCTTCATTTTTTCTCCAAAATAAATAATGAATTAAGTTAACGGGGATTCCCCGTGTTTTTCTCTACAATTAATAGCGTTTTTAAATAGTTGTCTCCATTGTGTGAACGAATCTATTTCTGTACCTTGTTTTCAGTCAAGTAATGTTTTTTAAATAAAAAAGTTCCAAATCGATACATAACATGATTCTAAAAACGTTTGGCATAACAAAAATAAGGATGAAAGGTATATAAAATATTATACAACTAGCTTAGCAACTATAATTCACAACTATTAATAAAAAAGTAAGGGGATATATGTTAGAATCAAAACAAACAATAATCTAATCAAGAAAAAGGGTATAGTTGCGTTATATAGCACAGGCATGGATTTATTAAATCGATAAGCTGATAAAAATAAATTCATACCAATAGGGGGTGTAAAAAATCCTAACTCAAGATTTGCAATAAAAATAATAGCTAAATGAATAGGGTCTATTTGAAAAAAGATTCCGAGCGGAGCAATTAAAGGGACGAAGACAATGATTGCAGAAAAAATATCCATCATACATCCAATGACAAGAAGCAGAATATTGAGAAGTAATAAGAATACTAGTTTAGAAGAAATTGTAGATTGTATCCATTCCAGCAATCGCATTGGAACCTGAGCATCTACAAGGTATGATGTCAACCCCATTGCCACACCAAGAATGATTAGGACTCCTCCAATTAAGGTAGCGCAGTCAATAATAATTTTAGGGAGATCTTTTAAAGGTAAATCTTTATATATTAGCACTTCGACGGTTAATATATATACAACAGTAAATGCGGCAGTCTCCACAAGTGTCATGTATCCGCTGAATACTCCAGTAAGAATTAAAAAGGGGAGAATAATTTCCCATTTTGCCTCCCAAAAACTATCTTTTAGTTTATCCCAATTAAACGGGGATTTTTCAATTTTATGTCTTTTCCCCTGAAAATATACCCATGCCACCATACTCAACACTAAAATCACGCCTGGGAAAAAACTCTGAATAAATAAATCTTTTACATTTACACCAGCAGTGACCCCATAAATAATAACAGGAAGGCTTGGAGGAAAAAGCAAACCCAAAGACCCTGAAACCGTTATCAATCCTAATGAAAATTTTTCTGAATATCCTTCCTTGATTAGCAATGGATACAAAATTCCTCCCAAGGCAAGAATCGTCACCCCTGAACCACCCGTAAGAGCGGTAAAAAAAGAACACAATAAAACAACAATTACCGGAGTTCCTCCCTGTAACCAACCAAACGCATGTGTAAAAAATTTGTAAATTCGTTTTGGTGCTCCACTCTCAGCTAAAATATAACCGGCTAAAGTAAAAAGTGGAATAGTTGGCAATGTTGGTGAAACAACAATCCTATATGTTTCCGCAGCAATAGCTGCTATGGGCGTATAATCTATCCAAAAATATAGGGCAGATAATCCTCCTAACGCTAAAAAAATGGGGAGTCCCTGATAGACACAAAATAAGATGATAAAACTTCCTATCCATGAGAACCATCCTGAATCCTGAAGATTTCCTGACAAACAAATAATATACCAACCGATAGTCATCATCAAGATAGATGAACGATACATGGCGTTGTTACCACTACGAATGATAACCTCCAACGCTATAAATATAAATCCTATGGGCATAATAATTTGAGCTGCCCATCTCGGAATATGTGGGGCAATATCTATGGTAAACTGAAATTCAGTTTTTATCAACTGTATACTTCCCCAAATCAAAGCACATAGAATTATAAAAGAAACTGATTTTGATATCCATCTACCGAAATCGAAATTATCATCGGAAATAAATAGTGGTCTCGTAGTAAGAGCTAGGAGTTTATTTTGGCGAGTAGCTAGAACAGCCCCTAAAAAACCTGTCCAAAGAGTAAGGTGTTGAATAATAACTTGGGAAGCAGGAATACTGTTTAGTTGAAATATTCTTGCAATGATATCATAAAAAGGAAGGAAGGTAATGGCAAAAAATACAGAAATAGCAAGAACATCTTCGCCCCACTTCAATTTATCCGTAAGATGAACCTCATGGGAATCCATGGATTTATTTTGATTCATTGGTACCAGATTGCTTCTTTTTATAGAACTCTTTTATTTCAATAATTTCGTCAAATAAATCCTGATTCTTAAAAACATTTTGCACATCAGGATACCAATTTTTTACAGTAGACCTCCAGTAGGACTCCTCTTCAGGAGTAAGCGAATTGACTCTTAACCCTAATTCTTTCATTACCTCAATAGCTTTACCGTCATTGTAACGCATTGTGGATTGATATTTCTTTTCAAAATCTCTGGTAATTTTTATTATGGATTCTTTATCACTATTGCTCATTTTATTAAAAATCTTAGAATCAAGAATAACTCCACCCGTTAGTAGACCCCATTTCAAATCTAACATATTATTACAAATTCCAAACATTTGTTGGACTAAAGCAAATTGAGGATTAGTTGAAACTGCATCAATTAATCCAGTTTGCAAACCTGGTAGTATATCAATAGAGGAAAGAGGAACAGCTTGATAACCGGCTTTTTTCCAAATGTCAGCCCATTTATAATCTCCCCCCCAATTAAATATTTTATGATTTTTTAATTGCTCAGGGTGGGTCATCGACAGAGTTGTAAACCAATACACCCATCCAACATCATTGAACATTAATAACTCAAATCCACTTTCTCTGATTCCATTTATAAGTTTACCTCTTAATTGTGAACGAACGTAATCTACTTCATCATAGTTTTCAAAAAGAAGGGGGACAAAAAAGATGTAGAAATCAGGATTAAGTTCAGACAATCCTTCTGCAGTAATGGCGGCACCATGGATCTGCCCAATTCTCATTTTTCTTATCATATCCCTTTCGTCACCTATTACCCCACCAGGATAGATCCTTAGTTTTACTCGTCCATCAGTCGCACTCTCCCATTGCTGCCCTAAATCAACTAACATATAATACCATTCTGATCCATCAGGAGCTAAAGTTGCCAGTTTAATCACTGTTTTCTTTGCACACAATGGTATAGCCAATCCGAAAAATAATATCAGTATAATAATTCTTCTCATATCTTACAAATATTCTTAATAAAATAAATCATCCGCTCTCGATAATAACCATTTTGCATGATTCCCTGCGATATGATTTTGAAGATTTATTTCCTCATCATCTGTAGAGGGAATTGTGACAGCTTTATTCAGCAAACGTAGAAATTCCACCTTATCCTGGTTTTTAATTGATACAGTCTCAGCATAAGCCACAAATGGACCTGCATCAGTTCCATTGGATAATCTAACTGCTTCATCAAAATAATATTTAACATTTTTAATCTTTTCTTTGGACGTAGGGAATTCAGACATAGTGTAAGAAATTAATGCAGTATAAATTCGTCCATTTCCCCATGATGGATCAATTTCCAATGCTGTATACAACAGTGATCTAATCTGAGGTAATAATACAATAGTTTCTGGAGATCCTTTCCCTGCTTTGATTAATCCACCAATCGAAGCTGCTGTCCAATATAAATTGGGTATATGTTGTATCTCAAAGTTAATCTTTATTCGTTCAGGATTTAACAACCATTGATCAATCTCAGGGTACTTTATCCTTAAAGATTGTTTTCCTAGAATCAATGCACTGGAAAAAGATTTACTTGCATCTAAATAATCTTGTTTAGATGCTAAATAATCTTCATAAATCTTTCTGTCTCCTATCTCTAATTGAAAAGCATATCCATATTGTGTCAACAGTTTTTGTGCCTCCAGTAATATTATTGAATTAAGAGGATATTTTTCGGCTTTTCGTAGTGCTTGATTTACTTTTAGTTCAAATACTTTTTTACTTAGCTTAGGATGATGAGATAAGAGGTAAACTGGTGTACATCCATTAACAATAAATAACAGGATACCACACAGAAACAAATGAGGGGTGTACCTCAAGGAGGACTTTATTGAAGATATTTTAGGTTGCGAATAATTCCTGGTATAGTGGGAAATCACTTGACAACTCCCTGACCTTATCTCTTACATTATTAATCTTTTTTTCATCATCATGATTGTTTACAATGGTATCAATCATTTCTGCGATTATTTTCATTTGATCTGTTTTCATTCCTCTTGTTGTAATTGCAGACGTTCCAATGCGAATACCACTGGTAACAAAAGGGCTTCTTTTATCGAAAGGAACCATATTTTTATTTATGGTTATTCCTGCTTTCTCAAGAGATTGTTCTGCTTGTTTCCCAGAGACGTCTTTCTTTGTTAGATCAATTAATACGAGATGCGTATCCGTCCCACCAGAAATAACATTATATTTCCTTTTCATCATTTCTTCGGCAATACATTTTGCATTCTTAATAATTTGGCTGGAATAGTGTTTAAAACTTGGGTCAAGAGCTTCCCCGAAGGCTACAGCTTTAGCACTAATTATATGCATTAATGGACCACCCTGAATACCCGGCATCACCATTGAATCAATAAGCTCAGAAATATTTTTTATCCTACCAGATTTCGGAGCGATTTTACCCCAGGGATTTTCCTGGTCTTTCCCCATCATAATCATCCCACCTCTTGGGCCACGCAATGTTTTGTGTGTTGTAGTTGTTATCACATCACAAAAAGGTATGGGAGAAGGGTGAAGACCGGATGCTATTAATCCAGCAGGATGTGCAATATCTGCCATAAGAAATGCACCAGTTTCATCTGCTATCTCTTTAAATATTTCAAATTCAATATAGCGTGGATAGGCGCTCCCTCCGCATATAATCATCTTTGGTTTATGTTTTTTTGCTAAATCTAAAACCTGTTTAAAATCCACCCTCCCTGTTTCAGCTTGAACGTGATAAGATAAAAAATTATATAATTGTCCAGAAAAATTGACAGGGCTGCCATGGGTTAAATGTCCTCCATGAGATAAATCTAATCCGAGAACCGTATCTCCTATATTGAGGAATGTCATTAAAACAGCCATATTCGCCTGAGAACCTGAATGAGGCTGAACGTTAACGTATTCCGTGCCAAACAATTGTTTCGCACGTTCTCGGGCTAAATTTTCCGCTTCATCCACATGTTCACAGCCACCGTAATATCTCTTTCCTGGGTATCCCTCAGCATATTTATTTGTCATAATGCCCCCTGCAGCTTCCAAAACTGATGGACTAACAAAATTCTCAGATGCGATTAGTTCAAGGGTATCCCTTTCTCTTATATATTCTCGCTGAAGAATATGAAAAATTTTTTCATCAGAATCATGAAGATTCTTCAAGCTACCAACCCGGTTGTTTCATCAGTTTATCATAAACCCAATTATAACAAGACGAAGAGGGTTTTATAAATCCTATACTTTTGGATTGAGGATCTAACATAAACCAATTTGCTTTACCAAACAATACTTCATTCTCTTTTAACCACTGCATGGAACCTGAATTCCTTCTGAACCCTTTTTTTTCTGCTTTATCAAATTCTTCATATGCCAAAGAAGCAACAATTCTGTCATCAAGGCTGATTATTTCACTCCTACAAGATTGAAATCCCTTATAATAAACTTTACCAATTTGACTTATCGCTTCACCCGATGAACGAGATACCTTATCTGCTTTTTTTGCCCATTTTATAGCTTCATTATATTGATTCAGTTCTATATAAATATCAGAAATTTTAATAGCGGTTTTAATATCGCGTGGATCCAACATATATAACTCTTCATATGCTTTCGATGATGACTCAAGATCATCTATCTCAAAATAAACTTCTCCAATTTTTCGATAAGCAATTTTATTAGATCCATCTGCCCGGATAACTTTTTTATATATATTAATTGCTTCAACATTACGATTATTTTTTATGAGGCGATCTGCGTAGTCAAGCCCATAAGAAACATTATCCGGATTATTCTCAAATCGTTCCTTAATATATTCCAAAGGGTCTTCGCCACTTTTCTCCAGTGCGAGTGCCAAATCACCTTGTGCTATCTCGTTATTGGGGTCCTTTTTTAATAATTTTTTCAAAATATAGATCTGATCATCATAACGCTCTAAATCCTCATAAGCATCGGATAATTCAGTCATGAGACCGGTATCATTTTCTGTCAAATCCATAAGGCGTTCCATTTCATTGATATACATATCTAATTTATTCTGTTTTTTATATGAATAAGCTAAACGCTTTCTGAGACTTACATTTTTAGGCAATTTCTGAAGACCTTTTAATATAACTTTTTCAGATTCACTAAACTCTCCCAAATACTCATGACCAATCGCATAATACTGGTATATTTCTTCTGGTGGTGCTAATACAGGATCATATTCATCACAACCCAATTCAGTTATTTGTGAATACATTTCCACAGTTTCTCTCCAATTTCGATTGCGATAATATTCTGCAGCACTGCTCATAAATCTTGGGCACTTCAATCGGCGCAATGAATCCAGTTTTGCCTGTTCCAATGCAGTATTATCTTCTGGTCCAGATGAAGGTGGAACACACATTGTAATAAAAAACATGGATAAGATAATCCATGAATACAACCAAAATTTTCTAATATTCCTCATCTACCTATTTCTCCTTTTAACAAACCAAATATCTCCTATTGTCAATCCTATTTTAACTGTTTTTACATCTTCATTAATAAAATGTTCACTTTTAATTTTTGAAAAAGTGTATGCAAAATCGATTTGATTTCCATATTTACCAAATGGCAGTCCAATACCCACTGACAAATCAAACTTGTCAACCTTATTGGAATTACTTTGAAAATCCATTTGTGATATCGAATATCCCGCCCGCCAATGAAATTTATCAATTATAGTTTTTGGGAAATTTTCTGCATATTTAATCAACCCCTGAGAAAGATATATTTTTTTTGATAATCCATCGCCAAACTCAAATAATTCATCAGAAATAGAGCTGTTATTTTTCCATAATCCACCATCATATATCAATGAGATTCCTGATGCATATTTTATATTTATAGCAAAATTTAATTCTAAGGGATTATAAAATTCTTGAAATCGTTTTTTGGTCGGGTCAGGAGAATTATCTATCCCTGGAAAGTCAAATAGCGATATATCATGAACGCCATTCTGATTTATATCAATGAAAGGTTGATAGGATTGTAATTCTGCAGAGAAATCTCTAATAGTAAATCCCAAATTAAAATAAAATGTTATCTCTTTGGATTGAATCAAAACCGGATTTGATGTGAAATATAATTGTGATACAATTCCACTAAATAGTTTTCGTTGATCATGAATATAGATCTCTTCATTTATTTCAGTGGATTTGTGTACTCTGCTAGATCCAAAGAGAAGGTCAAACCCCAATCCTCCCAAACCAAAACTACTTAGGGGAAAACCAAATGCAAACCGTAATGAAGATAGTCCACCAGAAAAATCTACTGTTTGATTAGATAAGGAAGAATCAGGGGTCATAATATCTGTCTTACCAAATTGCACATTGTGATCAGCATATGGGAACAACCCAATTCCAAATGCGTATTTTTGTTTTATTGGAACAATAAAAAACAACCAGTCAATATTTGAGGATTGGTTTTGGATGTTTTCATAATTTAGTAGATGTGTAATACCTTTAAATGTAGTTGAAAGAAGGGTATATTTAGATGACGACCATGTGGATGGATTCATTAAAGAAAAATTCTTTCCATACCCAGGGAATAAACCTGAAGAGGACAAACCTGAAGAAGCGACATCCTTATATAAACCTGGATTACCCATTCCATAGCTATTCATTTTACTTTGAGTATATGCAAATCCCACCAAAGCAAATATAATTAATATATTTTTATTGATTGGATACATATTCAATTGAAATTGTTGAATAGCTAGAATCTGGTTTTACTACTGATAGAATTGAAAACGGATCGTTATTGATACTCCCCTGAAGATTGATACCAAAATGTTCTATTTCTTGGGTGAGTGCATACTGAAGATAAGACTGTATTCCTATTTTTAATTTCCCATCTTCGAACCAAGTGGGCATATATATAGATCTATCCACAGAATATCCTTCCTCAACCGTGATAAAATGTTCACTGCTATCTATACTATCTGACAAAGTATAAGCTAATATATTAATGCTCACTGCTTCATCAAATGGAGTCTCCAAATAAAGATAAGAGTCTTCTTTAATTAGAAATTGATCTGGTAAAACTGAAAAAGGTTCCAAACTGAATTCTAGTATTGATTGAAAAATACTTCCTCCGATATAGAGAGAATCCTGCGGTAAAATTAAAAACTCAGGTGGATTAATAAGTGTAACATCCTGTAATACAGGTAAAGAGAAAGACGATACATAACTAGAATCTGTACTATCTGTAACAGTATAATAAATATAAAATTCCGGTTGATAATTAGATTCACTACTATATATTTTGATAAAATCAGATGTTTCTGTTTGAGATAATAAAAGACATTTAGATGTATCATCTAAATAAAACATAAACTCCCTGATATTGTCTGTATCTTTTATTATTATTTCGATAGAATTCATCGCGGAATTTGTATCCTCCTGACTCAATTGAAAAGCGCCTAAAGGAATTTTTTCAGGAAACCCATTAGGATCGAACTCATTCCCATTATCATCAAGAAATATAGTTTCATCTTCATGAAAAATTGAATCATTTTCACTATGTAAATAAGTTAATAATATTTCCGGAATTTGAATAAGTGATTCCTCAGAAAGATACATTTTAAACATCATACTGTCCACTGTATCCGGACTGGCAATAATATCTGGGTATGCATTAAGCGCATAATAAGAGGTAAGATCGATTAGTGTAAACTCACAGTTGTAATTATTTTTAGATCCAGAATATAAATATTCGTGATTACCTAGTTTTGGTGAAGTGATGTAGGACCTACCAGATACGATATTATCAACGGTGAGAGTTTGGAATTCAAAGTTCCCCTCATAATCTGGGTTTGTTACAGTATAATTTTTATCTGAACAGGATAGAAAAAATAGAAAAGAGAAATTCCCTATGATAATAAAACGTAATAAAAATTTTTTCATAAATTACTGAACGCGCTTTC